>VYLX01000049.1_pt1 | contig 26566 bp, 19 predicted proteins | sample 5114181 | NCBI WGS metagenome assembly VYLX01 (sample SAMN12291812, study PRJNA351875) | freshwater metagenome | isolation source: freshwater lake | place: USA: Michigan, Sherman Lake | collected 2011-08-08
CGGGGTGGGGGCGGAGAGTGACGGCGGGGTGCAGAGGTTGGGGCGGATCTCCCGATAAGGAGTGTGGGGGGGATGGTGCGCGCGGCTGGTGCCGAGCGGACCGGAGCGGATCAGCGGGTCGTGTGTGGTCGCGATGGGAGTGCGTGTGAGCGAGCCGACAGCCAAGCCAGGAACGACGAGTGCGCCGTCGGCGGGAGCCGGGGGCGGAGCGTCGGGCGGGGACGCGCTGGCGGCGAGCCTGCGTCCCAGCGTGGACTGGAAGGCGGTCTGGCCGATTCCGGTGATGCTGCTGGCGACGGGGCTTCTGGTCGGCGGCGTGGCGATGGCTGTGGTGCGAGCGCCGAAGACCGACCCGCTGGCGCCGATGCGGCTGGCGCAGGAGCAGTTCGCGGCGACGGAGTACGAGGCGGTCATCGAGACGCTCAACAGCAAGGTCGCGCCCGCGATCGAGGCGGGGATGCTGGGCGAAGCGCAGTTGATGGAGTTCCATCTGCTGCGGGCCAGATCGATCGCGCAGGGGCAGCAGCGTCTGGGGATCAACCGCGATGAGAACCACCGGGCGGTGGTGGCGGACTACGCGCGGGCTGAGGAACTCGGCGCCAAGCTCGAGAGCGCCGACCGGATCGCGATCGCCGAGTCGAAGATCAGCATCGGGAGTGTCGATGAGGCGGTGGCGATCGCCAAGAGTCTTCCGGAAACCGAGCGCGACAAGCGCATGCGGCTGTACATGCGTGTGGTCGAGTCGAACCTCAAGTCGGGCGACGTTCGCGGCGACATGACGCTGAACCTGCTCAACGAACTCATGGACAATCCCGGCGCGAGCGTGGATGATCGCGCCTGGGCGCTGGCCCGGCAGACGGAACTGCGGCTGGGCGGCGAGTTCTACGACGAGGCGATCGCGGTGCTGCTGCGGTCGCTCCCGAGGCTCGATGCGTCGGCGTCGCTCCGCGAGGATCGTCGTGCGGAACTGCAGTTCCTGCTGGGCAAGGCGTACGCGGGGGTGCAGCAGTATCCGCAGGCGCAGCGGCAACTCGACTCGGCGCTCCGGCTGATGCAGGGTGTGTCGCCCATGGCGGGCGAGACGCGGCTGCTGCAGGCGCAGATTCTCCGCGCGACGGGGCAGCTCGAGGAGGCTCGCGAGCGGTACGCGCAGGTGCGGGATGAGTATCAGGGAACGCCGGTGCTGATGCCCGCGCTCTTCGGGCTTGCGCAGGCGAACGCGGCGCTGGGGGATGACGACGCGGCGATGGAGAACTTCCAGAAGGTTCTCGACGAGATGAGCAAAAGCGCGGGGGCGTCGCGAGCCGGAGAGCGTGATGCTCGGCGGGAGTTGACGCCGGAGATGGTGCGGGCGGAATTGATGACGCTGCACACGGACCGGTTCGAGCGTGAGCCGGCGCGGGCGCTGCAATATGCGCAGTTGGCCGAGCGTGCGTGGGTGCTCGCGCAGGGGCTGGAGTCCGGTGGCGGCGCGGGGGCGGAGCCGGCGCAGCGGCCGGCGGATGTTCTGCTGGCGATGGCGCAGGCGCACTTGCGGATGGCCCAGGAGGCGGAGGCGGTGGTGGGCGATGGGTCGGGGGAGAGCGCCGACGGCGGGCAGGGGACGGGCGCGAGTGTGTCGGCCTCGCAGCTCAAGCGGCACCTACTGGACGCGGGCGCGTACTTCCGTGAGCATGCGCGCGGCGTGGTGGTCAATGACAACGCCGCGTACATGCAGTCGCTCTGGAATGCGGCGGAGGCCTTCGACAAGGCGGGCGATCGCCCCTCGGCCAAAGAGGCGTTTCAGTCGTACATCGACGGCGCGGCGGACGAGGACCCGCGCAAGAGCGAGGCGAGGTTCCGACTGGCGCAGAACTTTCAGGCAGATCGGGACTATGTGACGGCGGCATCGCTGTACCGGCAACTGCGGGCGGCGGTGATCCGGGACGACGCGGCGGGGCCGAGCGGTCGCCAGGGCACGCCCGGTGCGACGCTGTGGGCGGATCGCGCGGTTGTGCCGCTGTCGCGGTGTCTGCTGCTGGACAGTGATCAGGGCAACGACGAGCAGGCCGAGGGGCTGCTGAAGGAAATGGTCGACGGGACGCTGCTCGCGCCGGAGTCGGTGGAATTCCGCGATGCGCTGGTGGAGCTGGGCGAGTTGTACCATCGTCAGGGGCGGTATCCGGAGGCGATCTCGCGGCTGGGCGAGGTGCTGGAGCGGTACCCGAGCGTGCCGCGGCGGACGACGCTGATGTACAAACTGGCGGATTCGAACAGGCTGGAGGCGGCGGCGATTCGCCAGACGCTGCTGAGCGCGATGCCGCAGAGCGAGCGGCAGGCGCTGGTGCAGATGCGTGCGCAGCGGCTGAGCGACGGGGCGGCGCTGCTGGAGCGTGTGCTGGAGGAACTCGACGGGAGCGGGCGAGCGGGGCCGAGCGATCTCGAGAGTGTGCAGCAGCGCAACGCGATGTTCTTCAAGGGCGACATCGCGATGGAGCAGGAGGATTACGCCCGCGCGATCGCGGCGTACGACACCGCGGCCCAGCGGTACGCGAACCAGCCCGCCTCGCTGGTGGCGCTCACGCAGATCGTTTCGGCGTATGCGGCGCAGCGGAAGTGGAACGAGGCGGCGACGGCCAACGAGCGGGCCAAGCGGCAGCTGGCGGCGATGCCCGAGGAGGCGTTCAACGACCCGATGCTGCCGATGGAGCGTCGCCACTGGGAGCGGTGGTTCGAGGCGTCGATGGCGATCGAGGATCAGCGACGGCTCGAGGGAGGGAACGCGACGGCGGGCGCGGGCGGCGAGCAATAGGATGCGCGACGATGGTGTGCGCATCGGGAGACGATGCGAACAGACAGGCCAAGGAGGGCTTCAGCATGAACGATCAGAAGGCGGGAACGAACACGGAGCGGAGCGGCGACGGGAACGCGGGCAACGCGGTCCATGCGATCACGCACGAGGAGCCGGCACGCTGGCTGCCCCGGCTCAAGCGGTGCCTGGGCGAGCAACTGGAGATCGTGCGGCTGCTGGATGAACTCAGCCGAATGCAGAGCGAGGCGCTGGGCGAGGGGGAGATGGACCGGGTGCTTGCGGTGCTGGCGCAGCGAGAGCCGCGGGTCAGGCGGATGGTGGAACTGTCGGCGGAACTGGAGCCGTTCCTGCGGTACTTCGGGGAGTTGCGTGCCGGGGTGGGGCTTGCGATGAAGCTCACGCCGTCGGAGCGTGAGGTGCTTCGCGGGCAGATCGAGCTGATCGATGAGCATCTGCGGAACGTGACCGAACGCGACGAGACGGACCAGCGGCTGCTGGCGCATCGACGCGAGGAGATGTCGCAGGAACTGGCGCAGACGGTGTCGACGCGGGGCGCGATCGGCGCATATGCGCAGCCGGTGCCCGGCGGCCCGGCGATGCAGGACTTCAAGGCCTGAGCGGCGTGGCGAAAGCCGGGACAGTGGCGGGCGTGTTGGGCGTGGCGGAAGCGGAACCTGGTGGCGCGAGAGGCTCGGAGGGCGTATGCCCGAATCGATGTCGCAGACGGACTTGGAGCAACTGCTCGGCGCGGTGAACGAGGTGACCTCGCGCCTGACGCGGACGCACGAGCAGCTGACGGGCGAGGTCGCACGGCTCAAGGGCGAGTTGAGCGAGGCGAACCGGCAGGTGCAGAGGAGCAAGCATCTGGCGATGCTGGGGGAGATGGCCGCGGGGATTGCGCACGAGGTGCGGAACCCGCTGGGGTCGATCGGGCTGTACGCGCGGATGCTGGTGGAGGACCTCGGGTCGATGCCCGCGCAGCAGACGACGGCGCGGAAGATTGCGCACGCCGTGCGGAGGCTGGACGCGGTGGTGACGGATGTTCTGGCGTTCTCGCGCGAGGTGAAGGTTCGTCCGATGATGATCGGGGCCAGGGACGCGTTGAGCAGCGCGGTGGAGGCGTCGCGGTCGGAAGATGCGATGTGGGAGGATGTTCGGATCGAGAGCGAGGTTCGGGAAGCACAGGAGGTGCTCGCCGATCCGGGGCTGCTGCAGCAGGCGCTGGTGAATGTGATCCGCAACGCGGTGCAGGCGATGCACGAGGCGGGGTCGCCCAAGCGGGTGCTGAGATTGAGCGCAGGGGACCGGCGGCTTGTCGGCCCGGACGGTCGGTCGCGGGATGTGGTGGTGCTGTCGGTGCGGGACAGTGGGCCCGGGGTCCCGGCGGATGTCCTGCCCAGACTTTTCAACCCGTTCTTTACCACACGGGAGACGGGAACGGGGCTTGGGCTGGCGATCGTGCACCGGATCATCGATGCGCACGGCGGGACGGTGTACCTGGGCAACGCTGGGGACATGGGCAAGGACGCGGGGCCGGATGGCGGCGGTGGGGCGGTGGTGGAGTTTCGGCTGCCGACGGAACCGACAGGGGTGTGAGACGCGAAAGGAATGGGGCTGGGAGCGTCGGGTATCGGTGCGCGCGGCCGGTACCGGCGGGCGCGTGCGTGGATGGGAGTGACTGGGTGCGCTGGCGTGTGTTGGCGTGTGGTCCACGGTGCGAACGGTGGCGCATACCGTGGGCTTGTCGCGAGGGAATCGTGGTGCGGGTGAACAAGCAAGGGAGATTCGATGAAGCAGTATTGTGTGAAGACTGTCGTGTCGACTGGCGTTATGGCGGCCACCTCTGCGGTGGTGCTGGCGATGCTGGCGGGCGGGGTGATGCCGGCATTTGGGCAGGGCAAGGTGACGCCGAGCGAGCCGGTGCTGGTGCCCGCGCCGGTGTATCCGGAGGGCATGGCGGTGCCGAAGGGCGCGACGGCGGCGGAGAAGGCGTACATGGCGACGCTGGTGAGGGAGGATGGGACATTGCCCGTCGAGGTTCCGACGGGGACGGTGGTGTGTCCGGGGGAGTATGCGCCGGCGGACGGACTGATCTTCGCGTGGGAGCCGACGAGCGCGGGGCTGACGACGATTCTGACGGAGATGGTGCGTCGGACGACGACGCAGGGGAACGCCAATGCGTACATCTCGTTCGACACGACGGCGGAGCGGGACTCGGTGTTGCCGACGCTGATCGCTGCGGGCGCGAACATGTCGCGGGTGGTGTCGCTGGTCCGCACGACGGATGCGATCTGGATGCGGGACTACGGCCCACGGTACATCTATGAGGGCGACGTTCGGGCGATCGTGGATCATCCGTACAACGTGACCTCGCGTGTGAACGACAACTCCTTCCCGACGTTCTTTGCGCCGTTCAAGAAGCATCGGCTGTACTCGCTGCCGTTGGTCCATGGCGGCGGCAACTTTCACCTGTCCAGCGATGGCAGAGCGTTCGCGTCGCGGCTGCTGACGTACGAGAACCCGGGGTTCACGGAGGCGGGAGTGCTGTCGACGTACGCGGCGTTTCAGGGTGTGAACCTGAAGTTGTGGGATCCGCTGCCGGAGTTCGTTGATGGGACGCAGCACATCGACATGTGGATGCAGATCATCGGCGACAACAGCGTGATCCTGTCGGACTGGCCGAACGATGTGGGCTCGACGCAGGACCGGGTGTGTGACTATGTCGCGGCGGTGCTTGCGGCGGATGGGTGGACGGTGACGCGGGTGCCGGCGCGATTTGTCGGCAATGTGCACTACACCTACACGAACATGGTGATGGTCAACGACCTGGTGATGATGCCGTCGTACGCGAACGCGACGGTTGCGCCGAGCAACGCTCCCGCGCTGGCGGCGGTGCAGGCGGCTCTGCCTGGCAAGACGGTGGTGCAGATCCCGAGCGATGCGCTGGCGCAGCTCGCGGGCGTGATGCACTGCATCGTGATGCATGTGCCCGTGAACAAGAACGGCGAGAACCCCGGCGCGCTGGTTCGGTCTCCCGCGGGCGGCGAGGTGCTCACGAGCGCCTCGCCCGTGACGATCACGTGGTCGACCGACGACGATGTGAGCGTGTCGAACGTGGACATCCTGCTCTCGACCGATGGCGGTGCGACGTTCCCGACGACGATCGCCTCGGCGGTCGCCGACACGGGATCGTTTGTGTGGAACGTGCCGACGGGTGTGTCGACGACTAGCGCGAAGATTCGCGTGGTGGCCCGCGACGGCGGCGGGCGGACGGGGCAGGACGACAGCGACCGCGTGTTCTCGCTGAACGCGCCCGCGGCGCGGTTCGCGTCGGCGAGCGTGACGGTGAGTGATGCCGGCGGCACGGGCAACGGCAACGGGATCGCTGATCCGGGCGAGACGCAGGTGAAGTTGAGCGTGCTGACGACCAATGCCGGCAACGCCGCGGCGAGCGGTGTGGTCGGAACGCTGACAAGCCTGACTCCCACCGCGACGGTGACGGCGACGAGCGCGGTGTTCGGCGATGCGGCGCCGGGCGGCGCGAGTTCGAATGTGTTGCCGTTCGTGCTGCGGATTTCGCCCGCGCACGTCTGCGGCGAGCCGGTGAAGTTGCGGCTGAGCATTGCCGGCACCGGTGTCGCGCCCGAGCAGAGCGTTGAACTGGAGATCGCGACGGGCACCGCGCCGGGCCTTGGCGCGGCGCAGACATTCACGTTCAACGGCACGCTGGCGATTCCCGACGCGAACGCGGTCGGCACGACGGCGACGATCAACGTCAGCGGGTTTGCGCCGGGGCAGGTGATCGGTGATGTGGATGCGCGGATCCTCGGCACGACGTGCAGCGCCACGGCGGGGGCGACGACCGTCGGGCTGACGCATTCTTTCGTGAGCGATCTGATCGTGACGCTCACGCCGCCGGCACCGGCGCTGATGCCGGTGCAGTTGCTGAACATGCCGGGCGGTGCGAACTTCAACGGCGGGAACAACTTCTGCAACACGATCTTCGACGACGGCGCCTCGAACAACATCCAGAACATCGCCGCGTCGGGCAACCCTTGGTCGGGTTCGTTCCGGCCCATGGGCAACATGGCGACGCTCAACGGGCTCTCGCCCAACGGGGCGTGGACGGTGCGGCTGGTGGACCTGCTGGCTCAGGACACCGGCACGCTGCGGAGCATGTCGCTCGTGATCCGGCCACGGATCCCCGCGTCGTGTGCGCAGCCGGGCAGCGGGTGCCAGGCGGACATCGCCAACACCGACGGCGAGCCCGGTGCGGACGGCGTGGTGGATAACGGCGACTTCACGCTGTTCTTCGCGGCGTTCTTCGACTCGCAGTCGAGCAACGCGCTGATGGCGGACATCGGCAACACGGATGCTGAGCCGTTGCCGGACGGTGTCGTGGACAACGGCGACTTTACGCTGTTCTTCTCGTCGTTCTTCGGCTGCAACTGAGGCACCAGACTGATGCGGAACACTTCGCGGGGCCGGCGCTGTGCCGGCCCCGCGGTTGTCTTTGGAGCGCGGTGCGTGCCCGGATCAGAAGTCGCGTCGCCGGAAGATCCACGCGGCGATGGCGAGCACGACGACCTCGAAGGCGAGGGATGTGCCGATGGTCCAGAGCACTCCACGGCCGCGGATCTCCTTGTCGATCTCGCGGTTGAGCGTGCGGGGCGCGACGCGGACGCCCTCGGCGGCGGGGTCGCCCATGCCCGGGTTGTCGTCGGTGCGCTCGCGTTCGCGGAAGCGATCGATTTCGTCGCCGGTGATGATCGCGTTGCCCAGCAGTTCCATGCTCTCGCCGGTTTTGGGCAGCAGAGTTTTGGTTGCGAAGGCGATGGCGTGGATTCGGCGGAGAAGTGTGAGGTTGGAGTTCGAGGACTCGAGGCGGGTCTCCCATCGCGCGAGGTTCTCGCGGAGGGTGGACAGTGCCGGGGCGTCGGGAGCGGCCTCGGCGATCTTGCTCTCGGTGTCGGCTTTGCGCTGGGACTGCAGGTCCAGGACGATTTCCTGCCGGATGCGGGCGACGAGGATGACGCGCTCGGTGAGATTGACGGCCCAGATGCAGGCCCAGACGACCAGCACGGTGAGGATCGCGGCGATGGCGGAGCGGGTGATAAGGCCGACCAGTGCGGAGATGCAGTAGAGGAAGGAGAAGACGAGCATGAGCAGCGGGGCGGTGAGCAGGAGGGTGAAGACCCACTCCCCGCCGCGGAGCCCGATGACGAGGATGGCGGCGATGCTGAAGACCAGCGCCTGAAGCCCGACGAAGATGAGGGCCGTGACGTACTTGGTCAGGAAGAGGCGGAGTCTGCCGATGGGCTTGCTAAGGGTCAGTTCGATCGCGCCGGAGGAGACGAAGTCGGGCATGAGGCTGGCGGTTGAGATGATGGCCAGAATGAGCGATCCCCAGGCGAGCCAGAGGTTGATCCCGATGGTGAAGAAGAGGAACTTGTAGAAGGTGGACTCGGCGAGGAAGCCTTCCTTGTAGAGCGTTCCGATGAACTCGAGAGGGATGGTCCAGTGCAGGAACGTCAGGCCGTTCTCGCTGATGCCCAGGGTGGCCAGCGCGGCGACGAGGAAGCCCGAGAGCGCGAGGCTGATCCAGAAGAGTTTGCGGGCGTTGAGCTCGCGATACGCGTCGAGCAGCATCGCGAAGGTCTGTCGGAGGATCATCGCTGTGCTCCGGGGGCGAGGGGCTTGCCGGTGGCGGGGTCGAGGACGGCTTTCATGAAGAGGTCCTCCAGGCTGTCGCGGATCGGGCGGACAGCGCGGATGGTGATGCCGGCGCCGCGAAGGGCGTCGATGATGGGCTGGACGACGGCGGGATCGTCTGACCCGATGCGCAGGGTGCTGGCCAGGCGTGTGATGCTGATGTTCGGGTGCAGGCTGCCCAGCGCGGCGGGTTCGCCCGCGGGCGGAGGGATGAGCAGGCTGGCGATCGCGGCGGGAGCGTCATCGGCGCGGGCGGGGTCGATCTCGATGTCGTAGCGCCGGCTGTCTCGCGTCAGATCGGGGAGCGTTCCCTCCATTCGGACGGTGCCCTGAACCATGATCGCCACGCGGTCGCAGATCATCTCCAGCTCGGAGAGCAGGTGGGAGTTGAGGAGGATGGTTCGGCCCTTGTCTCGTTCGCGGGCGACGATCTCGCGGATGTCGCGCCGGCCCACGGGATCGACGCCATCGGTGGGCTCGTCGAGGAGGACCAGGTCGGGGTCGTTGATGAGGGCCTGTGCGATGCCGAGTCTCTGGCGCATGCCTTTGGAGAATGTGCGGACGCGCGAGTCTTTCCAGTTGGCCAGGCCGACGAAGTCGAGGAGTTCGTTTGCGCGTGCGCGGCGAGTGGAGCGGTCCAGCCCGGTCATGGCGCCGAAGAAGTCGACGACCTGCGCGGCGGTGAGGTACTCGGGAAAGCGGTGGTGTTCGGGGAGGTAGCCGATTCGTGCGAGGGTGGGCTTGTGGCCGATGGGCTGGCCGAGGAGCGTGCCCTCGCAGAGAGAGGGGCGGATGACGGTCATGAGTATCTTGACCAGGGTGGACTTGCCCGCGCCGTTGGGGCCCAGGAGCCCGAAGACCTCGCCGCGACGGATGGAGAGCGCGACGGACTGCAGGGCGTGAACGGAACGGCCGTAGGTCTTGGAGACCTTGCGGATGTCCAGCGCGAGGTCGCCGGTGGGCTGTGCGGCGCCGGGCTGTGCGGGGCCGGGATCGGCGAGTTCTGCGGTGGGTGTGGGCGTGGTCATGGGGCGGTCCGGTTCGGCGTGGGCGTGGTGGCTTTCTGGGCCACGACGTGAAAGACATGCCAGTGTTTGGGGGCGTCGGCGCAATCGGTTGCGTCGCGCTCGTCCTCGGTGAGGTGGATCGGCGAGAGGCCGGCGATGCGGAGCAGGGCGTGGACCTGGCTTTGGGTGTGGTGGGTGCGATCGGGGAGGGAGGCCCAGGAGTCGCGGTCGCCGAAGAACTGGCCAGCGAAGATCGCTCCCGGGCGGAGGGCATGGGCGATGCGGGCCCAGAGGTCGCTGAAGCTGTCGGGAGCGCAGAAGGGCAGGGCGAAACTGGCGTTGAGGAGCGAGCAGGAGGGGAGGTGGGTGTCCTCCATGCTCTCCTGGCGGATGGTCAGGCGGTCGCGGTGCGCGAGGTCGGAGCGTGAGGACAGGCGCGCGATCGCGTCGGGGTGGGCATCGATCGCCAGCACGCGCCAGCCGCGGCGGAGGAGTTCGGCGGTGTCGCGGCCCTCGCCGGCGGCGAGGTCGATCGCGAGCGGTGGGTCGGCGGGGTTCAGCGGGCCGGCGTGATTGGCGTAATGGTCGAGGGCCTGGATCAGCGTTTCGCGCGGGCCTTTGCCGGCGACGGCGTTGAAGTACCCCGGCCAATCGCGCTGCTGTGCGAAGAAGTGTGCCGGTCGGGGCGGGGCGCGATGGACGGGATCGGGGGACATACGCTCTGAGCAATGTATCCGAACCTGCGTTCATTCGTACAGGCGCTGGAGGCGGCGGGAGAACTGCGACGCATCCGCGAGCCTGTTGATCCGGTGCTCGAGGTCGCTCGTCTGGCGGATGCGGAGTCCAAAAAACGCTGCCCGGGCGGGGCGACGAGCAACGCGCGAAGGGTCGATCCGCGGCTGGGCGATCGCGGGGGGCAGGCGTTGCTGATCGAGCGGCCGGTGCGGCCGCAGGCGCTGGGCGGCGGGACGTACGAGATTCCGATCGCGATCAATGTGTGGGGGAGTTACCGGCGGATGGAGATGGCGCTGGGGTGCCATGACGCGGTGCCGGGCGTTCGCGGCGGGCACACGCCGGGCGGGTTCGATGGTTTGGGCGCGAAGATCGGGGAGTTGGTCAAGCCGGAGCCGCCCAAGTCGCTGGGGGACTTGATGCGGAAGGCGAGGCTGTTTCTGCCGTTGTTGCGGATCCCGCCGAGGCGGAGGGGCGGTGATGGGCCGTGTCAGGAGGTGGTGACGACGAGCGATGCGGTGAACTTGTTCGAGTTGCCGATCATCCGGTGCTGGCCTTTGGATGGTGACTTTGCGTCGCTGGGGTACCCGGCGGGGCTGAATGACGGGATCGTGGGGCTCGGGCACCAGGGGCCGAGAGAGGAGTGGGACGCGGAGTTTCGGGGGCGGTACATCACGCTGGCGGGGATTCACACGGTGCACGCGGACGATCGCGAGAGCGCCAAGCCGTCGAGCCACAACATCGGGATGTACCGCGTGCAGTTGCTCGGTCGGCGGACGCTGGCGATGCACTGGCACATGCATCATGACGGTGCGAGGCACTGGCGGTCGTGGAAGAAGATGGGCAAGCCGATGCCTGTGGCGATTGTGCTGGGCGGGGAGAGCGTGATGCCGTACGCGGCGACCGCGCCGCTGCCGCCGGGAATCAGCGAGTTGCTGCTGGCGGGGTTCCTCAATCGCGGCGGGATTCCGATGGTGCGGGCCAAGACGGTGCCGTTGTGGGTGCCGGCGAATGCGGAGATTGTGATCGAGGGTTTTGTGTCGGCGGAGGCGGGGGGCATCGGCTGGGTGCCGGGCGAGGCGGGGGCGGGGGAGCTCGGGCCCGGCGCGGTGTTCGAGGGACCGTTCGGCGATCACACGGGGTTTTACTCGTTGCCGGATCGGTATCCGCTCTTGAACGTCACGGCGATCACGCGTCGGCGGGATGCGATGTATCCGACGACGGTGGTGGGGCTTCCGCCGCAGGAGGACTACTTCCTGGGCAAGGCGACGGAGCGGGTGTTCTTGCCGTTGCTCAAGACGCTGATTCACGACATTGAGGATTATGACCTGCCGATGTTCGGCACGTTTCACAACTGCGCGATGATCAAGATTCGCAAGGCGTATCCGCTGCAGGGGCGGCGGGTGATGCACAGCGTGTGGGGCGCGGGGCAGATGGCTTGGACCAAGAGCATCTTTGTTGTTGATGATGACGTGGATGTTCACGACACGATGGCGGTGCTGCGGGTGGCGGGGGAGCGGTGCCATCCGCTGCGGGATGTGGAGCTGGTGAACGGGCCGTTGGACATTCTGGACCACGCGGCGCCGCGATTGGCGGCGGGGATGAAGATCGGGCTTGACTGCACGCGGAAGGTGGCGGGCGAGGAGGTGGGGGGCGTGGCGGTGGAGGAGCGTGCGCTGCCGATGCTTGCGGGGCGCGAGGCGATGGATCGGTACGTCGCGGAGGCATTGCGGCTGGAGGGTGTGGTCGCGGCGAGTGTGCCGGCGGAGGCGCCGGGGTGGCTGCTGGTGAGCGTTCGCAAGGGCGCGGGCGGCATGGGCAAGGCGTTCATGCCGGCGTTGTGGCGTGTGAGGCCGGACGGGGTGGATGTTGCGACGCTGCCGAGATTTGTGATCGTGGTGGGGGAGGATGTGGACGTGACGAACGTGGACGCGGTGTTCTTTGCGTGGCTGGCGCACAGCGATGCGTCGCGTGATATGTATCGGTGGAGCAGCGAGCCGGAGGCGGCGCGTGCGGCCCATCGCCTGGCCTTCGACGCGACGGCGAAGGTTGCGGGCGATGAGCGGCACGGCCAGCCTGTTCGGCGGTGGCCGCCGATTCTGGGGCGGATGGAGCGGCTGTGATCAGTCGCGATCGATAGGGACGCCGATCACCGAGCCGTATTCGGTCCATGAGCCGTCGTAGTTGCGGACGTTCTTGAGGCCCAGCAGGTACTTGAGAACGAACCAGGTGTGGCTGGATCGCTCGCCGATGCGGCAGTAGGCGACGGTATCGCGCGACGGGTCGATGCCCTTCTGATTGATGTAGAGTTCGCGGAGTTCGTCGGCGGACTTGAAGGTGCCGTCGGGATTCACTGCGGAGGCCCAAGGGATGCTTCGAGCGCCGGGGACGTGGCCAGCGCGCTGGGCGGATTCGGTCATGCCTGGCGGGGCGATGATCTTGCCGGAGAACTCGTCGGGGCTGCGGACGTCGACGAGGTTGGACGTGTGGTTCTGGGCGATGGCGATGACATCGAGCAGGCGTGCGCGGAGTTCGAGGTTGATGCCCGGTGCCTTGTACGTCGTGGGCGTGATCGTCGGGCGTGCGGGGGTGAGGGGTCGGGACTCTTCGTTGAGCCAGCGGACGCGGCCGCCGTTCATCAGGCGAACGTCGGCGTGGCCGAAGATGCGGGCGACCCAGAAGGCGTATGCGGCGAACCAGTTGCTGGCGTCGCCATAAAGGACGATGGTGTCGGAGGGGAGGATGCCGGATTCACTGAGGAGTTTTTCCCAGTTTTCCTTGGTGGGAATGTCGCGGCGGATGGAATCCTGGAGTTGCGTGTTCCAGTTCCAGCCGACGGCGTTGGGGATGTGGCCCGCGTCGTAGAGTTTGGGATCGACGTCGACCTCGACGATGCGGACACCCGGGGTGTTGAGGTTGCGCTGGACCCAGTCGGTGCTGACGAGGGTCTCCGGGTGGGCGTAGCCGAGCGGGATGGCGGGGTCGATGTCAACCTTGAACTGGGGCGAGACGGCGGGCTGAGCGGTGGTGTTGACGGACATTTCGAGTGCTCCTTGGAAGTGTTTGCCCGCTGGGCGGGCGGTGAGTGGGGGGGTGGTTGGGGGGGTGGGTGGAATGAGGATGACTGAGGTTGTCGGCGTGCGTTCGCGAGCCGGGGATCAAGCCGGGAACGCGAACACAAGCACGCCGAGAGTCGGTCGCCGGGCCGGACAAACTCTGTGGGTTGGATGCTCGGTGCTCACGCCGCGTGACGGCGGAGACTCATGGGCGGGCGGGTCGCGATCAGACGCGACAACAGAGGCCCGAGCGGCAACAGCCCAGACAACAGCAACACGACGCCGAAACGATGTTCGGGGTGTGGCCGTTCGTGGGAAACGTGCTCGAGAACTGCGTGAGCATGCTTGAGTATACCGGCACCGAGGGGTGCAGGTTGCGTTGCGTTGCGGTGTCACTCCCCGGCGAGCTCCGGGTGGTGCTTGAGCATGCTGCTGGCGTACTTGAGGATGCTGTCGCAGAAGATCATCACGCCCACGCCGTCGGGCGGGAGCACTCCCGCGGCGGCGTCGCGTGAGAGGATCGAGAGGGCACCCTGGAAGATGAGCCCGGAACTCGGCCCGGCCATGAGGCCTTCTTTGCGGCAGAGGTCCAGCACACGGTCGTAGGCGGTGTCGAAGGGGACTTCGATGATCTCGTCGATGAGGGAGCGGTCATAGAGATGGCTGACGTCCAGTTCACTGGTGTTGCGGATGCCGGGAACGTCGTGGCCCGGGGAGGGTTGCACGGCGATGATGCGCACGGTGCGTCCCGCCTCCGCGGCGCGGGCCTTGAGGACGCGGGCCAGGCCGGTGACTGTGCCGCAGGTGCCGAGGGACGTGAAGACGTGGGTGACCTTTGCGTCGGTCTGTCGCCAGATTTCGGGGCCGGTGGTGCGGATGTGGGCGTTGACGTTGGCCTGATTCTCGTACTGGTTGGGCATGACGTAGCGATCGGGGGAGGCGCGGGCGTACGTGCGGGCCAGGCCGATGGTGCCGTCTTCGCTTCCGGGCAGTGGGCACATGGCGTCGTTGGTGACGTCGAGGTCGGCACCAAAGAGCTTGAGGAGCATGCGTTTCTCGGCGGGGACTCTGCTGGGCGTGACGGCGCGCATGGGGTACCCGCGCACGCCGCAGATCGCGGCCAGGGAGAGGCCCGTGTTGCCGCTGGTGGGTTCGACGACGCCGCGGCCGGGACGCGAGGGGCCGAGTTCATCGCGGGCTTCGAGGTCGGCGATCATGCTCGCGGCGGCGCGGTCCTTGACCGAGCCGAAGGGGTTGAGCCACTCGAGTTTCGCGAAAAGGCGGAAGTTTGCTTGTGCCAGTTCGGGCGGGAGGAGTCGGTTGATGCGGACCAGCGGGGAAGGGTTCTCTTCGCTGGGGAGCATTTCCAGAATGGACTCGTAGACGCGTGTCTCGTGGTTCATGGGGCGATTTCCGTTGCCCGCTGCGCCAGCGGGCGGATGGTGCGGTCGGCAGGGTTGAAGACCGGGATGATGTTCAGCGTGTCGCGGCGCGAGCACTGCACGATGTCATCGTTGAGATTCAGGCGGATGAGGTTGCGGCCGCCGCGAGATTCGCGCATGGCCTGAAGGATCCCCGCGTCGGGATCGGCGGCGCGTCGGCGGGCGTTGCGGAAGGCCTCGATGCAGAGGCGGGCGGCGTCATCGGTGACGAGTTCTCTGCCGGCGAGCACGAGCGACTCGGCGATCGCGCCGGCGGGAAGGCAGTCGTCGAGCGAGATCTCGCCCCGCGTGCCCGCGCAGAGGATGTGCATGGGGCGGTTGTCGTGCGCGATTGCGGAGCAGACGGCGCTGAGGTTCACGAACGAGCCGACGAGGATGAGGTCGGCGTGGCGGGCGTGCAGGAGCGCAGCCGTGCCGTTGGTGGTGGTGAAGACCAGCGGGCGGGCGGCGATGGCGTCGCGGGTGTATCGCCATGGGGAGTTGTCGAGGTCGAAGCCATCGATCAGCACGCCCGCGCGTTCGCCGCCCAGGAGCGGACGCTGGCCCGCGGCGCGGAGCGTGTCGGCCAGAGCGCGGGCCTCATCGACGGTTGCGGTGGGATGCACGACGGGGCAGCCGTGGGCGAGGGCGTGGGCGATGGTGACGCTGGCGCGGAGGGCGTCGATCATGATGACGATGCCGCCGGCGAGCGCGGCGGGGTCGATCATCGCGGGGAGGAGATGGACCGCGAGCGGGCGTGCGAGTCGGGCGGCGGGCTGCGGCGTTGCGGCGTCGGGTGCGGGCATGGGTGGTGGTGTCGTGAGTGAGTGGGGAGCGGCGTGGTCGATGGAACGGCGCGGGTCAGCGTGCGATGGTCGGCGGTGTGTGACGTGCGAGGCGTGAGCGGATCAGGGTGCGCGTGGCTCGTTCTGGTCCGGTTCGTGAAGCCGATCGAGTCTGCGGACTTCCGGCACGCCCCAGGCGACGCCGGCGACGACGAGCATGGTGCCGATGCCGCCCGAGACCACGCTGATGACGGGCGTGAAGACCTTGGCGACCAGGCCGCTCTCGAAGCTGCCCAGTTCGTTGCTGCACTCGATGAAGACGCTGTTGATGGCGGCGACGCGTCCACGGAGGTGGTCGGGGGTGCGCATCTGCACCAGGACGTGGCGGACGACGACGCTGACCTGATCGACGGCGCCGGAGATGGTCAGCGCGACGAGCGAGAGCCAGGCGTTGCGGGAGAGGCCGAAGACGATCATGCACAGTCCGAAGGCGAAGACGGACCAGAGGAGGATGGGGCCGGCCTTGCGGAAGTCGTGGTGGCGGGTGAGTGCCAGACCCATGAGCAGCGCGCCGACGAACGGCGAGGCGCGGAGCGCCCCGTGCATGACGGGGCCGGCGTTGAGGATGTCGTCGGCGAAGATCGGGAGCAGTGCGGTCGCGCCGCCGAGGAGCACGGCCAGAAGGTCGAGGAGGATGGTGCCGAAGACCGTTCGTTCGCGCCAGATGTGGACCGCGCCCGCGAGCAGGTCGCGGGCGTTGAGGCTTGTGCCGGCCGGGGGCTGCGGGCGCGGAGATGTGAAGAGGATGCTGAACGCGAAGGTCGCGGTGCCGACGGCGGTGGCGATGTAGATGGGCCAGGCGTAGCCGGTGAGCCTGTCGATGCCGCCGGCCAGGAGGGGGCCGACGATGGCGCTGAACTGAAAGACGCTCGCGTTCCAGGTGACGGCGTTCTGGAAGGCTTCGCGTGGGACCAGCAGCGGGACGAGGCTGTTGCGGGACGGACCGTTGAACGCCCGGCAGCAGCCCGAGAGCATGAGCAGCACGATCAGGAGCCAGTAGGACTGACTCGTGAACGATGCCCACGCGATGGCCACGGCGCAGAGCGCAAAGCCGAGTTGGGTGATGCAGAGGAGTCGGCGACGGTCGTAGTTGTCCGCGGCGTGGCCCGCGATCAGCGCGAGCAGGACGACGGGCATCGCGCGGGCGAGCCCGACGAGCCCGAGCAGGAACGGATCGCGGGTGCGTTCCCAGACTTCCCACGCGACACCGGTGCTGAGCATCTGCAGCGATGTCGCGGAGGTGAGGAATCCGGGGGCGTACAGGCGGAAGTTGCGGTGGTGCCAGGCCTCGAACGCGGAGCGCTCGGCGATGGTGCTCTCTGGCGGCGGGGGGTTTGACGCGGGATCGGTGGGCACGCGGACCTCGGTGCAGCGTAGCGCGGCGGGCGGGCTCTACCATCGGACCATGACCCTCGCGACCAACCCGTCGCAGCCCACCGCTGCGGTCCCGACCCTTGTGAAGATCGTCGCGACCATCGGCCCGGCGTGCGACACGCCGGAGTTGGTCGCACGCCTGATCACCGCGGGCGTGAGCGTGTTTCGCCTGAACTTCTCGCACGGGTCGTTCGATCAGCACGAGAGCCGGCTGCAGGTGATCCGGTCGGTGGCGGCCGGGCTCGGGCTGCCGATCGCGGTGATCGGGGATCTGCCCGGGCCGAAGATCCGGACGGGCAAGGTCGAGGATCTCGACGGCAGCGGCGGGATCCATCTGCACATGGGGCAGGAGGTGCTGATCGAAGCCAGGAACGTTCCCGCGCGGCTGGTGGGCACGACGCCGATGCTCGGGTGCACGTACGACGGGATCGTGCGTGATTCGCTGGCCGGGCAGCGCGTGCTGATCAACGACGGCGCGATCAGGATGCTGGTGGTCTCGTCGGAGGTTCACGAGGGTGTCCCGGCGTTGCGGTGCGCGGTGACGACCGGGGGCGTGGTGACATCGAGCAAGGGCATCAACCTGCCCGACACGGACCTGAAGATCCCCGCGATCACGCAGAGGGACATGGAGTGCATCCAGTGGGCGGTGAGTCAGGGGATTGACTTTCTGGCGTTGTCGTTTGTTCGCAGCGCGGAGGAGGTTCGGGAACTCAAGCGGATCCTTGCGGGGATGTGCGCGGTGGAGTTCGGGACGGACCAGACAGGCGAGGGGTCGATGATCCCGGTGATCGCGAAGATGGAGAAGCCGCAGGCGGTGGCGCAGATGGAGTCGATCGTCGAGGCGGCGGACGCGATCATGGTCGCGCGCGGGGATCTGGGCGTGGAGATGGACCTTGCGCACGTGCCGGTGGTTCAGAAGCAGTTGATCGCGACGGCGGACAGTTGGGGCAAGCCGTGCATCGTGGCGACGCAGATGCTCGAGACGATGATCCAGAGCATGACCCCGACGCGGGCCGAGGCGAGCGATGTGGCCAACGCGGTGTTCGACGGTGCGGACTGCGTGATGCTCAGCGGCGAGACGGCGGTGGGGAAGTATCCGCTGGTGACGGTCGAGACGATGCGCCGGATCGTTGAGGCCGCCGAGGGACGGATGCTCGAGAGCAGCGTGGCGCCGAGCCCGCCCAGGCGCGTGGTGCAGACGGGGTACCGCACCGCGGCGCTCGCGCACGGCGCGTGGCATGTGGCGCGCGACGTTGGGGCGCGGATCATCGTCTGCTGGAGCCAGCGTGGCGGGGCGGCTCGATACCTGAGCCAGACGGGGTTCCGGATTCCGATCGTCGCGTATTCCAGCAGCGCGAGGGAGACACGCCGGATGGCGATGCTCAAGGGCGTGCGGGCGCTGCGGTGCGATGTGCCCGGGGATGAGCGGAGCGCACTGGCGGAGTGGAATCGCCGGGTGGATGAGGATCTGGTCGCGCTGGGGTGGGCCCGAGCGGGCGATCCGATCGTGCTGGTGGCGGGACGGCCGCTCGGCGTTCAGGGCGCGGCCAACATGCTGGCGGTGCACTTTGTGGGGAACGCCGGAACGGGCTTCCGCACGCACGTGTGAGCGTGTGCCGCGGAGCGTGGAGATGTCGACTCCGACGCGTCAGGATTGCGGGCGCGGTCGGCCGGGACATCGCGCGTTGGCGATGGCGGGTGAGGCGGTGACGCCGGGATGTGCGGGGCCTCTTTGCGGCTGGCGAGATCGCCAACGCCGGTGGGCAGTGGAGCGGAAGGGAGTCGAACCCTCGACCTCGTCATTGCGAACGACGCGCTCTACCAATTGAGCTACCGCCCCATGTGCCGGATGTCTCTCCGGCGGGGGGAGGACTATATCCGCTCGAAGCCGTCCGGCCAAGCCGAGCGAGGAAGATGTGCGGCTTCGAAGACGGTTCGAGGCACGCCCGGGCCCGAGCCCGGCTTCGCAGGCGGGTGCCGCGGCATGCGCGGCCGCGGAGGGTGCGGATCGGAACGGCGATGGCCACGCGGCGATGCGGGCCACGCGGCGATGCGGGGTCGCGGTCGTGGGGGCTAAACGGACGGGCGGCTCTGCCGAGCGCGGGGTGTATGGCGGATGTTGGAGAGTGGGGTGATCGGGCCTCCCCCTGGCCGGCGAGCCACCGGCGGCATGAACGCGATGGGTCCGGACGTGCCGTTGGCTCGGGGCTCAGGGCACGCCGGGAGTAGGCGGAAACTCCCGATTGTGCCGGTTAAACTGGCGGGACCGGCGGCCAAGGTGCCGAGCGGAAGAAGTGGGGCGGAGGGCTGGACCGTGACGGGAAGTTGACCGAAGACAAAAGCGGCCTACCCTCAACGTCCACGGTCAACGCGTCGGTGAACCCGCCGTGTCGAACGTGCCAATTCGGTCCCCGATAGCTCAATGGTAGAGCGGCCGGCTGTTAACCGGCAGGTTATAGGTTCGAGTCCTATTCGGGGAGCTTCCTTCCGACCCCGCCCCACGGCGGGGTCGTTTGGTTTACAGGCGGCCCGTTTCGCCCCTCGCGGTGGGTTGGGCAGAAACCCCGCAGAATCCGAGCGGTTTGGCAACTTTGGGGCTTCGCTCGCCGCGCTCTCAGTTCGAGAGCATTTCAGAGCCAACCGGTCAGGACACCGGGTGTCTCGTCGTGGGTGCGTCGGAATCCTCTCGAACTCTCGGCGTCTCGGGTTGACGGGCGGCGGGGTTAACAGGGGCGTTGCGAGCGGGTCGATCAACGATCGCGGCCCGAGCGTGTGACCGGGCCGTGGAGGGTTGAACTAAGGGAGTGAGATCAACGCTCAGAAAAGCGAGTGACTTTGAATCCAATTGGGGCCCCTCTGCGAATTGGGTCGCATGAAAATGATCATCACCCTGGCGGCGTCATCGATCGCCTCGTTCAGCATGACTGCCTTCGCGGCAGACCAGCCTGCGCCGGCTGCTACCGCTCAGACCCAGACCGTACCGAGTGACCCTGCGGTCAAGAAGCCGGACTCTGGCCCCGTGAAGGAAGTTGGTTTCGGCGCTGTTCGTACCCCGAAGCTCGTCAATCGTGTTGGTGGAGATCGAGACGCTGCGATCGAGGTGGTCGAGGGTGTCTACCGCTTCAAGAAGGCGATGATCGAGTCCCCCCTACCCGACGGCTATCCGGAGCCGACGCCGTTCGGCGCGATCGACATCAAGGAGTATCCTGCAGTTCGACGAGCGGAACTGGTCTCCAAAGATGAGTCGGGTGCGGCAATGATGACGGGGTTCTTCCCGCTCTTCAACCACATCAAGAAGCGCAACATCTCGATGACAGCGCCTGTTGAGACGGACTACCCGCAGCTCTACACCGACTTCCTGAACGATAAAATGGCTGAAGAGGGCGAGACCAAGATGAGCTTCCTCTACCGCTCATCTTCTCTCGGACCTGTTGGAGAGGACGGGAAGATCGTCGTCCGTGATGCCGCTCCTGTGACGGTGCTGAGCATTGGTGCGCAGGGGGCGTTCGATTTCACCGAAAAGATCGCGGAGCTCCGGACGTGGCTGAAGTCGCAGGAGCAGTGGGAGGTCGCGGGTGACCCGCGGATGTTTGTCTACAACGGGCCCTTCGTGGATCCGAATTGGAGGTGGGCTGAAGTGCAGGTGCCGGTTTGTCGCCGCGGCGGAACTGGTAAGGAAGTGCCGACGACGCAAGCGACGAAACTGCCGACGTCCGCTCCTCCGAAGGAACTGGTCAATACGATTGGGATGAAGTTTATTTTCATTCCGAAGGGTCAGTTCGCGATGGGGTCGGCGCCCGACGACCGTGACGCCGACCTCGACGAGCGTCAGCACTCAGTCACGATCACCCGGGATTTTTACATTGGTGCCTTTGAGGTGACGCAGTCCCAATTTGAACGCGTGATGGGCCGTAACCCGAGTCAGTTTCAGGGGAAGAGCTTCCGAGACGGCGGGTTCAATCACCCCGTTGAGAGAGTTTCATGGAACGATGCCGCGGAGTTTTGCAAACGTCTGTCGGAACTCCCCGAGGAGAAGGCAGCAGGCCGTGTGTATCGCCTACCCACCGAAGCCGAGTGGGAGTACGCCTGTCGAGCGGGAAGTTCCGATGCTTATGCGTTCGGTGATCAGCCCCAACGGCTCGGCGAGTACTGCTGGTACGCCCCGAACGGCGACGGCCAGACGCATCCCGTGGGCGAGAAAAAGCCGAACGCATGGGGCCTCTACGACATGCACGGTAACGCATGGGAGTGGTGCGCTGATTGGTATGAGCGGCATTCGAATCGGCCTCAGGTCGATCCCGTCGGACCTTCAGAAGGCACCGATCGTGTGTATCGCGGTGGGAGTTGGAACTATGCAGCTGCCTACTGCCGATCAGCGAACCGAACAGCCACGGCGCCAGCTTTCGAGGGCTTCGACTTCCTGAGCATTAGTTTTCGTGTGGTCATGGATGCTTCCACCGAGAGGTAGTTCTCGGGACCAGAGCATTTCGCCTCAGGTGGTACTGCCAACTCGTGTGCGTGCGTGCATGCCACCGAACTGGCCTGTCGACAGAGGCTGGATCGTGCTCGGCAGTCAAGTGACGAGTCCTAGTACGCCTCTGGGAGGTGAGCTGCAGCTTCTTTCTGACCCCGCCTCACGGCGGGATCGTTTGGTTTACAGGCGGTCCGTTTCACCCGTCGCGGCGGGTTGGCCAGTAACCCCGCAAAATCCGGGCGGTTCGGCGATTTGGTCCCCGGGCGGGTGCTCTCGCGGTTCGAGGTCGTTCCAGAGAGTCGAAGTCCGGACACTGGCCTTTCCCCGTTTGACGTACCAGAGTCCATGAGAGTCCGAGCACGGCCGCACGCTGCTGCGGGGCCGAACGGAGCGCAACGGAGGGCGACTCGGCAGCCGAATGCGTCGGAACGTGGTCCAAAGGGCGAAAACGCCGCCGAGGTCCCTCTGCGGCGTTTCCTGAAAACCAACGGGCCGGCTGCTTTCGCTGCCAGCCCGGTCATCGAGCGTCGGCATCGGTGTTCGTGCGCCAGCCTGGCGTTGACCTTCCCCGGCGTGTTGATCAGAAGCCAGGTGAGTCACCGCGGGGGATGCGGACGGCAGCATGGACCGCGTTGCACGCCCGTCCATGCGTGCGCGATGGACACTTCCCAAAGCAGCGCGGCTATGCCCTTCATCGAGCGAGAGATGAGATCAGTGATTTGAAGTGTCAAGAGTACTTGATACTTTTGAAATGTCGCGTACACTTGACAAAGTGTCAAGTCGTCTTGCCATCGTACGAGCCTAATGGGGAGCACCGATGACCACGTCGTTTGAGGAAAAGAGTGTCTGGATCCAGCTCGGCGCGATGATCATCGGCCTTGGCGTCTACTTTGTCATCGCCGGGCGAATGCTGGCGTCCGGGGTGCGCGATGTGAGCGCCTTCGCCGCGCTCTTTATGGTCGCCGTGGTGTTTATGGTCGTTCTCCTGGTGATCTCGTATGCGGTGGCGGCATTGACCGGCAAGGTCGAGGGACGAGACGAGCGGGACCGCCTGATCGCATGGAAGGCCGAGCACCGTTCGGCCTGGCTCTTGGCGGTCGGCGTGTTCGGGGCCGTGACGTGTATGGCCGCGGGGATCGCAAACGTGTGGACCGCCAACCTGCTCCTCTTGTCGCTCGCCTTGTCCGAGATCCTCGGCTTCGTGCTCCAGATTGTCTATTACCGTCGAGGGGTGTGATGCATGGCGCAGGAAAAGCTCACCATCAGCAACACGATCCGCGCTCTGCGATTCGCCGCGGACGAGATGACCCAGCAAGTCCTCGCCGACCGCGTCGGCGTCAGCCGCCAGACGATCAACGCGATCGAGGCCGCGAAGTACTCGCCGTCATTGGAGGTTGCATTTCGAATCGCCCGAGTCTTCGGGAAGCGGCTCGACGAGGTTTTTCAGTGTCTGCCGAGTACGCGATGAGACCGCGGCCGTCAGTGCGATTCTTCGGCATCCCGCTTGCCGAGCAATCCTGTCACGAACGACAACCCCCGAGTCTCACGACCCGGGGGTTATCAAATAGGGGGACGAGGGGTGCTGTGACCACGTGCCGTTCAGAGCCCGAGAGACACCGTAGCATCGTTCGCTCGCCCGGCAGGTTCATTGGGGTGGACGCGCCTCCGCCTGCGATGTTTGGAGTGGTCACACGGCGGTGAGTGGTAACCGCGCCCGGCAATCGGATTGGGCTTGAACGCGGAACCCTACCACAGCGATCACAGACTGGAGCGAGACCATGCTGCGGAATTGGACGAAGATTCGAAATCGGCATGAGCTCCGGCGGGCGTGCACCGCATTCTCGATGCTCGTCGTCGCGGTCGTCAGCGCTACTTCCTGCACGACGAGGCCGGAGGTGACCGCATCGGAGCTGAAAGACCGCGCCATCGCTGCGCCGACACTGCTCCGTTTCGAGACGGTTCGATCCATCCTCGAGGACAGCAAGGGCAACTTCTGGTTCGGCAGTTGGAAGGAGGGCGTCTGCCGATTCGACGGCGAGAGTTTCACCTATTTCACCATGGAGGACGGCCTGAGCGATAATCAGATCAGGTCGATCCGTGAGGATCGGAACGGAGTTGTTTGGTTCGAGGGGGGCGTGGGGATCAGCGGCTTCGACGGGGAGAGGATCATCAGACCCTCCAGCAGGAACTACACGTCGAAGGACGATTGGCGTCTAAAGCCGGGAGACCTGTGGTTCAAGGAGGATGGCGCTGCCGGGGCAACCGAGGTCGAAGGCCAGCCGGGCGTCTATCGATATGACGGAAGCGCCTTCACCTACCTGGCTCTCCCTCTCCCTGCGGATCATCCCGACGCCGCATACGCCAGCACCGGCTTTGCCAACGGAAGGGGCGGGAGGCTGTGGTTCGCCGCGTACCAAGCGGTGGTCGGGTATGACGGTGAGTCCTTCACGATCATCGACGACAAGAGCCTCGGCCTCAACGACGACACCGGGCGGCTTCTCGTCCGTTGCGTCCTCGAGGACAGCAAGGGAAATCTCTGGATTGGGAACAACGGGATCGGAGTCATCCTGCATGATGGACAGACCGCGACACAGTTCACCCAGGAAAAGGGGCTTGGCAAGGTGGACCAGCGCGTTGGGCGGATGACACCTCAGCCCGGCGACGTGACGGATGGTTCCCCTTCGCTGAATCGGGTGTTCTCGATCGGAGAAGACCGTGCTGGGAACATCTGGTTTGGTACCATCGAGCATGGCGCCTGGCGGTACGACGGCAAGTCATTGCGGAACTTCTCGGCCAATGACGGACTGACGAGTAAGTACATCTGAGGCATCTACACCGACCGCCGGGGCGACCTGTGGCTGGCGGGGAACGGTGTGTTCAAGTTCAACGGAACGTCGTTCGACAGGATCCACTGATGCCGGCATCCACCGCACTGGCGGGACTTGCCGGAGTGCCCGTATCTGGTGCTGGCCGCCGTCGTCGCCGATCGGATCGCCCGCGACGAAAGCCGGAGACGGGAGTGTCTATCGGGCGCGGAAGCCCCCGGGCCACTCTCTTGTGTTGACGGTCGTCAGGCGTCGCCGGATCGCTCCAAAAACGACAACCCCCGCGTCTTGCGACACGGGGGATTATCAAATAGCGGGCGCGTAGCGGTAACCCGACGCGATAGAGAGACCCTCATATACATGGCGGCGGTGCGACATGTCTGGGGGTTCAATCCAGCGGCATGAAGGGCGGTCCGAGCGCCACCGAGACTAAATGCTTCGCCCGCCTCTACGAGTGGTAGCACTCTGCGATGCAGGCCTTGCGGAAGTCGCCGCCGCACCGTATCCTTTGCCGGAACACCAGAAACCCGAGAACACCGTGACCATTCAAGCCGGCGGCAAACAGATACTCCTTCATGGTCTGGCCCTCATTCTGGCAGGGCTGGTCTTTGGCTTTGCCCTGCCCTTGACGCCTTATCCCCGGCTCGCACTCGGCGCCCACATTCAGTTTGTCACCAACGGCATGTTGTTCGTCGTGCTGGCGATGGTCGTGCTCAAGGTGCCCCTCCGCGCCGGCCCCAAGTCGATTGGAGTGATGTTGGTGTCGGCGTGGCTAACGTGGCTCGTGCCCTTGTCCGAGGCCGCCAATGCATGGTGGGGTGCCAACCAGATGCTGCCGATCGCGGCAAAGCAAGCCGGAGCAGCCGGGGCCGCGGCCTGGCAGGAAGCCGTGGTGAAACTCTGTCATCTGCCAGCGGCACTGGGCCTGATCCTCTCGGTGACGCTGCTGATCATCGGCATCGTCAAACATCGCGCTGCGATGGAATCGTCAGCCGCACCAGGATCACCAACTCCGCCGCCGGTTCCTTGAACTCGTGGGTTTACGCTTTCCGTCCCATTGTGGACTCCTGCCGACGGCTGTTGTAGCAGACATCCGGTCTGTTTACCCGGGAGGTCGGGGTGTCTCGGGTTATCGGACACACCGGCGACTGGGGAACCATCCCCAAACCCCGCATCTTCACATTGCGCAATCTTTGTGCGGATCGCTCAAGAAAAAGGTGGACAAAAGGGGCACGGAAGGTATACTCCTCTGGCGGTATTTCCTGTGTTTGGCTGTAGCCATCCGGGAATTGCTGGCAAGGATCGCCGCCTACCGGTGGCAGAGAGAGAGCATGAAGAATTTGATCACAATCAGTGCGTTGGCCCTCGCGGCCAGTGTGGGGTCGGCCTTCGCGGGCGTGGACATCAACGGCGGCTCGTCGTGGGGCGGCTGGAACTCAGCAGCGACGGGACAGACGAACGGTGTCTGGGTGCTCGGATCCACAAACCGCACGTTTGACATTTATCGCAGCGTGTTTGTGCTCTCGGCGAGCCAGACTGTCGGTGGGACTCGCCTGGCCGATGGCGCGGTGGGCAACGGCACCTCGTACTCGGGAGACACAGCATCAAGCCTGTCCAGTAACTCGTGGCAGGCGGGTGATCGAATCGTGGGTATCGGCATCGCCTACTCAGGCAGCACGCGAGGAGATACGTTCTTCTTCCACACCGACTCGGGTGCCGCCAACATCGTGGCTGCATCGAGCGTCGGTGCCGGAGACGGCATTCTCTCGTTCGATGCGGGCGACACGTCCTCGTACGTCTTGAGCACCTCCAACGATTCGAGACGCGCAAAAGTGAGGCAGTACTCGATCTTCAATGCGTTCAGCGCGAACGGTGGCTCGAACTTCATTGCCCCCTACGGGCTTACGCCTTCTCCGGCCATGCCGACGCGAAGCTTCGCGATTTTGGATGCTGGATCAACCTCCGCAGTCAAGAGCATCCAGTTCTTCCTCAACGTCGATGCGGTCCTGCGCGGGAACGGCGGATTGGGTTATGGCGAGGGTGACCTGCTCGCCGCGAGCACGCGCATTGGCTTTTTCGAAGCCGGGACTGACGGCTATACCGAGCAGATTTTCTCGGTTGCGACCCCCGGCGCGGCGGCGCTGCTGGGCCTGGGCGGCCTGCTCGCCGCCCGTCGCCGCCGCTGAGTTCGCTCGGCACTGACCTCACAACCTGCGTTCAATCTTCCACGGCCCGGGCACACGATCGGGCCGTGGTCGTTGATCAGCCCGCTCGGAACAGAGTTGTCCAACCAGCCGTTCGCCAAAGCGAGAAGTCCAGAGGTCGACAG
>VYLX01000050.1_pt1 | contig 26559 bp, 21 predicted proteins | sample 5114181 | NCBI WGS metagenome assembly VYLX01 (sample SAMN12291812, study PRJNA351875) | freshwater metagenome | isolation source: freshwater lake | place: USA: Michigan, Sherman Lake | collected 2011-08-08
CTCTTCCCCGCCCCCCTCTTCCTCTTCCCTCCCCTCTTCTTCTCTTCCTTCCTCCCTCTCCTCTTCGCGTCTTCGCGCCTTCGTGCAGTCTCTTCTCCGTCCGGACTCCGTGTCTCCGTGTCTCCGTGGTTGTCCCCCCGACGTACGCTCAGGCATGAGCCGAATCGTGAGCATGGAGGCGGATCTGGCGGGGGTGGTGCTCCGCACGCCGCTGGTGTTGGCGGCCGGGACGGCGGGGGTGATCGACGAGATGGCCGATGTGCTCGATCTCTCGCGTGTGGGGGCGGTCACGACCAAGTCGATCACGCTTCAACCGCGTGCGGGCAACGACTGGTGGCGGATTTTGGATCTTCCGGGCGCGGCGGGGATGATCAATGCCATCGGGCTGGCCAATCCGGGGCTCGATGCGTTCCTTGAACACGCGTGCGCGGGGGCCGCGGGCGGCGAGGGCGTTGCTGCGATGCCGTGCAGGGTGATCGCGAGCGTGGCGGGGTTCAGCGTTGATGAGTATGTGAAGGTCGCGGCGAATATCGACGAGTATTCGTCAGCGCACGGCGGGTGCTTTCCGCTGTTGGAACTCAATGTGTCGTGTCCGAACGTCCGCTCGGGCGTGGAGTTCGGGCACTCGGCCGGGTTGATCCGGGAGCTGCTCGAGGCGGTGCGTCCGGTGGTGCGGTCGGCGAAGCTTGTCGTCAAGTTGGGGCCGATGACGCCCGACCTGCCGGGGGTTGCGCTGGCGGCGGCGCTGGCCGGGGCCGATGCGTTGAACCTCGGGAACACGATGCCGGCGATGTCGATCGATGTCGAGAAGCGACGGCCGCGGGTGGCGAACACCACGGGCGGGTTGTCCGGCCCCGCGGTGCATCCGGTGACGCTGAAACACGTGTACGAGACGCGGCGGAAGCTCGCGGAGATCCGCCCGATCCCGATCATCGCGACCGGAGGCGTGATGCACTGGCAAGACGCCGCGGCGTACATCCTCGCGGGGGCGTCGGCGGTCGGCGTGGGCACGGGATTGTTCGTTGACCCGCGGTGCCCGCTGTCGATTACGCGTGGATTGGAGAAGTGGGTCGCGCGGCAGGGGCGGACGCGGCTGTCGGAATTGGTCGGGGACCTGTTGCCGCCGGAAACGCCGGGGCGGGAGGAGGGGTGAGGGGGGTTGGCATGGGCCTTACGGCGGCGGGAGCGTCAACTCGATCGTGCGGAGGGCCTCGGTGTCGAGCGAATCCCGCAGCTCGATGCGCACGCGGAGCGTCCCGGCGCTGCCGTGCAGCGCCGGTGGCAGCGTGAGCGTCATGCTCCCCGGAAAGCCCATCACCGTTGCGGCCATGGACAGGTCCAGCACCTTCGGAAGGTCCGGCGGCACGAACGGGCCATCCGCCGAGGCGATGCCGACGAGCACCGCAGCGGGAAGGCCGGTGATCACAAGGGCCTGGCCCGGCATCGAGAGCTCCAGCAGCGTCGGCGGCGCGGGCGCGAGCACGGCATCCGGGGCCCGGCGTCGCAGCGACCGCACCTGGATCTCCGTCAGTTCGACAAGCAGCGGCCGCGAGAGCAGCCCGCGCCGCGATGCCTCGTCGAGCCAGATCGCCGCATCGCCCCACTGCCCCGATGACCGCCATCGGTCGATGAGCCGCCGTGTTGTGCGCTCCGCCAGCGCGGCGGAGGTCGGCACCTCGCGGGCATAGACCCAGTACGGGCTCGTTGGTGGCTCGACCATCAGCAGCAGCGGGTGCGCCGGACGCAGCACGGCCCGCGCGAGGGGCTCTCGCCACGAGGAGGCCGTGAGCGGGATCGCGACCAGAACGATGCCGATGAGCACGGTGCGAGCTTTGGGCCGCCCGGGCGCGTGCCAGAGCAGCCCGAGCCACGGTCGGCCGCACTCAGCGCAGCACGGCGGGGCCTCGCGCTCGCTGGCGTGGCCGAACGCGTAGCCGCAGCCGCAGCAGAAGCGTGCCGGGCCCCGTGTTCGCAGCGACTCGGCCATTCCAAACGCCCACGCCAGGCTGAACACCACGCCGGGGAGCAGCCACGATGCGCCGACAAACAGCGACGGCCCGCGCCGGAGCACGAACACCTCGCGCGCGAGCCACAGCAACGCGAGCACGCCGAGAAACACCGCCGCTGCGTGCGCAAAATCCCCCCCGAAGGACCGCGGCGGATCGGCCGGATCGGTCCGCCCCTGGCGCAGGAGCCGCAGCACATCGCCCCGGGCAAAGAGCAGGATCACCACGCCCGCGGCCAGCGGCACAAAGCCGAGATGCGGGAGGTTCTGCCGCAGCGCAAAGGCGAGCGCGGAGCCCATCGGCAGCGTGTGGCCGATGATCAGCAGCACCGCGCCGAGCGCCACAAGCCCCGCGCCGACCGCACGCCAGCGCGGCAGGGCCGTCGGCAGCAGGTAGCGCTTCGGCGAGACTTCGATGGGCGGCGTTGCGGGGCCGAAGAGCATCGTGAACCATCTTTCTCGCGGCGCTGCGGCCGCGTGCGGAGGCGATGGCGGCGTTCGGAGGCTACGGAACCGTCACGCTGAACTCGCGCACGGCCGGGCCTGCCGGATCGTCCTTGATGAAGTCCGCCGAAAGTGTCGCGCGGATCGTCACGCGCCTGCGCGATAGCGAGCCGACGGGGCCGGGGATCGTGATGTCCAGCCCGCCGGTGCCGCCGACGCGGAAGGTCTCGCCGCGGCCTTCGAGCGTCGGCGTGAACGCTTGCCACGGGCCGTCGTCGATGCGGTAGGCGTCGATGACGAACGAGCGGTACCACAGCAGCGCGACACCTTTGTGGTCCTGACTGAGCATCAGGAACGCCGCGGCGCTCGGCGGCGGGGCGATGGCGCTGACCTCGAGCCCGAGACCCTGCTCATCGACGCGCACGATGCGGCGGAGCAGTTCCGGCGGCAGGCCATCGGGCGTGCGCACCGCATCGGAGACAAAGTGCTGCGAGGTCTGCCAGACGCCGGTGCGCTCGCGTTCGGCGATGAGGTGCTCGAGCGCCCGCGCGACGACGGCCGGGTCCGTCACGAGGCCCTTGGCGTCGAACCAGAAGGTGCTGTCCAGCGGCTCGGTCATCACCATGCGCGCCGCGATCGACGGCGTGATCGCCGCGCGGATGAGCGGCCCGGTGAAGAGGATCGAGAAGAACGCCAGCAGGCCGAACGCCAGTGCCGCTGCGTGATAGCCGGCCTTTGCGTAGCCGACGCGTCGCCCGCGGATGAGCAGGCCCTTCCACTTCATGCCGCATTCGGAGCACTGCTCGGGCCCTTCCTGCTCGCTGGCGTAGCCGAAGCGGTACCCGCAGCCCGCGCAGTAGCGCTCATCGCCGACGCGGCGGAGCTGCGCCCGCGCCAGCAGTCCGACGGCGATGCCGCCGAGGACCATCGCGGGCAGGAGCCGCAGGGCCGCGAAACTCAAAGGATGAACACCCCGCACCAGGACGATGTACAGCACCCAGACCGCCATCCCCATCGCCATGAGCATCGGCACCCGCAGCAACCACGACGCCACGAGCACTGGCCGGCCCTCGCGCAGCTTCTCCAGCACCGACGCGCGGGTGCTGAAGATCGAGACGACCGACATGATCAGGAGAATGAACCCGAACTGGCGAATCCCCTCGCCGATGCTGCGAGCCGTGTCCGGCGCGAGCATCGGCACGGCGTACACCGGCACCGCCCAGCCGATGCCCAGGACGACCGGGCTGAACACGGCCATGACCACCGCCAACCATCGCCGCGTTGCGACGGCGTCGGGCAGGAGCAAGGGGTTTGGCTCGATGGAGTCGGAAGCAGGCATGAACAGGGTCTCCGGCATTTCTGCGTGCGCAGGCGCAAGGGCTCATCCGCCGACGGGCACGGTCGGTTGCATCGTCGGCGCAGGGGCGGCCGGCCGCTGGATGTCGAGTCTGACCTCCACACCGCTCAAGGACTTGCCCCGCGAATTGACGAGATCGAACTGCAGGACCGCGCCCGGCTTGGGCACGGCCATCGGATCGATGTCGATAAAGTGGCGGAACTCGATCGCCGACGCGGGCGTGCCGTCGGCGGCGACCGCGAGCCGGCCCTCGCCGGGGACGCGATACTGCAAGGACGCGAAGCGGTCGTGTTCTCCGCGTGTGGCGATGATGGTGGCCGAGCCGAAGAGGTCGCCGAAGACCGTGCCGCCTCGCAGCGACAATCGCAGCGTGGGCACGCTCGGCGTGGTGGATGCCGCGGGGTCGTGCTCAAGGCGGAGCGCCGATGCGTCAAGGGCAAGAATCGCGGAATACTGCTGCTTCCGGAGCATCCCCGCCTCGATCACCCGCCGAAGCCAGTGGGCCGACTCGCCCCACGAGCCCGAAGCCTCGCGACTGCGGATGAGCCGAGCGGCGATGCTGGCGATCCGATCCCGATCATCCTCGTTCACCGGCGCGGTGCGCCACTGCAGGCTCGAAGGCGAGAGGCTCTCGATCGGATCCGGGCTTGTCGCGGCGGGTCGGTCCGTGGCGGCAAGGAATGCGAATGCGAACATGCTTGTCACGAGGCTGTGATGCGCCAAGACGACGCCGCGTTCAGCCGGGCGGAGTTTCCGTAGCCATTGCTCGCTGACAGCGCCGTCTCGAACCTTCGACGCCGAATAGAGCGAGGTGAGGGAGTGACTAATGAAGAAGAGAAGAGCGAAAGCGCTCGGCTTTCCCCAATCATGGATCGGCCGAACGGTGCCGTACACCAGCATGTGCGACAGCGTGAAACAGATGGCCATGCACACGGCCAGGACACTGAGATGAAGCGCCAGCCTCGCCAGAATCGATCGCAGTTCACCACTCACTTCAGGCCAGAGCAGCCTCTGCATCGGTGTGAACGACGCGAGCCACGCGAGGATGGCGGTCAACGCAAAGAACGTCAGCCCGACGTGAAACGCCTGCTGGGATGGCGACGAGCCGAAGACCATCGGCCACGCCTGCGAAATCACCGTCGCGATGGCGGCGACAATGCCCAGGAAGATCCGCGTGCCGCTGGAGGTCGGCTGCCCGGCGGCGTTGCTTCCTCGGTCTTGAGTTGAAGTCTCGATGCTCGTCTCGCTCGGCGGCATGGACGCGATTCCTCGATTGGCACGTGGGCGAGCCGCATTCTGCGACGCCGATCATGTGCGTACAAAGAGCGAACGAACGCGTCGCTCGATGTCTGAGCATAAGTATAATCCCAATCCGCCGACAGTTTGTGAGGCCATCCGCCTCCTGATGCGTAGATTATGAAACACGGCGGAGCGCGCTCAGGGGTGGCGGTCCATCCTCGCGGCTCGCGCGTCGGTACCGGTCCGAATCATGTCAACCCGCCCGGACGCTTGTCTCGGCGATGGAGTTCTCTCGATGAAGCGTGCATCTGTCCTCTCGGCTCTTGTCGCTGTGGTCGGCTCGTCGTTTGCGCTTGTTGGCGCGGCGCACGCCGAGGATCCGCTGATGATCGTCTCGTTCAGCACCGGCGCGCGGCGTGTGATCACGGTCAGCCCGGTCAACGGCAACGTGCTCCAGGATCCGTTCCTGAACCTTCAGACGCTCATCCCGGGCGTGGCCAGCCCGATGCAGGTGCTGCCCGTCGGCAACCAGCTGTGGATCCCCGATCAGGTCGCCGACAATGTCACGCGGCTGACGCGCGGCGGCGAGATCATCGATCAACTCGGGACCGACCCGGCGACGGGCCTGGCCACGGGACGATTCAACAATGTTCGTGGTCTGGGGATCATCAACGGCGAGGTCTGGCTCTGCAACGCCGACGCGGCGACCACCGGCACCGAGGCGACCGCGACGGCCGACACGATTTATCGCCTGGACCCGTTCACCGGCGCGACGCTGGGCTCGTTCCCCGCTGATGGCATGCCGTGGGCGATCTTTGTGTACAACGGGCGTGTGCTGATCACCAACAGCACGACGGATGTGGCGACGGAGTATGCGCCGGACGGGACGCGCCTGGGCGTGTTTGCGCAATCGACCGCGCCGGCGATGAGCCTGCCGCAGATGATGAGCAAGCGGAACAACGGGAACCTGTGGATCGCGGACTTTTCGGTCGCGGCGTCGGGGCTGTATGAGTTCGATCCGCTGGGCGGCCCGTTGACGAGGATCTTCCTGGGCACGGGGCCGCGGGCGGCGGTGGATCTTGAGAACGGCAACTACATCTACACGGACGCCACGGCGGTGCGGCTGCGCGACACGGCGAACCAGCAGACCAGCGTGCTGGCCAGCGGAAACTTCCGGTACATCACGCCTCTGACCAGCCCGAAGGTCTCGCCGGCGGACATCGGCAACACGGATGCGGAGCCGTTCAGCGATGGCGCGGTGGACAACGGGGACTTCACCGTGTTCTTCAACGCGTTCTTTGCGCCGGAGGCTTCGCCCACGCAGCTTCAGGCCGACATCGCCAACACCGACGGGGTGCTCTCGCCGACGTGGCCCGGCGGCGGGACGGGCGGCGGGCCGGACGGGGTTGTTGACAACGGGGACTTTACGGCGTTCTTTCAGTACTTCTTCTCGCCGGCCGTGCTGCCCTGAGCCGCGGATGCCGAGCCGGGTGGGCGAATGTTTCGGGGACTCCCGGCGTGACGCTCGGGCGGTTTTGAGGTACGCTCTGCGGTGATGAAACTCCCCGTCGATCTCGTGGCGCGCCTCAAGGGTCCGTACGACGCCCGCAAGGTCTGCGTGACCGGCGGCGCGGGGTTCATCGGCGGGCACGTCATCGACGCGCTGTCGGGCCTGGGGTCGACGGTCAGCGTCATCGACGATCTGTCCAACTCCACGCTGGATCACCTTGGCGAGTTGATCGAGATGGATCCGTCGCGGCTGCGGTTCGTCCACGGCTCGATCCTCGATGAGCGGGCGCTGGATGAGGCGATGAGCGGGTGCGACCTGGTGATCCATCTGGCGGCCATCGGCTCGGTGCCGCGGTCGATCGCCGAGCCGCACCGGAGCATGGCGGTCAACGCGATGGGGACGGTTCGCGTGCTGGAGGCGGCCAGGAGGGCGGGCGTGCGCCGGATCGTCAGCGCGAGTTCGTCGTCGGTGTATGGCGAGTCGTCGGCACCGTCGGGCGAAGCGGGGGGAGCGGGGGGTTCGGGGATGGTCACGCCCAAGAGCGAGGCACAGGCGCCGGCCCCGATGTCGCCTTACGCGGCGAGCAAACTCGCGGCGGAGGCGGCGGTGCGGTCGTGGTGTTTGTGCTACGGGATGCAGGGGGCCAGCCTGCGGTTCTTCAACGTTTTCGGGCCGCGGCAGAGCGCCGACTCGGCGTACGCCGCGGTCGTGCCGGCGTTTGCGATGGCGTTGTTGCGCGGGCAGTCGCCGGTGATCTTTGGAGATGGTCAGCAGTCGCGGGACTTCACGCCGGTGGCGGGGGCGGTGGCGGCGTGCCTGTTGGCGGGGGCGACGACGCGCGAACTGAGCGGGCAGGCGATCAACATCGCACGTGGCGAGCGGACGACGGTGCTGGAACTGGCGCAGATGATCGCGCTGGCGGCCGGTGCGCCGTCGATGCAGCCGACATTCCGGGAAGCGCGCGTGGGGGATGTTCGCCACTCGCTGGCGAACATCGCCATGGCCCGCGCGCTGCTGGACTACTCGCCGATCGGGACGATGAACGAGGCGATCGTCGAGACGGTGGCGTTTTATCGCCAGAGCCACAGCGGGGCGGGGCGCTCGGCATGATTCGGCACGCGCTGGACACGCTGGGCGGTCTGTGGCAACTGGCCCGGCTGGCGGTGCTGTCGCGCGGGCGGCTGGGCGGTGCGTACTGGACATGGCGGACGCAGACGGCCTTTGGCAAGGGCCGGCCGCCGACACAGCGGGAGGCGTTCGCCGCTGCTCTGGGGTATGGGCGATGGGTGCACCGCATGCGACGAGGGCGGTGAGGGCCGGCGAAGGCTGGCTGGAGTTGCTGGGAACAATCGGCCTCGCAGGCCCGAATCACGGGATGGTCTTTGCATTCTTAGCGCAGCGTTCGGGATATCGATGTTGATCGAGCATCGTTTGGGTCCGATAGACTGAAGCCGGATTTATCCGGGTAGGAGCATTCCATGAGCGAAACGATGACCCAGAGCAGCGAACCCGCGGTGATGCAGACCAACGAGCCCGGTGGCCCGAGTCTGTTCCTTCGGGTTTTTGCGCCCGGATTGGTGCTGGGGCTGGTGATCGGTCTGTTTGGCGGCGCGTTCCTGATGCCGATCGTGCAGACGCGGTTCGGCCCGCAGGCGGTTCTGGACAAGCCGACGGCGGTGGGCCCGCGCACGGGCGAGGGCATGCCGGTGGAGCCGCCGCCGATCGTCGATGAGGCTGCGCCGGATGCGGGCAAGGCCGCGGGCGAGGGCGAGAAGGCCGGGGCGAACGCGCCGAAGCCGTGATATTGGGGCTGTGACGCCCGGGCCCGTGATGCTCGGGATGGCCTGCCAGGCGGGCGATTGGAGCACGACGGGCGAAGGTGTTGCGGAGTAAACTCCGCGGCTGTTCGTCCGGGCTGGGGCTGGGCTTGGGGGCGTGCTCTGGAGCGTCGCGTGCCGCAGGAACCGTTGAGTCCGTCGGAGTTGAAGGTCATCCGCCAGAACGCGCGAGCGAGCGTGCTGATGGGGGTGGACTATGTGCCGGCGTTTTTGAACGGGGCGTATCCGAAGGCCCGTGACAATCGTGCCGGGGTTGCGCCCGCGGTGGCGGAGCCCGGCGATGATGAGCAGGGCGACGCATCCGAGGGCGAGTCTTCGGAGGCCGTGCAGGCGGGGGCGGCGCCCGAGTACGACCTGAGCGATCCTCGGCGTGCCGCGGCGCACCGCGAACTGATGAGCATCCGGGAGCGCTACGAGCGCGATGCGCCGCACAAGGCGTTCGGCTGGAAGTTCAACTCGATCGTTTTCGGCGAGGGGGACCCGATCGCGAGGCTGATGTTCGTGGGCGAGGCTCCCGGGGCCGATGAGGACCGCACGGGGCGGCCATTTGTCGGGAAAGCGGGACAGTTGCTCGATCGGATGATCCCGGCGATGGGCCTTGGGCGCGAGGATGTGTACATCGCCAATGTTCTCAAGACGCGCCCGCCCGGCAACGCCACGCCGACGAAGGCGGCGGCGGCGGCGTGTGCGCCGTATCTGTTCGATCAGATCGCGGCGGTGAGGCCCGAGGTGATCGTGACGCTGGGCCTTTCGGCAACGCGGCTGCTGCTGAGCAGCGATGAGCCGATGATCGCGATGCGCGGGCGATGGCACACGTGGTCGCACCCGGATGCGCAGCGCGGCGTGAGCGTGGCGGTGATGCCGACGTTCCATCCTGCGTTCTTGCTGAGGCAATACACGCCGGAGAATCGCAACAAGGTGTGGGCGGATCTTCGGCTGGTGATGGAGCGGTTGGGGCTGGGCAAGCGTTGAGAATCGGGAGCGGCCGAGGGTGCCCCTGAGGGCGTTCGGGGCGAGGGATCTCGGGTGTTTGGTGGGGTGGGTGTCGCGCGATGGGGACGCGCGGAGATGCTGATTTTTTGATGAACGCGCGGAACCGATCGGTGCATGCACTCGTATCGACGGGCACACACGCCGAGGCGGGTTGTCAAGTGCAACTCGAATCGGATTCACGCCGGCGAAAGCCGGCAAGGTACCCCCACGAGACCCGGTGTCCGGCATTGTGCTGGACGCTGGGTTTTTTCATTGGCGCGTGTGGATCATCGCCGGGCCGAGCTTCTTGATTGACCGGCGCGCCTTGGCGAACTCGCGGTGTGCGCCGCTGCGCCGGGCGCGGCTGGTGCTTTCGGGGCTGGCCCTGGCCATCGACCGCGAGGCTCGCTTTGTATCCCGAGGTGGGCGATCGGCCTTGGCCGATATTCAGGCCGTATCTGCGGTTGCGACGAATCTCGAGTGATCGAGAGCGGCCAAGAGCCGCTCGCGGCGTTCGGCGCGAGCACTACTTCTCGATGTGCGCTGCAAACACTCGAAGGGCAAGCCTTTCTGAGTTCTCGGAGTAGAGTCACCTTGGTCGGTGTTTCGGAAGGACTCGGGTGCTCGTCGTGTGCAACCCATTCTGATCCGGGCGCCGATTTACAAGAAGGAAAGTGACAACATGGTTAACAAGAATCTTCTCTCGTTCTTGCTCGTCGGTGCCGTCGCGTCGATCGCTTCGGCCGGCACGATCAACGTCTCGGGCATTGGTGGCGGGATCAGTCTCCAGTCCGGGCCCGTCGGACTCGGGACGTTCGGCAACAGCCAGACGAATTGGACCAGCGCCTCTCTCGCTGCGGCCCACGTCACGCTCAATGCCGCCGGCCTGATCACCAACAACAAGATCACGATCCTCGCCGCGGATACCGATGACGGTCTCTCGCTGATGGTCCTGATCGATCAGTCGCTGACTCCGGGCGCGATGAGCCCTGGAACCGTGCGCATGGACTCGGTCGCCAACGGCTTCAACACCGCGTTCCTCAACGCCGGCGGCGGCAGCGTGGTCGTGACTCCCAACTCCGTCAGTTCGCGAACCGCTTCGGGCGACTTCAACTGGAACAGCAACGGTGGTGGCAACGGCTTCGCGTGGGCGAATCAGATCGCTGGTAACACCACCACGTTCCGCTTCAACAGCGTCGATGGATCGCCCCTGGGCCTGAGCAACCCCGCGACGTTTCAGTTCGCAACGTACAACGGCTCAACGTGGACGATCATCCCCCTTGCGGACAATCTCAGGTCGTTCTCAGCAACCGATGGCTACGGCTTCTCCGCCGTGACCATCCCCACGCCCTCGGCTGTTGCAATCGCCGCGGGTCCGCTCGGGCTGATGATGGTCCGCCGTCGTCGCGGGAACTGATAACTTCGTTCTGTACGGGAGGAGATCGGCCAACGCCGCCTCCCGTACTTCGTTTTTGAGCGTCGCACGCGGCGTCGCGTTCCGGGGCGTGTCTGGCGACGGGTCACTCCGTGGCGCCAAACCCAGCCGCCCAGCTGCCGACCCGCTCAGTCGCCGAGCCCAAAAACAACAGCGGGAGGCCCGGACCCGGGCCTCCCGTGTGGTAAGCGGAGAGGGGGAGATTCGAACTCCCGAAACGGTTACCCGTTTACGCGATTTCCAGTCGCGTTCCTTCAGCCTCTCGGACACCTCTCCGGAAGGTACTGCATCGGCCGATTTCGGCCTCGACGTCGGCTTCTGGCCGAGCGTTTGGCGAAGGACGGTGAGTGTAGACACCGCGCCCGCCCGCGTCAGCCCGAACGCGGCCCGCCCAGGGCCCTGGCGGCGGGACGGCATCGAGGGCCGCCCCGGTTCTGAGAACTTGGGCAACTGGTCACCAAACGGGACTGGACAAACCCGGATCCTTACGGCATACTCAGGGTGAGTGGACACTCGTCCACGTCTCGTTCTGGCAGCGTCCGAGCCGCGTCGACTTGGATCCTGCGGGTTTTGAGATATCCCGTTGGTGGACATCAGGCCGGGGAATCCCGGTCGATCGGCTGGCCGATGTCGGCTTGTCGGTACGCATGGCCGGTGGTGCGGCTTGCTCGCTCGCGCCGTTTTCGGGCCTTGGGGCATGGTGCCCCGTGCGGATGTCGGCATGAGCGTGCGGGCGTCGTTTCTGCGTGGGGCAGAATCGGAGCGTCGATATGCGGTTCGCGATGATGCGTCGTGCGTTTACGCTGATCGAGTTGCTGGTGGTGATCGCGATCATCGCCCTGTTGGTGGCGATTCTGCTGCCGGCGTTGACCCGGGCGCGCTCGGCGGCGCGGGTGTCGCTGTCGCTGTCGAATGTGCGGCAGCTCAACACGGCGTCGCAGACGTACCGCCATGATCACAAGGGCTTCATGCCGTTGACCATGTGGTTCGACGGTCGGCGGACCGCGCCGGCGACGCGGACGAACCCGACGCTCGGGCTTCGCGGGTTCTGCTCGTGGAACTTTGCGGGCAAGGACAACGACGCGTTCTGGGCGGACCAGTCCTTCGATGTGCCGATGGCCGACCGGGTGATGAATCCGTACCTTGTGGCGGAGGACATCGTCGCGCCGGCGCGCCCGATTGCAATCACGACCACGCGTGGTCGGCAGCAGATGGAGATGATGCGCGACCCGGCGGACAACGGGACGTTCCAGCGCACGTGGAACCCCGCCAACCCTCAGCCCAACCGGACGATCACCGGGTACGACGACGTCGGCACGAGTTACCAGTATCAGAGCAAGTGGTTCACGCAGATCTACAACGCCTGGCCCGGCGGACAGTCGTCGATGGGGTTCTATCAGTCGTTCAACTACGGCGCGTTGCGGATGGCGCTGGCCGATTCGTTCTCGCCGTCGCGGATGGTCTGGGTGTATGACCAGTACGCCGACGTGATCGCCAACGCCAACAGCCCGGGCTTTCAGTTCCGCAACGGCTTCGGCGATGTAAACCTGTCGGTCATGGGCTTCATGGACGGGCACACCAAGTACATCCGCGTGACACCCGGGTCGTCGCCCGAGAGTTTCAGCAACGCGGAATACTCCATGACCATGGAGTTCCTGAGACTGCCGACCACCGCCCCGGCGAACTGACCGCTCGCGCGCGGCGGGACTCGCCGCCCGCTCCCCTCGTACTCGCTCCCGCACTCTGGAGGGTCCATGAAAACACGAATCCCGGCTCCGATGCGCACCCGCCGAGTGTCTCTCGGCTTTACGCTGGTGGAACTGCTGGTCGTCGTCGCGGTGGTCGCGCTGCTGGTGGCGATTCTGCTTCCGGGGCTTGCCGCGGCACGGCGTGCGGGTCAGGCCGCGGTCTCGCTGTCGAACCTTCGCCAGCAGACGATCATCATCTCGACGTACATGAACGAGAACAAGGACGTGTTTGTCAATCCGTTTGACAAGACGCGGCCTTGCCCAACGACCAGCACGAACTGGGTCTGGGTCCAGCGTCAATTGTGCACGCTGGGCTGGGCGTACGGGCCGCCGTATTCCAACGCGGGCACGGAGGCGTACGGGTATCACTGGCTCGCGCACACGCTTTACGGCTCGGAGCCGATGAGTTCGCGCCAGCAGATCATCATCGCGCCGGGGGACAGCGCGCTGACGAAGTGGTTCCTCTTCAACCGCCCGGCCCAGAACAACCTGGAGTGGATCTTTCCCAGCAGTTACTGGTACTCGCCCGTGTTCTGGCAGAACTCCGCCCGCTTCGCCGACCTGACGCGGCCCGACGCCAACGCCTCCAACGACTACTTCATCCGACGAAACCGCGGCAATGAGGTCCAGCACCCTTCGCGCAAAGTCCTGCTGTTCGAGTCGCGTGACTATCTCCAGCCGCGCAAGCCCATGTGGTTCGAGGTCAGCGCCCGCGCCCGCGCGTCGTTCGTCGACGGCTCGGCCAGCGAGACCGTCGCCAGCGACACATGGGCCGAGAGCCGTCAGGGCCTCATCCCCGCGCCCAGCGGCACGTGGAACCCGAGCATCGCCGAGATGAATGGCTATCTGGAGTACGGGCCGCAACAGGGCTTTGACTGGACCACCGGCGGGCTGGCGTACTTCTGGGCGACGCGCAACGGGATCAAGGGCTGGGACGTCGCCACGCGCCGGTGATCCGCACCGTGTGTGCCGCTTGGCGTGTGGCGTACTCGACGCTGATGACGCTCACATGGTGATCAGGGTCTTGATCGCGCCGGGCATCGAGATCGCCTCGATCGCGTTCTCCGGCCGAACCTTCCGGGTGATCAGCGGCTCGACCAGCACATCCTTGCGTGTGAGGATCGTCAGCGCCTCGGCGATCGAGCCGGCGTGTGCGCCGATCAGATCCACCTCGTTGTGCACCAGCGGCGAAAGGTCCACCGGGCGGGCCCAGGGCGACGCCGAGGCTGGCGCGCCGGGACTTGCGGGTGTGGCGGGCGTGCTGGCGGCGGTGCGCAGGATGATCTTTCCGCGCGGGCGGACCAGAGCCATGGCCAGTTCCAGCCCTTCGGGCGTGCCGGTGCAGTCGACGACGACGTCCTGATCCTGTCGTCGGCCGACCTCATCGATGTGGCGATGCTTGATGCTCCAGCGCTCGCAGAGGCCGAACTTTTCCGGGTGCCGTCCCAGGAGGCGCACGCTGGCGTTGAGGCGAGCCATGACCTGCACCGTCAGCAGGCCCATTCGCCCGTCGCCCAGCACCGTGATGAAGGGCTTGCCCTCGACGCGGAACATGCTCCGCGCATGCGCCGCGGCGGCGAGAGGCTCGGCGAAGACCGCCTGCTCATCCGGGATCGCATCGGGCACCGCGTGCAGGTTGCTCAGCGGGATGGCGAAGCGTTCGGCGAAGCAGCCGTCGCGGCCCATGATCCCCATCATCGCGCGCTGCCGGCAGTGGGTGGGCAGCCCGGCCTTGCACATGTCGCACCTGCCGCAGGCGACGGTCATCGACCCGACGACGCGTTTGCCCCGGAGTTTGCTCACGCGGTCGAGCGTGGCGGGCGTGGCGTCCGGGGCGGGGAGCAGGTCTTCGAGGATGCCGACGAACTCGTGGCCGATGATCCCGCGGAAGGCCGAGCGGCCTCTGGCGATGTCGATATCGGCGCGGGCCACGCCCAGGAGCGTGGGGCGGACCAGGCCCTCGCCCGGGCTGAGCGTCGGCGCGGGCGCCGCGGTGTCAAGGATCAGCCCGCTGTCGGTCGCTCGGATGGCTCGCACGTCGTGCTCCGGAAGGCCCCGCGAGGACGACGCGTCGGCGGAGGTCGCCGAGCGCTCGCCGCGGATACCGACGGTATCGGCCCGAACCGCGGCACGGCGTGATGGACGCGCGGAAATGAACAGGCCCCGCGACCAGGGGTCGCGGGGCCTGCGTGTGGAGCGCGCCCGGCTGGAGATTGGCTGCGCCGCGGCGCGGGGTGTGGCTTAGTCGCAGGCTCGCTCGAAGAACCAGCGGAAGAACGCGGTGAAGTCTCCGTTGTCGATCGTGCCGTTGGGCCCGCCGGTGCCCAGCGTGTCCTCGCTGGGGTGGAAGGTGATCGCGTCGGCATTGGCGATGTCGGCGGCAAAGGCGTCGGCGGCCTCGGGCTCGCCGAAGAAGCTCCGGAAGAACAGCGTGAAGTCGCCGTTATCGATCACGCCATCGGGCCCGGCGTCGGCGTCGGTGTTGGCGATGTCCGAGGGGTTGCAGACCGGGCGGAGGTCATCGGGAGAGCCGATGAGCGTGACGCGGTTGTTGTAGGGGCGCAGTTCGAAGCCCGTCACGGTGTAGTTCGCGTCGCCGGCGTTGAGCGGGAAGTTGTGGTAGTTCTGGAACTGGATGAGGCTCTTGCCGTTGATGAGGGTGCGGAGGTTCACTTCCAGGAACCCGTAGTGCTTGCCGCCGCGGATCAGCCGCGTGCCGTTCCAGAGTTCGGGCTCGGACTGGTCGGCGGACCAGCGGTTGAAGGGGTTGATGTTGAAGTTCTGGCCCAGGGGGTTGAGCGGGTTGCTGCGCCAGTTGGTGATGGCGGCGGCGGTCAGGCCCGGGGCGTCCTCGACGCCGCGGAGGCCGTCGCCGGCGGCGCCGACATCCCAGAGGTGCACGCCGCGGCCGTCGTTGTCGGTATCGAAGACGCTCATCTCGGCGACCTCGCTGTGCCCGCAGAAGACTCCCGCGACGCGGAACTGCTCCATGAGCGGCGCGTAGATCCGCATGGCCTCGCCCGACTGGTTGCTCGTCACGCTCGTGCCGTGGACGCCCCGGCTGAACGGGGTGTGGTGCCACTGCACGAAGATGATCTGCCCGGCGGCGCGGGCCGCGGCGAGTTCCTGGTTCGCCCAGTTCCACTGCGTCGTGCCCGCGTTGAAGTCGGGGATGTCGCCCGGCGCGTACGGGGTGCTGAACCACGCGCGGTTCGTGTCGCGGTTGGCAGGGAAGTTCACGTTGACAAACTGACCCGTCGGCGGCGCGACGCGGCTGTTGGCCTCCTCGGTCGCCTTGACCGAGCAGAGCGTGATGATCGTCACGCGCCCGTAGTCGGTGCGGTAGTAGAGATCCTCGAACGCCGGCGCGCCGTTGGACGGCCAGTCGAAGTACGCCGACCACTGCTGGCGGGCGTAGGAGATGAGCTGGTTGGTCAGCGGGCCGCCGGTGCCGGGCTCGCCAGCGCCGACGCCGTTGAAGATGCAGTTGTTGCCGATCGCGGCGACCAGCGGGCGTGCCGAGAGGAGATCGTCGTACTGCCCGGCGTTGTGCCGCCAGAACTCGTCCCAGCGACGCTGCTGCTCGCTGCCCGTGCCCTCGATCAGGTCGCCCGGCATGATGATCATGTCGGGGTTGCGCAGTTCGATCTGGCGGATGTTGTCCTGATAGCCCTGGGTCTCGGTGACGAGGTACGCATCGCGGCCGCGGCCCGTGCCGGCGGGGCGACCCGTGCTGCCCGGGGCCTGGGGCGTGGTGCGTGCCCATTCCCGGAACCTTGTCCGTCCGGACACCAGCGTCTCGCTGTCGCTGAGCACCGCGAAGCGCAGGGGCCGCGTGCTGGCGGGGGTCGGGGCGGTGCGGAAGGTGTTGGCGTACGACGATTCGCCCTGCGAGACAACGTACGAGTACTGCGTGTCGGCGGTCAGGCCGGCCAGCACCACCTGGTGCTTGAAGTTCCGCGCGGGCACGCCCGGCGAGGCGAAGATCGCCGTGCCGGCGAACGGGAATGCGCCGCCCGCAGTGAGTTCCGCGGGAATCTGATAGTCCAGCACGGGCACGAGCGCGGGCGAGGTCGTCAGCACCAGCGGCTGGCTCAGCCCCGGCCCGGTGATCGTGATCGTTCCGGGGGTTGCGTCGATCGTGAACCAGTTGATCGTCATGCCTTCGGTCGTCGGGCTCATCTGATACGGCAGCACGCGGAAGGCCCCGACGCTGGCACTGGCAACGGAGAGGGGCATCGCGGCGGCGGCGAGCGCCACCAGCAGCGCCGGACAGACTCGGGCAAAGGCGGAACGCATGGTCACATCTCCTGAAGTTCGCACGACAGCCGCCGCGCTCTCCGAGCGCTTGTTCACCACGGCCTGTCGAGACGGCAGGAGTAAATGCAACAACCCAACCGAAACCTATTTGCATCCCGTAAAGATGGGGTCAGGATTGCGCAAAGCCGCCGACGCGTCCTCGCCCGCGGGATCGATCGGATTCGGCTGCGCTGGCGTCGCGAGATCAGGCGCCTGCGCTGGCATCGCGCATCAGCGCTTCGAACGTGCCCACATCCTCCGCCGAGCCGGGCATCGCATCCGGACCGGGAGATCGCAGCACGTATCGGCCGTCGCTCCGCAGCGCCCATGCGCACCGCGCATCGGTGCTCATCACGTCGATCATCTGCTGGAGTTTCAGCCTCGCGGCACGATCGCTCACGGGGCACACCGCCTCGACGCGCTGCTCGAGGTTGCGGTACATCCAGTCGGCGCTGCCGATGAACCAGTCGCCGTCGAGCGGGTCGGCCTGACCCGCGCCGAAGTGGAACACGCGAGAGTGCTCGAGGAACCTGCCGACGACGCTGGTCACGCGGATGTTCTGGCTCAGCCCGGGGACGCCCGGGCGCAGGCAGCAGAAGCCGCGGATGAACAGGTCGATGCTCGCGCCGGCCCTGCTGGCGTCGTAGAGCGCCCGCGTGATGTCGGGGTCCTCCAGCGCGTTCATCTTCGCGACGATGCGTCCGTTGACGGCGGACTGTCCCGCGGCGAAGGCGCGGGCGATTTCGCTCTCGCGCGCGATCTTCTCCAGGAATCCGGACTTCATGCTGCGCGGTGCGACGAGCAGTTTGCGGTAGCTCCGCTTGCCGCTGCGCCCGGTCAGAAGGTTGAACAGGTCCACGACGTCGCGCGTGATGTCCGGGTCGCAGGTGAACAGGCCAAGGTCTGTGTACAGCATCGCGGTCGACGGGTTGTAGTTGCCCGTGCCCAGGTGGGCGTAGCAGCGGAGTTGGCCCTCTTCGCGGCGCACGACCAGCGACGCCTTGCAGTGCGTCTTGTACCCGATCACGCCGTAGGCGACGTGCACGCCGGCCTTCTCCAGCGCGCGCGCGAGCCGCACGTTGCGGCCCTCATCGAAGCGCGCGCGCACCTCGACCAGGCACGCGACCTGCTTGCCGCTCTCGGCGGCGCGGATGAGATGCTGCACGAACGGCGAGTCACGGCTGGTGCGGTAGATCGTCTGCTTGATCGCAAGTACGGCGGGGTCCGCCGCGGCCTCGGCGATGAACCGCTCGGCCGAGTCCTTGAAACTCTCGTACGGGTGGTGCACCAGCAGATCCCCGCGACGGATCGCGCTGAACACGCTCGTCGCCTCGCGCAGGCGCGCGGGAACCACCGGCGTCCAGGGTGTCTGGCGAAGGTCGGGCCGCGGCAGGTCCGCGATCTCGAACAGCGAGCGGAAGTCCAGCAGGCCCTGGCTCCAGTCCACATCCTGGGCGCGGATCTTGAACATCTCCACCACGCTGCGCACCAGTTTCGTGCTCGCGGCGCGGGGAACCTCAAGGCGAACGACCTTCGCAAAACGCCGACGCTTGATCTGCGCCTCGACGAACTCCAGCAGGTTGTCCGCGTCCTCTTCCTCAAGGCTGTCGCTGGGCGAGTCGCCGTCGGCCGCTCGCGTCACGCGGAACGGCATGACCTCCAGGATCTTCATCCCGGGGAACAGATCGTCGAGATTGTGCGTGATGAGTTCGTGCAGCGCGATGAATCGCCCCGTGCCCGCGTCCTTCTTGCTCGGCGCAGCGCCCGCTTCGCCGGGCACCCGCACCCAGTGAGGCAGGCCCTGCCCCGCGGGAACCTTCACCCGCGCGAACAGCGGCTCGGCCTCTCCGGGCTCGCTCATCAGCACGCCGAGGTTGTTCGACAGGTTCGAGATGAACGGGAAGCGGTGCCCCGGGTCCACCGCCAGCGGCGTCAGCACGGGCAGTGTGCTCGTGCGGAAGTGCTCGCGCAGCAGCTCGCGCTCTCGCGGCGTGAGTTCGTCCCAGTGCAGACACTCGATCCCCGACGCCTTGAGCGCGGGGCGGATCGACCGGTCCCACACCGCCGCCTGCTGTTCTTCGAGGTGCTCGAAACTCCGCCGAACGGTCTCGAGCATCTGCATCGGCGACGGCGCATCGGGCCCATCGGGCGTGCGGCCTTCCTCGATGCAGCGCTGCAGAAACCCGACGCGCTTCATCACGAACTCGTCGAGGTTGCTCGTGAAGATCGCCAGGAACCGCACGCGTTCGAGCAAAGGCAGCCGCTCGTCGAAGGCCTGACGCAGCACACGCGCGTTGAACTCCAGCCAGGACAGATCGCGGTTGAACGCCTGCGCCGCGTCGGACACGTCCGGCCGGAGCACCAGTTCCGTCAGCGCTTCGATCGCGAACTGCGCCTGCGTCGGCTCCGGCGGGGGCGTGGGCACACCCTGCACGCCGCGGGTCGTTGCGCCCTGCTCGCCTCGCATGACACTCTGGGTGGCTCGTCGTGCTTCCAACAGATCTTCCGCGTAACTCACGTGAAACCTTCGACTTCCTGATCAAACCTCGAGGGCCGCTCTCTCCGCCAGCCGCACCGGTCAACGGACCGGCCAGATCGCGCTGGCGGCGCACCCGACCGCCTCTGTCACCCGAACTTTTACCACACGTGCGGCCGTGTGAGTCGGGCGGGAGGAACTTGTACGCCGCAATCTGCTCTTCGGATGTTCCGGGGCCTTGCTTCGCATACGTCTTGATAACTCTGACAAAAGAAATCCTGCGACGTTCTCCGCTGTAGGGTTTACCCTGTCAAACGGGGCGGTCTCGTTCAGGTTCCGGTTGTGTAACCCGGCGGTGATCTCGTCGAGATTGCGCTTGACGGCGTGAAAGTCAACCAGCAGGCCGTCGCTGTCGAGGTCCTCGCCCGCGATGGTCGCCGTCACGTTCCAGTCGTGACCGTGCAGCGGCTCGCGCACGCCGGCGATGACGATGGCGTGCGCCGCGGAGAAGACGCCCTGCACTTCCAGTTCGTACGCCATGTGAACCTCGCAATACGCTGTGGGGGTGTCGCCGGGCGTGTGGCCCGTCGCTGAGGCAAGGAGGAAGGGGACAACGATCGGCCGATGCGGGTACGCGCACGACGGTCGGCAAGGCGAGCGATGAACGAGTCCCGACTGCTGGAGCATATCGCACGCCGGAGCATGGACCTTCACGGGCAGGGCCCGGTCATCGTCGGCCCGGGGGATGACTGCGCGGTGCTGCACGGCTCCAGCGGCTCGCTGCTGATCACCGTCGATCATCTCATCGAAGGTCGGCACTACGAGCCCGGGACCGATATCGACCTGATCGCGCGCAAGGCCGTCGCGCGCAGCGTCTCGGACATCGCCGCGATGGCCGGCACGCCGACGTGGGCCCTGGCCACCGGGGCGCTCTCGGCGGACATCACCCAGCAGCGGGCCGACGAACTCTTCGAGCGCATGAGCCACTGGGCGAGCCACTGGGGCTGCCCGCTGGTCGGCGGCGATATCGCGCTGATGCCCGGCGTCGCGGGGCGGTCCGGGCCGACGGTGCTGACTGTCACCGTCGCTGGCCACACGCACCCGACGCGTGGCCCCGTGCTGCGGAGCGCCGCGCGCGCCGGAGACGAGGTGTACGTCACGGGCGCGATCGGCCGTTCGTTTGCGAGCGGCCGCCACCTGCGCTTTGAGCCGCGTGTTGCGCAGGCCGCGTGGCTGGCCGATCGTCTGGGCGACGCGCTGGGCGCGATGATCGATCTTTCCGACGGCCTGGGCCGCGATGCGGGGCGCATCGCGCGGTCCAGCGGCGTGCGTGTCGAGATCGATGCGCCACGACTGCCGCTGACCGACATCGCGCAGAGCCCCCTTGCCGCCGCGGGCGACGGCGAGGATTACGAACTGCTGCTGACCGTTCGCGCGGGGGCCGGCCTCCCCGGCGCGATCGAGGTACCGGGCCACGCGCCCGTTGCGCTGACGCGGATCGGCCGCGTTGTCGCGGGCGAGGGGTGCGTGATCATCGCCGCTGACGGCAACGCGAGCGATGCGACGAATCTGGGCTGGGATCATGCGAACGACGTGTGAGCAGCCGCCTCAGGCCCCGGCCTGCGACGCGCCGCCCGCGGGGCTTTGCATGCCACGGAGGCTCGCGCTGATCGCCGCTTCGTGCAACGGGACGCTGGCGCGGTCGAGTTCGGCCTTGGCGTTGTTGAACGCGTCGGGGTCGATGCTCGTGTGGTCCTTGCTCGCCGAATCGATGAACCCGCGCACGCTCGCGATCGCCGTGTCCAGCCGCGTGCGCTGCTCGTCGCTCAGCGCTGTCGCGTGCGTCTTGTAGGGCCGATCGATCCAGTGCAGGTCGAGTCTGCTGTTGGTGATCAGGTCGGCGATGCGATGCCGGCGGAAGTCTTCCTCGGCGTTGGCGAAACTCTCGCGCTCGATCCGCCGGACTTCCTCGTTGCTCAGACCCTGGTTGGGCAGCACCTGCAGCGCCGCCCGCGCGCCGCTGCGCTGCTCGATCGCACTGACGTTGAGAATCCCGCTGGCGTCGACATCGAACTGCACCCGCAACTGCGGCACGCCCGCGGGCATCGCCGGCACGCGCACGTGCATCGTCGCCAGGCTCCTGCAGTCGGCCGCCATCTCGCGCTCGCCCTGGAGCACGTGCAACTTGATGGAGGTCTGGCCGTCGACGCTCGTGCTGAACATCTCCACCGCGCGTGCCGGCACGCGTGCGTTGCGCGAGATGAGCTTCGCGAACCCGCCGCCCTGCGTCTCCAGCCCCAGGCTCAGCGGGATCACATCCAGCAGCAGCGCGCTGCGACGCGCCCCGGACAGCACGCTGCCCTGCACCGCCGCACCGAGCGCCACGACGCGGTCGGGATCGAGCGCGGTGTAGGGCGTGCGCCCGAAGAACTCGCCCACGAGCCGTCGCACCATCGGGACGCGCGTGCTCCCGCCGACCATCACCACCGCGCCGAGTTCGCCATCGCTCATGTCCCGCGAGGCGTCGCGCATCGCCCGGGCGCACGACTCGAGCGTGCGCTCGACCAGCGGGCGGATCATCGCCTCGAACTCCGCGCGCGTGACCTCCTCGCGCACCTGGCGTCCGTCGTCGAGCGTCACGCTCGCCGTCGCCCGCTCGGAGTCGCTCAGGTCGATCTTCACCCGCTCGCTCTCGGCCAGCAGCCGACGACGCAGCGATGCGCTCTGTTCCGCGGCCCCGGGCCCGCCCGCGCGTTCGATCGCGGCGGACAGGCGACGGGCGAGCAGCGCGTCGAAGTCGTCGCCGCCAAGGTGCGTGTCGCCGCTGGTCGCGAGCACCGCGAAGGTCGAGAGCCCCGCGCCGGCGGCGGCGCCATCGGCCACCACCCCCGGCGTGATCCGAAGGATCGAGACATCGAACGTCCCCCCGCCAAGGTCGTACACCGCGACCACGCGGTCGGCGTCCTGTTCGCCCAGCCCAAGGCCGTACGCGAGCGCCGCGGCGGTTGGCTCCGCGACCAGTCGCACGACATCGAGCCCCGCCAGGCGACCGGCCTCGCGCGTGGCCTGACGCTGGGCATCGTCGAAGTACGCCGGCACCGTGATCACGGCCTTGTGGACCGGCACGCCCAGCGCCGTCTCCGCCGAGCGACGAAGGTACGAGAGGACGTGCGCGCCGACTTCCTGCGGCGAGATATCGCGATGGGCCGTCGCCCCGTCGCGCGTGTCGCTGATGCGCAGGCGGGCATCGCCGCGATCCCCGGAAACCAGCCGCACGCCGTCAGCCCCGCCGCCCGCGGCACCGCGGTCCGGCTCCCTTGCAAGCACCTCGGCCAGCGAGCGTCCCATGAGCCTCTTGGCGCTGGAGATGGTTGTGCCGGGGAAGTCCGCCGCCTGTTGTTTGGCGAGCGTGCCGACGACGGGCGGCGCTGCGGGGTCGCGAGCGTCCAGCCGCACGACGCTGGGCACCAGTCCGCTGCCGCGGTCAGCTTCCGTCTGCTCATCGGCCAGCACGCGTGCGGGCGAAGCGGCCTCCGGCCAGCCGGCGACGGCGACGACGCTGTAGGTCGTGCCCAGGTCGATGCCGATGATCGGCGTGCCGCCGACGGGGCCCGTGCCGACGCTCATCGCGCGAACCGTCCGATCACGACGCAGTCGTTCTGCCCGCCGAAGCCGTAGGCGTTGCACAGGCAGTCGTGCACGCCCCCTTGCGGGCCGACATCGCGAGCCGCGTTGGGGACATAGTCCAGGTCGAGCCCGGCATCCGGGGTGCGGAGGTTGATGGAGGGCGGGATGAGGCCGGTTCGGATGCTCTGCATGCTCGCGATGACGTTGCTCACGCCCGCCGCGGCGATGAGGTGCCCGAGCATGCTCTTGATCGAGGAGATAGGGATCTTCGGCGCGTGCTCGCCGAAGACGCCCTTGATCGCCGCGGTCTCGATCTTGTCGTTCTCCTTGGTTCCCGTTCCGTGCGCGCTGATCCACTGCACGCCGGGACGGCCGTCGGGGCCGAGCGCGTGCGGGTCGATGCCGGCCTGCGTCAGGGCCAGGCGCATGGCCGCGGCGGGGCCTTCGCCCTGCGGGTGCATGTCGGTGATGCGGAACGCGTCGGCGCTGCTGCCGTAGCCGCGGACCTCCGCGAGGATCTGCTCATCGCGAACGCCCCGCGCCCGCGCGTGCTCGAGGGTCTCCATCACGATGATCCCCGCCCCCTCGCCCATGACAAAGCCGTCGCGTGTGGCGTCGAACGGACGCGGCACGCTCGAATAGTCATCGCTCCGCGCGCTCAGCGCCGTCAGGCGGATGAACCCGGTCACGCCCAGCGGATGAACCATGGTGTGCGCGCCGCCGGCGAGCATCACGTCGGCGTCTCCGCGGCGCAGCAGTTCGTACGCCTCGCCGATGGCCTGGATGCTCGCGGCGCACGCGGTCAGACAGTTGCTCGCCGGGCCGCGGCAGCCGAAGGCCCAGGCGACATGGCTCAGCGTCATGTTCGCTTCCTGCTCGATCTCGCGCACTGGGCTCATCGTCGCCATCGCCGCGGCGGCCCACTTCTTGCCATCGACCTTTCGCGTGGTCTCGTCCCACCCGGCGATGTGGCTGTGGGCGTAGTTGTCAAAGTCCAGCGAGCCCTCGCCGGAGCCGAGGTACAGCCCGAAGCGCCGCGGGTTGACCTTCCCGGGGCCGACGATGATCCCGGCCTGCTCGATCGCCTGGCGTGCGGCGGCAAGGGCGAACTGGGCGTTGAGCCCCGCGGTCGCGTGCTCGCGGGCCAGGTCGGCGGGAAGGTGATCGCTGAGGCGGAAGTCCTTGACCTCCGCGGCGAAGTTGGTCTTGAAGGTCGCGGCGTCGAAGCGTGTGATCCGCCCCACGCCGCTGCGCCCGGCCACCAGCGCATCCCAGGTCTGCGCCACGCTGTGCCCCAGCGGCGTGACCCAGCCCGCGCCGGTGATGACGACGCGCCCGGACCCCGCTGCCCCGCCGGAACTTCCGCTGTGCTGGCTCATGCCTGAGGATAGAGCGCGGCCGGACCGCGGGGCATGCGGCCCAAGGTCCGTGCGCGACAGGTCGCCGGGCCGCGCGGCACCCGGCCAGCCCGCGGCTCAACCGGGCAGGTTCACGGGCATGATCACGTACAGGAACTCCGTCCCCACCTTCATCACGCCCGGCTTGTTCGCGGCCTTGAACTCCCACATGACCTCGGGCTCGGGAACGGCCTTGAGCGCATCGGCGATGAACTGCGGGTTGAACGAGATCTCCAGATCCTCGCCCTCATACGCCGTCAGCCCGAGGTCGATCTCCGAATCGCCCAGCTCGGGCGCGCGGCTGCTGAGCGTGACGCTCTTGTTCTTGCCGCTGAAGTGCATGCGGATGCCGCGGCTTTCCTCGTTGGTCAGCACGCTCGCCTGACGCACCGCGCTGCTCAGCTCATCGCGGCTGGTGGTCGCCTTCTTGTCGTGGTCCTTGGGGATCACATCCTCGTACGGCGGGAAGGTGCCCTCGACCAGCGTGCTGCTGAGAATCGCGCGTGGGGTCGGGTCCTTGCTGTCCTTGCCCTTGAGTTCCACATCGTAAATCGCGAAGAACACGCGGTTGTCGGTCACGGCGATGCGCACGCTCGCCTCGGGGTCGCCGGTCAATCGCGTCAGCAGATTCAGCGCCCGCGTGGGGATGATGCACGAGACGGGGGTGCTCTCTCCGGCCGAGCCGCCCCCTCCCGCCGCCTGCGCTTTGAGCATCGAGCGTGACAGGGCGAGCCGTCGGCCATCGGTGGCGACCATCTCGAGCTTCCTGCCGTCACGCTTGAGCAGCACGCCGTTGATCGCGTAGCGGCTGGTCTCGCGGGCGGTCGCGAAGACCGTCCGCGTGACGAGGCTGAGCAGACCGCCGGCGCTGTGAACGAACGTGCTGCGGGCCGCGCCGGGACCGGCGGCGGTGCCGATCGCCGTCGCGAAGTCGGGGAAGGGCGGATAGTCGCCCGCGGGGAAAGCGAAGATGCGGAACTTCGAGTGGCTGCCGGTGATCTTGCACTGGTCGCCGTCGAGTTCCATCGTGATCGTCGGCGCGCTCTCGGAGACCGCCCCGAGGATCTGCTTGAGTTTCTCGGCGCTGACGACCGCGACCCCCGGCTGGCTGACGTCGACCTGCGTGAGGGTCATCTCCAGCGACGCCTCGGCATCGGTGCCGGCCACGGTGAGCGTGCCGACGCCGCCGACCTTCTCGGCGGTGAGCTTCAGACACGACAGTGCGGGCGAGGGCGAGCGGGCGGGAACCACGGCGGCGACAAGGTTGGCCGCCTCCATGAGCGCAGCGCGATCAGCGATAATCTTCATGCGGACTCCGTATGTGTTGCTCCAGTGTAATCACTCGCTCGCCGCCACGCCCACCGGGGAGGCGTCACCACGGAGACACGGAGACACGGAGGGAAGAGGGAGAGGAGATTGGCACGAAGGCGCGAGGGCGCGAAGAAGACAGGGAGGGGGGAAGAGAAGAGGGGGATGGTGGAAGAGAAGAGGGGGAGGGGGGAAGGGGCAGAGACGTTGAGAAGCCTGACTCTGGACGCCGGATCTGAGGCTTTGCGAAGATCCGGATGGGGGTGGGCAGCGGTGGGTGGTGGGTCTGTGTTGGGGGGTCGAGGGGGGCAATCGCTGGTTCTGATCGAACGTGCGGTGATTGTGCGCAAAAACACGCCGATCGGTCGCGATCGTGCGGCTGGTCATGCGAGGGAAGGAGTTCATGAGCGCAGATGAGCTCCTCGTTTGCGCTGATGAGCCCCTCACTTGCGATCTCGAGCTCCTCGTTTGCGCTGATGAGCCCCTCGTTTGCGCTGATGAGCTCCTCGTTTGCGAAAACGAGGTCCTCATCTTCGCACATGAGCTCCTCGTTATCGCAGATGAGCTCCTCATCTGCGCACACGAGCTCCTCGCGCGCGCACGGCAGGACCGCCCGTGCGATCAGGAATCCCTCCCGAGGTCTAGGGAACACCCTGATTGGGCGCTTCAGCGCGCCATGAGCGGGCCGGGGCTGGCGGTGGCCGATCGGCAACCGACATCTTGTACACAGAAGGAGTCGCGGCGGCGATGGAGGTCCTGACGGGAGGGTCCCAACGCCCTCATCCCCGATCCCCGCACCCCTCTCCCCGATCGTTGCCCCCCGATCCGGATCTTCGCAAAGCCTCAGATCCGGCGTCCAAATGCGGTCTTCATGTCTTCCCACCCCCTCTCCCCTTCCCCCCAC
>VYLX01000051.1_pt1 | contig 26465 bp, 20 predicted proteins | sample 5114181 | NCBI WGS metagenome assembly VYLX01 (sample SAMN12291812, study PRJNA351875) | freshwater metagenome | isolation source: freshwater lake | place: USA: Michigan, Sherman Lake | collected 2011-08-08
CCCGTCGGCCCGCCCCCGCCGGTCGGCGGCTTGGTCCCGCCCTGATCTCCGCCCGGCGACGACCGCCCCTGGTCGCTGTTGGCCATCCGCTCGCCGATCAGCGACGCGCCCGGGGCCGTGCCGCCAGCGTGCGCACCGCGCCCCGCAAGGACGCCGTTGGTCAGAGTGTTCATCGTGGTGCTCTTCAAAAAGTCGCGCATGTTCGCTTCTCGATGCCGAGGACTTCAGTCACATCTCAACGCAGAGCCGTGGGCTTTTCTCGGCGTTGCGTCCCGCACGGGCCGTCGGCGTCTTCGCCGCGACCGATGCGAGTCACGGGCCACCGCCGACGATGGCCCGATCCGCACGCCGACTCTTCCGTTCGCATCCACGGCCCTCCGGGCAGTGGCTCCGTCCCGTCGGGGTCTTCAAGGAGGGGGCAACGCGGCCCGTCCGGCTCGATCCTGGCCTGACACCTCCGTCAGGCCGCGTTGCGCTCTCCCGGTCTCTTCCCATCGAGCCGATCCGCAATCGGCTTCATCGCCAAACCCTCGCCGAGCCGCGACACCTCGCGCAACCCTCGGCAAGGAAATGTTAGGCCTGTCGCCATGCCCGCTGATCTTGTACGTGTTCGGTGACCGCCCCGTTCGGTTGCACCTTCACCGTCCGAAAACCCGCCCCGCACCCGCCCCGCACCGCCCCGCACCCGCCCGGCCCGGCCCGGCCCGGCCGATGCTCACTCCTCCCGCCCCCCGCCATCAAGGCTCAGCCCCAGCGACCGCAGCACCGTCCGAAGGTCCTTGGGCATCGGAGCGTTCCACTCAACCGCGGCCCCGGTCGCAGGATGCGCAAAGCCGAGCCGGTGCGCGTGCAGCGCCAGCCGGGGCGAGGCCTCCCGCAGCGCATCGGGCGCGTACTCGCGATCGCCCAGGATCGCGCACCCGATCGACTCGAGATGCACCCGCACCTGGTGCAGCCTCCCGGTCAGCGGCCGGGCCTCGATCAGCGCCCCCGCCGGCGATGCGCTGACCACGCGGTACGCCGTCGTCGCGGGCTTGCCCGTCACGCTGATCTTCCCGCGCTTGGGCACGACGATCGCCCCGTACTTGTTGGCCCGGGGCAGCGTCTCGGCGATCGCCTTGTTGATCACCCCCGCCTGCGCCCGGGGCGAGCGAGCACAGATCGCCAGATAAAACTTCCGCACGCTCCGAGACTCGAACGCCGAGCGCAGCGAGTCGTACGCCTGCGCCGTCAGCCCGACGACCAGCAGCCCCGACGTGTCGCGGTCCAGCCGATGCACCAGCCCGAAGTCGCGTGCCTTGCCCAGTTTGGCCAGGCGCGAGCCGTGCGTGGCAAAGAGCCCGTTGAGCAGCGTGTCGTGCTCGTGCCCCACCCCCGGCTGCGTCACCAGCCCCGCACGCTTGTTGACGACCACAAGGTGCTCGTCCTCGTGAACGATCGTCACGCTGACCTTCTCGTTGGGCGTCACGCTCCCGGCGTTCATGCCTCACCGCCGACACGGGGGCACGCCTCGCTGTCGAGATACCACCGCAGCTCCCCCGCGCGTGGCCGCACGCCCAGAATCGGCATCTCCGCCACGCTCGCCGCGTCGGGCCCGTCCCGCTCCTGCGCGTACGCGTCGCTCACCCGCGCCAGCGTCTGCCGCTTGCCCGCCCCGGTCACCAGCACGCCCACGCACCGCGACGCGTTGATCATCTCCAGCGTCAGCGTCACGCGATCCGGCGGCGTGACCCGCGGCCCTTCGTTGATCCGCACCAGCCGCCCGGGCGCCGGCTCGACCAGCGCCGGCGAGTGCGGGAACAGCGACGCGGTGTGCGCATCGCCCCCCATCCCAAGCAGCACATAGTCCAGCCGATCCTGCCCGCGCTCGCGCCACTCCAGCGCCTCGCGCAGTTCGCGCTCGTACCGCGTGTCCGCGTCCGCCTCGGTCGCCCGCATCGGGTGCACCTGCTGCGACGGAATGTCGCTGTGGCGAACGATCAGTTCCTCGATGTGCTTGTAGTTCGACAGATCATCGTCGAACCCCACCCGGCGCTCGTCGACGATCCACAGGTGCGTCTTGCGCCACGGAAACTCGCGGTACGACGGGTCGTACATCAGCCGGCGGTACATCGGTATCGGCGTGCTCCCGCCCGAGAGCGCCAGATGAAAGTCCCCCAGCGTCCGCACGCAACTCAGCGCACGCACCATCAACTCCGCCAGCGCCGCGTCCAGCAGCGCGTCCGCATCGGCACGCACCACAACCTCGCCGGGCAGACGCGGCGCACGGGGCAGATTCGTCGTCGAAAGCGGATACGGATCGGCCATGGTGGCCCGATGGTAGCGGCCACGCCCCGATGGCCCCCGCCCCGCGCCCAAAAAGACGAACGCCCCGGTTGCCCGGGGCGTTCGCGATCAATCAAATTGATCCGTCTGCGTCAGGCCGCTCAGTTCTGCGGCAGCGGGCAGCCCTGGAAGAAGTAGTTGAAGAAGGCCGTGAAGTCGCCGTTGTCGACGGCCCCGTCAGGACCGGCGAACTCGAGGAACGTCTCGCCGTCGGTGTTGGCGATGTCCGCCACCAGACGACCCGGGTCGCCCTCATCGAGGAAGAACGCGCCGAAGAAGGCGCTGAAGTCACCGTTGTCGACGGCGCCGTCCGAGATCGGATCGCCGTCGGTGTTGGCCACGTCCGCCGGGGAGCAGCGGGCGTCGACGGTCACCGTCACGCCGGTGCTGGTGATGTTCCCGCAGGCGTTGGTGATCGTCACGGTGTACGAGCCGCTGTTGGCGACCGTCGCGCCGGCGATCGTCAGCGTGTCGCTGACCTCGCCGAGGATCGGGTTGCCGTCCTGCGACCACGCGTAGGTGAACGGAGCGGTCCCGCCGGCCGTCACAGAGAGCGTGATCGTCTGGCCAGAGAGGATGCTCACGGCGCTCGGCGGCGTCGTGATCGAGGGCGCGGTGCACGGCGGAGCGAAGGACAGCTTCCACAGCTCAACACCCGTCACGCCGTCGTGACCGGTGAAGAACATCGCGCTGAGCTGCGGGACATACTGCAGAACCGTCGCCCAGCCGCCGATGCCGCTGAACGATGCCGCACCGGGGTTCAGGTCGGCAACGATCTGGGTGCCCGCGGCCGTGCCGTCGGTGCTCCAGAGTTCGGCACCGGTCTCGGGCGTGTAGGCGACGAAGTAGCCCTTGTTGTTGATCACCTGCGTGAAGCCGAAGCCCGTCGTGGCCGTCGAGGTCGCGGGCCAGCCGAAGGACTGGTACTGCGACACCGGGGCCGGGTCGATGCGGACCACGCCCGGGTTGACGGTACCAACGAACTGGTCCGGCGCGAGCGTGCCGTCGTACGCGAACAGCTTGTCGTTCTGGATCGACCCATCGGCGAAGCCCGACGCCGGGTTGGTGGTCGTGTCACCAAGGTCGCCGAAGAAGCACAGGCGATCGTTGGGCGCGGTGCCCGCGACGAACATGCCGTTGGGGAAGCCGCTGAAGATGCCCGGGTTGATGTCCGCGACGCGGAACGTGCCCGAGCCGCCCGGGCCGACGACGTTGACGTCGGCCGGGTTGGTGATCGGCACGCCGTCGGTGCGCCACAGCTCCTGGCCTGACAAGCCGTCGTTGGCCAGGAAGTACATGTGCCCGCGCCAAACCTGACGGTAGAGGATGAAGCCGAAGCCCGCGGTCGGACCCGGATTGATGTCCGCGATCAGCGTCGTGCCGGTGCCGGCGTTGAGATAGAACGCGTTGGCCGGGTCGTACTTATGCAGTTCGAAGCCCGCGACGGCGTCGTTGGCGATGAAGTAGAGTTCGTTGTTGAACGCGCCGAAGACTTGCGGCGCGCTGCCGGCCGGAGAGTTCAGGTTCGTCTCCTGGCGGGTGTTGTTGGTCGGATCGGTCGGGTCGAGATTCGTCGACCACATCTGGAAGCCGGTCGAACCATCGTTCGCCGTGAAGTACACGCGACCATTGAACGAGAATGGCGGGACCGTGGCCGTCGCGCCGCCGGCGGGGTTGATGTCACGCAGGACGTTCGTGCCCAGTTCCGTGCCGTCGCTGGTCCAGGGCTCGAAGCCCAGCGACCCGACGATGTCGTCCGTCGACGTGAAGTACGCCTTGTTGCCGAGCACCGGGTTGTTCACCGGCAGCGTGCCGGGAATGGATGCACCCGGCAGGCCTCCCACCGGAGCGGTGAAGATGTCGCGCGTCAGCGACGTGCCGGGGTTGACGCCCGGGTTGGCCGGATCGGCGGGGAATACGCCGTCGCTCGACCACATTTCGCCACCGGACACCGTGTCGTTGGCACGGAAGAAGACGCGGTCGCTCGTCGCGAGCATGCCCGCGAACGCCGACACGCCGTCGGTAAAGCCCGCCGTCGCGCCCGGGCCGATGTCGCGGACGATCCGCGTGCCGGCGTCGGTGCCATCGGACAGGTACACCTCACGGCCGCGGAAGCCCTCGGTCGGGGTGATGCCGGAGGTGCCCAGCGCAGTGCCGTTGTCGGCGCTGAAGGCCAGCCGCCCGTTGAACGCGATGGCGTTCCGCGGGAACGACGTGCCGTTGCTCCGGCTGATGTCCTTGACCAGCGTCACCGTCGTCGCGGCCGCATCGGTCTTGTAGACCTCAAGGCCGACGCCCGTCGTGCCCTGCGTGCCCTGGAAGACGACCTCGCCCGAAGGCAGACGCGCGAACAACGCCGTAATCGGCGCGGTGCCCGTCGCGAAGCCCTGCAGCGTGCCGGGGTTCAGGTCCGCCACGCGGCTGGTGCCCGGGGTCGTACCGTCGGACTTCCACAGCTCCACGCCGGTCGTCCCGTCGTTGGCCGCGAACAGCACCGAACCCGCAGCGCCGGGGATGATCGCGATCTGGGCGTTGCCGGCGAACGTGCCCGTCACGCCCGGCGTGATGTCGCTCACCAGCGCCGTCGTCGTCCCGTCAGTCGAGTACAACTCCACGCCCGAGGGCACCGCGGCCGTCGCGCCGCTGGTTGCCGTGAAGAACATGCGCCCGCCCGAGACCGTCAGGCTCGCGGGGCTCGAGCTCGAGCTGGCCGCGGGCGCCGTCGAGTTGATGTTGGCGAAGAGCGTCGTGCCGGCATCGGTGCCGTCTGATCGCCACAGTTCCACGCCGTCAACGCCGTTGTTCGCCGCGAAGTACACAAAGTTGCCGAACTTCGTCAGCCACGAACTCGTCCCGCTGAAGCTCGAGCCCGTCCCGACCGCGATGTCCTTGACCAGCGCCGTCGTGACCGTGTTCGGGTTGAAACTGAACAGTTCCGTGCCGATGTTCGTCGGCGTGGCTTGCGTGGCTCGGAAAAGCACCGGCCCGTCGGTCCCCAGTTGCACGAAGTTCGTCGCATTCGACGAGGCGGCGCCGGGGTTGAGGTCCGTCACGAGGCTCGCGCCGAAGCCGTTGGAAACCGCCGGCTCAACGCCCACCGTTGCGCCGTGGTTGGCCGCGAAGATCATCTGCGGATTGCCCGTGACATCGACGAACGTGAACGGCGCGGCGGTCGAGCCGCCCGTGCCGGGGTTCAGGTCGGCCAGGTTGAACGTCCCGTTGAACGTGCCGTCGGAGATCCACGGCTCGTTGCCGCCGGCCACCGTCGTCGCCCAGAAGATCGCGCGAGGTCCGTTGCTGGTGGGGAACGCCGTGATGAACGACGGCGTCGAAACGTTCAGCGTCGTGCCCGTCAGGCCCGGGTTGATGTCGCGCACCATACGAGTGCCGCCGGCCGTCCCATCGGTCACCCACAGTTCCGCGCCGTTGAAGCCGTCGTTGGCCGAGAAGAAGATCTGCGTCCCGACAACCGTCAGGTTCGACAGCGCGCTGCCGCCGGAACCCGCGAAGATGTCGCGGACCAGCGTCGTGCCCGCGAGGGTGCCGTCGGTGCGGAACAATTCCGCGCCCGAGGCGTTGTCCGTCGCGATGAAGTACACGAACCCGTTCAGGACCGCCTGGCCCTGATCGACGTTCCGCTGCGTCGGCGCCGAACTGGCGCTCGCGGGACCGAGGGTCGTGTTGATGTCACGGACCTGGCTCGGGGTCTGCGCCATCGCGCTGGACAGACTCATCAACGTGCCCGCCGAAAGGGCGAGACCCAACACAATTCGAGTACTGCGACGCTTCATGAATCATGCTCCATTATCTGCGGAAACGCTCGCGCGTTCCCTCGCCTGAAAAGTGTGAACGCTTCCACGATCGTGGATCGCTCAAGCCGGGTGAACGTTCCTCGGCCCTTCAACGACTCGAGAAGACGAGTCGTCCGCTGCTTTGATTGAATCTACCACCATCGGGGGGATCTCGGTAAGAAAATCCGTTTGGTTGGCCCGAAAACCTTTTCGGGGTTTTCCGAAGCACCGCGTTCCGATCGATCACTCCTGCGCCCTCGACCGACACCCCGCCGAGCGCACCACACCCCTCGCACACCCTCGTGAGCGAACCCCCCAATCGATACACATTGCCCATCTTCACTCGCTCACGGGCACGGCGTGAAGAACGCCGCAAAGAACGCGTTGAAGTCCCCGTTGTCCACCGTTCCATCGGCACCAGGATCGCCGTCGGTCGTGGCAACGTCCGCAACCAGTTGTTCCGGCGTCCCCTCGGGCGAGAAAAACGCCTGGAAAAACAGGACGAAATCACCGTTGTCCACCGCGCCGTCCGGCCCCGCGTCGCCGTCGGTGTTGGCGATATCCGCCAAGTTGCAAGCCGCCGGCGTCTGAGTCACAGGCTCGATGATCAGCCGGAGTATCAGCGTCCGATTGCTCTGCGGATACGCCTGCCATCCCGGCGGCGTCGACCCCGGCGCACCCGACGGCACCGCCTGGATCGGACTCAACGCCGGCAACCCGCCCAGCGAATAGCACACGCTCGACGCGAACACGCTCCCTGCCGGCGCCCCGCCCGTCCCCGTCGTGTCGAACCGCAGCCCCACCGTGATGTACCCGTCCGCAGGGCGATTGAGAATCGGGAACTGCCCGAAATCATCCACCAACTGCGTCACGGTGAACGCCGCCTGCGCCGGCGGCTGAGCGTCGGCCAACTGCACCGGGAACGATCCATACAGCATCGCTCCGGGCACCTGACCAACGGGGTCGCCCGTCGTCGGCGCGCGGAATCGTCCCGCGAACACCTCAAAGCCATCCTGCACCGTCGGCGTGTTGGGAGACTCGAACAGCACCGCCGAGTAACTCGTCCACAAAAGCCCCACGCGCTTGAGCTTGAACGCCTGCACATCCGCCGGCAGCAAGAACGAAATCGCCGCCATCTCGCCGGGGTCAAACCCCACGCTGATCGCCACCTGCGCGTTGAACGCCGGCGTGTTCTCCAGTTGCAGCAGCCGTTCCCCCGGCCCCGCGTTGAACCCGATGTTCTGCCCCGCCGCCATCCCCGCGCACCCGGCCAGCGCCACCAGCCCCGCCGCGATCATCCGCGCGCCACCACCAGAGTTGCCCCGACCGAACTTGCTGCTCGCACCCATGGTCATTCCTTCCTCGTGTTCAACGAGACCGCTCCACCCGCGCCCCCGTCCGCCCGAACTTTCCAGCGACACACACTCGACGGCCCAGAACGGACCGCCACCACATTGGTATACCACCAATCCGCACGCCGAACCACCCCGGTTCCCCAATCCCCACGGTTCTCGTACCTGAGGGTCCCCCTAGGCCGAGCGCCCCGCTCTCCACTTGCCACCCATCGCTCAGGACTTCCTTAAGCCCGCAGATCGTCGGCCTTGGGATTGTGCCACACCCTGGGCGTCGGGCCGGTCGACCCCTCGGCGATCATCGCATCCGCCGCGGCGGGGCCCCAGGTTCCCGGCGCGTACTCCGCGATCGCCGAGCGCACGCGCTCGTCGTGGATGTACGGGTCGCAGATCTTCCATCCGCCTTCAACCTCGTCGCGGTGCTTGTACAGGGTGCGGTCGCCGCGGATCGCGTCGAGGATCAGCGGGCCGTACGCCTCGATGACCTCCCCGCCGAAGCGCTGGAGATAGTCCAGGTCCATCTTCGCCGAGCCGATGTTCAGGCCCGCGCCGGGGATCTTGCCCTCGATGCGCAGGCTGATCCCCTCGCGCGGCGCGATGTTGATGATCAGCCGATTGGCCGGCCGCGTCTGCACGCCCAGTTCCCTGAACAGGTTCACCGGCGGGTGCTTGAACTGCACCACGATCTCCGTGAGTTTCCCCGCCATCTTCTTGCCCGACCGCACGAAGAACGGCACGCCGGCCCAGCGCCAGTTGTCAAACTGCACGCGCATCGCCGCGTACGTCTCGGTCCGCCGTTCGGGCTTGACGCCGACTTCGTTGACATACGCAACATCGTCCGGCTTGCCGCCGCTGCCAGCGCCGTACCGGCCCAGCACGCAATGCTTCGTAAGGTCGACCGCCGCCACGGGGTGAAACGTGTTGAGAAGCTTGACCTTCTCGAACATGATCGACCGCGCGTCGTACGTGCTCGGCGCCTCGATCGCCACCAGGCACAGCACCTGCAGAAGGTGGCTCTGGATCATGTCGCGCATCGCCCCGGCGGTGTCGTAGAAGTTCGCCGCCCGGGAGCCCACGCCCACCGTCTCGGCCGCCGTCACCTGAACATGATCGACATACTGGCTGTTCCACAGAGGCTCGAAGATCGTGTTGGCAAACCGCATCACCAGCAGGTTCTGCACCAGTTCCTTGCCCAGATAGTGATCGATGCGGTACGTCGCGTCCTCCTCGAACACGCGCCCGAGGCACTGGTTCAGCGACACCGTCGACTTCAGGTCCGTGCCGAAGGGCTTCTCGATGATGATCCGCTGCCAGGGCGTCTGCTCGGCGTTGAGCGAGCACCAGCGGTGCCCCTCGCTGACCATGCCGCTCGCGCCGATATTGTCAATGATCTTTTCATACAACTCCGGCGCGACCGACAGATAAAACAGCACATTGGGCATCCCGCCCAGCCGGTTGATCCCCCGCGCCTGGCCCAGCTCGCCCAGCCTCGCCCCCAGCGGCACCAGCGCGCCCGGCGCGGCCCCGTCGCCAGAAAAGTAGTGAATCCGCTGCGCGAACGTCTTCCACTTGCCCTCGTCGAACGCCGCGGAAAACTGCTTCGCCCCCGCGAGCATCTTGTCGCGGAACTGGTCATCGCTCATCGGCGTGCGCGAGACACCCACGACAAACAGCCCCTCGGGCAGCCGACCCTGCCGGTCCAGGTCGTACAGCGCGGGAATGAGCTTGCGCTGCGTCAGGTCGCCGCTGGCGCCGAAAATGACCAGGGCGCACGCTTCGGCAGTCACGGCGGGAACGGTCGCGGGAGAATTCATTCGGTAGGTATCGGTTCGCACACGGGTGCATCGTGAGCGGCCGGGGCAGGTTCGCGGCGAACTTCATCCACGCCGATCCTTCAGGCCACGAACACCTCCGGACCGACGCCGAACTTCAAGGCCAGCGTCCGCACATGATCGAGCGTCAGCGAGCGCTCGCCAAGGAGAATCTTGGAGCCCATGCTCGGGTGGACTCCGAGGCTCCGCGCCAGATCCGCCGCGGTCCACTCGTGCGCCTCCATCAGGTGCTTGAGGACCTCCAGCCCGCCCACCCGCTCCATCGGCACCACCCGGGCCTCATACGCCGACACCAACTGCACCAGCGTCTCAAGATAGATCCGCTGATCCCCCGTCAGCCTCGGCTGCGCCATCAAGCGATCGATCATCCCGATCATCCGCTCGCATTCGGCCGCAGAAGAAATCGCCCGCGCTGGCACCTGCCGGGCGAGGGCGGCGAAGGTGGCGGGGCTATCCGCGGACTGGGACTTTCGGATGGTGATCGGCCCGCCGAGGTCTTGATTGGCTCGCTTGATGACCCGGAAGGCCGGTGCTTTCGGGTCGCTCTTGGTTCGCTGAACAACCCTCGCAGACTGGCTCGGATGTGCCGTGCTCCGGACTCGCTTGATCGTCTTCGTCGCTCGCGCTCGGTGTGTCGTTGCCATGCCTGTCACTCCTTCCAAGTCCCCGCGTCGTACTCCGCGTGTGTCAGTACGTCCCGCACGTTCGCGAGCTGGTACTCGTAACGAATACGCACAACAAGACGGTACTTGTTCCCGCCGATGTTGAATACCGTCAACGTCTCACCGTTCCGCGTTCGAACCCCGTCGGCATGCGGATAGGTCCGCCGCACATCCGCGAGGCTCTTCCACTCCGCAGCCTTGGCCACCGCAAACCAGGCCGCAAGAGCACCTCTCGCGTCGGGATGACGCGTCCAGAACGCTTGCAGCGGCTTCCGGCTGATCACTCGCACATCCGAAGTATGCGGTTTGTCCGCTGCCGCGTCAAGTTCAATATCGACAAAATGTCGATACCTTTCTCCTCCCCGCTGCTGCCCGTCGGCCCTATCTTGATCGCGTGCTCCCCGACCACCTCCGCATCATCGACGCCAACGCCAACCGCGCCCGCGAGGGCCTGCGCCTGCTCGAGGACCACGCCCGCTTCGCGATCAACGACGCCGACCTGGCCCGCACGTTCAAGGCCCTCCGCCACGACCTGACCAGCGCCGTCACCACCATCCTCTCGGCCGCCAACGCCGACACCACCGCACTCCTCGCCTCCCGCGACACCCCCGGCGACGTCGGCACCACCACCAAAACCCTCGGCGAGCAAACCCGCTCCACACTCATCGACGCCCTCAACGCCGCCGCCGGCCGATCCGCCGAGGCCCTCCGCGTGCTGCAGGAACTGGCCAAAGTCCTCAACGCCCCCGACGCCCCCCACGCCGCCGCCACCTTCGAGCGCTCGCGCTACACCCTCTACGACGCCCACAAGCGACTCGTCCTGGCCCTCGCGCGCCCCGCGCGTCAGTGGCGGCTCTACCTCCTCCTGACCGAGTCCCTCTGCAAGCGCCCGTGGCTCGATGTCGCCCGCGCCGCGCTCGATCACGGCTGCGACGCGATCCAACTCCGCGAGAAGTCACTGGCCGACAGCGAGCTCCTCGCCCGCGCCCGCACGCTCCGCGATGAGTGCTCCCGCCGCGCCGCCGCCCTCATCATCAACGACCGCGTCGACATCGCGATCCTCTCCCGCGCCGACGCCGTGCACCTCGGCCAGTCCGACCTGCCCATCGCCACCGCCCGCACCCTCGCCGGCCCGCGAATGCTCATCGGCATCAGCACGCACGACCTGCACGAGGCCCGCGCAGCGCTCGCCGCCAACGCCGACTACCTCGGCGTCGGCGCGATGTTCCGCACAACCACCAAGCCACGCGACACCAGCGGCCCCGCATACCTCCGCGATCTTCTCGCCCTCGCCCCGAACACACCCCACCTGGCCATCGGCGGCATCACGCCCGCGAATCTCCCCCAACTCCTCGCCGTCGGCTGCAAAGGCATCGCCGTCAGCAGCACCATCTGCTCGGCGGACAACCCGGCCCAAGCCACCGCCGACCTGCTCGCGGCCATGGGCCATAGGCCATAGGCCATAGGCCATGGGCCATAGGCCATCGGCGTGCCGATCCGCGTCCGCATCCCACGCCCCTCCCCCCGATGGCCGATGGCCCAATCCCGATGGCCGCGCTCCCACTGACAACACCCTGTCAGTCCCGCCGCACATTTCCCTTCCACACCCCTTGCCCTCGGCCGCGCTCGGCTCCACACTCCGTAAACCAAACAGGAGCCGACCCATGATCTGCGACGACCTGATGCTGCCCCGCGAACTGCCCGCCTCGCCGAGCGTCGACTTGGCCCCCGCGCTGGCCGCCACGCCGCCCGACCGCGCCGACACCCCCGGCACGCCCGAGCACTTCAACCGTCGGCTGGCGCACCTCAAGCTCCGCGCCCTGGACTATCTCGAGCACCTGCTGGACGCGCCCGAAGAGATGCTCACCAGCAAGGCCGTCGCCGTGCGCCGCCAGGCGGCTTCGGCCCTCCTGCGTGTGCAGCCGCAGAAGATCGTCCCGCCGCCGATCGTCTCGCCGAAGCAGCGGAGCACCCAGTCCCAGCCCCGCTGCGCCGCGGCACCGAGTGCCGATCAGGCACGGCGCGCTGACGCGAGCTCCGCACCGCACGCCGAGCCCCACACGCATCCGGCCGAGCCGAGCGAGCCGGATCACGCAAGCGCGGCGACGCGGCCGCAGCGTCTTGGCTCTTCGCGGCCGCGTCCCTCAGCGCACGCCCCGACCGACCGCCCGGACCCCAACGCCCCGCGAGCGCCGCGGCGGCGATCGCCGAACACGCCGGGGGATCTCAGCCACTGATTGCTGAGCAGTCGCAGAGTCGGAGACTTATCCCGCCACGGATCGCGGAGTGGGCTTCAACGGATGCTCACGCTCCGCTCTACAAGCACGCGAGAGCGTCTCCAAGGGCCGGTCGCTTGATGGATGGCATTCCAGGGCGACTGGGCGGAGTTGGGCTCAGCGAAACACAGCATCGAAGAGATCAGTACCGATAACCGAGATTTCGGGATTCTAGGGGCTAAAATGCCAAACAAAGATCAAACACCAATCATTTGTAGTCACTTCTGTTGAAGTTGCCGAAGAAGAAGTTAGACTATACACTAAGTCGAGATGGGCAGCCAGTCCGGACACGAAGTGCTCTGCTCTTACGGGCGTGGCGACACGAGACGTGTCGTTGTCCTTGCCCTTCTGTCGGATGGCAGTTGTCCGGCTCAGAAATCGTGGAAGGCCTTGGGAGAGCAAACTTGCACGAAGTTCCGGTCCAAATTCAACGTAGTGCTTCAGTGTAGGCCCAGCGATATCTCAAGTCAGATCATGCGCAAGCTGGGAGGTGGAGTCTTCTACTTTCGAATTCGCGATCCACGTGTAAGAGGTATAGCGGTGTGCCCCGAATGGCCCAACGGCCACTTCCACATGGTCGAGTTCTTGACGAACCCGTCAAACTCAGAGATTGAGGCTGCAAAAACTAGGGCTTCGGGAATGTTGGAGCGACTTGTACTTTTTGCCCAGAGCGAGTGAACACTATGGATGCAATGACGCGAGACGAACTCCGCGACTTCAATCGGCACCGTCTCATGGATGAGGTGGCCGTGCAGATTTTCTCGGCGATGAAGGCCCGCAAGGTCAAGAGAAGGGATCTCGCCGAAAGGATGGGTGTGAGCTCGCCCACGATCAGCAAATTTCTGAGTGGATCCAATAACTTTACGCTCTCGAAGCTTGCAGATATCTTCTTTGAACTTGACTTGGCATTGCATGTAACCACAAGTCATGAAGTTGGTCGAATTTTTCAACCCAGTGCCGCGTCGCGGTCTCCCGGCATTCTGGTACTTGAGAACGACAGATGCACCCCATGCCTTTCAACGGATGGATGGGCGGACGCCCCAGACAATGTCTCTATGGCTGATGTCGCATCAATTGGCCGATTTTTCGATTCAACTTCCAGTAGCGAAGCTAAGGTTGCCTAACGATGAGTGAGTCAGAATCCACGAAGACGCTGACGAAGATGGACCACGCGAAGGCTCTCGAGATCGTAAACAAGTGGAGCGGCTCGATTCAGCCCGAACGTGTTCGATTTTCACGTTTCTTCACAAATGAGCGTCAGGAAATCGATGGTGATGTCGGCCGTCCAAAGGTCGTTCAGGCCAGAGTGGAGGCGTTCGGTCGTGACAAGGAGCGATGCGGTGCACGTGTCGAGTTTCGCTGGTTGATTAAGCATGATGAGATTGGAGCGTCCGCAGGGAGCGATCGCATCTGTGTTGATCTTGGCGGAGCAATTGACTGCACATATATTCTCGCGAAGTCAGTTCCCCCGATGACTGATGATGATTGCGAAGTTCTTGCCCGAGTAAGCGCAATCTATCATTCCTGGCCCTATATTCGTGAATTCTGTCAGAATTCGCTTCAGCGATTGGCAATCAACTCACCGTCGTTGCCTGTGCTCTCGCTGCATGTCGCAATTCAGATGGCTGGCTATCTTCTTCCAAGGCCTTCTGCCGGCGCTTCCACAAATCCGTAGTCGCTTTGTTGGATTGACCTGGTCGGGCCTATGGGAAGGGGCAGGCCACATCTGGTCCGATTATAGCTGCTGGCGTGACACATGTTGCAACGGCGTCACCGTGAGCGCAAGGGAGCCTGATCGCGTTCGCCCGTGACTTCGAGGGCGTTCAGATTGGGGCCACCCTTCGGCGGGCATCGGCATCTGACTATCCCGTGGCAAGCGGTAGGGTCGAGCTTCCGAGTTCGCGTCTGGATGAGGGGTGGGCTCGGCACAGATCCACTTTGCCCCCTTCGGACCCTCCTGCTAGACTCGCCCCCGCCGCACGCTCTCACTCTTCCCGGCGGCACGGGAACCTCTCGCGTTGGCCACGTTCTTCGACACCCTGATCGCCACCATCGCGCTGGGCAGTCTCTACGCGCTGGTCGCGCTGGGCTACACGCTGGTGTACGGCGTGCTGAAGTTCATCAACTTCGCACACTCGGACATCTTCGTCCTGGGCGCGTGGACGAGTTTCACCTCCGCCGTCGCCGTGACCACCATGCTCGATACCCAGGGCGTTCCGCCGTGGTGGGTCGGCGTGCTGGTGCTCATGCTCGCGGTGCTCGTCTGTGCGACCACCGGGTACCTTATCGAACGTCTGGCCTACCGCCCGCTCCGCAAGGCCCCGCGGCTGAACGTGCTCATCACCGCCATCGGCGTGTCGCTGCTGCTGCAGAACGTCGGCCAACTCCCCGGATATCCCGTCGTCCGCGAGAACGCGCCGACTCCCGCCGCGACCGCCCCCGCGACCGCGACCGCTCCCGCCACCCCCGCGACCCCCGCAGACGCCCCGCAGGGCCAGACCCTCGCCACGCTGCCCTTCGGCCCCACGCCGCGGAGCATGCCCCAACTGCTGCCCAACGCCGTGCTGAACGAGTCCGCCGTCGCCAAGGGCACCATCACCCCCGGCAGCGCCCGCGGCCAGATCCGCCTCGATCAGCCCATCGAGATCCTGCCCGATCGCCAGTACGCCCTCATGGTCACGCGCACCATCGACGGCGAGCCGCGGACGACCACCTTCCGCCTGGTCGGCGTCGAGGGCGGGCGCATCGAGGCGGGCACCGATATCGCGACGCAGCCCCGCCGCGGCGCGAGCGACTTCGAGAACGCGACCTACCGCCTCGTGCTCTCGCCGATCGTCGCCCTTCGGCTGATCGACGTGCTCATCGTCGCCAGCAGCATCGCGCTGATGATCGTGCTTCAGTACGTGGTCTTCCACACTCGGCTGGGCAGCGCGATGCGGGCGCTGTCGTTCAACACCGAGACCGCCGCGCTCATGGGCATCAACGTCAACCGCGTGATCAGCATCACGTTCGTCATGGGCACCGCGCTCGCCGCCGCCGCGGCGTTCCTCTACACGCAGAAGTACACCAGCCTCTCGCAACCGGCCAGCGCCGTCTGGGTGCTTCTGGGCCTCAAGGCCTTCGTCGCCGCGGTGGTGGGGGGTATCGGCAACGTCCGCGGCGCGGTCCTCGGCGGGTTCCTCATCGCCGGGCTCGAACTCTTCGGCTCGACCTACTCCGAAGTCCTCATCACTTCCCTCGGCGGCCCATCGGGCATCGGCACCGCGCTCCGCGATATCTACGTCTTCGGCCTGCTCATCCTCGTCCTGCTGGTCCGCCCCGCCGGGATCCTCGGCACCGTCACACGGGAGAAGGTCTAAGCCGTGAAGACCCTCGCCCAGAACATCGCCGACGTCCCTCGCTCCGTGGCCTTTCGCCCGGCGACGATCCTCGTCCCTTGGCTGATCTGCCTGCTGGTGGCCATCGGCGTGCACTTTGCGCTGCCGATGATCGTCGATGACTACTGGGTCAACGTCTTCCGCCGCGTGGGCGTGTTCGTCATGGCGGCGGTGTCGCTGAACGTGGTCAACGGCTTCGCCGGCCAGTTCTCGATGGGTCACGCCGGGTTCATGGCCATCGGCGCGTACGTCGCCGCGGGCTTCTCGTACTACGGCTCGCTGTACTTCCGGGGCGAGGCCAACGCCCCCGACTTCATGATTCAGGGCACGCTGCTCATGCTCGTGGGCATCGTCGCAGGGGCCTTCGCCGCGGCGGGGGCGGGGTATCTCGTCGGCCTGCCCAGCCTTCGGCTGCGCGGCGATTACCTGGCCATCGTCACGCTCGGTTTCGGCGAGATCATCCGCGTCACGCTCGAACTCACCGGCAAACAGGTCTACGACGCCGCACAGTTCCAGGCCGCGCCGATCCAGTCCCTCGCGACATTGCCATTCAACGGCTCGACGGGCTTTGAGCGCGTGCCGCCGTACGCGAACCTGTTCTGGGTATGGCTGTTCGTGGGCATCATCTGCGTGGTGGCGTACCGGATCAAGAATTCCAGCGCGGGCCGTGCGTTCCTGAGCATCCGCGAGGACGAGATCGCCGCACGCAGCATGGGGATCGACCTGACCCGGTACAAGGTCCGCGCGTTCGTGCTCGCGGCGTTTCTGGGCGGGGTTGCCGGGGCGATCTACGCCCACATCGGCGTGAACCCCTCGCCGACGGACGCGGGCTTCCAGCGGTCGTTCGACATCATCATCTTCGTCGTGCTGGGCGGGCTGGGCTCGCTGTCGGGCACCGCCATCGCCGCGGCTTTGCTGACGATCCTGTCGGAGGTTCTGCGCGGGCCGGAGTCGATCGTCAACAGCACCACCGGCGTCGAGTCGCTGTTGGAAGCCGCGGCCGTGCTGGCCTTACTCGCGGTGGGGCTGAGGATCGTCCGCGACCGCGGCTGGCGCGTGCTGGTCGTCGCGAGCATGGCGCCGGTGCTGCTGGTGGCCCTGGCGTTCCTGGCTCAGTGGCTGGCGAGCACGCTCGAGATCAAACTCAGCGACTATCGCATGATCCTCTACGCCCTGCTGCTGATCCTGGTCATGCTCCTCCGGCCCAACGGCCTGCTGGGCGTGCGCGAGGTCTGGGAACTCTTCGGCCCCGAGAAGCCCGCGGGCCGGCCCGGCACGCCGACGGGTACACCCGGTGCTCAGGTTGCATCCGGCAAGGAGCCCGCGCCATGAGCGAGTTCCTGCTGGACGCACGCAACATTTCGATCGCCTTCGGCGGGCTCAAGGCCTGCCAGAGCCTCACGCTCCAGATCCCCGCGGGCGCTCTTTACGGGCTCATCGGCCCCAACGGCGCGGGCAAGACCACCGCGTTCAACCTGCTCACCGGCGTCTATACGCCCCAGTCCGGGTCGATCCATCTCGACGGGCAGCCCATCATGGGCCTCCCGCCGCACCGAATCGCCAAGGCCGGGCTGTCGCGGACATTCCAGAACATCCGGCTCTTCGGCGAGCTGAGCGTGCTTGATAACATTATGTTGGGCTGCCATCTCCGCGGCCGCCACGCGCTGATCCGCACCCTGCTGCGCACGCCCGCGTTCATCGCGCAGGAAGCGGCGATGCGGACACGAGCGATGGACCTGCTGGGCATGTTCAACCTGGCGCATCTGGCCGGCGAGCAGGCCCGCAGCCTGCCCTACGGCGACCAGCGCCGCCTGGAAATCTGCCGAGCTCTGGCGACCGAGCCCAAGGTCCTGCTGCTCGATGAGCCCGCCGCGGGCATGAACCCGAGCGAGAAGAAGGCGCTGGCCCAGAGCATCCGGTACATCCGGGACTGCTTCAAACTCGCGGTGCTGCTGATCGAGCACGACATGGGGCTGGTGATGGACATCTGCGAGAAGATCACGGTGCTCGATCACGGCGTGCCGATCGCCTTCGACGTGCCGGCGAAGATCCAGTGCGACCCGCGCGTGTGCGAGGCGTACCTGGGCGAGCCCGCGGCCGAAAGTCACGCCACCGCGGGCCCGGGCGGAGGCCAGTCCGCATGACCGATCAGCCCCCGGTCATCCTGAGTGTCCGCGATGTCAGCGTGCGCTACGGCGCGATCCGCGCGATCAATAATGTTACATTCGACGTGCGCCAGGGCCAGATCCTCACGCTCATCGGCGGCAACGGCGCGGGCAAGACGACCACCCTCCGCGCCATCTCCGGCATGGTCCGCGCAACCGGGCAGGTCCGCTTCAAGGACCAGCCCATCACGGGCGTGCGCCCCGACCTGCTCGTCCGCCGGGGCCTGTGCCACTGCCCCGAAGGCCGGGGTATCTTCGCGAACATGACGGTGCAGGAGAACCTGGACCTCGGCGCGTTCACACGCAGCGACACGGACGAGATCGAGAAGGACAAGGCCCGCGTCTTCGAACTCTTCCCGCGGATCAAGGAACGCCTCAAGCAGAACGCCGGCACGCTCAGCGGCGGGGAGCAGCAGATGCTCGCCATCGGCCGGTCGCTGCTGGCACGCCCGTCACTACTGCTGCTCGACGAGCCGAGCCTGGGCCTGGCGCCGCAACTCGTGCAGACCATCTTCCGGATCATCCGCGAGATCAATCAGGCGGGCGTGAGCATCCTGCTGGTCGAGCAGAACGCCCACATGGCCCTCCGCGTGGCCCACCACGCCGTGGTGCTCGAGACCGGCTCGGTCCGCATGTCCGGCCCCGCGGCGGACCTCGCGGCCAGCGACGAAGTCCGCAAGGCGTACCTGGGCCACGGGTGATTCACGCCGAGGTGAGTTCGCAGAGGAACGCGGCGTGGGCGCGGGCGCCGACGCGGTAGCACTCGAGCTCGAACTTTTCGTTGGGCGAGTGGACGCGGTCGTCGTCGAGGCCGAAGCCCATGAAGATGGTGTCGATGCTCAGGCGCTTCTTGAGCATGCCGGCGACGGGGATGCTGCCGCCGGACTTGATGAGTGCGGGGGCCTTGCCGGTGGCCTTCTTGATGGCTCGCCCGGCGGAGGCCAGGTGGGGGCTGTCGATGGGGACGGTCACGCCCGGCCCGCCGTGATGGTCGATGAGTTCCCATCGGCAGCCGGGGGGCGTGCGGTCCTTGCACCACTTGAAGAAGGCCTTGGTGACCTTCTCGGGCGACTGGTCGGCGACGAGGCGGAAGGAGACTTTGGCGCTGGCCTTGGCGGGGATGACGGTCTTTGCGCCGGGGCCGGTGTAGCCGCCGACGATGCCGTTGATCTCGGCGGTGGGGCGGCCCCATTCGCGTTCCATGGCGGTGAAGCCCTTTTCGCCGATGTCGGCGGCGGGGGGAAGGCCGATCTTCTTGAGCGCGGCGGCGGAGGAGAACTTCAGGGCCTTCCAGGCGGCACGCTCCTTGGGGCTGAGCGGGCGGACGTCATTATAAAATCCGGGGATGGTAACCTTGCGGTTTTTATCATGGAGCTGCGCGAGGACGCGGGCGAGCTCGGTGATGGGGTTAGGGCATCGGCCGCCCCAGAGGCCCGAGTGCAGGTCCTGATTGGCGGCGTGCAGCACGACCTCGGTGTACGCCAGGCCGCGGACGCCGTAGGTGATGGCGGGCTTGCCCCGGCCGAGCATGCCGGTGTCGCTGATGAGGCAGACGTCGCACTTTGACAGCTCGGCCTTGCGGGCCATGACGAATGGCTCGAGGTTTGCCGAGCCGGACTCTTCTTCGCCTTCGAGCATGACGGTCAGGCGTGCGCCGCCGGCGGGGATGCCGGTGGCCTCGAACGCGGCGCGGAGCGCGGCGAGGAACATCATGACCTGGCCCTTGTCGTCGACCGCGCCGCGGGCGATGATGCGTTCGCCGCCGTCTTCGCCCTTGGCGGGGGCTCGGCGGACGGGATCGAAGGGCGGGCTGTGCCAGAGTTCGAGCGGGTCGGCGGGCTGGACATCATAATGGCCGTAAAAGAGCACGTGCGGGCCGGGTGATGTTGCATCGCCGCAGGTGGCCATGACGATGGGATGGCCGGGCTTGTCCTTGGTGCCGGTGGGCAGGACCTGAGCGGTCAGGCCCGAGGCGCGGAGGTGATCGGCGGCCCACTCCGCGGCACGCCGACAGTGCCCCGCGAAGGCCGGGTCCGTGCTCACGCTGGGGATGCGGAGCCAGTCCATGAGTTCGGCGAGCCGGGCGGGCTCGTCGCGCTCGAGTTGTGCAAGAAGGTTCGGCAGCGAGAGGGTGTTGGCCATGCGCGAGGATAGGGCGGCGGGGGGCGGACGACGCTCAAGGGCCAAGAGCCCAGGAGTCAAAGTCGGAGAAGACGCGGTGTCGGCTGGGTAGCGAGTCAGTTGCTCGCGGCGGTCGGGGGCCGGGCCTGGCCGCATTCCGGGCAGACGCTCGCCGACGGCGGCAGCGGGTACAGGCACGCGTTGCAGACATCAGGGCCGCCCAGACGCACGCGGCGTGCCCGCCAAGCGGCGAGCGACCGCCGCAGTGCCCAGTCGCCCGCGAAGCCGCCGAGGAGAGAGAGTGTGACAAGTTCGATGACGGGCAAGATGGCCGCGTACCACGGCACGATGCGGGCGAATCGACCGATCTCCATGGAGAGGGCCGGATACATACGGTGCATGTCTTCATCGAAGAGCCAGAAGCGATCGACCGCGGCGGCGATCTCGGACTCGGGGATCGGCGTGCTGAGCGTGCGTGTGCTGCGGCCATGCAGAATCTCGGTGGCTGGCACGATCAGCGGTCGCAGACGAGCCGAACCGAACTCGAAGGTGATTGTTCCGAGCCGCGGTTTGTATACGCTGCTCACAACAAGGTCTCCGCTCGGAGTTCTGGAGAGGTCGAGCGGAATGCTGATCATGTTTATGCGATGCTGGGAACGTAAAGCAACAGCTGCACACCACAGTGTGGCGATCAAGAGCGCCATGCCACAAACACTGAGCACGCGTGAGCGAGACATCAAGGACGCGCACTTCCAGACAAAATGATGTCCATAAGAGTCGCGATGTCATCTGAATCGACGATATCATCCGCTGTGAGATCGAGCCGACGGCGATCAGACACATCGAGAGTTGGTTGTACCGCAGCACTCTGAAGGATCGCAACATCGAGATCGTCTCTCTTGCCGTCTCCATTGAAGTCACCGAAGGAGGGGGATTTCATTGTGGACGACGCCGCCTTTGCGATGCTGAGCATCAGTCCATCGATCGTCGAAGCGATCGATGAGTCCTTGAGCATGAACGAAGCTGGCGAGTCGCCGCGAATTGTCGGCGACTCAGAACGGAGATCCGAGAGCATGAAGAAGAGTACATTGAGTTCGGCGATACTCAGATCGAGAAGGCTCGGAATCCCTCGATCAGCCCACGAAGTTGTAAGATCGATCGCAATGCCGGAACGAAAAGACGATAACGGAAACTTAGCCTCAAAGTTCGGGTCGCCGTGAATGGTCGGATTCCAGGGCTCCGCGGGGAGTGGTGGGACCGAGCGAGGAAGAACGGGGCTGAATCCGCCCGGCGTGTTCGGATCCCAGCCTGAGCCGGGAGCGGAGTTGGGATCCGAGGGTCGCCCGTCGTCGCCGCAGCCGGTGCAGCGAGCACTGGAACGAAAATAGTACGGCATCACGCGTCCACCGTCTGGAACCTTGTCGTACTTGTAGACGATCGCGCTCGTGCGAAGTCCCTCGGGTCTTGAGGGATCCAAATCTGGATGGACAGTGCAGAAGTCGTAAGTGACCACTGTGCGCTGTATCCGCCAATCCTGCGCCCACATTAGCGCGACGCATCCACATGGCGCATGCGCTGTGTACGTCGAAGACATCGTCGTGGTCGTTTGAGCGGAGATGCCGATCTTGATCTTCGTGCCGCAGACGTCCGTTTCAGCAGAGCCACTGACCGCAAGCGTTGTGTCGTTCTGCACGGTCAGCGGAGCGCAACAAGTTTGTTGCCCTGGAATTGGTGTCAGAGTCACGGCGAACATGGCGGGGTCCCCGCAGTCAAACGGAATGACGACCTGGTTGATCGGCTTGCAAACTCGCCGAAAAGCAAGGGGATTGGGTTCCCAAGCTTGGGCCTGAACAAGAGGGCAGGAGCCAAGAAGACCGAGCCCTGCGATGCTGAGGAGTATGTATGCCTTCATCAGTGGAACTCCGATTGGTTTGGGGTGAGCAACCTGAAGGGAGTTTACTACAGAAGCCACCCCCATGAACGCTCGTTAAGTCGACACGCCTCATAATGCACCGAACTGGGGGATGACAATTTCTTGGCGAGCCTTGGAGCGATTCTGTTCCCCCGCGTCTCGGGTGTTTGCACGGGTTTCGTTGAGCGACGTTTCAGAGGTTCGCTCTGCGCTCCTAACACTTTGTTCGGTGCCTCACGTCCCGCGTCGGTGGCCGAAGAGGTCGATGTGCAGGCGGGTGCAGTAGCGCCAGTTGCGGGCGACGCACTCGCGGACGAGCCACTGGCGAACATCGGCGCTGGGCGGGGCGGTGCCCTCGGGCATGAGCAGCACGCGCGTCGGCGACACGGCCGGCAGGCGCGACAGCAGGGCTTCGATCTCGGCGAGGTCCGCCGAGGTGCTGACGACGAACTTGAGTTGGTGGTCGTACTCGGCGATGAGCGTTGTGAGGGCGGGGATGTTGAGTCTGCGGGACTCGTGGCGCTCGGCCCAGGTGCCGGCGGGGTCGCGCGGGTCGTTCTTTGGCGTGCTGCTGGCGAGTTTGGGGCTGATGCTCATCAGGTCGCACGAGAGCCGGGTGTGCGGGCGGGCGATCGTGCCGGCGGTCTCGATGGTGATGTGGATGCCCGCGGCACGCAGGGCGGCGCAGAGCGGCTCGACGGCGTCGAAGAGCATCGGTTCGCCGCCGGTGATCACGGCGTGCGTGAGGCGGGAGGCGCGGGCCTCAGCCACGAGGTCGGCGATCGTGCGGCGCGTGCCCTCGGGGGCCCAGCTTGCGTACGGAGTGTCGCACCAGGCGCAGCGAAGATTGCATCCGCTCAGGCGGATGAAGATGCTGGGGATGCCCGTGAGCAGGCCCTCGCCCTGCACGCTGACGAACGATTCGCTGATCGGCAGGAGCGTGGCCTCGGGCGTGCCGTGAGTGTCGGGACTCAAGGGGACCGCGGTGCTTTCGGTGATGATCGGCAGGCTGGTCATGCGACGGCGTACTCCGTCGGGTCGGGCACGCCGGCGGCGAGGAAGCCCTCGCGGCGGATGGCGCACGAGTCGCACCGGCCGCAGGCCAGAACGTGATCATTGCGAAGAACCGGATCGTAACATGAGTGGGTCAGCGAGAGGTCTGCATTGCATCGGTGACCCAGGCGGATGATGTCGGCCTTGGTCAGGTCGATCAGCGGGGTGACGATGCGGATCGCGCGGCCCTCGGTGCCGGCCTGCGTGGCGAGGTTGGCGGTGCGCTGGAAACTGTCGATGAACTCGCGCCTGCAGTCGGGGTAGCCCGAGTAGTCCACGGCGTTGACGCCGACATGGACCTCCTGTGCGCCGAGCACCTCGGCCCAGGCGGTGGCGAGGGAGAGGAAGATCAGGTTGCGCGCGGGGACGTAGGTGATGGGCACGCCCGAGGCCATGTCGCTGGCGGGGCGGTCCTTGGGCACGTCGATATCGGCGGTGAGGGCCGAGCCGCCGAAGGCGCGGAGGTCGATGCGGATGGTGCGGTGCTCGCGGGCGTTGAGTTGGCGGGCGACGCGCGCGGCGGCGAGGAGTTCGTGACGGTGCCGCTGGCCGTAATCGATGCTGAGGGCGAAGGCTTCGGGCGGGGTGGGGGGCGTGGTGGCGGGCGCGTGTGCGGGGCGCACGGCCGCGGCGAGGGTGACGGCGCTGTCGAGCCCGCCGGAGAGGAGGACGACGATGCGGCTCACGCGCGGGCCTCTGCGGTCCTGGGCTCGGAGCGGAAGGCGTGGAGGGTTTCGTCCAGGGCGATTTCGATCTCGGTGAGGGTGAGGCTCGGCACGAGCGAGCGGAGGCGCGAGCCGTCGAGCAGCACGGGGCTGGACCAGACGTGGCGCTCGGTGGCGAGGGGGCCCAGGCCCGAGCCGAAGATCCCTGCGGCGCGGGCCAGGAGCCAGGGCGTGCTGGTGACGTTGAGCAGGCTCTTGCCGGCGAGGTCGCAGACCTTCTTGATGAACTCGCGCTGGGAGTTGAAGGTGTGGCCCGAGAAGTGGACGGTTTCGATGGGCGAGAGTTTGGCGCGGAGTTCGAGCAGGTCGAGCACGGCGCGGGCGAGGTCGAGGGTGTAGGCCCATTGCACGGGGCGGTCGAGGTCGCCGACGAATGCAATATCCTCGCCACGGAGCGCCGAGCGGAAGATCCGGTCGCAGCCGGGGCTGCGGACGCTCGGGCCGAAGAGCGGCGGGGTGCGGACGATGACGGCGCGGACGGCGCCCTTGGTTTCGCGCACGACGGCGGCGATGGCCTTTTCCTCCGCGGCGGCGCGGCGGGCGTGCGGCGAGGCGCTGGAGAGGTCGGCGGCTTCCTTCTGGCGGGCGGGGCGGCCGTTGACTTCCGGGGAGGTTGGCGCGGCGAGGGCCCAGGACGGCGTGAAGTGCACGAGCGTGACCGGGAGCGAGGTGGCCTGGGCCAGCCGGCGGGCGGCCTGGATGATGTTGGTCGTGATGCGCTCGGCGTGCTGGGTCTGGTCGGCGGCGACGCGCACGGCGTTGATGATGATGGGGCCGCCCTGGTCGCGGGCGTGGTCGACCTGCGACGCAGCGCGGGCGATGTCCTCGCCGCCGAGGGCGGAACCGACGACGGCGCGGAGCAGGCCATTGTTGGGCTGGGCCAGCGGCGGGAAGAACCGTGCCAGGCGTGCGCGGGCGGCGTCCTCATCGCGGACCATGGCGACGACGGAGCGAGCCGGGCGCTGCGGCGCGGTGGCGGAGGTTGGGCGCAGGGCCTCGATGGTGAGGGCGACGCCCAGGGAGCCGGTGCAGCCGAGGATGAGGGTCGGGGCGGGCATGGGCGTGGGACGCGGGGCGCGGGTGATCAGGAGGGACGGCGGGAGGCGGGCTCGGCGCGCACGACGCCGGACCCGATGAGGGTAGGGGCGGCGTGCGAAGTTTGGCGTGAGCGGATGAGCGGCTCAGCGGCGACGTGCGGAAGGGGAGCCGCCGCGTTTGGTGCTGGTGGGCTTGGGGGAGGCGGGCTTGGTGGCGGGCTTGGGTTTGGCGGCGGGTGAGCCTGCGCCATTGGAGCCGTTGGCGACCGGGGCGTTGGGTGCCCAGGTGTTGGCGGATTCGGGCTTGTGCTCGGCCATGGCGGCGAGCTGGATGGCGGGGGCCTGCGAGGCGGTGACGCCGTTGAGGTGGAGGTCGCCCGAGCGGAGGCGCGGGAAGTGTTCGCCCTGCCAACTGGCGGGGTACTTCTCGTCCTCGATGCCGAGGGCGGCCTTTGTGGGGAAGAGCGGGCGGAAGGTGTCGCACATGACGGCGAGTTCGCCGGTGTAGGTGGCGCTGAGGGACGCTTCGATGGTTCCGGGGTGCGGGCCGTGGGGGATGCCTTGCGGGTGGAGGGTGAGGCTGCCGACCTCGATGCCTTTCCGGCTGCCGAAGTTGCCCTCGACGTAATAGAGGACCTCGTCGCTGTCGATGTTGGAGTGGTTGTAAGGAACCTTGATGGCCTGGGGGTGCCAGTCGAGCATGCGTGGGCAGAAGGAGCAGATGACGAAGTTGTGGGCCTCGAAGGTCTGGTGGATGGGCGGGGGCATGTGGAGCTTGCCGGTGATGGGGGCGAAGTCATCGATGTTGAAGATGTAAGGATAGTAGCAGCCGTCCCAGCCGACGATGTCGAGCGGGTGATAATGGAAGGTGTAACTGTGCATGCAATCACGAGCCTTGACGCGGACTTCGTAGCCGCTGTCGTTGTGCTCGTTGAAGGTCATGGGCAGGCCGTTGTCGGGGTCGTTGACCGGCAGGCGGAGGTCGCGCTCGCAGTAGGGGGAGTGCTCGAGGAACTGGGCGGTGGACTTGCTGATGTATCGCGGGGGCGGGCCGATGTGGCTGCCGTTCATGGTCTCGATGAGGAGGAACTTGCCCAGTGGCATGGACTGGCGGGAGTAGTTGGCCAGGACCTCTGCGCCGGCGGGTCGCCAGGAGTCGGCCAGGCGGCCGCCCGGGGCCTCGTCCCAGACCAGGCGGTAGATGACGCCCTTGGGGAGGATGATGTAATCTTTGGGGCCGAAGCGGAGCGCGCCCATCATGGTGTAGACAATGCCGGAGCCGAAGTGGATGAAGAGGCACTCGTCGCCCTGGCCGTTTTTGTAATGATAGGTCATCTGCTCGGAGGGATTGCAGACGGCCATTTCGCAGTCGGAGTTGCCGTAGAGGATCACGCGGCCGGTGATGGCGTCGCCCTTGGGCTTGAGCATGGCGCTTTTGCTGTGGCGCATGCGCATGGTGTCTTCTTCGACGAACTGGGCCTTGGTGGAGTAGAGCGTCTTCCAGCCGTAGACCTGGGTCGGCGGGTTGATGTGGTACATGGTGCTGCTGGCGCCGACGAAGCCCTCGGTGCCGAAGAGTTCTTCGCTGTAGAGCACGCCGTCGGGGCGGCGGAACTGGGTGTGGCGCTTCTTGGGGAGTTGGCCGAGCCGGTAATAGAAGGGCATGGGTGGACTCCGGGCGGGGGGGGGACCAGTGTCGGGCGCGTGCCCGACGGGAGGAGTTTACGGCCGAGTCGGGGCGGCGGGGGGATCGGTGCGGAGGGCGGGAGGGGGCCAGAGGCGGTGGGCCATCGGCCATCGGCCATCGGCCATGGGCCATGGGCCATCGGGGATTGGG
>VYLX01000052.1_pt1 | contig 26310 bp, 15 predicted proteins | sample 5114181 | NCBI WGS metagenome assembly VYLX01 (sample SAMN12291812, study PRJNA351875) | freshwater metagenome | isolation source: freshwater lake | place: USA: Michigan, Sherman Lake | collected 2011-08-08
GCCGCCCGCGCCTGCGGCACCGCCCGGCCCGCGTCGGCGGCCCGGCGTGCTGCCCGCGGGCAACTCCTCCGGGTGGGCCGGGTCTTCGTTGACGAGGTAGTACTCGACGTAGCCGAGCATCATCTCGTCGTACGTCTGCGGACCCCAGCGGACGGTCTTGGTCGGGTCGGGGTTGGCGGGGTTCTCGGCGCTGTTGTCGAACCACGCGGTGCCGATGAGCGTCGAGCCCGTCGGGGCGTCGAGCGGCTCGCGGAGCGTGTATCGCAACTGCCAGTTGAAGTCGTAGCGCGGGATGTCGAGGATGACGGTGGGCTCGGACTCGCCGGGCCGCTGGAGTTCGTAGCGGTACGCCTTGCCGCGGACGTGCATGTGCGGCATGAAGCCCAGGAGCCGCGCATCGGCGGGGAGACGCACGTTGGCGGTCTCCTCGTGGTTGTTCGCGCCGGGCGGGATCTCGATGCGGCGGTCGGCCACCGCGGCGGTGCGGACGATGTGCTTGGGTGTCTCGGTGCCGAAGACCATGCCGATCTTCATCTGGTCCTTGGTCGCCTTGCCGTTGGGCGTGTAGTGGATCTGGAACATGAGCACCGAGCCCTTGGGCAGGCGCTTGGCCATGCCATCGGGGAAGATCACCGAGTCGTTGCCCGGCACATACGCGGCGTAGTAGCCGCGGGACTCATCGATGGCCGACTGGCGGCGGAGGGCCGGGTCGTTCAGCGCAGCCTCGGGCAGCACGAAGACCAGCACGTGGTGCACCACCGACTTGTCCGTCGGGATGATCTGCATGGCGCGGACCCACTTGTCCTCGGTGAGGCGCGTCGGGACCATGACGTTCTGATACGGCATCGTGCCCTCGGCCTTGATGGCGATGGGGTCGGGGAGCTGGAAGACCGCGTCGGGCGTGCCGATGGTCCAGCCGCTCTGGGCGAAAGTGCGCGGCAGGGGCAAGTCCTTGTCATCACCCCTGGGCTTGCCCGCGGCGACCCACGCCACGATCGCAGCCTTCTCGGCTTGGCTGAGCGAGCGGTCGTTGGCCCACGGGCTTTCGAGCGGGTTGCCCTCATCGTCCTTGTGCGGGGCGGCGAACCACGGGGGCATGATGCCTTCCTGCGTCACCGTGCGGATCATCGATGCGCGGCGGGAGACCGCCTCGAACGTCTCCAGGCTGAAGGGCGCGACGCCACCGGAGCGGTGGCACTCGATGCAGTTGTTCTGGATGATGCGGGCGATGTCCTTGGTGTAGGTGATCGCGTGCGCGGCGGGCTTCTCGGCGGCGGCTTCGAGCTCGATGGCGCATCCGGGCGATGAGGTCGCGCTGATGGTCGGCTGGCCGCCCGCAATTACGGCGTCGAGCGCGTTCTCAAGGAATCGCTGCCGCGGGGCATCGTGCGAGAAGCCCACGCCGTACTGGTCGCTCACCGCGCCGCGGTAGACCAGCGTGTTGCCCGCATCGACCACGAAGACCTCGGTGGTGGTCTTGGCCCCGAGCATCGCGACGATGGACTGGTCCGTGTCGTTGAGGTACAGGCCCTTGAAGCTCTGATCCTTGATCTGCCCGCGCATGTCGTCGGCGGAGTCCTCGCCGCTGACGTTGACGTACACGAACTTCACGCCCTTGCCTGCATATTCACTTTCGATGCGGGCCAGCGAGGGGGCGAACTTCTTGCACAGCGGGCAGGTGACGCTGGTGAGCGCGATGACCGTGAGCTTCTCGCCGCGGCTCGCGCGCCACGAGGACTGCTTGCCGGAGAGGTCCTCGCCGCTGGCGTCGTCGATGTAGCGACCGATGCCGAGGTCGCGGGCATCGCGTGGGGAGGGCGGAGCAATGACGCTGTCGCCGGGCTTGGAAGCGGGCGTGCCTGCCGGTTGGAGCATGCCAGCACCAAACGCGGACACGGCCGCGATGGCGACCAGACCGGACCAGACGATCTCACGGGCACACTTCATGCGGGACTCCAGCTCGCGGGGACAACTTACAGGAGGCAAACGCTCCGGCCGCTGCGGTATTGCCAGCTCAGCGCAACGCGATCAGGTTCTCATCGGTTATTGCCGCCGAGGGACCGCCATCGCTTCCCGGCCAGGCACCGACCCAGTACTGCTCAGGTTGGCGGCCCGGGAATCGACAAACCGGTACGCCACGGTCGGCTGCCTATCTCCGTCCCGCCGTCATGTCCTCGATCTCATACCAGCGGTACCAGGCTGTGAGGTCGTCGAGGTCGGATTGATTGATCAGTCCGTCGCCGTTGGTGTCGGCGGGGGTTTGGTTCTGGCGATAGAGGTCGTCGATTGTGAGCACTCCGTCGGCGTCGACATCGGAGAAGTCGATGAGGAGGACCAGGCGTGCCGGTGCGCCTGACTCTCGCGCTCGCACGATGGCGAAGTCGCCCGGCTGATCCTGAGAGGTCAGCACAAGGGTGAGCTGGTCGCCCAGTGACGAACGGACAACCGACGAGACGTCGAACGACCACGTGCTGGCCGTTCCGCCGAAGTCATCCTCATCGGGGAGCGATGCGAGCAGCAAGGCGGAGGAACTGTTCGGGGCGGTGGTCCACGTCACCGTGTTCTCCACCCAGTTCGAGGCGACCAGCCCACGGACGCCAACCGCGCCGCTGGTGGTCCCGCCACGGCGAACGTAGAGCTTGGCATGGAGCACCCGTCCGGTGATGCCGGTGAGGTCGAATCGGAGCAACGACACGTTCCGCCCCTGATCGATCCGCAAAGAGGGCTGCGTCCCGAACGGAGTGCTCGGCTGCTGCGCATCGAGCGTGGCGTCCGCGACAACTTCCCGCATCACCACGCGCGAAGTGGGAAGTCGCCGATACCACGGGGCGCGTTGTGGATCAGTGAGAACCGACATGAACTGCTGGGCAACCTTCAATCGTCCGGAGTCGTTGGGGTGAATCCGATCGGTCTCAAAGTCCGTCAACTGCCAGGTGAGTCCGTCGGATCTCGGCGTGGTCCCGTTCGCCCAGATGTACGGGCCCCAGGCCAGCACCGGGGCCGGCGCGTCCTCGCCGATGTGCCTGAGCCTTGGATCTGAACCGGTGATCTGCGCCTCGACCAGCCACTTGACGGCGAAGCCGGTCTCGTAGCTGAGCGGCTCGTTCCGCTGGGGATTCGTGCTGTATCCGCCGTAGATGCGACTGGACAGGTACGCCAGCCGCAGGTTTGGGAACCGCTGCTTGGCGAGATTCACGAGCAGCACGTACTGCTCTTGGAGGGCGCTTGCGTGAGCGGGGAACGCCGTGGTCGGCGCAACGTTGAAAGCCTGCTTGATCCAGAGCACCTGCACCTGCTGTCGTGTGAGCCCCGCAGCAGCAAGCCTTGCGTCCAGCAGCGTCCAGTAGTCTTCGTTCGGGTTATTGATCAGTTCGATGGGATGCGATCCGAGCGCCGTGTTGACCATCACCACGCGGGCATTCCTCGCCTGGTCGGCATCAACAAGCACCTCGGTCGCACCGAACTCCATCGTCGCATTGGACATGCCCAGCGTGATGAACCCGACGAGCCCGTCGGGCGTCGGCCGACCGCCAGCATCGAGCGGACGGATCGCGCGGGCGGCGGTATCGATGGCGGTCTGGTGCGCAAGCGGGGGGACATTCTGGCCATCCGGGTAGAGCCCGCCCGAATACTGGCCGAGATACAGGCCGGGGCCCAGGTCGTTCAGGGGCACGCAGGTGGGGCACGTGCCCAGCACGGGGCCAAAGACGGCGTGATAGAACGCCCAGTTCGACTCCCCGTAGGCGTTGAAGAGCCCGAGCGCGTCGTGACCGACACCGGGGGGATTGAAGAACGTGTGCGGGATGCTCAGATCGTTCAGTCGTTCATGAAAGTCGACGTTGGCTGGGAGTGAGAAGTCCGAGCCACCGATGAGCTGGCGAATGGGCATGCCTGAAGCGACGAGAGCATCCCGATGCACCTCCGCGAGCATCCACGGGCTCTGCGCGAGGTAGATGGCTTGGTCATTGCCGTAGACATCGCGGTAGATCTGGGCTCGCTGCTGGGGTGTGACCGGACTGCCGGGAACATCGACCAAGAAGTCCAACTGCAGCGGCCCTGCGCCGAGCATGGAGATCCCGCCGAAGAGCTGGTTGTGCCGGAATCCCAGCCGGGCGGCCCCGTAGCCTCCCATGCTGAAGCCTTCGATGATTCGGCCTTGGCGACTGGCGATCGTGCGAAATCGCCCGTCGACCTCCGGGATCAGGTCCTGGATGACCATGTCCTCAACGCGGGCCGCACCGTTGGCCCAGTTGCACCACATTCCCAATGGAAGGCCGTTGGGGAAGACGACGATCATCGGCTGGATGCGCCCGTTGGCGATCGCGCTGTCGAACCACGCGCTCATCGGGGCGATGCCGGGTAGAACGCTGTTGCTGCCGTGGAGCCAATACAGCACCGGGAATCGTCGGGTCGGGTCAGAGTCGTAGACTGGCGGTGTGTAGACGTGGTAACTCACCGGCCCCCCGACGGCGGCACTGTTGAAGATGACCTGCTGCACGCGCGGCGCACTGACCGCAGGCGTCACCCACTGCTGCCCCAGTGCCGTCGGGGCACACATGGCCACCACGGCCACAATGCCGACCAGAACGGACCAGATGATCTCACGGGCAGACTTCATGCGGGACTCCAGCGCGCGGGGACAACGTACAGCAGGCAAACGCCCGCGGGCCAGCGATATTGCCGGTTCGCCGATGGGCTGCGAGACTGCCATCGGTTATCGCCGCCTGAGGGCCGCCATCGCCTCCTGGTAGGACACCGAACCGTGTCCATCCGCATCGGCGGTTGCGAACTCAACGCGGTCGGCCATCGGCGATTTGGCGTATTCATCCTTGGAGAGCGAGCCGTCGCTATCCGCGTCGAGGCGGTCGAACACCTGGCGCAGCCGTCCGCCGCCGGGAGCGGGGGCGGCAGGAGCCTCGCCGCCGGGTTGATCGCCCATCGGACCATCGAACCCGCGCCCGGACACGCCCGCGGCTTCATTCACGAGCCGACGGAAAGTGTTGTACGTCGGCGCGCGGTACCTCTGCGTCTGCACCATGAAGACTGCGAACATCTTGTTCGTGCGGTCGACCCAGAACTGCGTGCCGTTGGCCCCTCCCCAGGCGTAGCCGCCGCGTTCGTCCACCGCGCCACCGAGGCCGTAGCGCTGGCCGCCAGCCTTGATGTGGTTCTCGAACATGAGGTCCACGGTCTCGGGCTTGAGCACGCGCACGCCGTCAAGCTCGCCCCGGTTCAGGATCATCCGGCAGAATCGCTCGTAGTCCTCGGCGGTCGAGCACAGCCCCTGCCCGCCCATGAACAGCGACGGCTTGGTGGTGAGTTGCGACGCCTCTCGCCCTCGGGCCAGTTCGCCGGGCTGCACCTGGCGGTAGAGCTGCGCGATGCGGCTGGCCTTCTCCTGTGGAACCCAGAAGTCCGTGTCGCTCATCTTCAGCGGGAACAACACACGCTCCTTGAGCACCTCGTCGAGCGGCTTGCCCGCGACGGCCTCGACGTACCGGCCGAGCACGTCGATGCTCGTGCCGTAGGAGTAGCCCTCGCCGGGGTGGAACTTCAGTGGCCGTGCGGCGAGGTCCTTGGAATACGACTCCAGCGTGGTCCGCGCATCGCGTGTCACGCCACCGCCCGCCGCCGCGCCCGGCAGGTTGCCGTAGTACAGCCCACTGCTGTGGCTCATCAGCATCCGCGGGGTGATGGCGTGCCTTGCTGGAACGAGCTTGCCGTTCTCCAGCACCTTGGGCTCGGCCCACTCTGGCAGGTGCTTGGAGATCGGTTCGTCGAGCGTGAACTTGCCCTCGTCCAGCAGCGTCAGCGCGGCGACCGTCACGACCGGCTTGCTCATGCTCTGCAGCCGGAAGATCGCGTCCTTGGTCATGGACGTGCTGGCCTCAATGTCCTGCAGGCCGAAGGCCTCGAAGTACCCGCGCTGTCCGTTCCTGACCACAAGCCCGACGACGCCCGCGACTTCCTTGCTCGCCGTCGCCTGCTGCATGGCCAGATCGAGGCGAGTGAGTACGTCCCGGTTCAGCCCGGCGGCTTTAGCGGCCTCGCCGTCCGGCGGCGGCATGAGTTCAAGGTCCGCGTTCTTCGCGAACGGCTCGCGTTGCACACGGATTCCCGTCCGGCAGCGGCGCAGCTCGCCACGACCTGTCGACGGGTCCTTGCGCTCGTAGTAGATGAAGACTTCGTCGGCACCGACATAGGACTCGGGCTCGTATCGCGTGGTCTCAATTCCGCTCACTGCGCCTTCGTCGACACGCTGGACGAAGCGATTGGCTGCATCCTTGCCCAGGCCGAAGACCCAGATCGAACCATCTCTCGCCGCACGGCCCGTTTCACCCCGGTTGCTGCCGGGAGTCCTGGTAGCGTTCAGCGAGAAGTAGCTGGTCCCGTTCACGCCGGTCTCCGGGGAGATCGGTTCACAGGAGTAGATGTAGCTGAAGGGCGAATCCCGCGGCAGCCGAAGTTCGGCGATCTTCTGCCACGGTCTGCCATCCTTCCTCACGTCGCGATAGATGGCCAGACGCTGGCGGTCGATATTCGCCATCACGAGCAGTTCGCCGCCGAACTCAGGCGCGCGGAAGCCATAGGTGTCAAACTTGTCCCCAGGCTCGTCGGTGACAACCTGCCGCTGGCCAGTGTGGGTGTCGAGCAGCACGACCTGCGGCACGCCGGACTTGTCGCGAGGCGCGTAGCCGATGTGGTGCTCGCCGACAATGCGGGCAATGCTGTGACTGCCACGCCAGTCGGGCAGTGGATGGAACTCGTTGGGCTTGGATGCCCACGCCCACGCCACGGTGTCCTGCCCGGGCATATCGAGGTTGGTGTAGAACAGCATCCGCGTGTCGGCCGCGGTTGCGCCCTGGGAGATCAGCGCGCCGCAATGACCGCCGGGCTTGGTGGTCAACTGCGAGGTTACGCAGCGGCCGTCTTCCTCGACCGCACGCCACATCTGGCGATTGCCCTGCGCATCCTCCTTGGTGAAGTAGATCGCCCATCCGCTGCGGTCACGGCCCCACTCCGGACCGTTGTGCGACCACCAGCGACCCTCCTTGAAACTCGGTGAGACGTCCTCCGCCACCAGGAAATCCCGACCCGCAGGGCTTTTCAGCAAGCCCGTGCGCGGATCGATTTCGGCCACGCTGATGTTGAGCCGCGCTCCCGCGTAGTCCCAGTACGCAACTCGGTTCTGCACATCGTTGAATTCGGGATCAACCATGGGCAGTCCGGGCGGGGAAACGCGGACGTCATCTTGCGCAAACGCCTGTCCACGTCCAGACGCGGATGGAGCGAGTGTTTCGAATGCCGCGCGATAGAACGCCCAGTTGTCATCGCCCATCGCGGTCAGCACGCCCATCGGGTCGTGGGCCACGCCCGGCAGCACGGTCCACGTGTGCGGGATCTTCAGGCGTTCGAGGTGCTCGTGGATCTCCTTGTTCGCGGCGAACGTCTCGTCCTTGTCGCCGATGACCATGCGGACGAGCGAGCCCTTGGTGATCGCCGGGGCGTTCTGCTCGGCCAGCACGCGCGGGCTGACGGCGCGGAAGTACGCCTGATCGCCGCCGTAGACCTTCGCGAGCACTTCCGCCGCTCGCTTGCGCCCGGCTCGCGGCGCTTGAATCAACTCGGCCTGCATCGGCCCCGCGCCGACGATTGACACGGCCCTGAACATCTCCGGGTACTTGAAGCCCAGCCGCGCCGAGCCGTACCCGCCCATGCTGAACCCGTCGAGCATCCGCCCCTCGCGCGTGGCGATGGTGCGATACGCCCCATCCATGTGCGGCACAAGGTCCTTGACGATCACGGTCTCCAGCGGTGCTGTGCCGTCCTTCCAATCGACGTACATCCCTTCGACGAGGCCGTTGACGAACACCACCAGACACGGCGGCGTCTTGCTCGCCTCGATCGCCGCATCAAAGTGAGCCGCGACTTTGGCGATCCCCGCCGCGCCACCACCCGAGCCGTGGAGCCAGTAGACGACGGGGAAGCCCTTGCCTGCTGCGCCGCCATACGCCGCGGGGGTGTAGAGGTGGTAACTGACCTTGCCCTTGGCGGCCGCGCTGTCGAAGGTGTGGAACGACACGCGCGGAGCTTCGACCTCGCGTGTCACCCACTCCACGGCGGGTGAACGCGGCTCGGGCGAGCGCTCAGTTGGCTGCGCGATCGCGCCGGCAGCCAGAACTGCGAGAACCGTCACAATCACCATGAAAGATGCCCGCATCTTCGCGTCGCCTCCTCAGTTTCCGGACACGGTACCCCGGTAGATCCACGCCGTGTCGTGCATGAACGAGCGATCAGCGCCGTACCCACCGAAATACCAGACCTTGCCGCGCTCCGAGGGGAAAGGCGACTCAATGATGGTGCGGACACCGTTCAGGCTGCGGCCCGACGGCAGGGAGAGGGGGCCGCCTTTGGGATAGATCTCCGCGTGCTCATAGGTGCCGTCGAGACGCCTGATGAGGAACCACGCGCCGTTGTGCGGGGCTTCGGGGCTCTTGGGGTGCATGAGGCCGGTCGTCACCAGGTGCATCCTTTCGCCGCTGCGCGGGTCGGTGAACGGTTCCAACTGGTTGAACATCACTGGGAAGACCCAGCGCCCCGGGTTGGGCCTGCTGCCGAAGACGCGCTGGAAGTACTTCATGAAGTTCAGTTCGTCGGTCGCCTTGCCCGTCACGGGGTCGATGCGCTGGATGAGGGGCGGGTCTTCGAGGCCGCCGAGGATCATGGGCTTGGACGGGTCCGCCGGATCGGGCACGACGCTGATGCCGCGCATGAGGTGCTCATTGAACCGCGGGCCCGCGAATGGCCACCGGTACGCGAGCTCCCAGCGCGAGTCAGGACCATCCACGCGCCGGTACAGACCGCCTTCGCGCCGAATCTCATCCACGGTGACGCGCCCACGCGACGGTGTCTCGCCGTTGTTCTCCACCAGCCCGCCGGCCACGAACAGCGTGCCGTCGCACACCGTCAGGCAGACCAGACGGGCCGTCTTGGGCAGACCGGGATCGACCTCCCACCGCAGCCGCCCGGGCGCGGCGGCGTCGAACACGCCGCGATAGATCTTCCCGTCGCCGCACCCGGCGAACAGGTAATGCCGCCCCGTGACCCGGTCGGTGTGCATCTGCAACGAGCGGACATCGCCCGGCGAGCCGTTGCTGGCGGTGCTGATCGTGACGACGGTCCACTTTCCGGTGGAATCATCGCGCACCGCAACGGATGTGCGCTCATCCTCGGGCGTGCCCCAGGGCTTGACCTTCTTCCACCACAGCCCCGCGACAAGCATGCGCGCGGGCGTTGCGAGCGGCTTCCCGTCGGCATCGACCGTGAACACCACCTCCACCAACGTGTCGACACGGACGTAGTCGGCGAACGTGGCCTCGACCACCCATGGGCCGCCCGCGGCATCCTTGCGGAGGACCTGTCCGCCGGGCGCGCGTCGCTTGGCTGGGTCTTGCCCGAAGTACCCCACGGCGGCGAAGAGCTTGCCGTCGTAGGCCGTCAGCCGCATGAGTTCGGTGCCGCCGAACACGTTGCCCGCGGCATCCTTCGTGCCGGGCGTGAAGTCCGGCTCGAAGGTGAACGCGATGTCCGACTTCTTCGGCTCGATGTCCGGGCCCCACTTGGGGTCGATGGGCGCGTTGTTGAGCGGCTGACGGGGCCGGTTCGCCCGGTCGGAATCACCCGGAGCGGCCGGGGCACTCGCATCGTCAAGGAGCTGAGCCAGGGCGGGGAAGCGCTCGGAGGCCTTCCGCACTTCCTCGCGTGAGAGCTTGCCGTCGGCGTCCGAATCCGCGGAGGACAGCAGGCGCACCAGCGCGGGCCGCTGCGACAGTTCATCGGTGTCCAACGAGCCGTCGCCGTTGGTGTCCATCTGCGAGAAGCGATCCATCGAGGATGTGTTCGACGGGGATGCCTGGCCGAGCGCGACCCCGGCGAGTGCCAAGCCGCCAAACACCGTCAGCAAGCGGAGCTGGATCATCGTGGCTCCTTGATATCAGCGGAAAGAGAACTGCCCCGGTAGATCCATGCCATCGGCCCCTTCGCGCCATCGCGACCCGTCGCGCCGGTCTGGTCGAACCCACAGAAGTACCACACGCGACCCGCTTCCTCGGGGAAGGGTGAAGCCACGATGCTGCGGCAGCCGCGCAGGCCGTAGCGCTGGCCCTCCAGCGGGTTGTTCTGGTCCCAAATCCTCTGATAGGAGTACTGGCCGGGCCCGCTGCGTACCAGATACCAGGAGCTTTTGCCGACGTCGTCGGCTTCGCCGCGTGGATCCAACAGCCACAGGCCGATGAGGTGCACGGCCTTGCCGGTGTGCGGGTCCGTGGCGGGCTGCATGTTGTTGTACGCGAACGTCGAGACACCAACACTTCGGCCCCACGCTTTGCGGATGAACGAGCGCACCTCAAGCTCCACGTCGACGGTGTATCCGTTGCGTGGATCGATCCGCTCGATCGCGGCATCCCGCGTGTCCCAGGCGATAAGCAGTTCCTCGCCCTTGCCGTCCGCCGCCGGCACCGCCGTCATGCCGCGGAGCTGTGCTGTGCGAAGGGACCGACCAGGTCGCTGCGGGTCCTCCCACGCCTTGATCGGCACCCACTCCCATCGCGGCGAAGGACCGTCGACCCGCCTGAAAAGCCCGTGGTCCTTGACCGGCCGATCGGGATCCTGACGGATGTCTTTCTCCGTTGCGCCGTAGGCGATCCCGACGTACTGCACGCCGTTGGCCTCGGCCGCGCACAGCACGTGACCGAGCAGCCCCTCAATCTCCGGCGTCCTGTCCCACTTGATCAGGCCCGGCTCGGAAGGGTCAAACACTCCGCGGTAGATGCGTCCTGTTGCTGATCCAGCGAAGACCATGTGCACGCCGGTGACGCGGTCGACGTGGTCGAAGATGCAGCGTACCTCGGTCGTGTGATTCAGCTTCGCGCGGTTCCAGCGGTCGGGTGAGAGTTCGGTGCGGACCCACTTGTCCGTCCCGTCGTTGCGCGAGAACACCACGACCCCTGTCGGCTGCGATCGCCACGCGCCCGTGCCGGCGACCAGCACCGACACCGGCTTGGGCAGCTTCTTGCCCTGCGCGTCGGTGGTGAACGCGACGGACCTCATGAACCCCAGCCGCATGAAGTCGCTGCCCGCCTCAAAGTCCATCTCCCACGCCGCCGTGGCGGACCGCTTGACGAGCACCTTGGGGTTCACATCGCCGAGCTTGCCCGACTCGGGCATGTAGCTCGTCGCGCAGTAGAGCATGCCGTTGTGGGGCACCAGCACGTTGGCCTCGGTGGCGTCGCGCAGCGGCGAACCCTCCGGCATCCGCGAGGCGTGGAAGTCGGTCGTGAAGACCAGGTCCAGGAACGGGCCATCTTTCGGCCGAGCGGCCTCCGGACCCGGGGGAGAAATCGGCGTCGTGCCGTCGCCGGGGCCGCCGCCTCCCGGCATACTCGGCCCCTTTGCGCCGGTGAATGACTTTGCGGCCTCCTCGATCGTCACTTTGCCGTCGCCGTCGGCGTCCATCTGCTTGAACCGCTCGGCGTTGGGCATCTCGCGGGGGATCAGCACGCCGTCGCCGTCGCGGTCGACGCGCTGGAACATGTCGCGCACCTGCGGCGGGATCGCCGCGGCCGAGGGCTTCTCATTGTTGGGCGTCGTCGCTGGCGGCTTCGAGTCCCTCATCGGGGGGCCGACGAACTCGAAGATCGCCCCGCCCGGCCCCCGCACCATGAACAGGCTCGCGGTGTCTCCGAAGGCCGACAGCGGCGTGTCGATCTTCGCCTTGGCCGCCTTCATGGCGTCGTGCAGCGCTGCGGTGTCGCGGATGCTGTGCGTGATGTAGCGAAACCCGAGCGCATCGGCGATCTTCCCTGCGTCCTCCGCGGGCGATGCGGCCCCGCCTTCCGTGGGTGACCAGAGATTGAAGATCGTGCCCGATCCCTCTCGGGTTGTGAAGCGGGCCATCGGCCTGCCGGGGAAGAGGCGGTCGGCAACATCGTGCACGGGCAGTTCCTTCGCGCCGTACATCCCGGTGAAGAACGCCTTGGCCGCCGCGAGATCGCGGACCACCAGTCCGATCTCGATCGGCGCTTTCTGGCCCCGTTCCGCGGCGGCTTCGACCAGTTCAAACGCGGTGCCGTCGCCATCTCGCACCAGCGACCACCGCATGCCCGCGACTCCGCCCACGTTCTGTGCATCTGTCGCCTCAAAGCCCAGCCCGCGCAGACGCGCCACGACCTCATCGAGGTTCTGGATGCGCAGTGTGACCACGCGGATGCCGCCCGCTGCGGCGAGCTCGACGGGCCGCTTGGGGGGCGGCGTCTGGTACACCCGCACCTTGATCACCGAGCCGGATGAACCGGCCTCGAACATGAGCATGCGCATGCCGCCACCGCGCATGCCCACCGCCTCGGGCCGCGTGGCAAATCCGAGCCCGTCCATGAAGAACCGACGGGCCGCCGCGGCGTCGGAGGCGTTCAGGCAGATTTCGAGGGTGGGCTTGTTGAGCGCTGCGCTGACCCGAGGATCGGTCTGCGAGTGAACGGGCGGGGGCGCCTCGGCGGGCTGAGCCATCGCGCCGGGCGGCACCAACCCCACCATCACCAGCATCATCGCCACGATCCAGCCGGGACACGCGCGCAGACTCTTCATGCGAAGCGAAACGAACGCCACGCGGCCCTATTGCACGCCGAACACAGCGGATGCGGTTCGCGAGCGGCTGATTCTGAGCGAGGGGTGGCTGATCACGCCACCTCGACGCGATGTTTCACCGGCCAGACACCAACGCGTACACCTGAAGAAAACCGCAACAGGGCCCCCTCTCGTTTGCGTCCGGACTACGACCCGTGACTGTTACCGGAAAATCCTCTCAGGCAGAGCTCGCTTCGCCGTCAGACCGTTGTCAGCGGCCCATTGCGCCAGGTCCCGCTTCTGGATCGCCGCGGCCATCAGATCGGGAAACTTGTCGGGCGTGCAGGCAAAGCTGGGAACACCCAGCGCTGCCAGGGAAGCGGCGTTGTTCTCGTCGAACGATGGAGCGCCTTCATCCGAGAGCGACAGCAGCGTGACCATCTTCACGCCCGATGAGACCATCGCCGCCGCACGTTTCATCATCTCCTTGGCATCGCCCCCCTCGTAGAGATCGGTGATGAGCACGAAGATGGTGTCGGCGGGCTTGCGGATCAGCGTCTGGCAGTAGGCCAGAGCACGGTTGATGTCGGTGCCACCGCCGAGCTGCACGCCTAAAAGAACATCGACCGGGTCGGTCATCCTCTCGGTGAGGTCGGTGATTGCGGTGTCGAAGGCGACGACATCGGTGCGCACCGCGGGTATGGAGGCAAGCACCGCACCGAAGACGCCTGAGTAGACGACCGACTGGCCCATCGATCCTGACTGGTCAATGCAAACGATGATCGAGCGAAGCTCGCTGCGCTTGCGGCCGTAGCCGATGCGATTCTCCGGGACGACGGTTCGGTACTCGGGCTGGTAGTGCTTGAGGTTGGCGCGGATCGTGCGGTTCCAGTCGATCTCGTTGTGGCGCGGGCGGCGGGTGCGTGTCGACCGCTTGAGCGCGCCCGACACCGCCTGTTTCATCGGCGCGTCGAGTTTCTTCTTCAGATCCTCGACGACCTTGCGTACGACGAGGCGTGCCGTCGATTTGGCTTTCTGCGGGATCACGCCGGAAAGGGACATGAGCGTGGTGACCAAGTTGATATCTGGCTCGGCGGCCTCGAGCATTTCAGGTTCGAGCAGGAGCGAGCGCAGGTCGAGGCGCTCGATCGCGTCTTTCTGCATGACGCGCACAACGGAGGAGGGAAAGAACTCGCGGATGTCGCCGAGCCAGCGGGCGGCGTTGGGGGCCGATGCTCCCAGACCGCCGCGGCGGGAGGAGCCGCCGTTGCCATCGCCGGCGTCGTAGAGCGCGCCCATCGCACGGTCCATCAAGGCATCACGGCCGCTCAGCGAGATGCCGATGCCGTCGGCGGAATCACCGCCGAGGAGCAGCCGCCACCGCTTCAAGCGTTCAGCAGCATCGATTTCGCTCACAACGGATCTCCGAGGATGAGTTGGAGGACGGGGGTGACGAGCTCGCCGCGCGCGGCGTTGTAGAGATCGTCATTCACGGCGTGGGCCGCAGCGGATGGACCCGCTCCTCGCTTGATCGCTTCGCCGATCTGCCGACGCTCGGGCTTCGGGAAGGTCGAGAATGTGCGGCGGACGATCGGGCAGACCTGCTCGAACGTGTCGGTCGGGAGCGATCCCACCCACTGGTCGATGATGGCCAGGAGCGCCCGGTCATGCACCAGCACGAGGCCGGAGCCAGAGATGAATCCCTCGAGCCAGGCGGACGCCGCGCCGGGGTCGTTGCCACGGGAGAGAGCGAGGGAAAGACGGGTCGCGGCCTCTGTGCTCTCGACTGCGTGGGCGTCAAGCAGGATTCGCCAGCAGCGCCCGGCGACGCGGCCGTGGGTCTGACCGTCCCCGAGGGCACGCAGGCGTGCTCGCCATGGGTCGGTCAGGTCGGCGCGGTCGAGCGTGCCGAGGGCCGCCTGCACACCATCGATGTGATCGGCCATCGTCTCCGCGGCGTCGTCGTCAAGCGAGCCGCAGGCCGGCCCGATGCCGGCGCAGATCCGCGCGAGCAAGCCCGCCACCACGGGGTCGACGAGTGCAGCGTCGGTTTTGCGAACATTGCCGTAGCGCAGCACGCCGGCAAGCGGTGGCAGCGCCCGCATGAGGTGACCAAGATCAGCAGAGATTGCCGAGACATCGTGGATGCGCGCGATCACTCGGGAAACCGCCGAGGGGAGGTCGGCCAGGAGCACGTGATCGAGGAGTTCGGTCAAACCCGGGAGGTCGGTGCTGCGCGTCGCGCGGTCGAGCGCGAGCTGCGCCGCCGCTTCTTTCACGGTGTTCCCCCAACGCGCGGCCTCGACGACTCTGACGGAGAGTTCAGGCTTCCACTGCAGCTTCCAGTGCTCGTGGAAGGTTCCCTTGCTGCGGCGCGAATCTTCCTGCAGCGTGCCCCAGTCGATGCCGAGAATGCACAGCCTGTGAAGCAGGCGGCTCCGGGCGAGGTCGGTGTCCTTCCGCTGGTCAAGGTCCAGGAGCGTGTCGTCAGCGGTGACTTTCAGCCGGAGTGTTTTCTGTTGGGCCGCGAGATCGCGTTGCAGCGGGACGGAGGGCGCAGATTCAGGCGTTGACCCGAGCCGCACGCCGACGATGAGCTTTCGCTCGATCACGCGCAGCGGCAGTGGATTGGCGGCGCAGACGACCGAAAGCGTCGCCTCCGTGAGCTCGGACAGTCCGACGATCGAGCGCCCTCGCATCGAAGCGAGCGTGCGGGCGAGGCGTGCCGCGTCGATGATGTGGGCGGGGGAGGCGTCGAGGTCTTCATCGCGGAGGAGCCGGGCGACGCGCGTCATCCATCGCGCGACGATCTCCTCCGGGTGCTTCCAGAGGTGTTCGTACCAACCCGGCGAGTGCACGCCGGCGCCGTACCCCGACCACATCGACAAGCGGTCATAGGTCCAGGGAATCCAGGTCGCTGCGGTTCTCCGTTTCGGGAGGCCTTTGAGCAGTTGATCGTCGGCCTTCGCCCCGATCGCGTCCATCGCTTCGCTTGTGAGCGCTGGAGCGTGGAATGCGCCGCAGACCACGGCGATCTTTGCGTACCCCTCTTTGACGGCGGCGCGGATGGCTCGGCGCATGTGCGCCTCGCGACGGGCGTTCTCTTCGTCGCGAGCCTCGCCCTCCGCCTGCGTGCGCACCGCGCTCATCGCTTCAACGATCGCCTTGAAGAGCGCGAGGGGATCATCGCCACTGGTGCCGCCGCGGCGCTCTTCGATGAGACGCCCCCACCATGCCTCGCCGTCTTCAAAGCCCGCGGCTTGGGCGAGGAGCTCGAGCGGGTCGCTGCGTCTCCTGCGCGGTTCTTTGGATTCTGTTTCAGCGGAGTCTGGCGAATCTCCCGACTTCTCGTCGCGACGTTCCTGCTCACCCGACTCTCGGTTCGCCCAAGGCAGGTCGATGAAGCGCACCTCGGCCTTCGCTTCAAGACCCCATCTGATCGCCTGCCACTCGGGTGAGAACTCGGCGAACGGGTAGTAGGCCGCGTTCGCGGGTGTGTCGGGCTCATAGACCAAGAGCGCAACCGGTGGCTTCATCTCCACGTGGGCGGCGAGGGGGAGTACTTCGTGCGCGTCGGGCGGGCCCTCGATCAGCACCGCGTCCGGCTTCGCGTTGAGCAAGGCACTGCGCACCATCCGCGCCGAGCCTGGCCCGTGGTGACGCACGCCGAGAACGTCGATGGCTGCAGGCATGGGACTATTTCAGATCTGGTCCTTGCACGCGCGGTAGATGTCTTTCCAGCCGTCGCGCTCCTTCACGACCGTTTCCAGGTACTCCTGCATCACCACGCGGTCCTGCACCGGGTCCTTGATGATCGCGCCGATGATCCCGCTGGCGACGTCGTTGGCCTTCATCTTCCCTTCGCCGAAGTGCGCGGCGAGCGCCATGCCGCTGGTGACCACGCTGATGGCCTCGGCGGTGCTGAGCGAGCCGCTGGGCTGCTTGAGTTTGCTCTTGCCGTCGAGTGTCTTGCCATCGCGGAGTTCGCGGAACACCGTCACGATGCGGCGGATCTCCTCGACGGCCGGTTGCTCGGCGGGGATCTCGAGTGTGCGTCCCAACTGGGCCACTCGGCGCTGCACGATGCCGACCTCTTCATCCATCGAATCGGGGACGGGAAGGATGACGGTGTTGAAGCGGCGCTTGAGCGCGCTGGAGAGTTCGTTCACGCCTTTGTCGCGGTCGTTGGCCGTGGCGATGATGTTGAAACCTCTGACCGCGCGAACCTCCTCGTTGATCTCAGGGATCGGGAGGGTTTTCTCCGAAAGGATCGTGATGAGTGAGTCCTGAACATCGCTGGGGACACGCGTCAGTTCTTCGACGCGGACGATCTTGCCGTCCATCATGCCGCGCATCACCGGTCCGGCAACCATCGCCTCGCGGCTAGGGCCTTTGGCGAGCAACATTGCGTAGTTCCAGCCGTAGCGGATCGCCTCCTCGGGCGTGCCTGCGGTGCCCTGGACCATCAGCGTTGAGTCGCCGCTGATCGCCGCGGTGAGGTGCTCGCTGACCCAGCTCTTGGCTGTTCCAGGGACGCCCATGAGTAGCAGTGCGCGATCAGTCGCGAGCGATGCGACCGCGATCTCGATGAGGCGCTGATTGCCGACGTACTTCGGGGTGATGACTGTGCCGTCATTGAGCTTTCCGCCCATGAGATAGGTCACGACAGCCCAGGGCGAGAGCTTCCAGTGCGGCGGCTTCTGGCGAACGTCCACTTTCGCGAGTGCGGCGAGTTCAGAGGCGTACTCGCTCTCGGCCGTTTGACGGAGGGTTGTGGGAACGGTGTTTGTCGCGGTGCTCAAGACTCAAACTCCTTGTGCATGTCCGCGCGAAGGCGGACCCGATCCAGACTTCTGACTGCCGATGGCGGCGACTTATCCTTGAAGATCGCGGCGACAAGCTCCTCTATCGCCGTGAATCCTGCCGGGTGCATCCATCGCGAGAGTTTTTCAAGATGGGGAGAAATGGCCCACGCGTCGAACTCCTTCGAAGGCTTGTCATTCGTCAGGAGGCGCTGCACGGTTGACGTGAACTCCGCGGACCACGGATGATCCGCTGCGCCCGCGACTGTCAGGCGCTGGAGCCAATCGAAGTGACCTTTGCGGATGATCTCGATCAGCAGCGTCTCACGCGACGCGGGCGCGAGCGCCCGCCAGAGCGGCTCGACCTCATCCGGCGTCGACTTCTTGTCGGTCATGTGGTGCTTCACGAGCAGCACGCACCACGACTCATCTTTGAGCAGCGCGGCGGCCGCGCCGAGACCGATCAGGCCCGGCATGGCGTAGTCGCTTGCGGCGACCGCTTCGATCAGTCGCTCCGGCGAAAGTCCAGTTCGCATCGCCAGCGCCGCGGGCGATGAGCGAGCGATCACCTGCTGCATCCACCATGCACGCTTGCCCACTGCTCCCTGAGGCTTCTCCTCCAGGCCGTCGCGCTCCCACGTTGTGTCCCACTCCCTCGGTGGCTCGATGGCCACCTTCTCCATTGCACGTCGGAAAAAACCCTTCTTCTCAAGCTCAACGGTGAACATGGACGCCACGAGATCCAGCATACGTGCGGCAAGCCTTGATCCGGGAAGGCGTGAGAGCAATGTCGATGCCGCCCCGCGAACCTGCTTGCTGCGGTCGTCCAGCGCCCACTCAAGGAATGGCTCGTCTGCCATCGAGAGACCGATCTCGTACTTCTCGACGAACTTCTTGCGGTCATCGGCGGCGTCGTGCGTCCAGGTCGCTCGCAGCAGACGCTCGGCCGTGGCAGGCTGGAGCTGTCGGACGGTCATCAGGAGGCCGATTCGGTCCGGAATCGAGCCTGTCTGCCATGCCGCGTCCACATCCGCAGGCAGCGTTCCAACGCCCGGCTTCTTTCTCCACGCGGGATTGAGCGAGCAGAGCCACTCGGCCCGCGCTCCCATGACACGACGCACCTCCTGCGATGCCCGCGGCTGGTTTGTCCACCAATCGAGCAACGCCGGGACAATCGCATCGGGGACGCGGCGTGCCTTGGCCGCGGCGAGTTGCGCCCATTCTTCGATCAGCGCACCATCGGCATCGGCCAGAAGGCGGTGGAGCGTCGCGGCGCAGGCGCTGCTCACAACAGGAACCTGATCCGGCGGGCACTCGGGCATGACGGAGTTGCTTTGGTACGGATTGTGCCCGGCCCTGGCGCGCAGACCGAGAATCGCCGCTTCGCGCAGCAAGTTCGACGGTCCTGACTCGCCTCCAACCGCGCGATCGGTACCAAGCAGAACTCGCGCACCGAGCTCGATCATCCGCGCCGGGGGTATCGCTGCGTTTGGAGGGGTCATGCGACCCACCTCGGCCCAACGTCGTCAAATGCGCCGGTGTCGGCACGCAGGACCGCGACCGGCAGCAGATACTCCCCGTCCCACTCGCCCAGAACACTCACCGGGCGACCGCCACTGAACGAGATGAGCCGCCAAAAATCGCCATCCCGAGTCTTGATGGGGAGGCATCGCCCATGCTCATCCATCACCGAACGCCGTTCCGTCCGAGCGTGCGGCGTTACGCCCATCAGAAGCATCGGCCATCGTGCGAGCCACGGCACCTGAGCGAGCGCGCTTGCGTAACCTGCCAGTGCCGCTTCACATCCAGCGTCTCCCGCGGACGCGGGAATTTCCCGAATCATCGCCGTCGCGCCGGTCCGTGCCTTCACCAGAGCACGCAAAGGCTGCGCCGAGGGAAAGAAGACCACCTCGCCATCAAACTCTGTCCCTACCAAAAGCGAGGGTTCGAGCGGCTGATTTCCCGCGGCGAAGTCGAGCAACATCGCACGCCTGCCCGTCGCACGCCCCACGATCCACGTCCGACGGGCTTTGAGCCGCTCCTCTTCCTCAGTGATCTGACCCAGCACCATCCAACGGTCGGCAACGCCCGCTTGCGCGAGCGCCTCGTCCTTGCTCTGCGTCCATCCCAGCGCGATTCGCACGTCACCCGCAAGTGCGGGCGGCAGCCCGTCCAATCGCTCCGCGGCCGTCAGAAGCAGGTGCAGCCGACCCATCTGGTCCAACGTCCGCACATGCCATCCGTCTCCTGACGAAATCGCCTCTGCGATCCTTCGGATTGCGATAGCCAACCCCATTGCCTGCGCATCGACCATCCGCGCTGCGGGTTGCTCCCAGAAGCTGGCTGGCTCGTTTTGCGCCGCGGCGAGGCCTCGGCGTGCAAGGTCTTCCAGCCAGACGCGGCACTGAGCGACGCCGTCCCTTACACGCGACTCTCGCTTCGCCTGGCGAGCCGCCTGCGCCTCTGGATCGACCGACCTCTCGGTGCTCGCCGCCTTCTCGATCTTCTTCTCCGCGCGCTCGCCCCTGCTGACGATTCACTCGGCGACCCATCCCGGCTCAGTCTCGGCCGTGAAGCCCTTCTCGTCATTCACGAGCAGAAGCATGAGGGCCAGTCCGTGCTTGCACGGAAACTTGCGGCTCGGACAGCTGCACTTGAACGCCGGATCGGACAGATCAACGCGGACCTGATACGGGTCCTTGCCGCTGCCGTGGCAGAGCCCCCAGACCGCGCGCTCGCTCCGCGCCAAGGACTTCCATTTTGAAGCCAACGCCAATCCTTGCCCGGCGGAGGCCGAGGCCGGATCGGGCGCGAGTGCGAGGACACGTTCTGCGGACCACGGGCTGGACATAGGCGAAAGGATACCGGACCTTCATGCATTCGGGGCGCCGCAATGAACAACGTCTCATGAAGGGAGCATTCGCCCGACGTGTACGGTGTCAGACTCGTCAACGCTGACCTTGCCGCCGAAGACTCGCACGATCTCGAGGTTGGTCCGGGCGTGGTTACTCAGCGGGCCCGTCGCATACCGACCACCGGCGAGCATCGCCAGCGGGACCATCAACTGATCGGCGAGGTACGAACCGACGGGTTTCTCGCTCGCGATGTAGTCCCGAGCATCGTCCGCGATCGCGCGGGCCACCGCCTCGGCCGATCGGCCCACCTCCCCCACTCCTGAGAAGACCTCCGTGATGTGCTCATAGCGGATCTCCACCGTCGCGGCATTGCCGGGGCCGATCGGGTTCGGGATCTCGACGATCCGTGTCTCCTGCTCGGTGAGCCCCAGGCGATCGCGCAGCACTTCGATCTCGCGCGGCGCGATCGACGGAGAGAGACACGCGACCGTCGCGACGGCATGGGCCGAGAGACGCGCCCCACGCTCAAGCAGTTGCAGCGGCTTTGCATTTCGCGTTGGTTCGATCTCCACGACAACACGACCGCCACCGGCGGGGTAGAACCCGTGCCGCTCCAGTCGCTCGCTCACGTTCGCGCCCGCGCGGACAAGAAGGGGAACCAGCGCGTTGATGAGCATGTGATTGACCGTCGCGAAGTCTGCGCCCAAGGCCATGTCATCGAGATAGGCGTCCGCTCCCGGCGAGCCGAGCGGCGCGTGCATCATGTGCCGATCGCTCCCCGGTAGCGGAATGCCCCATTCGGCGAACTTCTTCTGCATCGACTTGAACTGCCCCTCGGCCAGCAGCACGCCCCACCCGCGCGAGCCGCAGTGCGAGAGGAACGCAACGTGCTTATCGCGCAGGCCAAATACCTTGGCCGCTGAACGAGCTCGCTCGGAGTCCTGGACTTTGATGAGCTCGCATTCACCGAAGTGGTTGCCGCCGCCGTAGGAGCCGAGAAGGCTGACAAAGGCGGACGGTGAGGGACGCCAAGTGCTGCTCGATAGCGTCCTCCCATGGATCAGCACCTCATCGGAGCACCCCCGTTACAGGCCCCACGAACAACGCGAGCAACTCAAGGCGTGCGAAAAGCAAAGACGCCCGCGAGCCCAAGTCTGGTGGCGTTCGTACTTCGCTCGTATTGACGTTCAACCAACAGAAAGTTCCTAAGGGGACGTTCGCGTGTGGGAGGTCAGAATCAGCGTTCTGCTCGTTGCAGGGCTCTGAAGCATCGTTGAGGGCGGCTTGCTTGCAAGGATTGGGGATTAGGGGAGTTATCATGTTCGCTTCCCCAAAAAGGGAACTCGAACCAACCGACCCCACACGGGGTGAGTTCCTCAGGATGGCGATCCGGCCGAGAGCCGCCAGCACGGGTCCTTCCTGTGGCGGTCTCGCGCATCAGACGCGTGAATCGTTAAGGCCTGTCGTCATGGCTGTTAAGGACGCTATACTTCATTATGAAGCTGCCCATGCCATGGCGCAGTGTTCCGGCTGAGTCTCGCGTTGACCGGGGCGGGTCTTCTTGGGATCTTGATGCGAGACACACGGAGGCTTCCGCCCATCGGGCTCGGGCCGCGCTGTGGCTGTTCGTTCTGTCAGCGGCACTCGTGTTCAGCATCGGGGCGTATACGCAGGTGCGCATCGACATCGGTCTCGGCTTGGCGATCACCGAGATTCTCCTGATTGGTCTGCCGGCGCTGATCTTTCTTCGGCGTCATCCGTCGCTTCTCAACGCCGCGACGCTGGCCCGCCCTCGCGTAGTGCGGTCGATGCGTCTCGCGCTCGTAGGAGTGAGCGGGGCGATCGGCGCGCTCGTGCTCGGCACCCTGGTGCGTCGCTCACTGGGGCTGACCCCCGAATCGACTGCGATCGACTCGACGATGAGTTCTGCCACGGTGCTCACGCTCATGTTCTCGCTGATCGTGCTCGCGCCCCTGTGCGAGGAGCTGCTCTTTCGCGTCGCGATCCAGGGATCGCTCTCGCGGGCGCTCTCGCCGAAACTCGCCGTGTTCGCCACGAGCGGGCTCTTTGCTGTGTATCACGGGGCGCTGGAGCGGGTGCCCGAAGTGCTCGTGCTCGGCGTGCTCCTCGGAGTGGTCTACCAACGGACCGGGAGCTACTGGCAATGCGTTGTGCTCCACCTCGTCCTGAACCTCGCCGGTCCGCCACTCTTCGTGATCGCATCGCAGGTCTCGACGCCGATCCTGATCGGAGTGGTTCCCGTCGCCATCTTGATCGCTGTTGCGGCACTGCCCCGACCGGAGTATCCCGGCGTGACGGTCAACGAGAATCAGACACCTCTTGCCCCGCGGTCGCGGTCATCACGAGGATTGATTCTCGCGATCGTTTCCTTGGTTTCGCTCGGGCTGGGGATCGAGACTCGCTTGCACCTGACCAACGCGTTGAACCGCTTCGACGCTTCCGCGTTCCCGCCTCCTGGATGGTGCGCTCAGGAATGGCATCTGGGTCCCAAGAACACGTTCAGGGTGATTGAACGTCTGACGCTGCCGTCCACCGCGGAGCCTCCCGGCCACATCAACCCCATCGCGCCAGACGCAGAGCTGGTGTCGGCGACTATCGATGGCTTGCCGATCCTCTACGAACGTGCGGGAGATGCATGGAACCTTCGGCCGAGCGAACGACAAGGCACCCGACGCTGCGCCCTCGAGTGGACCGTTCCGCTCAAGTCACTGACCCTCGAATCCGGCGTCTACTGGCTCGAAACCCGGGCGCCGGTCCCCGTCCGCGGCTTCCGCGTTGACGTCGTTCTCGAACCCGGCTGCGGATTCGCGGATGCCCGTGAGCCGTCCCGACAGCGTGACCCCGTCATTTCGATGAACACCGGGTCCGATTCGTTCTTCAGCGTGTTCCCGCGCGTGGGGTTCCAGATCCGACCGGTCGATCCACCAGAGCGTTGAGCGATTCGGTAAGAAACGAAAGGCGACCAATGGCAACCACCAACCAAGAAGTTCTGATCCCCGGCATCGTGGCGAGTTCACTGCTCATCCTGACCGCTCTCGGGCGAGCCGAGGTGACGATGGCCGTGTCCGCGGTCATGCTGGTCGGCATGCTCGTGTTCCACGGCCGGCTCGACAAGGAGGCGACATGGCCGAAAGTCGCGATCGTTCTGTGCGCCGCGGGAATCGCGGCCGCAGTGGTGCTCTTCATGCGCTGACGGCATGAGTCATGCGGCCCTCCGAGCGGCGCGATGCGAACGCTGCTGGACGGGCACATCAACCCGCGAAAAAGCGATCCGTCGGGAGCTGTGTTTTTACTGTACCCTCGATGGCGCGTGCCTTGTCCCCAAATCGAGAAAGCCCTTCGATGTGCTCGTCGAAGGGCTTTGTCCCGAATGAAGTCGGGGTGACAGTACACCAAGAAAGCCTTTCTTGGAGGGTGTTAGGGTGTGGGACTCAGGAAGCCGCCGCTTGCTGAGCGCCCAGGCGGTTTCTGTAGATTGAGCAGACGCACGAGGCCATCCCGCAGCAGGGCGAGCGGCCATCGCGACCATTCGTGTTCAGTGGGAACCTCCTCGCTCCACGACGCCTCTCAATGATCGCGGGCGTGCCGCTTTCTCCCGTCGAGTGCCACCCGCGAGTGTCTTCCCAAGGAGTGCCGCACATGTTCCTGCGAATGGTCTACGACGACAAACTGGCCGAGGCCGCCTATCTCATCGGGTGCCAACGCACCGGCGAGGCGATCGTCATCGACCCTGAGCGCGATGTGGACCGCTACGAGAAGATCGCGGCGGCCAACGGCCTGCGGATCGTCGCCGTGGCCGAGACCCACATCCACGCCGACTTCATCTCGGGCGGGCGTGAACTCGCCGAGAAGGGCGCGAAGGTCTATGTCTCCGACGAGGGTGACGCCGTCTGGAAGTACCAGTGGCTTGACAAGAAGATGGGCGGCGGCGGGTACAACTACCGCCTGCTCAGGGATGGCGACACCTTCATGGTCGGCAATATCGAGTTCAAGGCCGTCCACACGCCTGGGCACACCCCCGAGCACCTCTGCTTCATGGTGACCGACCGTGGCGGCGGCGCGGACAAGCCCATGGGCGTGGCGACGGGCGACTTCGTGTTCGTCGGCGATCTCGGAAGGCCCGACCTGCTGGAGTCCGCTGCGGGGTTTGCGGGCAAGGCCGATCCATCGGCCCATCGGCTCTATCAGACCGTGCGGAAGTTCATGGCCTGGCCCGACTACCTTCAAGTATGGCCCGCGCACGGCGCGGGGAGCGCGTGCGGCAAGGCTCTAGGCGCGGTGCCGCAGAGCACGGTTGGCTACGAAAAGATGTTCAACGCCTCGGTGCTGGCAGCCAAGACCGAGCAGGGGTTCGTTGACTTCATCCTCGACGCCCAGCCCGAGCCAACGCTCTATTTCGCGCGCATGAAGCGAGACAACAAGATGGGTCCGAGAGTGCTTGGCGGAGTCCCAACGCCACGCGAGTTGTCGGTGGACGACCTGAAGAAAGTCGTCGAGAAGAAGGCGATGGTCATTGACACCCGCTCGTGGGCAGCGTTCAAGCAGGGTCATCTTCCTGGGGCTTTGCACCTGCCGCTGAACAACACGTTCACCACCGATGCGGGCTCGCTGATCGACGAACACGATGTGATCCATCTCATCATCGAGCCGTCGCGCGTGGACGAGGCCGTGCGAGATCTGATCCGCGTGGGATTGGACAAATTCTGCGGCTGGTACGACGCGAGCAAGCTCGATCAGTTCGTGGCGGCAGGCGGTACACTCGTGCCGACCGCGGAGATCACTGTGAGCGACGCCCGTGTCCTGCTCGACACGACCAAACCCTTCGTCCTCGACGTACGCCGCAAGACCGAGTTCGCCGAGGGGCACATCGCTGGAGCGACCAACATCGCGCACACACGGCTGCTCTCGCGCCTCGCCGAGGTGCCCAAGGACCGCCCCATCCTCGTCAACTGCCGCAGCGGAGCGCGGTCGGCGCGGGCATGCTCGCTCCTGCAACGCCACGGCTACGAAGTCACCAACCTCGCGGGCGGGATGCTCGCATGGGAAGCGGCCGGGGTGCCGGTTGCACACTGAGCCGCGGCCGCGCGAGCGCGCGATGGCGCAGCCCTCGCTCCTTTGTCAGCGTGAGTCCACAACGCATCGGCCGCTCGCGGGCCTGCGCAGCGCCGAACCAGCGGCAAACGCGTCATGGCCGGTCTCCTCGGCCCCGCCGCTCCCGCTCATGCCGAATCCGACCGGGAACCTTGAGCCGCTCTCCCGCCTCTAAAAAACGTCCACTCCGATCTGTCACCCTCGTCGTCCGGCATCACGCCTCGCGGCACTCGCAAGGAACCACCAATGACTGCAATCGCCAATAACGCCCCGACCAGCACCACGACGCCCGCATCCGCGCCTTCCACGACCGCGCTGTTCCAGGAGGCCACCCCCGCGCAGGTCCGCCAGTGGCTGCGCACCGGCGAGGCGGTCCTCATCGACGTGCGCGAGCCCGATGAGTTCGCCCGCGAGCACATCGCCGGCGCCACGCTCCTCCCGCTCTCGCGCTTCGACCCCGCGCGGGCGCTGTCGACGGCCAAGCCGGGTCAGCGGATCGTGATGCAATGCAAGAGCGGCCGCCGCTCGGCCGACGCCTGCCGCCTGGCCGCGCCGCTCGCAACTTCGGGCACGCCGATCTTCACCCTCGCCGGCGGCATCGAGGCCTGGAAGAAGGACAACCTCCCCGTCCAACTCAACACGAAGGTCTCGGGCATCAGCGTGATGCGCCAGGTGCAACTGGTCATCGGCCTGTGCGTGCTGGCCGGGTCCGCGCTGGCCTGGTTCGTCGACCCGCGCCTGGTCGCCATCCCCGCCTTCTTCGGCGCGGGCCTCACCTTCGCCGGCGCGAGCGGCACCTGCGCCCTGGCGACGGTGATCGGGATGATGCCATGGAACAAAGCCGCCAGGAGCGGAGCGGGCTGCACCACCGGCTCGTGCGCGTGAGCCACCGCCGGGCCCCCGCGGACCCTCCCGGCACC
>VYLX01000116.1_pt1 | contig 26073 bp, 25 predicted proteins | sample 5114181 | NCBI WGS metagenome assembly VYLX01 (sample SAMN12291812, study PRJNA351875) | freshwater metagenome | isolation source: freshwater lake | place: USA: Michigan, Sherman Lake | collected 2011-08-08
TGATAATTGTACCAGAAGGCAATTGATAGCCTGTTAAATTCCCTTGTTTCCACCACCTCCAAGCCGTTCGATAACTTATTCCTGTTTTTTTTGCCTAGTCTGATAGTTTCGTGTTCACATACTACCATGCTTGACTATATCTGACTATATTTTTATTGAAACTTTACAATACTAAATTCTGTTTAAAAGGTATCGCGGCAGTTTCCCCCTAAAGATTAACTGGCAGTTGGACTCCTTTTTTTGTCCCCATATAATTAAAGATTTTCTTAAAATTTCTGGATACACATTTATGGTAAGCCATTTTTAATTTAAATTGCGTTGGGTGCATCTCAATTTTGTAGAAACATCTATCTTACATTTTGGGCGCACGCGATGCGCCCCTACCATTGGGGAAATAATATTATTGTAGGGGCGAATTGCATTCGCCATCTTTGAATAAGTTCTGCCTATACAAAACGACGCAGGATTACCCTGGGAGATATTACTCTCATCACCACCGAAGAACTCAGGGAAATTCGCCGTATCTGGTGAGAAAAAAGACAGGAATTTGATGAGGGTTTACCCAAAATTGATCGGGAAATTATCGACTAACCGTTGGTTCTATAATCTCAATTTTTTCGATGATACCGAATTCTTCACTAATTGCTCGTGTTGCTTTCAGTTGACCGGTTACTAAAAACTTCAGCGTTATTTTAATTGAGGATGTATCGGCTGGATTTCCTGCTAAAAACTGAATTTGACGCAGTTGGGCTAAAATTCTCAGGGAATCCGCATTATATTCTGTTTTGTAGGTGGGATCTTGATTATAGGCTTCGATTAATTGGTCGTGGTAGGTTAGGATAGAGCCAGCAATGAGAGCCGTTAATTTTTCCAGTTCATTGATAGTTGCAGCTTGTACCTCTATGAAAAGTTCTTGTTCAAAGTTTCTTAGGCTAAAAATCCCGACAAACGAGTAGATAAACAGGATACTTTCTGCTTTTGATATATCATAGATAAAGTTACACTGTTTAGTTGTATAATTGATGGTGAAGTCTTGTTTTTCCTGAAGCCAAATTTGCTTTTCTGTTAAGGTACCTTCAGCAAAGAAAACTTGACAATGAACCGTTCTTTGTAGCGGTGTTTTGGCTAAGATATATGGTCCTAAAGGCTTTTCTTGGCTGACAGCCAGTTTTTCCCGAAACTCTTCTGGAAGCGGTTGATTAGAGGTGTTTTCTCCGGGCTGTTGGCTGATGGTAAAGCAACCCGGAGTTAGCACAATAATCGGGAGATTACTGCTATCATTTGAGTCAACTGGTCCGGCTTTAATGTGTTGCTCTGCATGAGAAATTACGCTTGCTAAGGTTTTAACTAGCAAGCTGATTATTCTCAAAACTAGGTTTTGAATCATGGCAATTTTGGGGAATATTAACTACTTCATTGAGAGAGGACTTCTACTTTTTTAGCGTCGTCAAGATTTTCTTCTTCCTCAGCTTTAGCGAGTAACTCTTCTAATACTTGAATCGCACCACTGATGCGAAGCATGGTAGTTCTTAGATTAGACTCTTGTGTTTCTAGATCAGCTAACATTTTTTGACCGGACTCATATTCGGCTTTGAGTTGTTCGATGCGTTCTTTGATTTGTTCTTTCATGTTCCTTTAGTGATAAGTTGTTTGAGCAAGGATTTCTTCTATGATATTCGATATTTCTGCTTCTGAGTCAATATGCTTGGCTAAAACCTGTGCTGTTGTTTCTAATATACGGTTAGAAAATAATTTGGTTAAATCCTGTCTTAGTCCTTGTCCAATATACAGCTTCAGCAGTGCTTCATAAGACATATCTCGATTAGCAGCTACTTTTTTGATGGCGGCTAAGGTATCTTTTGGAATATCCAGAGAGATTGTCTCTTCAAGACGGGGATGTAGTTTGAAGGTATATTCATCTTCTGGTTTGTTCATAGAGTTTCCTTTCATTTCTAGTAGCTTGACGAGCAGAAATTATCTGGTTTCTTTTTCCTTTTTATACATAGATAACTAACAAAAGATGCTGTTCTAAAGAATAACCCAGAATAAACTGACGTTGTTCACTATTGGTAACATTCTGGGGGGGAGGCGTTTTTCTGGTTGTTCCTTCATGTTCCTTTAGGTATAAGGCGTTTAAAGTGAGTGCTATTATTATTATTTAATCATAGCTTGACAGCTAATACCATTTTTCAAAAGTAATGGCAGAGATGGTTAATTGCCCTCACCCCCAACCCCTCTCCCAGAAAGGGAGAGGGGAGTAAGATACCTGCTACGAATAAAGAAAAATGGTTATTTCCCTTCAACTGATCAGATGTGCGATCGTACTGTGATTGATCGACACGATCGTTATCATACATAGGGAACAGAGGAGGTTCACGAATCATTTAGATTTGCTATAGCGTTTACATTATATCATGTTATTATATCACTGATAAATACAGCGGATTCGCTAACTATGTGGCACGGCAAAATCCTGACATTAGACATCTTGTAAAAGTAGGTTCGTAGTTGCGCTTTAGCGCTATTTGATTCAGAGGGAAATGCTATATGAAAACATTGGCTAAATGTTCTTTAGAAGATTATCATCAGATGATTGAAGCAGGTATTCTGCGCGATCGTCGTTGGGAATTATTAGATGGCAAAATTTTTGAAATGAGTCCAGAAACTCCGCTTCATTACACTACAGCTAAACGAGGTGTAAAATATTTAGAAGATTTGCTTTCAAGCAAGGCTGATGTCCGTTTCAATGGACCAATTACCCTATCTGACTCGGAACCCGAACCTGATATTGCCATTGTTCGACTACCAGAATCATCCTACAATGATCGCCATCCAGGTTCTCAAGATATTTTCTGGATTATAGAAATTGCCAAGACAAGCTTAAAGAAGGATTTAGAGATTAAACTGGCAATTTATGCAACGGCTGGAATTGAGGAATATTGGGTTTTAGATTTAGCAACCAAGCAGGTGATTGTCTTCAGAAATCCTCAAGGAAGTCAGTACCTTGAAGAATTTAGGGTTGTTCAAGGAGCGATCACACCCCTAGCATTTCCTGATATTTTAGTGTCTGTTGAGCGACTTTTTCTGTGAACAAACGTAGAGTTTATCTGGGCAAAACGTCAGAAAGCAAGCACTACTGAACTGGAAACTACTCCTCGCTCATTTTTTGAAGTGGCCCAAGCTTCGATTGGGGTAGGGGAGAGACCAGGATATCTTTCGACCAATCCAGAATATATGCAGGGTTATGGACAGTAATACTCTATCAAGTGATTGTTGATACGGGTGTTTTGGTGGCTTTGATTGATCGCCGCGATCGTTATTATACATGGGTAACAGAACAGTTGACTCAGATTGTGCCGCCTGTGCTAACTTGCGAGGCTGTGATTTCGGAAACCTGGTTTCTGTTGCAAAGGGTAAAAAATGGTCGGGAAACGCTACTTCAGCTTAGTCTTATACCTAGAATCAAAATTCGAGATCATTATCAAAACAACTGAACCAATTATCATATTCTTGCTGCAAGAAATCATCTTTTGATTGGTTATTAGGAAGACGATAAGTTTTGATCGTTTCTATCTGCTGAAAAAACTCATGATAGCCCAAAAATTTGACTGTTACATAGGAGTTAACTTCATTGTTTTGCCTGTCATGCGTTTCCTTAAGTATTTCTATCATATTTAGGGCACTCAGAAGAATAAATTAAAGGGTATTTTAGGCTTCTTAGGAAATGCTATCTTTTACTTGACCTAAAGATCATAGTAAGGAATTTTGTAATCTTTTCCTCCCACGTTAATAATCATAAACCCTACAGGATTTGCTGGAAGAATAGCTTGTCCACTTGAGGCTTCTGCTGAAGTTTTACAGTCAATTCTTAAGTCCCCTGAAATATATAATTTGTGATCTTGAAGAGGTTTTTTCTGTCCGATAGCCACATTTCCCCATCGATCAACTGAAATGCCTTGTTTCAAAATTTTTAACTTTCGGGAAAGTTCTTGAATACCGGCTATGGATAATGTGGCAATAGCATCCATTTGCATAGCCGCAGCAAAAAATTCTGGATTATCTGGATTGTATTCTTCAATAATTTCTGGAAAAACTTCCCTGACTTCTTCAGCGATAAAACCTAGATTGTTAGCTTTGCCGTTACGGTATTGTTTCATGCGATCAAAAAAGACTGGATTTAACTTATCAAGTTTATCCAAGACTTTGCCAAGGGGACGAATATTATTTTTTTCCTTAATCGATGACCATTTCTGAAGGTTGCTATAGCCAACAGTAGCCTCAGCAATGACATCCCAAGTATGAACACCCCCTCCCCAACTTGATGGATAATTACCGCCACCATTAGGATCATGACCAAGGGTTCCAATGTTGCCTGCAAATATAGCTGAACTGGTAACTTCTAGCTGACCATTAACTTGTAGATAATCCCATAATTTTACACATCTTCCTTGTGGAGTTCCAGCCCTTCCTAAAATCATCAATGCTCCATGACTTAAGGAATTTTCAATGGCTGCGTAACCTGAAGTATTGCCAATTGCGGTGTGATCGTGATCAGTTTTTGTGAAGTAAATATCAGAGTTAGCTGCATATATACCACCAGAAACTGAAAGCTTACCATTCCTATCAAGGGTCATCAAGGATGTTCCACCGCCTGCATTTAATTCAGCATCATTGTGTGAACCACCTCTATACCAAGCAAAGTTTGCACTGCTACGAAAATATTGGGTCGAACTTTGTATGCCAATTCCATAGTTAGTTGACCATAAATTAAGCATTTGACGCGTTTGTAAACTAAAGTTAACTGAACCTGTTACTGATAAATCACCAGAAACTGTTAGGTTGCCCCCTGAAAACTTGAAATTAGCTCCATTCTCGGCAACAAACCGAAACTCCTTAATGCCGTCATCTCCTGCTTGAATATATCCATAGCGCTTAAGATCTTGATCTGCTCCGCTACGGCTGTGATACCAATTAATGTAAGGTGGTTCAGGATTTTTACTCATAAAGGAAGCCATACCGCTGAATTGACCACCACTTTGACTAAGTGTTAATGCTTGGGCTTTAACAATACCAGAAACTGATAAACTTCCAGCAACCTTAACTTCTCCTGTCCCTTTTGGTTTTAATTGTAAATCTTGATTAGGATTACTTCCAGCTGCATAAATGGTATTGAAGCCAAAGCCAATTCCTTGAGTACCATTGCTATGGCGAAATTCTACACCATCATTATCAGGATTAAAATCACCGGTTATATATAAACCTTTAACGGCTGTTGGATGAGTTCCAGTGCGAGCAGCTGAGGCAATATCTAAACTAGCAACTGGATTAGTTCCTATTCCCACATTACCACTGGGTTTAATTCTCATTAATTCTTTACCTTGAACGTCTCCTCCGGATAGTACATTAACAAATCTTAAGTCATCTTGTGGATCATCACCCCAAGCAATTACCGCATCTTTTCGGTTAGTTCCTTCATTTTTTAAGCCAATAAATAAACTATCACTATCCCAATTAATCTTAATCCCTTTTTGCATCCAATCACGATTTCCGGCAGTATTTCCGGCAAAAGGTGGATCGCCAATTTCTAAGACATTTGTTACTGATAAATTACCAGAAACTGAAAGCTTGCCGCCTGTTACTGATAAATTTCCAGAAATAGTTACATTACTATTGGCGTTTAAGGCCTCAGCAATAGTTAGAGGTCCATTAAGAGTGTCGGCTCCATCTCGATTGATTTTGCGGTCGATTTCTTTGATTATGACATTCCAATCATCAGACTTGAGAATGTCACCTGGTTTTCTGTTGAGAGTGTCAGCTAATGGCATGATTGTCACCAATAATTAGAGTATAATTTGATTTAGAACAGGTTAAGTTGATTTCAAAAGGTGATTTCCCAAATCAGGGTAAGGGTAAAATCTGGAGTTTTATTAATCGGTCTAAAGACAACCCTATTATACATGACTTTATCCTCATTAAATAAAGCCGCTTCTTTTAATTCTCCATTACCTTCTTCCGCTTGGAGATCAGCCGTTATCGTTAGTTTAATTCTTTTATCAGGTAAGACAACTAAATCACTATCTTTAATAGGATTTATTTCTTTACGGAAGATTTCTTGATCTAATTTTTGATCATCATCACTGACCGCTTTATCATTACCTCCAATCGCAATCTGAGAAACTGGTTTAATAGTGTCTTTGAAGTCTTTACTAAAAAGTTGAGCCACTAATCTCCGTCCAGAAGTGACAATAGTATTGTTAGCGTGAATTTCTTCTACCAGTTGATTATTCAAGTCTCTTTTTTGGATGGTGAGACTTCCTTTGATGTCCATTGTGTCTTGGATAGCCATAGCTAAATCTCCTTAAGTAAATACAATTGTATCAAAGTAGGTGTAGTCAAATACGGACGAAGTCAAAAATGTATCAGACATTTCCTGTTCAGAACGTAAAGATTGTTGAGATCGACCATCAAATTCATCAGTCATGTTATGATCCTCTGAAAATCGGCCTTTGCCTCGAAATAATAATTTTTCCTCGATTTGATGGTCTTCTTTAAATTGTTGTTCATAAGCAATCTTGGCACAAATTCCCGATGCTTTGACTTTTTCAATTAAACTTTGAATTTGATGGCGTGGATGATCTAAGCTTTCGTCAAACCGATCACTGTAACCTGGGATTTGCCAAGGAATCTTAACGGTGAAACCTCCCGGAGTTATTTGATAAAAAGAGAATGTAACCACCAAGGAATAAGATTTAGCTTGTTCCTCAGATGTAATTGGATTAGTTGCGTTACTTTCAAACAAAGAAAAGTCAAACAGAGTGCTATCAAAAGTAACTTGTGGGTTGCCGATATCCGCTTCTATCAACCATTCAGATTGACCTAAGGGTAAACTCGGCATAGTTCCCACAAGTGGAGGTTTCGGAATTGTTACTCCGTTTACCATAGCTGAACCATCTGGTAGGAGTAATAAAATTTGATTGATATTAAGACTTGCTTCATATTTTATAGATTGATTATTAGTGAGATTCTTTAGAACAATATTCGTCAAAGGTGATAAAGAACCTTGCGGATTTTTACGATTATCTAAAATCTTGATTTGAATCGCAGGAATAGCTGGAACAGCATTGGGGTTTTGGACATTAAATTTATCAATATGAGGATGAATTGTATATTTATGAAAAACTAATTCAGGAAAAAATTCAATTACCCGAATTAACTGATGATAAACCTGAAGCGTTCCATTTTTTTTAAGAATACGATAAACTTGTCCTTGGCTGGCATCAGTAAGCAACCAACATTGTTGAGATTTCTTTAATACAATAGTTGTCCCAAATGCTAAAATTAATCCTTTTTCTCGAAAGACTTGCTGAAGTTCTGCGGGTACGGTAAGTTTACTAAGAGAGGATTCCAGTGTTATCGGAATGTCAAAAAGGTAAGATTCCCAAGGTTTGATCTCCTCGTTATCATCCGTACTCATTCCTAAGTTTGCAGCAACAATTTTGATGATTCCCTCTTGAGTTGAAGCACCAGATTTTAAAACATCTACTAAGCGTTCAAGACGTTTGCGATAAATGGTAATACTTTTTTCTAAATAAGTGGGATAGGCTGTTTCTAACAGTAAGCGATTCAGCAGTTTACTTTGTGATTTAGACTGAATCAAGCTTTGTAGTTCGAGAGATAGGCTTTTAAAAGTAAAACTTTCTTTATTATTTTCATATAATTTGTCATCAGTTAAAATTTTCTGATTGAAAGCTTTAGCAAGTTGTTGAGCGACTTCTATTGCTGTCGGTGTTTTACTGGAGGGAATTTCCTCTGGATAAACCGATTCTAATAGCATTCGATTGAGTCGGATTAAATCATCTCCAACGATGACTTGAGATAGAAGGTATTCCGCTGCGGGGGAAAGCTTGGCTATTTCTATATTGGTGGTATTCTCTGGAACCGCTAAGAAACTAGATAAACTAATTTTGCCAATTTCTAATAAACTGTTGATTGCTTGTGTTGATAAAAATGTAGTCGCTGCTTCAGCTTGATTAATTGCATCAAGTAATTGTTGAACAAAGGGGATATTTTTAAATAAAGCTTTTAATTGATTTTTTAAATCAATCTCAATTTCAGACGTAATATCTTGAGGGTGAAAAGGCGGTTTTTGTCGAGACAGTATTCTTTGAATTTCTAGAGGTAAGCGCCGATACAATCCTTTTGCTAATACTATTTTTACTGGTTCTGAGCCTTGATTGATTTGTTGCAAAAGGTTGATTTGTAAATTTCTTTGTTGCAAGTATTTATAAAGATTACGATCTTCTGGTAAAATCTTATTAAACCCCTTAACCAAGGCAAGATTTAGATCAGGATTAACAGATGTTGAACCATCATAATTGAATAATTTTTCTTTGGTTTCTGCTGATAATTTATCACGCAGATAGCTAGTAAAAGCATCCTCTCCAATAATCAATTTAAGAATTAGTGATAAGTGAAATTGAAAATCCTTGGAGAAGTAGGAATTGTTGACATGATATTTATTGATTAAATTTTCTGTATTTTCAAACGATTTAATTTCTGTAAAAATATAACTAGCTAAAGGTTGTTCTGAATCAACCAATTCTTTCACTAATAGGGAGATTTGTGTAAAATCCCTAGGTTGAAATTCGGGATTGACTGTGGTTAATTGGGATGTTCCTCCCAATTCCGCTAACATAAGAGCAAAGATTTTATCTAAATCTCCTTTTTGAGTAGCGGTGAGACCCAGAGAACCAAAGTTGTCTGCTGTATTAATAAAATGAGATTTTAAGACACGGATTAAATCCTGCTCCACTTCGTCTAGTATCTCTCCAAAAACATCCAAAAATTGAGGTAAAAAACTCTTAGGATCTTCAGGAGGATAGAAGTGGGGAAACCGACTTATAATACTAGCTGTTCTACCACTAATTGTCATTGTTTTCTCAGTCTAGGACAAGATGAGAGTAGGGTCGTAGAAAAGTGGGGTTGTGGGAGAAATGAGACCGTTCTCGACAACCATGTAAATCAGTATAGCAGGTATGGCCAGTTACAGCAAGCATTTATATCGGATGACGATAAAAATGCGCTAAATTAATTGAAACAGTCCACTGCTTAGTAGGGTTATTTCACTTCTACTGTGGCTAGAAGGTTGATTTCTTTGATTATTTCGACGGAACGAACATGAATCTCTTGATTGTTGTTAATATTTCTTGTTTGAGTGCGGTTATCAGATTGAGAAGTTGCTGTTAGGTCAAAATTTTCGATAACGTAAGTAACGCCTCGCAATAAATTTTGTAATTCTGGCGAACTAATTGGTGTAAGCATAGCTTGTTGCAAACTTGTATAAGACAAGTTTTTCCCTTGTTCCGGCTTCGGAAAGTCTTGAATGGCTTTAGTAACAGCTTTTCGTATTGGTTCAATAACATCTGTTGACTTGAAGCCGCTAGGAGGAGGACTAGGAATTACCAATTTTAAACTTAATTGAGTAATATCTACCTTGATACTTTCAATCTCGCTAGTCACACAAAAATTACCAAGTTGCGATTTTTCCCATTGTTTAACTTCAATTTGCTGTTGGCTGATCCTTAATTCTTCTTGATCATTAATCAGAGTAATAAAATCATTGATATCAAGCTTGACTGGCATATCATTAACAACATTTTTCGCCGCTTTTTCTAACCCATCAATGTCAACGTTTTCTTCTGGTTTAAGAGTCTCTAAATAAGCATTCAAACTGTCAATTATTCTTTGCTTGATTTGATTTTTATCCTCATCATTAGTTGTATTAGGAGGAGTAAATTTAATTGCGCCAACAATTTGCAGAATGTTACGATAAATAAACAGATTGGCTTCGTCTAATTCGGCTTTTTCGGCAAAACTCAATTTAATTTCTTCTGGTGTAACTACTGCTAAAGGGGATAAATCTGAAGCTTGTAACTTCAAGTCTTTATCTTCAACAGTGATTTGAGCTTCAGCAATTTTATTTTTAATATCTTCTTTTTTCACTGAGTCACCAGATTCTAGATTTGTGAAATATTCTGATAATTTATTGATAATTTCTTGTTGTTGAGAAGATTCAATATCCTGATTGATTTTAAATTGAACTCCAATGTAAACCGGTTTCACTTGTGAAGTTACCCAAATCTTACGCAGATAGATTTTTTGCGCTTCCTCAATATCAATTTTCTTTCGAGAATCATTATCAGCATAACACTGAGTTGGTGTACTGGGAATAGAGCCATTGTCTGTTGGGACATAGGTACAAATTTCAAAACGCTCTATATTATAGACATTTGTTACAGAAAGAATTTGACGAGTTAGTTGAGAAAATAACAAGGGTTGTCCCATTTTTGTTTGACTAATATAATTAATGATGCTTTCTTGAACAGATTTTTCTATGGTCTTGCGCTCCATTTCTGATATTTTTATACTTGGATTAATTTCAATTTTAAATACAGCATCTATAGTAACAATAATAGCTGACTGTAAACGAACAAATACTCCTGCTGCTCTAACTTTATCAATCTGACTTTTCAGACTTTGAACTTTAGTTTCATTGCTAAAATCAACGCCATCGACAAATAGGTCAACTAAACCATATTTTTTGTCAGAATCATTAAACCTTTCAATCAGTTTAACTTCTCTAACGCTCGGCTGACTTAAGAGTGCATTTTTTAGAGCAATATTAGAAGCTTTTCCAGAAGAAATTAGGGCAATTTTTGCTCTTTGTTGCAATTCCTCATCGGTTTCTGTTTTCTTTCCAGTAAACTGTATAGGACTTTTATTGATGACTGATTTAATTCCAGGAATGGGAAGAGGCATAATATTAATTGTCTCCTCCTTAGTCACCTGTTCTTCTCCTCGTTCTACAGCTTGAATTTTAACCTCAACAGTTTCTAAATTGGCGGGAAAAATTTTAGATTCAATAGTTGTATAAGCTTTTTTCGGTGATTTTTCACTGTCTTCTGTAGTCACTAAAGTTCCCACAGGAATTTCAATTATATCGGTTCCTAAATCTCGTTGAAAAGTTACGGTTCCCTCGGCAAAATCTGGTAATCCCCGTTGAATTCCTAGCAAAGCTACCAACATTTCTAATTGTGAACCTTCTGCTGAATCAATAAAGGCTGACAGATAAACTTGATTTAATTGTTCGTAGAGTATCCCAATTTCATAAGCAAAAGATTCATAGATGGTGCGAATAACGCTACCTACCTGAAAATCTGTCAAAGTAGGAACTTTTTCTTGGGATTTCTGCACCATGTTGGTGTAGATTTCTTCAAATTTTTTCGGTTCAAAAGTCATGATCTAATTCTCGGTGTTGGTGGAAGGATAATTATGGCTAAAGATTGATGGCTAACTGAATGTTAAGATCGGTAGATTCCCCTACAGGTTGCAAAATAATTGTTGTTAGTAAAACATTGCGTTTGTCTAAGTCGCGGGAAGGGGGTTCAAATCTAATTTCCTTGATTTCAGCAATCCGAGATTCTTGCTCTAAACATTCCCTGATATAAAGTTCTGCCAGCTTACGGGTACGAATATTATTGGGTTCTCCCATTAATAAATAAAGGCGAGATCCATAGGATGGATGTCCTAACTTTGTCAATTCTCCCCGACGAGTATAAAATCTATTAACAATAGCTTGAGATAGATTTTTTCGTCCATCAACTCGATTAATATCTTGTTGTTGTCCTAGTTCTCCCGGTGTTAATTGCAGATCAAATGTATTGAGACTGGTCATATTTTAACCCCTAGTTATTTATTTAAGCTTTGTTTGATTTCTTGAATTAATTCCTGTTTCATAGTAGAAGAAAGTTTTCCAGTAATTTCTTTTTCTACGGTAAGATTGCCTTTAACCGTCACTGTTTTATTGAGAGCAGGACTTAATTCAATGTTACCGTCTAAATCAAAACGAATTGCTGCACCATTTTCTAGCTTGATTTCTAATCCTTGCTCTAACAGGGTTAAAGAACAACTCGGTTTTTTATCCCTTTTAATGATAACTTTTCCACTAGCGGGGATGAGTTCAATATTACCCTCCTGAGTGACTGAGAGTTTATTATTGTTGTCAGTAATTAAAGAAATTCCCTCCCTTTGATGTAGATTAATAAGAGCATGACCGGATTTATTCCCTTCGTGGGGACAATTCTGATCTGTGCCTATGCACCATTTACCATCATGGGGTTTTTCGATGCGACTAGGCATATCATAAGGACAGATAAAAATCTGAAGAAAAAGCTCTGCTCTCTCCTCTGTTTTGTCAACAATTCCATCACTTTGACCCGAATATTCATAATCGCTGTTTGCGCCTTTAATTCTGACCATAATTTAATCCTCTTTGTCGATTTTACTTAGTTAATTATCCTACTTTTGTATTTCTTGCTTTAGCTTGAATTGAGTTAATTTTTTCAGTCGGAACCAGAATCGGACAAGGCGCACCTAAATTTCCCAGATGGGTATGAGTTGTCAACAAAATGTCATCATTATCAGCGATCGCATTGGCGGGAACTCTCCCCCCAACTTGTACACTAGAAGTAGCAGCATCACCAATTTTTATCCCACCTAAACTTTTCAATGTCAGATTACTGCTTGCTGCATCGATAGTAATTCCTCCACTGGCAATTTCAATTTTACAAGTCCCATTATCAATCGTCAAAGTAGTTCCCTTAAGAGTAATATTACACTGTTGAGTTTTTAAGGTCATATCGCCATCATTAAGATTAATTTCGCATTTCTCATTAGTTGCTGTAATTTCTTTATCCTTCACCGTCACCATGCTTTTTTCATCTTTACTGGTAATGGTAATCACACTATCTTTATCAATCTTAATTTGACTACCATTTTCCAGAGGATGTTGTAATAAAAATTCTTTCTCTTGGTTGACGGGTGGCCGGTCTTGATCATTGTATAAACGACCAATAATCACGGGAGAATTGAGATCACCCCCAATAAAAGTAACCAAAACCAGGTCATCAACTTTGGGAATATTTACCCATCCTAAATGGGGAGTAGCAAGGGGAACTTTCCTGAGTTCAAAATCGGTTCCATCTGGTTGCTTTTTATTTTTTAATTTTACTGAACATTGATAATTATCTTGATCATTTTCTGCTGCATGAGGAAAAATTGCCGTAACAATACCAAGTTCAGTAGTGTAAATTTTTTGTGCTTCCTGTTGAGCAACTTTTTTCATTACGCCGACAATTGAATCCATTAGATTTCCTCCCAGTGGATAGTAGTATAAAATCCCTTTTTACGAGATAAATAATGTTCTACTCCCGTAATCTTAAAAGTACCATTAAGCGACGATATTGGCATTTTAGCAATTTCAACACCGTCGCCTAATTTAGCTTCGGGTTCCCCCACAACTTTAATCACTCCTTTTTGTTTTTTCTGGTATTTTTTTAAATAAGCTTTAGCAATTTTGTTAGCAATATCTTGAGTTCTAGCAGTAGAATCGCCTATTTGCAAAGTTTCTGGAGATTTTTTGCCATCAGTTCCTTTAACCTCTTTTTTAGTGAGCCAAGATACAGCTTTTTCCCCTTGTCCTTGACTAGCGGGACTTTCCCCATAAACTTCTACCCCAGATTGCAACGGATTTTCCTCCATCTGTTCCCAAGCAAGAAGATTAATGCCATACTCAAATTTATGTTTTTTTGAAGTTTTATAGGGAGCAAAAACTAACTGGTCTTCAATATTAGCATACAGATCAAAGCCGCATTTATGAGCTAAGATTTGTAAATTTTCATAAACTGTCTGCTGATTTCCGATAAAATAGACAGGAAATTTAATCCCATTGTCAACTTGCTTGACTTCCAACCCCAATCTATTTTGAGCAATATTTTTAACTATATCTCCAGCAAAGGATTTTTCATAGAGGAGGTTAAATTTTGCCTTCGTCAAGCTACTAAAACTACTCATGGCTTCAATATTTACCTGATCAACCTGCCATTTTATCTGGCTAATTTTACCTTGAAAAACCTGACTTAATTGAGAATTACTTCCTAATTTAACCGTTATCGATTCATCAAGAGAGGGAGCCAACGAATCAGCAAGACTGAGGGAAATCTGACATAAATTTACAGGAATATTCAATGAAGAACTTACCCGCAAGTTTAAAACCAACGATGAATCATCAACCGTATAAGTGGTAGTACCAATCGTTACTTTATAGTTAACTTGTAGAGGTTGATTCATAAATTTAGTTTAACCTCCTTCTCTTAAACGGGAATAGCTACTAATAAACTTCGGTAAGCATCACTGACATCTTCTAAACCGATACCTAACTCACTTTCTAACCCATATAATCGTTCAATTAAAGCTTTAAAAATACGATCAATTTTCTGGCGTATTTCTTGATAAGCAGCTACTACTTTTTGATATTCATCATTGAGCGCACCTTCTAAAGCTTTAGGAATATCAAGGATAAGTTTAACAATGTTAGCATGAAGTTGATCTAGTTGTTTGACTATTTCGGTGGGATAAATATCCTTCAATTTTCCTAAGAAAAATGGATAAATTGATTGTAAGCTCAGAATTATTTCCTGAGGATAAGCGGTTTCTAGCAGTAAGCGATTTAAGCGAATAGTTTCTAGTTCACTGCGCTGGGGTTTAGCAATTAAATCTTTAGCTTCTTGGGGAAGATTTTCAGCAACTAATTTGAAACGTTCAGCACCATAGAAATTTACATCTGTTAGTAATTTATTGAGAGCATTAAAAAGAGCTTTTTGCGTTCCTGGTTGGTTGGTATCAGCATTTTCTAGCAAAGCTTTTTGCGTTTCATTGAGAGTTGTCCAGAAATACGCTGAAACTGCATCCAATGGCTCTTTACGCCGTAATTTTGTCAAGAGATTTGCCACAGTACCACCTTTAAAATCACTGATATCATAGAAGGAGTTTAGAATCAGCAAAGGTCTTAGTTCTTTGAGTTTATTACGAATATCATTGTAAATTTTTTCCAGGGAATCAATAACTTTATTTACAGTACCATCAATAGCAGTTTTAACTTTATTGATCGAATCTCGAATAAGTTTACCAAAATCAGCGGTTAAATTTTTCAGAATGTTGGCGATTTCTGTAGGAGCAGATTGCAAGCGTTGAATGACTTTCTTGATTTCTGCTAAGACAGTCCGGGGTTGAGCGAGAATTTCATCCAAGGTACTAAGAATCCTTTTGACTGGACCTGTCAACTGAGATTCGATTTCATTAGGAATGACTTTTTTCAAATCAGCAATAATTTGTTCATCACTTCGCACTGTAGCACTTGTGAGTAAATTATCTAACTTTTCTCTGGTGGGAGTTGACGAAGGAGTTATATCTTTTTTCGTAGGATCGTTAGTAACTTTTGCCGTGACTAATCTTTGACGTAAATCAGTCATACGAGTTAACAAGTCGCAATAATCTACTGCAAATTCTGGGGGGGGATTAAAATTATCTAAAAGTGGCTTACTGCGAGTCCATTCAGCCATAAAATCCTCCGATGCTGTTTGATAATTGCTCCAAGCTTGGTTTAACTCATTTTTGGCGTTACTGATCGCAATGTTAGGATCCGTTGCATAGTTGGTAAGATTAGCGCGTAAGCTAGTTAAAGCAGCAATCAACTTGGTTTCATCAATGTTATTAACCCGTTCTATAATTTTGGCTTTAATGGTATCTACCTGTTGAATTTGTTCTTGGAGGTTAAGGCTCAAAATTTCTTCTAAAGTTTGCCAAAAACCAGAATTTAACACATTGTCTAATCCTAAACCACCTAACAATTTTTCCACATCACCGATGGCTTCAATAACTTTATTGATCAGCTGTTCAACTGGTAAGTTATCTAAGATGCCTTTCAGTGCATTTAGCTTTTCCGTCAAGAACTGTGTGAGTTTTTCAGGAGAGAGAGAGTCAACAACTGCAAGTAATTTTTCATAAAGTTCTTCTAAACGTTCTAAAAGCTGATTAGGATTCAAAATTTCTAACTTTTCTAGTAAGGTTTCATACAGTTGTTTAACTGTCTCTAAAAGTACAGAAGGCTTATATTTATTCAGTTCCGTCACTAGAGATTGAATATAAGGATCAAGAAAAGTCTTGACTAAGGTTCCGGGAGCAAAAGATTTAACTTGTTCATCAACTTGTTTAATTTCTCCTTGAATTGAATCTACTAACCCAACAACTGGATCTAACAGAGAATCAAAGGCTGCTGTTAATTCTGGATTAACTACACCAGGAACATCAATTTCTTGGAGAATTTTGACCCCTACTTTTAAGGCGGTTTTTTGTGCCGTCCCCATGGTAGAAACATCTATCTTTTTGAGTTCTAGTTCTAATTTATTGGTTTGAGTAACTGCCAATTGAAAAGCAGGTTCAAGGGAAACTTTCTGTAAAGCAGCCACCACTTGATCGATACCTTGATCAGCTTTATTTAAAGCATCTTTAACCGTTTGACTCTGTAAAACACCTGTTACTTTACCCAAAAGTTCTTTGATTTTTGCTTTCAATTGTTCCTGACTAAGTTCAGTAGTAATTTTTTTATTTACTTCATCTAAAGATTTCTCAATTGTTTGAGTTGTCTGTTTAATTTGTTGCGCTACTGTTTCAATACCTTGTACCGCAGCAGTAGCAAATTGATTGATCGCTTGTTTTAAAGGTTTAACAATCTCATCAGATTTTGCTGCTGTTTGTTCGACAAAATCAACTAATTTATTAATCGTATTAGTGAGATAAGCTTGAACCTGATCTAAAGCTTTTCCCGCTTGTTCAATTTTATCGGCGATCGCTGTTAAAATCTTGTTCCCGATTTCGCTGACTTTGGTAATAGCCTGATTAATTAAATCTTGTATTTTTGTAATGAAGGTTTTTAGTTGTTCTGTGACTGTGGTAATCCTTTCTTTTAAACTATTGACAAAATTTTCTATGCCTTGAAACATTTTGGAAAGAGTTTCAATTTGTCCCCCTCCACTATTGGGAAGATTTGCTAAGAGCGTAGAAAACTTATCAATATCAAAAGACTTAAGATTTTTAACTGCTAAATCAATCTGTTCTCCTTGAGAGTTAACCTCCGATAACCAGCTTTTGATTTGTTGTCTTAAGGGGATAATTTTGGTGCGGCTTAAATTTTTAGGATCGAGAGATTTCAGAAAATTTTGATAATCTTTATAAAGTTGAGTCTGTTGATTAAGTTGTAAGGTATAGAGTTGAATCGCTCCATTGGGTAAGATATAATTAAGTTCTTGAATTTGTTCAACAAAAATTTCAGTTAAAGCGTCAGAACTAAGCCTATCTAACCATTCGTCTGGATTAGATAATTTATCAATAAAATTTTTAAAGGCTTTAATAATAGCATCTAAAACTTTACCCGGAAAAGCTTGAGCATTATTGATAAACTCTTGAAACTCGTCAAAGGGAGTTGATTGATTTTTTGGAATACCAAGTTGACCAAAATTAGCATTACCAGTAATAGATGAAGTTAAACTACTAAGAGAACTATTAACTTGATCCGTGACAGCTAATCCTTTAAAAGTATCTGCACCTGGATTAGTCGGAATTGACTGGGTTAAAGTGTCTATACTAATGCTAGAAATATCGCCTAATTTTCCCGTAATCTGTGTTTGAATTTCAGCCACAGAAAAAGGTGCTGTAGGAATCTCTATCGGATTGCTAGTAATTGGTTGAGTTACTTGATCAAAGCTACTGGTTAAATCTGAGGAAGGAAGAGGGGGAACTTTTCCCCCTAAATTATCCCTCACTGATTTCTGAGAATCGGTAAAAGGTTTTCCCGCTTCCGCAAAAGTTGCTTGTGAATCTACATCAAGGGTTTGGATTTGATCGAGAATTGCTAAACTCATAACTTTTATTTAAGGTAATGGTTAATAATCTGATCGTCTGACACAAATAGTAACATTTTTTCTGCGCTGACAGTGCGAGACTTAGAGCTAATCCCCGACTCTTTGAAAAGTCGTAATATATCCAGGATTTCAGATAAAATGGAACTGTTATCAAAACCTATGCTAATCATTATAGCAGGTGTCGGGGGAGTGTCAACGAAATCAGAAGGGGAGGGGAGTGTGGAGATTGTGGGAGGAAAATCTCAAAAATCCTCAAGAACACCATATTTTCACTAAAGGTTAAAGAGTGATTTTAAGTCCCTAAGATTACCATCAAGAGTGCTAGTTGCTTCTTTGATAGGATCGAGAGAAGCTTTCAATGGTTCAATCGGATTAGTAATTGCTGGAATTGAACCAAATTGTAAAGCATCTGGTAGCATAGCAACGGTCATAAAACTAGCAGCATCAGCTTTAATATTGGCATCAACAGAAGCCACTTGTGCAACTGTTTGACTAGGAGTTGGGGGTACATATTCAGCTAAGGTTAAAGTATAGCTAAATTGATCTGGATATATAGCAGATTGAAGAACCGCAAATTTTTCTAAAATGACTTGACTAAAATAGGCTTGTCCGATAATTTCAGCAATAAATTCAACGGGTTTTTGCTCTTGGTAAATTTTTCTTAATTTCTCTAAATCTACTAAGTATTTATTGCCATAAAAAATGCCTTGGACTTGTAATCTTACCGAATCTCTACCAAAATTCTGGACTAGGTTTCCCTGTTTTCCCGGAATTTGGTGATAGACAAAGTTATTTTGCTCGATTGTCTCGATTTGATGTACTCGATTCAGTTGAATTCCTGCGATTTCAATTGCCATATTTAACCTCCATAAAATCGTCGATATTCTTGATTGATTTTTCTTTCTAGGCTTTCCATAATATAATCTAAGTCAACTGATTGCTCTTCAATTTCTTGAAAGCTAAACTGTTGATCAAAAGATTGGTTTTGATTTTCAGATTCCTGTTTATTGATTTCTAATTCTGTTTCTTGAAGACTAGAATAGTTACTGTTAATATTATTGCTCTGATGATATACTCTGGCTCTAGATTGCTGTAAAAGTTGGGGTGGATTTGGCATTGGCAAAATCTCAGCCAGTTGCGAGCTAATATCAGCCTCTATTGCTGAATCTACCAGTAAATTTTCTCCTGATATATCCCTAACTAAATTGGTTAATTCTCGCCATCTTTTCGGTGAGGGATTATTTGACTCACTCTCAGTCTTTGGTTGAGGATTTTGCCACGGGTTTGTTTCTGAATTGAGGTTATCTGAATCTACCAGTAAAACTAAATCGGTTAATTCTTGCCATCTTTTCGGTGAGGGATTATTTGACTCACTCTCAGTCTTTGGTTGAGGATTTTGCCAAGGGTTTGTTTCTGAATTGAGGTTATCTGAATCTAAGGGTAAATTTCCTCCTGATATATCCCTAACTAAATCGGTTAATTCTTGCCATCTTTTCGGTGCGTTATTCTGCGGATAAATATTATTAGCTTGATGATTATCATCAAAACTTATCTGTTTCTTTTGACGAAGGTTATATGAATTTTCTTGCTCCTTTTGTAAAGGCAGATAATTGCTTGTTCTTACTCTTAGATTGGTTTGAGTATAATCAGAAGTTGAAGCCAAAGATTGACGAGAAAATGACATGAAAGAAGAAGTATTCCCCCCTAGATAAAATGGGAAACTATCCCTTTCAAGAGAAGATATTTTCCCATCTTTAGATCTTAAAGATGGAACAAAATCAGCAGTTAGCCAAGCATCCAAATCTCTAAATAAATCAGTTATTTCCGATAAATCTTCTAAATTTAGATGTAATCTTGCTAAAGGTTGTAAGTCTTTTTCTAAAAGCTCTATACTATTAAGCCAATCGTCAATTAAAGAGTAATTCCATTGTTGAAACTCCTGATATAGTTCTAAACCGAGGCTGACTAGAAAATCATCATTCATGGTTTTTGGTTGAATCCTCAGCGATCATTTGTAAGTATAGATAAACTTGCGCCATTGTCATTGTTTGTACTTGTTGGGGAGTCCAACCAAACTCCCTAGCGAGGATATAAGCTGCTTGTACCCAAGGGGACTGACTAACATCTAGGAAAGATTTTTTTTTCCTGTTAAACCACTAATTTGGCGGATATTGTCAATGAGAAAATTGACCAATCCTAAAGGGAGTTGTTTAACTTGTTCCAAGGATAAAGTTGGCTCAACTAAGGATTCTTTAATCATTAAAAGGGGAATTAATCCTGCATCCTGTCGGGAAGCTTTCATGATTAATTGAAATCTGCCAATAGTCAGAGGACGAATCTGGACAATTCGCCTCGACTCTGGGAATTTATCGGCTGAAGTATCCAGTTCGCCGGGATGCAAAATACTGACTGGGATCGTAATGTCAAAGGTGACAGAAGCACCCGCTAACAGGTCTTCTGGAGTCAGGGAAATTTCAGCCATAATTGTTAGCCTGCGGTTTCTTCGCTGCTGATCCGTAAAGCGCGGAAAGTAACCCCTTCCATGATAAAATCATCTTCTGGCAAACTGAAACTCCACTTTTCAAACTTGACCCCAAATAGTACGAGTTTGCTGCTGTTACTGGGGAGTGCAGGATTTTTCAAGTTGATGACGATGTTGAAAGTTGGTTGGGGAATCGGGTCTGCTGGCGGTGGACTTTTTGCCGCATCACCTAACAATAACCGCAAGAGTGCGCCGTTAATGTGAGCGCGTTCAGCAAAGCCTGAAACATCAACATTACCGGGACGGAGTTCACTGGGAAAGCGCTTGCCAATTTCGTGATAGGGTCTGATCTCATTGTGGACGTTCACCTGTACATTTCGCAGTCGTCCCACGATATTAGAAAAGTCATACTCATTAATCAGTCCATCTGCCAGTTTTCCTTCTTCGGTGGCTTTGTCATCCACAGCTAACACCAGGGTAGCATCAGACCCTCGAAAAACGTTGTTATTGGCCATAGTTTTCCTCCTCCTGGAAGTAATTGATGGGTGCGTTAACCGAGATACATGGTTACTTTGATGAAGTCAATACTGAAGGTCGGTCGCAAGGTCATGGTAACGATCGCTTCTCCGGCAATTTCCTGGGCTCGGTTAGCAGTGACTGTTAACTCATAGCTAATCAGAGCTTCATCCTGTACCATGCGCGTCAAGAAGGCATCCAGGGTAGCTTTCATCGCTCCCCGCACCCGTTCGTTGTTCAACTTGCCAATGTAGGGATTACAGGCGGAGCGCACTCCGTAAATGGCAAAGTCAACAATCCGGCGGGTAGTAATCTGATGCCAAGCAGAATTGGTGGCGGTGGTAATGCCTTTAACCACCCGAAAACCTTCCTGTTTCTGGATCGCCAGCACTCTGTTCCCGACGAGCTTTTCCAGCTGGGAGGTGGAAAACTCCTTGGAGAGTCCAGGAATCGTCAAAGGTTTGTTAGTCGGACTAGCCTGTACTGGCAGAGATGCCAGTAGGCCAGCGACTGCTGCTGCTGTGTAAGCGCCTGAGAGTTTGACCTGGGGGGAGATTTGTAGTCCTGGTGCGACCAAAATCAGGCGATCGCTATCTAGGGTATGTCCGGCGATCGCATCGAGATCATCAGAGGTTCCGCTACCAATAATGCCGATCCGTTCTCGTTTGATTGTTGCGGTTGTGTTTATATGACCCAGCAATGCTGTCACCATTTCCGAGTTGGTGACATCCTGTCCAGCCAGCAAAACCAAGTTTACCAGTTCATTCTCCAGTTGTGCCAGACTATTTTTATAGTCTGGTTGTCCATCGGAGCCTAGGGTAAATTTCTCACCACTATCATCGGTGTTTTTCGGTAAGGCCTCGGAGGAAGCTCCTTTAGCTAGAGTGGCAGTCACTAAAGTAGAACCTTTAGTCTGGTTATTGACTTGTTGTTCCAGGTCACTGGACTTAGAAATTATATAGGTTTCTTTAGTATTTTGATAGGTTAGCTCGACTTTCTTGCTGTTAGCAGGCGAGTCTGCATCGCTGATTTTAATCTTGATATTATTGCCCCAGGTTCCTGGAGTTTTTGCCTCCAGTTTCACCAGATTTTTGTCGGAGCTATCTTTAGTCTGGTAGGCAGCTTTGGTGGCCTCAGTGGCTGTACGAACTGCATAGACAGTCTTACCGCCATTGTTATAAATCTGCTCTAGTGCTTGAATTAAAGTTAGTTGGCGCTCGGAATCAATTTCTCCGAAAATTGCTTTGGCTTCCGAAAAACTGCCCAGAATTTGTACTTCATCCACTGGTCCTTTGGCTGCGGTTCCAACAATGCCGATATTTCCTGAAACAACCTGACCAGTGCTAATCAGTCCTTCATCTCGTACTGTTATGTAAGTACCCGGTAAGATAGCCTCAACCATGAGAGGTTCCTCCTATTTTGGGAAAATTTTAGGTTTATCGTAGCCACCGGGTTTACTCTCGTCGTTACCCTTGGCAGTCGTGCCAAGCAGAGAATAAACTCACAAGCGAGCCGATTTAATTGTAGCTTGCTTTGACTACCCAGAAACGCCTCTCCGCCTCTACCAAACAACAACTCTTACCGCCGCACCGGCGGTGAGGATTCAACTAAGAGCTAATTTCACGACCGAGGTACTCAAGAGTCTCTAGAACAGATTGAAGCAAAGATCGCCGCCGCTCCACCACAATATCTAAGTTGGCCAACATATACTTTACGTCTTTGTAGGCATTGTCCAGCAAGGCAAGTAATAGTTCGCGATCTCCTGCGATGTCTTTTTGCGATCGGGCGCGAGTCCGTTGGGGTTAAACCCTATGAAGAATTTACGGCTGCGGTAGAACGACAATTATAGTCTTCCACCCTGAACGAACACTCTGGGCAAACGTCCGACCTTAACCCTTTCCTTCTCACACCACTATTCAATTTTGAGGTATGGCGATGAACAAGCTGATAGAACCTATTTGGTATCTCTCTTGTGACGCTTCACGGGTAAGAATTACAGGTATTTTGGCTAATTCGCTCTAATCCATACTGGGTAAGGATTTTGGGAAAGATACCAAATGGTCAACGACTCTTGAGCGATCGCCTGCCCGCAGGATATAAGTGTCCAGCCCTGCAAGTTGCTCAGACGGAGTGTCCAGTGTGTGATTATTTCATCGCCATCTGTTGGCAAAACGGCGCTGTGCTGGAAGCCTATGCTCCCGGCACTCAGGGGAACACATGGGAGATAGATCGATCGCTTGCGCTTACCGAATTCGACTTGATAGGGGGTCTGTGGGTGCTTATGCCCGTACATCCCCTGAGAGGAGATAATCAAGAAAAGTCTTGGCGATCACGGATAGTTTTTTATCTTTGGGATAAACCACATACCAATGGCGTTGGATGGGAAAATCTTCCACGTCAAGGATGGTAAATTCCCCATTAGGATTATCTAAATTTAAGACGTGCTGAGACAGAACCGAGATTCCTAAACCACCGGCGACCGCTTGTTTAATGGCTTCATTATTGCCGATTTCCAAACGCAAAGATACAGTGATGCCATGGTCGAGAAAAATTTGCTGCACTGCCCGTCTAATTCCCGATCCCATTTCCCGCATAATAAAAGGTTCCCCTTGCAGCCGTTTAATCGGAATTTTTTTCTGTCCCGCTAGGGGGTGATCTTTGCGAGCAATAACCACAAGGGGATTTTCCAGAAACGGTTGAATCTCCAGGTTTAAATCTTGGGGGGGTTCGCTTAAAATATACAGGTCATCAACATTATTGATCATCCTTGCTTCTAGGTCTTGGTGATTGGTCAATTCTAGGGACACATCTACCCCTTGGTACTGTTGACAAAAAGGACCTAATATCTGAGGGATTAAATATTGGGCTGTGGATACCGCCGCTAAACGCAGTTTACCCTGTTTAATGCCCTTGATGGCAGCGATCGCCATCTCAAAGTTATCAAGATCCTTGAGGACTGCCTGACAGGTTACTAATAAACCGCGTCCGGCCTCGGTTAAATACAAACGTTTGCCTATCTGTTCAAATAGGGGTAAACCCACTGCTTTAGTCAGTTGTTTCATCTGGGTGGAAACCGTGGGTTGGGTAATCGATAGTTCTTCAGCAGCTTTGGTGAAACTGCCATGACGAGCGGTCGCTTCAAAGACGATCAGTTGATGTAAAGTGGCTTGAATCAAGAGAAGCCTCTAGAGCGCTACACTTCTGTTACTGCCTTGAGGAGCTTTGCTAAACAGAAGCAGGAATGGAGGGGAACGGGTGAAAACTTCCCACACTGCTTATATCATACGTTTAAATCAATACTTTTGTAAAGATATATCGATTCAAACTCAATTTACAAAAATTTGCTTGTCAAGATATCCGTTCTAGTATAGATTTATAACAATCAATCTTTAAAAACCATAAAGTTTTGTCTATCAAGGCTGGTCTGTCAACGGCAGCAATTCTCATTTTGAAATAAATAGAGCATTAACCCCGATTTTGGCATGGGCAATATAGTACAAAGTAACTATTTTCGAGGAGAGGCGATCACTAGAAAAACAATTGGCTGGTGAGAATGAACGGGGTTAATTCAGGAAGATAGTTCTGTTTTTAGAATAGGGAATTCAAGGGAAATAAAAATTTATAATTATTGTCAGCTAAGGTAAAATGGGTGAGTTAGAAATCCACCAGCACGTCAAATTATTCCAAGATGACTCAAAAAGCGGCCACCCTAGAAATTTCGGAATTAATGCAATTTTTACGTCAAGAATTACATGATTTACCCGATGAGAGGAAACCTGGAAATAATAGAAAATATGAGGTAGAAGATGCCGTGATGGCTGCATTTTCAGTCTTTTTTACTCAGTCGCCGTCTTTTTTAGACCATCAACGTTTAATGAAAAGCAATAAGGGAAAAGATAATGCTGAAAGTTTATTTTCAATTGAAAAAATTCCTGGGGATAATCAAATAAGAAATCTGTTAGAACCAGTGCCAGCCTCTAATGTCTCTAGGACTTTTCAAAAAGTCTATCAATGGTTAAAGGAAAAGGGAGTTTTGAAAAAGTTTCTCTACTTAGATGGAGAAATTTTAGTGGCGTTAGATGGCACAGAATATTTCTCATCCAAGAAAATTCATTGCCCTCATTGTAACTGTCGTAATCATCGAAAGGGAACTACAACTTATTTTCATGGCTGTGTCACACCTAGGGTGGTTTCTCCTAAGCAAAAACAAGTAATTAATTTAGAGCCAGAATTCATTAAAAAACAAGATGGACATCAAAAACAAGACTGTGAAAATGCGGCCGTTAAAAGATGGTTAAATAAGAATCATAAAAATAAGTATGGTTATCCTGTAACTCTTTTAGGAGACGACTTATATTCTCACGAACCTGTTTGTGAATTAGCGGTAAAACAAGGTTATAGTTTTATTTTTGTTTGTTTAGAAACGTCGCCTAAAACTTTATAGGAATGGCTAGAATTTTTAGAAAAAAGTGGCGAAGTTACGACCGTTGAAAAGAAACAATGGGATGGACGAAAAAATCTAATTTATCGTTATCGTTATGCTTCTAGAGTTCCCTTAAGAGAGGGCGACTCAAGTCTCGAAGTTAATTGGTGTGAAGTGACTGTTATTAATGAGAAAACCCAGAAAATTATCTACCAAAATAATTGGATAACTAATCATAAAATCACGGAAAATAATGTCGAAGAAATTGTCAAAGCTGGGCGCAGCAGATGGAAAGTTGAAAATGAAGGCAATAACGTTCTTAAAAATCACGGTTATAATTTAGAGCATAACTTTGGTCATGGTCAGAATCATTTGTGCGAGTTCTTATTGTCTTTGAATTTACTAGCTTTTTTATTCCATACCGTTTTGGATTTAGTTAATTACACCTATCAAAAGATTCGTGAGCTATTAGTAACTCGGACTTCTTTCTTTAATGATATTCGTACCCTATTAAAATTTATTTGGTTTAAGAATTGGTCGGAGTTTTTCTCATTTATTCTCACCGAATATGTCCCATTCAAAAAAGTAAATTCTAGTTGAGAATGTCACATCTCTTGAAGGAGAAAAAGAAAGTTATTTATAAAAAAAACTAAAAATTTTGTTAGAATTTCATCCAGATTTATGAGTTGAAATCCATTTCTCATGGACAGAGTTCTTAAAACCTGTCTATCTCCAGCGTTGGATGATAATTATCTGTCAAAAAATAATGCTTCTACACAAGTTCTCTATTTAAATAAGAGAATTTTATCTGATTTTTTTCAAAATGAGAATTGCTG
>VYLX01000054.1_pt1 | contig 26033 bp, 23 predicted proteins | sample 5114181 | NCBI WGS metagenome assembly VYLX01 (sample SAMN12291812, study PRJNA351875) | freshwater metagenome | isolation source: freshwater lake | place: USA: Michigan, Sherman Lake | collected 2011-08-08
CCCCAACCCCCAACCCCCACCGAAAAACTTTTTGCCGCAAACCCTAGTTAGGGCAGATAAATTCCTTGCCAGTTGTTGATTCGCGGTGTTGATCAGTTGCCGGAATCTTCGAGTTAGAGCTTGCTGACGCTGGGTCAATGGAGGAGGAGTAGCCCAATCTAGATCGCTTTCTTCGAGTAAATAAATAACATCGCCATCATCGGCTAAATCCAGTCTATCTCTTAATGGGCGATTAAAGGGATAGTAACCGTGAATGCCTCTTTCTAAAAAGTTAAATCTCATACCAAAATCCCCTTGCCCCCTGCCAAAAATCAAATTTTTCTCCCCTAGTTTCTGACCAGTCTTCTAACTCCAATTCGCTCGCAGAAATATCTTCGGACCAGGTGGGAGGAGGATCGATCCTGATTGCTTCTGGAACTACTAAATGCAGAACTACTGGGTGGAATCCCATCCAGAGCAATTTGGAGACTCCAGACTGGATGAATAACTGGCGTAATTGTTCCCGTTCCAAAGCAGCGATCGCATCTTGTTGGTCAATTTCCTGACAGTTGATGCCCCAACTCTCTAGGGTGGAACAGATTAGCGGGGGCAGGTTGCGGACCCGATCTTCCGGGGAACGATGGGTTAGGATAAAGGCTGACCCCAAGGCGGCACTCAAAGCGATCGCATCTCGGAAAGCATAGCCGAGCAGATCGGTGTGAATTTGTCTATCCAAACTACGGGCTAACCATTCCCAACGACTGACTAAACTGCTGTCGGTTTCTTTGGGCAAAAGGGATTCACCAAGACCATCGCCGATCCAAAATAGATGATGATTACCTAAATCCGTCTCTAGTCGCAGTCTTTCCCATTCCCGCAAAGTGCGACGGGTTTGGGCAGAAAGTTCCGGAGTAAGAAGGGATGAGGATTTGCCCTTCTCTGGGGACGCTTCTAGCCAAGGCCGCCAGCGCTCGAAAACATCGCTATTATCAATTAGATGCCAAAATTCTCGCGCTATCCATAATTCAAGAAATCGTCCTAATTGTTTGACTAAGAGCAGACCATAATCAGATAAGGCCAGGTTGGGATCGAGGACACAAGACCAACGGCGTTGATTTAGGTTAATGGAGAAATCGGGCAAAAGAGTGGCACTCATCGGGACACCTCTAAAATAATACCGTTACACCCCAGCAGACCCCGAACCGATAACACTGCGAAGCGCCGGAGTTACCCCCTGAAAGGCCCGGCCTTCGGGAGTCATGCGATAGGCAGCCAACCAAGCTTCCGAGTGGGGACCCATGGGTCTGAGTTCCGATTGGAATAAAATCGGGTCAAGGGCGGTTTTAAAGTCGTTATCGGCGACAAATTGCAGGATCCGACGACCGCTTTCCGCCATTTTTGCCCGTTGGGAAGGTTCGGCAATACCCCCCAGATAGCGATTGGAGACGATTTCGATCACATCCCATTTGGTATTGGCATCGAAGGCTTTTTTGATATCGGGTGCATCCAAAAGGTTGAGAACGGTATTGAGATAATGTCCGGTTTCCATCGTCAGGGCCAAAATGTTACCGTAGGTGGAGCGATCGAGAGCATAGCGCAGATCTAAGCCGATGCGTTGAACCGTGCCAATACTGCCAAAGGGTCGCTGTTCGATGAGAGTGCCACCGCGAATTACTTCCCCGATCAACAAATCCCGGAAATATTGGGCAACGGCCACCATAAACCCGACTAATTGCCGATGAAAATTGCGGTTAACGATCGCCCCCGAAGGTGGTTGGGCATTACCGTAGTTAAAGGCGCGACGATAGGCCATCATCCGGTCGCGGATCGTATAGCGCAAAGGTTTCCATTTGTCAAGTAAATATAGACCTCGCGCCCCCGGTCCCCGTTGAATCCGCATCCGTCCCTCTCTAAACAGACGCTGCAGCACTTGGATGACTTGAAAAACTTTCATCCGTTCGTGTTGGTAGATATAGTACAGTTCGGCGGCGGCGTGCAGTTGACTAGGAACGACGGAATCATCGAAATCCGGCTGGATATAGGGATAGGAAACGTTCTCGAAGGGAATCGGTCCTTTGGGTCCAAATCCGATTAAATCGAGGAAACTATCGGGACTACTGGAGCCGTCGGCAGCCCCCTTGAGTAGTTCACCGAAACGGTCTTCGAGTTGCTGTTCGTACTGTTGACGCTCTTCCGGTGGCATCGCTCCTAATTGATCTCTCAAAAAGGTCGCCCACAAGCGTTGAATGGTTTCTGTGGTGTTGTAGGTCATGGTTGGATTCCTTTAGGTTACTTGATCAGGGGTGAAATCAGGGGTATGGGTTTCATCCTGAGCTTCTCAGTATTTTTCTCCAAACAGTTAGAATTGATTGCCAGAACTTTGAGATTTTGTTTTTTGAATCGGTCTCGATTTGAGATACCTGTTCAGCCGAACTTTCCTGAATTTCTGAAAAAGAGAAATCTAAATTGCTTAGTCAGCCAGCAGCAGGACTTTGGTGCTTCTGGAACTCATTGAATTTTTGAAGAAACTCTTGAAACCGTTGGGTTTTCGGTTTTAGCTGCTCATCTTCTTCACCGAACATCTCTTCGATCATCTCCCAATTGTTTTTATACAGTGCATCTCCCTGATCTAAAAGCTTCAAGAGATCCCAGGCATTAACATCCTGATACACTCCTTGCAAGAAAAGCTGTTGTGGATTTTGGCGGTAAGGGTGATTGAGAAGAAGATAAACTATTAGGTCAAGGCTTGGTTTAAGCTGGTTAAACTTCTCCATATCTGTTTCGAGAGCCTCAAGTCTTCCTAAAATCTTTGTGAGATATTCACCTCCTCCTGTATCTCCTGTATCTCCTGTATCTCCTTTATCTCCTTTAGGTCCGGCATCTCCTGTATCTCCTTTATCTCCTTTAGGTCCTGTATCTCCTTTAGGTCCGGCATCTCCTTTAGGTCCTGTATCTCCTTTAGGTCCGGCATCTCCTTTAGGTCCTTGAGCGATTGCACCACCAAGGCTTTTGAAAATTTCACCCTCTACAGATTTCAGCAACTTTAGGCGAGCGTCAAGTAAGGAGGAATTGTTACAATTAAAATCGGAACAGGCTGTATTAAAATCCTCTAAAAGCCGGTCTTTCAGCACGTCCCCCTTCTTTGCATAGAAGTACAAGTCATTTCCAGAAGCAGCCAGAAATGTCGCTATTTGTTGGAACAGGTTGCAGTCTCCCTTCTTTAAAACTGCATAGAGAGTTTCGAGGTAAGTTAGCAAAAACATCTGAATGACGAAACTGCCTGATTCTCCTCGGAAACTAATCGCATCCCGAATCTCTGCCAGACGGGTATCAATATCTCCTAATCCTGCCACTTTTGGTTTGTTTTCCTGATCTTTTCCTCCCAAAAGTTCTTGTAATCCGACTGCATCAGTAGGTGGAGTATTTGTCTTTTGAGTTATTTTCGAGAGATCTTCAACGAAATCTATCAATCTCTTCTGAGAAGTCGTATTCATAGAAATCATCCCCTAAATGATTGTTTTTTTCTACATCAATACAAGTAATTTAAGTATCAAGTTCCTCATGGCTTGATGATGGCTGTTCCCCTGTTATTTAAGGTATGCTAGGCTGTTGCTGGAGGTCGAGGCTCACCGAGATTGTAAGCAATAGTGTCTACTGCATCAGAAATATCCTCTAGTTGCGGAGGCATCTTATCAGCAATGTCACGCAGGCTTTCTTCGTAGTTAGGTGGTAGAGCAACAGTTTTAAGTTCTTGTGGTTTTGTAGTTGTTCGCTTCTTCGCTTTGTCGATCATGTCTGTCAACTCTTTTGTATTGAACTGTATGCAAGATGGAGCCATTGTTTTCACTAAGTTTTCCCACTGTTCCTCCATGAGTTTTTGGATGTCCAACTCTTGATTCACTAACTTGATAATTGCCAATTGTTGTGGATAGGTTGGAGCGTTTTCATGCTCTGGAAGTGGTATTGGCGGTAGTGATGTTTTACCAGTTAAATCCTCAACTGGTGCATAAAGTAGCTTACGAACCTCCCACAAATAAGCGAGAATTTCTTCGTTGAGTGGATTGCGAGCATTTTCTTGAGTGGGAAGCAGGCTGATAACCTGATCGAAGAAGTGTTTCAAATTGGTGTCCATATCAGCACCACCAAAATACTTTTGAGGAACATTAGGAGTTGCTTTTTTCTGGAGACAACCGAGGATGTTAGGATCTGCGCTATCGGGCAAAAGGACAACATCGACAATATAGCTATAGGCAACTGCTCGGTATTCAGGTTCGCCTTTTCCTTCATCGTCTTTTCCCACTGCGTAAAGATCGATCGCCCTGTCAAGATCGTAGAGGACTTTATCCAGCTTGATCTGGCAGATAACCTGGTCAGGTGTGCAGCCACACTGCATATAGCAATCTAGCTTGTCAGCCAGCAGGTTGCGCTTGAGGACGAGGTTTAACATTCGTTCTTCTGCTTTGCCGAGAACTGACATCCCATAGAGACCATAGAACAAAATCGGCGGTCGGGCGAGTCGCAGCAGCCGGAAACCACCAGAAGGTTTGAAGGCTTCCACAAACAGGGACAAGGCTTGCAGAAAAGCGGTTAGAGGTGGAGATGGGGAGACTGCGTTAGTACCGACGGTTACGAGGCGGTGGAGGCGTTCGAGGTCCAGTTGAGCGGTTGCACCCAGTTGGCGCAATCCCTCTACGCTACCTTGACCTGCCCGTTGGATGACGGCATCCATAATCCGGGACAGTTCGTTTTCTACTAACAGGACGCGCAGATCTCCCTGTCCCTGTTGTTCTAGGGCTAAAAAGATCTCGCGGTAAGCTTCCAGTCCTCTAGGCCATTCATTGGGACCGTAAGCCTCCTGAGTCGCGCCCACCAAATTCCGCAGGGAATAAATGACCGTATCCCGGCGCACCTGCAACTCACTGTAGGGAGCCTGGAGCAAATACTTGCCGCCACTGAAGCCGACATTAGCCAGTGCCTCACCCATCATCACTAAGAGGACGGAAGCCACTTCATCCAAACTCTGAGCGAACTTGCGATAGATGAGGCTCATAGTGGGAGTCAGCGCCCCAACCAGCCGCGCCAGGCGAGCATAATCCCCCAAGGTGCGACGGATGCCGAAGGTTTTATCCCGCTGTCTGGGATCGAGGGCAAAACGAGCCGAATTCACCCCTTCCTGAATGGCAGAACGAACTGCCATCGCCCAGCCTTCCAATTCTAGGGTCACGTCCTTGAGAATGGAATTGGTAGTCAGTTCCCGCAAATCCCGCTCCACATCATTGATCGCTTGCTGCATCTCCGCATCGGAGGATGTGGGAGCTTGCTGCAGGGGCATCGGTGTACCAGAAGCCAAAAGAAAGGGAACTCCCTCCGCCTCCTTGTTGATAGCTACTGCTCTGGGATTGTTTTTATAGCGGTTTAGTAATGCCTCTGCTATCTGTTTGGCATCATTAGGATCGCTGACTTTTAATTCTCGCCGCAGAAGATTATCCAACGCCATACGAGAACTACTGTTCGGCATCAGGCCATTATTTTTGGCCATGGCACTACTATAATTAAACGGATTGCCAGATGAAGTGTTCATAATTTATCAGGGCAAGGAAAAAAGGTGTTGGGGTTTTTTCAGTTATCGGTTATCACTTACCCCCTATAGTCCTAAGTTTTCAGAGCAAAGCGGCTTGTATTTCTTTAAAACTGGGTGAAGATGGGGAAATAGGGTGTGTAAGATGGTTAATAACCCGATTGGATAACTGAAGGGCGGGAATTTGACCATTAGCGAGGGCATAACTAGCGGCACTAACCAGAAATCGCGGCGGTAAATCGGGGGGAACCCCTCCTTGGACTAATTGTCTAGCACCGGCTTGAATCGCTTTTTCATCATCTTTAGAGAAGGGAATAATATCGGCCAGGGCCTGTTGGGCGAGATTGCGACGGGTTTGATAGGCAATTTCATCCACCAGATGGGGAATCAATAATTCTGAGGTGGTTAACAGACGTGCCGGCAAACGGTGAAAACGATTAGGGTTATAGATTTGCTGCCAGACGCGCCGTAAGCGATCGCCTTCTTGACCAAATCCCATCCGTCGCAACATTTCCGCTAAGATCAAAATCCTCAGATATGCCGTCGGGTGCGCTCCTCCGGGACGATAGGTAAGGGTACGGGGAGCGGGATGAGCGAGAAAAAGTGCCATTCCCCAAGCTGCAGCCGGACCGGCTAATAAAATCGCCGCCAAATCGGCAAAAACTTCCTTATGCCAGCGTCCGTAGATGCGAGTAATACTGGGGTCGCCACTGGTGCCGAGAATGCGACGGATCACCGCTTGACGATTTTCCTGCCAGATACCCAGATCCGCTTGCAGATTGTGGGCTACTTCGTGGATAAAGACCGGTTGCCAGGGATTATCTCGATCCCAAGGAATCCGGATAATCGGGAAGGGATTAGGTTCTCCCAAAAGACGAGTCAGCAAAACTCCACGACGCATAGTAGCGGGCGAGAAACCGTGTTCCATATAACACAGGGGTTTTAGCATCGGTGCGCGAAATAATCCCGGGGAGGACTCGCGAATGGCCCGATAACAATCGATCGCGATCAGATCATGGGCGGCGAGAGCGGCGGCAAAAGAGGAACCCCTTTGACTAAAAATTTCAAAAAATAGCCCAAAACTACGGCGAGCGCGGTCAATTTCCCGTTCTACCAGTGCTATATCGATTAAAACTCGCTCTATCGGTGACTCGTTCCACGTCGCTTGTAGATGCTGAAGACGACGTTGAATTTGCCGATCAATCTTAGCCAGACGTTGATTAGCTGCCCGAAAATGGTCGGGAGAGGGAGCGTAGGGTAAATCTTGGGGGCGAATCCCCACGGAAGCATAATTTACCCTGACCAGACGACGCGCTCGCGCCGTTAGATCTAAAATTTTATTGTGTAGAAAAGCTCTCGTTCCCATACTGCCCCCATTGCGGCTGATTGCCTAACTGCCTTGAATCCGAATCGTTACCGGTCCGCGCAGACGATAGCTATGGCTGCGGCCACAGGTGGGACAAGGTCGTCCCCCGGGCATTGATCGCCGGCCGGGGCGATGCGAACCCGGGCCAGATGTGGTCGTGAGCGGACGGGCTAAACGGCGCACGGTGCTAGGACTTTGGGCGACTCGGGCGGTGGCACGACGCACGGCAGCAGCCACAGACCGGGCGGGTAAACCTCTTTGGGCAACGGTACGACTAACCCCGCGGACAATGCGAGGCACGGCTCTAGCGGCGGCCGGCCCTTGACGATGGGCGAGGGTGCGTGTAGCTTGGCTGACACTACTGACCAATTGCCTGCGAGTTTGCCGGGGTAGTCGCGAGATATTGGGCATAGCGGTCCGCAGGGCAACGGCGGAAACAAAGGGAGCGGCCGCATCGATCGCATCTTCGGTCTCGGCTAGGTCAAATAAGTCCTCCAAAGCCTCAAACTCATCGGCCTCATCGGCCAAAAGTCTTCCGGCCACGTTGGCAATACGTCCGATTAATTGCGCTTGCGGTATGGGGATCATACTGGCGATCGGCCCGACCACGCGGGCTACGGAACCAATTCCCCGGCCCACTCTTCCAGCAACTTGTCCGACTCTGCGTCCCACATTGCGAGCGATGCGTCCCCAGCGTCGGAAAAACTCGTCCGTGTCCTCCTCGGCCAGGGCATCGGCCAGGGCATCCTCCAGGGCATCGAAACCCGAATCGTAGCCCTGTTCTCCCCAGTCTTCCATCTCGTCAAATCCCTGACCACTGCGAATTAAACCACCGATAAAGGCATCATCATCGGCTTCGGCCAGATCGTATTCCCCGAATTCATCCCCGGCATCGTAGCTATTGTAATAGTCGCCCCTTTGGGCGGGGCCTTCCACTTGATCGTAAAACAAGTCATCCATGACATCGGTTTCAAAGGCTTGGTACATGATTTTTTTCTCCTAATTGCAAGGGCAGAAATAGCTATAGGCGCGTGATCATAATTTCCACGGGTCCCTGTAGTCTTAGGCGCCGGGGCAGACCACCGCGACCGGGACCGGGGCGAACAGAAGTTCTTCTCATCCCCGGGGCGGGACGGGATAATTGCCGTACTAAACGGGGTTGCGCCGCCACTCTCGCCCCGGTTTGTCGGATAGCCTGCGGTAAGCGACTGGGGGATAAACGACGACGAGCGGCGGTTTGTCCGACACTCTGAGCTATCCTCGGCAAAGCTCGCAGGGCAGCCGGTCCCTGACGGCGGACTAGATTTTGAGCTACTTGGGTGGTACTGCGAACGATCTGACGGCGGAGAGGGCTACTAAGGGCGGCACGGCGCAGCGCCGGTCTAACCATAGTGCGGGCCGCCATACCAGCTAGTACGGGTAAGGCCTCATCTAGCTCCTCATCGGCAAATAAATCAGCTAAGTCTTCTAGGGCATCCAATTCATCAAAGCCCTGGGCAGCATACTGTTGCAGCAGCGGGGCTATTTGTCCCAAAATGCCGGCTAAGGGATTGGCAGCCCGTCCGGCACGTCCCGCCACTCGCTGCACTTGGCCCGCCACTCGCTGCACCTGTCCAGCTACTCGTCCGGCGGTTTGGGCCGCCCGTCCCACCCCCCGGGCTACCCGGCCGGCAGTGGTGGCTCCCCGACGGGCCGCCCCCGCCACCCGGCTAATTCCTCCTAATAATTGTCGGAAAAATTCATCGCTGTCTTCCGCATCTAGGGCATCGGCAACGGCTTCTTCTAGGGCATCCCAATCATTGGCTTCGCTATCGATGAAGTAATCATCGCCGAAATCTTCCCCTAATTCTGCCTCGTATTCGTCTCCTCCCAGAAAGCCCTCTCCTCCCAGATCTTCCAATCCTAATTGCTCTTCGCCAAAACTATCTTCGGCCTCAAATCCTTCAAAACCTTCGCCTTCCATCCCGTCCCAAGCATCGAAGGCTCCCTCATCGCCAAAGGAGGAATTAGCGGCTAAATCCTCCATAACATCACTTTCAAAAGGCTGATCCATATAAGTACCTTCCTGAGCGCAAGTAGTCGCTAAAATGTCGATAAAATTAAGAACAATTTCGACAGAATTAGGTCTGACCTAACCTTGTCTGTCTTCTCGTATTCCACATCGAGGGCTAGAGTGGCATCTTGCTAAGGAGTATTCCGCCATCTAGCCCTCTATCACTATTTAGAATAGATTGTTCCTCTCCCTCTTACCAGTCACACGATCTAGGTCACTTATTTGGTGTAACTCATTTAAGGGACGTTGTACCAATTTTCAATAGTCGTGACTGACATCTGCAAGCGCAATTCTTCTCTCAGAGCGAAATTGCTCCTTAGAATGAATAACTAAGTCTGTCATTACTTTTGCAAAATGATATTAGACTTCCTGTAAAAAATTTAAAAACCTCTGGTTGAGTCAGCATTGTCCGAGTCAGCCGTCAAAAGGAAAAAATACAGATCAAAGAGTTTTTGAACTGACAGAAACCTTATTTATCGGACAAAATGCCTGAATTTACTAAACCGAGAAGTCTCCTCTCTCCTGAATCGGTAAGAAGTCTTTGTTTTGGGTCGTCGGTCGTCAATACCAAATTAGTTTACACTTCATCGACCCCAGGGTTAATGCGGATGGAGGGACTCGAACCCACACATCAAAGACACTAGAACCTAAATCTAGCGCGTCTACCAATTCCGCCACATCCGCAAATATGTCACCGTATTTCATCATAGCATAAGATACTATAGGAAAGATAAAATTTTTTATTCTTAATAATTTTATGCTCTTAGGTTTTGTCTTTCAGTCTCCCGGCCCCGTCCTCTGGGAGATCGGACCAATTTCGGTGCGCTGGTATGGATTTCTCATCGCTATGGCGGTATTATTGGGTGTCACCCTCTCCCAGTACCTCGCCCAAAAAAGAGCGATCGATCCGGATTTAATCGCTGATTTGGCCATTTGGTTAGTAGTGGGGGCTATACCTGCAGCCCGTCTGTACTATGTTCTCTTTCAGTGGCAAGAATACGCGCAAAATCCTGCTGATATTATCGCCCTTTGGAAGGGAGGTATCGCTATTCACGGGGCAATTATCGGGGGGTTGCTGGCAGCCCTAATCTTTGCCCGCATTAATCGGGTTTCTCTTTGGCAATTACTCGATCTGGTGGCACCTTCGGTTATTCTCGGTCAAGCGATCGGACGTTGGGGTAACTTTTTTAATTCGGAAGCTTTTGGCAGTCCGACTAATTTACCTTGGAAGTTGTTTATTCCTCCCGCTAGTCGTCCTTTAGAATATATCACCGTCGATTATTTTCACCCCACCTTTCTCTACGAATCTCTCTGGAATCTGGCAGTTTTTGCCCTACTCATCTATCTATTTTTCTGGGGTTTAAAATACCCTAGTAAATTAAAAATTGGCACCCTTACCCTAGTCTATTTTATCGCCTACAGTCTAGGTAGATTCTGGATCGAGGGGCTACGCACCGATAGTTTAATGTTTGGACCTCTGAAAATGGCGCAAATAATTAGTTTGGGGGCGATCGCTATCGGTATTTTCGGTTTATTCTGGTTATATAAACTGCAGCGTCCTTTACCAGATGTGGTGGCGACCGTCAGTTATAATCAAAAGTCACCCTAGCTAACCCTGACAATGGATCTAGTAACGATTTTTCAACAGGTTTTAAACGGTTTATCGATCGGTAGTGTCTATGCTATTTTTGCCCTCGGTTACACTTTGATTTTTTCCATTTTAGGGATTATCAATTTTGCCCATGGCGCAATTTTTACCCTCGGTGCCTATTTTACCTACGCTCTAGCGGGGGGAGTTTTCGGTTTTAATGGTTTATTAGCTAATGCCAAATTACCCTTTTCCTTACCCTTTTTTTTGGCACTTTTGCTAGGCTGTATCCTTTCAGGTTTCACCTCGGTTCTTCTGGAAAGATTGGCCTTTAAACCCCTCCGGGTACGGGGTTCCGATTCTCTCTTAACTCTGGTTTCTAGCCTAGGGGCAGCCTTGGTGATTGTCAATGTCATTCAATACTTATTCGGGGCAGAAATTTATACTTTTCCCGATGGGATTTATGGCAATCTTCCCCCCGCAATTAATTTTGGTACAGCCGATCGCCCCGTGGCAATTCGCACAATTCAGATGATTATTTTTCTGGTTTCAGCAGTTATGGTAGCTTTACTGACTTATTGGGTTAATTTTACCAAAATGGGCAAAGCTTTACAAGCGGTAGCTGAAGATGTCACCACTGCCAGTTTGTTGGGGATCAATCCCGAAAAATTTATCGTGATTACCTTTTTTATTAGTGGTGCCTTGGCAGGTTTAGCAGGAACTTTAGTCGGTTCTAGTGTTAGTATCGCCGGTCCATATTTCGGCATTGCTTTCGGATTAAAAGGTTTAGGAGTGATTGTTTTAGGGGGATTGGGAAGTATCCCCGGAGCGGTAATCGGTGGTTTATTATTGGGTATTGCCGAAGCTTTTGTTCCCGCAGAATATTCCGGTTATCGAGAGGCGATCGCTTTTGCTATTCTCTTTATTATGTTGTTAGTTCGTCCCCAGGGTTTACTAGGCAGAAAGTTAATTCAAAAAGTCTAATTCGGTTTAATTAGCCCCGAGAAAAACTGTTTTTCCCGACAAGGAAGATTGATAGGCAGCATAGGCCACTTCTAGGGCATAAAGACTGGCTTGGGGAGTAACATAGAGAGGAACCCGATCGAACAGATAATCTAGTACCATGGCGGTATCTTTGGCAAAAAGACCGCGACGGGTTTCCGCTTCTAAAGCTTGGCTACCTTCACTATTAATTAACTGCCCTGTTTCCCCTTCAAAAATTAAGCTGCCCGTCTCGCCATGAATAGTGAAAGTTCGCTCATTCTGCCAAAAAACTTCCCCTTTGCCGTAGGTAACTTCGGCAATTAAGCCATTTTTAAATAATAACTGCGCCTCACACAAACAGGCCAGAAAATAATCGGATTCCGGGGCATTCCAATAACGACAATGACAGGATACGGACTCCACTTCCCCAAATAAATTAGTCAAGCGATGGATACGAGAAAGGGCAGCGATCAAAGGAAACCCGAATAAATCCCGATGAAATGTCCAGCGCCGGGGTGCCGGTCTGCTGGGGGCGATCGTGGTATAACGGGCTAGGTGGATATTGCCGAGGGTGGCTAAATACTGCTGTTGGGTTTGATGCAGTCCCCCCAAAAGTTCAATATGTTCGACGTGCAGTAATTTGTTCTCGGTTTCGGCTAGGGTGATTAATTCAGCTGCCGCTGCCGGGTGGAAAGCTAGGGGATACTCGACGATAACGTGCTTACCGGATTTTAAGGCAGTACGGGCGATCGAGGCATGGGCCTGATTAACATTGGCAACGACAATCAGATCGAGATCGGGATGGCTGGCCAGGCTTACTGCCGAATCTAGGGCAGAAATTTGGTATTTTTGCGAGAAATTAGCGATCGATTCGGCACTATTACCGCTAACATACAGAAGCCTAGCGCGATCATCTGCTTGCAAGCTTTCAGCGCGACGTTGAGCGGCGAACCCCGTCCCAACTATACCAATTTTCAGGGGATGATTAGAAGTCATCGGGGGCATTCTGGCGACATTAATTATCGGGAAGTGGGGTGTGGGGTGTGGGGTGTGGGGTGCGGGGGAGAATAAATAAAAATAATCTCCTGACTCCTGACTCCTGCCGACTGCCTCTCGCCTTTTCCAGCTTTATCTTGGCAATTAACCTATCTATTATCTCAAAAATAGCACTCTAAAAGATGTGGGAGGGTGAATTCAAATTTTGAATGGGCAACGCCAATTTTTTGCTCCTGTTTAGGCCCCAGATCTTCTAAACCGCGATCGGTTGTCGGGGAGCATGACGACGAGGGGAAACCACCACGGGAGTTGGCGACACTGCACAGGTTAATTCTAGAGACTGTTCTAAACTAACCACCCGATTGAGTTGTTGCCATTCAGTGCTAAAAGGAGGCATCGCTAGAGCGCAGGCTTTCCAATGAGCTTCGACGGGAACATCTAGTTGTTGACAAGTGCCACCGCGCCGACCTTGGGTTTGATAGTATCGGCAGTATCGACAGGAAGAGGTAAGAAAGTTTGCGGCTTGCATGGTTTGGCTTTAAAAGGAAGATGATTATAAGGAACTCAAGGGATGACTCTCTTTTCGCTCTGTGTAATATTGTCCTACCCTGTGCCAAGGGTATTTTCCTGACTACCACAGCTAGAACTGATATGCCATATAGTTTTTAGTGATCCCCAAAAAAAATTTTATTTTTAGAATCTTTTAATAGTTACTTTGCAAAAAGCAGCACTGTCTCAAAACTGAAGATTTCAACTCAGTTGTGGCCGAGGTTATTGGGTCTAGTATCAGCAATAACAGAACGGGGATCAAGCCTTAGCTCGATAGAATTGATGAATACAGGTTCAATTAAGACAGAAAAGATCGGCCAATTGATTCCTGACTCAAAACCACTCTTTCCACAATACTATAAAAAAATTGAATCTTTTACCCCGCCCGACTGGGCAAAACAAAAAGCACAACATTGCCAACGCTCAAGCTCTCCGGAGGGAGTGGGAGACTGACAACGAGGGCAAATTGGCCAGGATCGGGTTCTATGACGTATTTTCTGGCTCCAAGTCTCTAAAATGTCCGGTTGCTGGGGATTTTCTGGCGGTTTCTCCGGGGTGACATAGCTAGGATGATCTCTGAGGGAATTAGGTGCGATCGCTTCTAGCGGAATTAACTGACTATCCTGCTGCCAACGGGCAGCAGAAAAGCGGATATCGCTCAAGGGAGTCTCTAACTGACTATTAAGCCGTTTTAATAAGCTATAGCGTTGTAAAGACAATTCCTGTGCTAAAGCGGCGCTACTGGTAGCCACCGATAAAACCCCGCGACTCAGGGAAAAAGGCCGGGTTTGCTCAAGCAGACGGGGATTAATAATTTTTGGCCACAATTGCAGCACTTGATCATAGTGGCGATATTCTTCCCAACCCGCCTGTTGAGTAATAACCGCCAAAATTTTGTCAAGAGAATGTAAAGACATAGGGAAAATCTAGGGAATACCACGTTAGACTAGGACGAAAAAACCCCCTAACTTTTCAGCATAACCTTTAATACCCTCATGAAATCCGATCGATCCCCATCCCCCCAAGATTCCCCTCTCTCGATCGTCCATCAACCCAGTTCAGCCATCGATCCCGCTCGGGAACCAGAATACCTAGAAGCTGCTGTCATTAACGTCTATCCCCAAGCTGAAGATGTCTTTTTTACCCCTTGGGGTATCCGGGCAATGGTGATCTTTTTAATTGCTAATAGTCTCCTGAGTCTCAATCAATGGTTAACCAATACTACCCCCACCCAGACGAAAGCTGAGAATTCCCCCCTCGAGCAGCGCCAAAATAACTCCCGCCACCTCGATCGATTGATAGCGATCGCTCGTCCAGTACAGAAAACTCCTCAAACCAGTCCGATCGTTAATATTCCCGCTCCTCCCCTTAAAACCAGCCCGATAACTAATATTACCGCCCCACCAGTGGTTCAGAGTCCCCCCACCGCTATCAATCTGACTAATGCCCTCTTACCCCCGAATCCGCCACCGTCCCCAATGCCGGCCCATCAATTACCCGTCAGTAAGATCAAGCAATCTTTACCCGTCGCCCCCCCGGACCCCAGTACCCCTCCAGCATCTTCCCTAGTTTCCGCACCACCACCGCCACCGCCCCAAGTCACCCCCGCCCCCTCGACCGCGATCATTAACGAACGAATGTTGGAGGAATTGCGCCAAAGGGAAGAATCACCCGCTAATTTACCCTTTTTTCAACGGGAAAAAGCCCGTCGCTTGGCCAATCAAAACCGACAGGATGCCACGGAGTTAATGAAACAGTTACCGCCAGAATTACAAGCATCCCCTTCTCCCAGTAGTCCGGCACCTTCAGAAACAGCCGATCCCTCCCAGTCCCCCGTCCCTAGTTCTATCATTATTGATAGGAGCGGCACTTCGGTAAACTATTAGGGTTCCTATCGGGAGGACGGCAATGGGTTTGTTTGAGCGCATGGGCCAAGCAATTCGCGCCCAAGTCAATAGTCTGATTCAGGAAAATCAAGATCCAGAAAAACTACTGGAAAAGGCGATCTTGGAGATGGAAGGGGAATTGATGCAAATGCGACAAGCCCTGGCGGCAGCCGTCGCTACCCAGAAACGCACCGAGCGCCAACGACAACAACAGGAAAAAGCAGCCCAAACTTGGCACGAACGCGCCCAATTAGCCCTAAATCACGGTAACGAGGAACTCGCCCGCCAAGCTCTCAGCCAATGGCAAACCTATCAAAGTCAGATCGCCCCCCTACAAACCTCCCTGCAACAACAAACGGCTATTATACAAAAGTTAAAGAAAGAACTCTTGACAATTGAACGCAAATATGCTGAGATGAAAGCACAGAAAAGCCTTTATGTGGCCAGATTGCGATCAGCGAGTGCCAGTCAAAAAGCCCAAGAAATCATGGGCAGTTTGAACAGCAGTCAGATGGGGACTATTTTCGAGAAATTAGAAGCAAAAGTCTTAGAAGCCGAATCCCAAGCCGATTTAATCCAGTATAAAGACCCCTTAGAGCGACAATTCCAAGATTTGGAGGGACAAAAACAAATTGAAGCCGAATTACTCAAGTTAAAACAAGAAAACTTGGATGGGTAATGTGGGAAGTGGGAAGTATTTTCAGTGAACAGTGAACAGTAAACAGTAATCAGTGAACTGAAAACTCACATCTGACTCATGAATACTGACTGCTGATTGCTTCTATAGTTGATCAGAAATTTGGGTTGAAAACCCCGTCCTTTTTGGATGGCCTTGTGCTAAAATACCCACAGGTGGTTCCGACCGTGAGAACGTGAGGAAACAGGTTAAACCTCCTACTCCGTGATCTCAAAATTTCTAACAGTCAATGGTGTTTAATTAAGTCCAAACTGTCAGAACGCAAAACAATTAAATACTGTGGGACACACAGAAATTTACGCTTGGGGAGTAGTCTTTAAGAGTGCTTGCCTTATAGGTGTAGTCGGACTAGATATGAAACTGTAAGTCCAAAGCTAACATAGTTAGTAGAGGCTGGATTCAGCCCAAGAATCTCCGCACTTTTAGGGCGGAGATTGTCAACTTGGAAAATAAGCCGTTAGGCAACATGGGAAATTTTAAGAACAGTTAACTGATTTAGTACACACCGAGAGGAACAAGAGCGTCATGAGTTTATTCGATCGCCTTAGCCGAGTTGTCCGAGCTAACCTCAATGATATGGTGAGCAAGGCTGAAGATCCAGAAAAAATGCTGGAGCAAGCTGTCAGTGATATGCAAGAGGATCTAGTACAGGTACGTCAAGCGGTCGCTAGAGCGATCGCCGAACAACGACAAACAGAACAAAAATACATCAAAGACCAGTCAGAAGCCAATAAATGGGAACAAAGAGCCAAATTAGCCCTTTCTAAAGGGGATGAAACTCTCGCCCGGGAAGCTCTTAAACGCAAGAAAGATTTCACGGAAACCGCCGCCATTCTCAAAAATCAACTGGATCAGCAAACGGTACAGGTAGAAAGTCTGAGAAAAAACTTGATTGCGCTCGAAAGTAAGATTTCTGAGGCAAAAACCAAGAAAAATATGTTAGTAGCTCGCTCCAGAGCCGCAAAAGCTAACGAAGAACTCCAAAAAACCCTCGGCAGTATCGATACCAGTAGTTCCATGTCCGCTTTTGAGCGCATGGAAGAAAAAGTTGTGCAGATAGAGGCCCGTAGTCAAGCTTACGGTGAATTGGGTGGCATCGGCATCGAAAATCAATTCGCTGCACTAGAATCGGGTAGCGATGTGGAGGATGAATTGGCACTGCTAAAAGCAGGAATGTCCGGGGGAGCATTACCCGGTACAGCTTCTAGTCAACCCACTTTACCCCAAGCAACCACCGTCAGGGATTCAGCAGTAGATGCAGAATTAGAGGAATTGCGATCGAAGTTAAAAGAACTGTAAAACTTTGAGCGCATCGAGACGTATCATCTATGGTACGTCTCTATTTATTAGTTTTGTTGTTGAGATAGGGAATAAGCTAAGACGCATTTTAACCGCCTATATCCCAACCGACTGCTAAAACGGCATGACCTCCTCCTCCATTCCATTTAAAACCGATTGCTACTGCACGTTGATTATCAAGTTCAGTTTGTAAGGTGGTAAATTCAATCAAACCATTAATATAAATTGGATTAAAACTATACCTTACCCGCATAGGAGCAATATTAAGAATTGGCAAGGGTTTATTGCATAATGAACTATTGGGTGAACTGCAACAACCTGTTAATTCAAAAGCAACATTGGCAAGGTTACATTGCTGTGTTGTGATGTCATCATTTTGTTGAAAAACCATCCGCATTGAAGCAGCTCAACACTATTGGGTTTGTTCTTGTTTAATCCAAGATATTTTGTTAACTCTAGTTGCTTGCCCTAGGATATCATCTGCTAAAGTAATTAGTTTTCCTTCATGAACTCTTAAAGGCATTAATTTTTTTCCTTTTACCTTGTTCCAAGGCTCAGCCTTGGAACTTAATATCTAAGGCTCTGCCTTACTTCAATGTATTATCCTTCAAGTAGAACCTGAAATCAAGCGTTCCCAGATTCTATCTGGGAACGAGACGACAAAAATCATGGTGTTTTTTTAATCAAGTCGCATTTTAGTTTTAATATCTTAGATCATTCGCACCTCCATCAACTCCTCTCATGTTTGGTATTTTTTCGTTGCTATTCTCGTTATTACTTGAATTGCCACCTTGATTACTTAAATCGTCATTGCCACTGCTGCCAGTATATTGGTCATTGCCACTGCTGCCAGTATATTGGTCATTGCCACCGCCACCAGGATATTGGTTATTGCCGCGAGACTCATCATCTGTACAACCAGTAGTATTAGCTTCTAAAGGACTACACTGACTAATAAAAAGTATGGACGGATAGTTTTGTTGAGAGGAAGTGATTTGAGCCTCTGCTGTGCCAGCGATAGACAAACTGATGAATGTAATAGCAGGCGCTAATTTGAAAATCAATTTCATAATTGTTCTCTCCAATTATCTTAACCTGGATATGTGATTTAATCTAGATGTCTGAATTTAATTATAATTAATAACTCTAAGTTCTTTCAAGACGGCAAAAAACGGATATTGTCGGAAGTTTTATTAAGTCTCTTTACAAAAGTCGGATAATGACGGATAATAACGGTAATCTAGCTGAAAGCGTACTAGTAATTAACATGGATAATCAAGAGATTTTTAAACTTATTGATGAGGTAGTTTTTAGGCAAACAGGAAAACACTTAGACACTTTACAATTGGGTATTTTAAAAAGCGTTTTTAATGGTTATAAATATGCTCAAATCGCCCAAGATTATAAATGCAGTGAAGGTCATGCTAGAGATAAAGCCTATGAACTTTGGCACATTCTCTCAGAAGCATTAGGCGAAGATTTAAACAAATCAAATGTTCGATCGGCAATTGAAAGATTAATAATTACTAATAGTAGCAATAACTTGGTTAATTCTGGACGAATTGACAAACTTAACTTTTGTCACAACTCTCCTCAATCTCCTGAAAACTTAGCGATGGATAATTCTGATATAATTGAAACCGAAAACTTGATGATTGAAGAAAAATTCAAAGAAGCAAAACTAGAAACCGTTCCCAGACTGGTGCAAGTAGGGCTAACTGCCGAACAAATTGCTCAAGTCCTCGATTTACCTTTGTCATTAATTTTAGAAACTTTAAGGTAATTTCTTAATGGATAGTACAATAGTTTTTTGTCAAAACCTCAGAAAGAATCGAGGCAATTTATTAGTTTATAATCTCGGTCAGGGAGAATTGAGAAATAGCTTACAGCCTTTCTCATCAAGATGAAGTATAACCTAATCGGGTATCTACGACCGAAGACCGGCTACTGTTAACCGTTTCGGCATTCCATAAAACGAAAAACTTGTACCTCATCACTAGGTAAAAATTTTCAAGCAATGCCGCTCAAAACCCTTTAATTCTGAAGATAATCCTAAGATTTAGCCCGAAAAAGAGCCAGAAAGGTGAGGATAGCTAGGATGGAAGTGAAAAGCAATTTTGACTCGAAATTATCCCAAGGGATCGATCGCATTTAACGAAACCCTTACCCTAACAGCATAGGACAAGAGAAGGACTTATTAAGGAGAAACCCAGCCATGAAAATCGGCGTAATCAAAGAAAGTGACCAAGGCGAGGCGCGGGTGGCGCTAGTGCCAGATACCGTCGCCCGTTTAGTCAAGGCGGGATTTGAGGTAATTGTCCAAAATGGGGCAGGAATTAGCGCTAACTTTGCCGATAGTGCCTATAGTGCCGTGGGAGCCGCCCTGAGCGAAAACAGCGAATATATCTATGAAACTGCCGATATTATTCTCAAAGTCGCCCCTCCTAGCGATAGCGAGATCGATCGCCTGAAAAGTGGAGGTATCCTCATCGGCTTTCTCGATCCCCTGCGTCAGCCCCGGCGCATTGCCAAATTAGCCGAGCGCGGGATTACAGCTTTGAGCATGGAATTAATTCCCCGCAGTAGTCGCGCTCAGAGCATGGATGCCCTCTCCTCTCAGGCTAACCTCGCCGGTTACAAAGCAGTACTCCTCGCCGCCGTTGGGCTGCCGAAAATGTTCCCGATGATGACTACCGCCGCCGGTACGATCGCCCCAGCCAAAGTGCTGGTATTGGGGGCAGGAGTTGCCGGATTGCAAGCTTGCGCCACCGCCCGCCGTTTGGGGGCAGTGGTGGAGGCTTTTGATATTCGTCCCCAAGTCAAAGAAGAAGTGCAGAGTGTCGGGGCGAAATTTATTGAAATGCCCCTAGAAGAAGATACCGTCGCCGATAACGGTTACGCCAAAGAGGTTTCTCTTAGCACACAGGAGCGCATTTGTCAAGCCCTAACGGAACCAATTAAGCGAGCCGATGTGGTGATTACCACCGCCCAAGTACCGGGGAAACAGGCCCCGCTGCTAGTCACCAAAGAAATGATCGCCACCATGAAACCGGGGTCGGTAATCGTTGATTTAGCGGCGGAACAGGGCGGAAATTGCGCCTACACCCAACCGGGACGAGAAATCATCGTTAATGGGGTCAAAATCGTCGGAGCCGTTAATCTTCCTGCCACAGTGGCCACCAATGCCAGCCAGATGTACGCCAAAAACCTGCAAATGCTGCTACAACTTCTAGTCAGCAAAGACGGCAGTTTAAACCTCGATTTTGCCGATGACATCATTGATAGCGCCTGTGTCACCCACGCCGGCGAAATCCGCAACCAACGCATTAAATCCGCCCTCAGTGAACAGTTATCGGCTTTTTAGCTTTCAGCTTTTTCTCCCCATCCCCTATCCCCCTATCCCCCATCCCCTATCCCCTATCCCCCATCCCCCATCCCCTTTTTACTTAACCAATGACTGCCCAACTTTTAACCGCTTTAGTGGTATTTGTCCTCGCTTCCTTTGTCGGTTTCGAGGTGATCAATAAAGTTCCTCCCACTCTCCATACACCCCTGATGTCGGGAGCGAATGCAATTTCCGGTATCGCCGTTGTCGGTGCGCTCCTCATCGCCGGAGGCACGGATTGGCACGAATTAACCGTAATTTTAGGGTTAATTGCCGTTATTTTGGCGATGGTTAACGTGGTCGGTGGTTTTGTCGTTACCGATCGAATGCTGCAAATGTTCAAGAAAAAAGAGGCTAAATCATGAATAATGCCCTTACCACAGGGATCGAGTTATCCTATCTACTCGCCGCCATCTTATTTATCATCGGTCTTAAACAATTATCTTCCCCCGCTACCGCCCGTCAAGGCAATTTTCTGGCTGCGATCGGGATGCTAATCGCCATTATTGCCACCTTAATCAATCAAGAAATCCTCAGCTATGGTTTAATCGCCGTGGCGCTGGTGATTGGCTCGATTATCGGCTTAGTTTCGGCGCAAAAAGTCCCGATGACAGCTATGCCCCAAATGGTGGGGATTTTTAACGGTTTAGGCGGCGCGGCTAGTGCTTTAATTGCCATTGGCGAATACTGGCGTTTACTGCAAAGTGGTGAAAATATTGCCTTTGACTCGATACTGATCGCTATTTTGGGTGTATTGATCGGTGGTGTCACTTTTACCGGTAGTGTCCTCGCTTTTGCCAAATTACAGGAATTAATCACTGGCGCGCCCGTAACTTTTCCTTTCCAACAACCCTTTAACATTCTCTTGCTACTCACCTTTTTAGGGGGTAGTGTCTATCTCTTTTTCGATCCCACCTCGATCGATGTTTTCCTGACCTTGGTGGTACTTTCCCTAATTTTCGGGGCTTTATTCGTGCTTCCCATCGGTGGCGGCGATATGCCCGTGGTTATCTCCCTCTTAAACTCTTTTTCGGGGATTGCCGCTAGTGTAGTCGGTTTTATCCTGATGAATAGTATGCTGATCATCGCCGGTGCTTTGGTGGGTGCGTCGGGGATTATCCTGACTCAGATCATGTGTAAAGCCATGAATCGATCGCTGGCTAGTGTACTATTTGGGGCATTTGGTACAGGTGCTAGTGCCGGGGGCAAAGCGAGCGCCACTTCTAGCCTTGATAAATCGGTTCATGCCATCGATTCAGAAGAAGGGGCAATGATGCTCGGTTATGCGCGTTCTGTGGTGATTGTACCCGGTTACGGCATGGCGGTGGCCCAAGCACAACACGCGGTGCGAGAATTGGCTGAACAGTTGGAAAAAAATGGCGTTGAGGTTAAATATGCTATTCACCCCGTGGCGGGAAGAATGCCCGGTCACATGAATGTATTACTGGCCGAAGCTAATGTTCCCTATCCCCAACTCTACGATATGGATGATATTAATCCTGAGTTTGAGCGCGTCGATGTGGCGTTAATTATTGGGGCGAATGATGTGGTTAATCCCGCTGCCCGTCACGATAAGGCTAGTCCGATTTATGGAATGCCGATTCTCGACGTGGATAAGGCACAGCACACGATCGTGATTAAGCGGAGTATGCGATCGGGTTTTGCCGGGGTAGAAAACGAATTATTCTACAATCCCAAAACTTTTATGCTCTTTGGTAGCGCTCAAGATGTGGTAGCACAATTAGTATCACAAGTCAAGGATTTGTCATAATTCTTAGCAAATAGGACGGGGTTTTCACCCCGTCTTTTTTTTTATCCGATTTTCCAGAGTGTGAATTTAATTTTGTGCGACTACTTAGGGTCTGCTGAAAAAGTTTTTCCTAGGGGCAGGGTGTAGGGTGTAGGGTGTGGGGTGTAGGGTTTTACCGATTTTCAGGTGGTCAACTACCTAATTTTCAGGGAAAAAGTACCTGAATTTCCCCCTGATCACTCCCATATCTGGTACTTTTGGATTTCAAAAAAGTCTAAAAGTCTTACCCAACAAGGTTTTTATATTTATTCAGCAAACCCTACTTAAAGATAATCAAGAACTAATTCCCCTTTGGTGACTTTTTCGGTAATTAAAGTTCTGACTAACTCTAATTCTTCTAGGGTCACTTTACCATCAGACCTCATAGCTAGGGTGATTCTTTCCCTTTCCCCTTGAGTGATCACGCCATCAACACTAGCCTGTTCGATAATAGCTCGCAACTTTTCTAGTTCCTGTTGTTCTTCTGCGGTTAATTCTGCTTGATTAGGACGAGATATTTCCATAAAAATTTCTCCTTGAGCGATCAATACAAACTTGATAATTTTTTTCTAAGTAGTAGAACCCATGGCAGTTATCCCCAGTCGGGATCAGGAATCAGGGAGGATGCCTAATCAGTTTACACTTCATATTTCCTCGGAAACCCTCTCAACAAATACATTTGTATTAAGAAACATTAATAAAGCTGAGAGCCTTGACTATTGCCTCTGGGTTATTCCCTTGCCTCACGGTTAACTTTAATTTTGCTCGACCACTTAGAGTTGGCGAATACATTATAGCAGTTATCTTAATGGCGAGAGAAACTCTGTAGTACACGATCACATCGATAATTTCTAGGTTCGATTTCCTAGCTTGCCAACCGCTAACTATTTATCTAGTGATTTGAAAAGAGAGGGTCTTGAACCCGACATTTTTAGATAATGATTTTGGCTAGACCTTGATTCTTGACAGGGAGCCAGTAGGCCTGAATAGATGATTGATGATAACTGATAGAGCTTACAGTATAGTGATTAATAGAAGCATTTTGCAAAGAATTATCGAGATAAAGAATGGATATTCGATCGACTGACACCTCGCTCCTTACTTGGACAGGAGATACTTTAGCCCTAGGTTTACCAGAAGGAGCCATCGAGATTGCAGGAGAATTGGCAGAATTGAACGATAAACTAGGGGGAACCCTAGAGGATCTCATCTCCGAGACGGAATTCGAGGGAAAATTAGGCAGCAGTGCGGCGACTCGTCTAGGTGGTGGAGGTCCGATTCGCAAATTAATCCTGGTGGGATTGGGAAAAACTACTGATTTCGGCCTGCAAACCCTGCGTCTAGCGGCTGCTGCGATCGCTCGTCTGGCCAAACAACAAAAAAGCCAAGCTCTGGCCATCAGTTTACCGGTAGTTGCCGATCAGTTCGCCACTGCGGGAGCAATCACGGAAGGGCTGCTGCTGGCCACTCATCAGGATAACCGCTTCAAGTCCACTAAAGAGGAAAAAGGAGCCAAATTAGAAACCGTCGAGTTATTGGGTTTAGGAGAACAATCATCGGCGATCGCTAAGGCCGAGCAAATCTGTTCTGGAGTGATTCTGGCCAGAGAATTAGTCAATGCTCCCGCTAACACCGTCACCCCCCTGACCATGGCAGCCACCGCCGAGCAAATTGCCGCCGAATACGGATTAAGTCTCAAAATTCTGGAACAGGAAGAATGCGAAAGCTTGGGCATGGGAGCATTCTTAGGAGTAGCCAAAGCCTCGGATATTCCCCCGAAATTCCTTCATTTAATCTATAAACCCCAAGGAACCCCGAAACGTAAACTAGCAATCGTCGGCAAAAGTTTAACCTTTGATTCTGGCGGTTTGAATATTAAAGGGGCTGGCAGTGGCATCGAAACCATGAAAATGGATATGGGGGGTGGTGCCGCTACCCTAGGCGCAGCCAAGGCGATCGCCCAATTACAGCCAGAAGTGGAAGTACACTTTATCTGTCCGGCTACAGAAAATATGATTAGTGGTCGCGCTATGCACCCCGGGGACATTTTAACCGCTTCTAATGGCAAAACTATTGAAGTCAATAACACCGATGCCGAGGGACGATTAACCCTAGCCGATGGCTTGGTTTTTGCGGAAAAATTAGAGGTGGATGCGATCGTGGATCTAGCCACTTTAACCGGGGCCTGTGTCATCGCTTTGGGGGACGATATCGCCGGTTTATGGAGTAGCGATGAGAGTCTCACTGTTCAACTCCAAGAGGCCGCTAAATTAGCCGGCGAAAAATTCTGGCCAATGCCCCTAGAAGAAAAATATTTCGAGGGGATGAAGTCTCAAATTGCCGATATGAAAAACACCGGCCCGCGCCCTGGCGGTTCCATTACAGCCGCTTTATTTTTGAAGCAATTCATTAATAATACTCCCTGGCTCCACCTAGATATCGCAGGACCCGTCTGGTCCGATAAAGAAAATGGAATTAATAATTCCGGGGCCACCGGTTTTCCCGTCCGCACTCTAGTTAATTGGGTAATGGCCAATAATTAAGTTATCGGTGATCGGTAAGCGGTATTAGGTGAGGAGTATTTTCACTGTTTACTGTTTACCGATCCCTGAAAAATCTGCCCCACCCCTCACCCCTATCTCAAGGTCGCGATTCATCTCCCGTTAAACTGCGTAGCGGTTAACGGGAGATGAATCGCGACCAGAATGAAACTAACGCAGTAGCCTTTCCACTTTTGGGGAGTTTTGGTTCTCGACGTATTTTTTTAGTTGTTTGACAGTAACGTCGCCACAACTAGCCACGAAATAAGCTCCCGCCCAAAAATAGGGTTTGTTGTCGAAATACTTTGCCGCCAAATCCGGAAATTCTTGTCTAATTAAGCGACTACTAACTGTTTTAAGGTTAGCGATTAGTTTGGTCCATGATTGTAATTAGTTGATATACTAGGCAGTAAGTGTTACAATTTAACTATACATCACATCACGAAACTAACGACAGTGATAACGCTGGGAGCATCTCATTTATGCAAGTGAGTAATTATACTTGCCCCTAAAACTGTTTTCTAGCAAGGCTTTCAAAATAGCTTGACATAAAAACCTGATTTGGGGGTTACAAAGGTGACCTGATTTGGGGGTTACAAAGGTGAGATGCTCCCGATAACGCTTACCTACCAGTACAAACTAAAGGTAAACAAGAAACAGGAACGAGAGATTGTCCACATTCTTGATGTTTGTAAGAGCGTTTATAATTACGCGCTCTCGGAACGGAAAGATTGGTTAAACTCTCGAAAGTGTCTTGCGGATCGCTGTTCGCTAGTTTCTGAGTACATAATTCCTGCGGATCAACCCTATCCAAATTACTTCGTTCAAGCTAAAAATCTAACGGAAGCTAAAAAAGTTTACCCGATATTAAAGACGGTTAACGCTCAAGTCTTACAGCAAGTTTTAAAAACTGTAGATAAAGCGTTTGACCACATGAAATCGAAAGGCTTCGGCTTTCCTAGATTTAAGAAAAAGATGCGAAGTTTTGTTTTCCCCGCGCTCTCGAAAAATTTTCTAGGTGACGAATACTTAAATTTTCCACAATTGGGAAAAATTCGGATTAGGAAATCTAGGGAGTACCCGTCTGGGTTTGAGCCTAAACAAGCTCGAATTATCCAAAAAGCGTCGGGATTTTACGTTTTGGTTTCTTTCCAATCTACGGAATTAGTTCCCGATCTGACAGTAGGGAAGACCTGTTTAGGAATTGACGCGGGAATTGAGAGTTTTGTCGCTACTTCACGGGGAGATTTAATCAAAGCCCCTCGATTTTTGTTGAAAGTACAGAGTAAGCTTAAATTGCTACAAAGACGCTTGAAACATCAAGTCAAAGGCTCGAACAATTGG
>VYLX01000053.1_pt1 | contig 25687 bp, 12 predicted proteins | sample 5114181 | NCBI WGS metagenome assembly VYLX01 (sample SAMN12291812, study PRJNA351875) | freshwater metagenome | isolation source: freshwater lake | place: USA: Michigan, Sherman Lake | collected 2011-08-08
GGCGGGCGGGCCGGGGGCGGCGGTGGCGCGACGCTCGCGGGCGAGATCGATCTGGACGCGCTGATCGACAGCATCGCCGGCGGCGAGGCACCGAACACGTGCGCGACGCTCGACGACCCGGCGTTCGTGCCGAGCTTCGACCCCGCGGCGCGGCGTGCGCGGGTGCGTGAGCGGCTGATGAGCCTGGCACGCGATGTGACGCTCATCGCCACGCAGAGCCGGGAGGCCAAAGGCCTGCTCGAGCAGATGCGAGAGCATCACGACGATCAGCAGCGCGTCAACCGACTCATCGACCGCGTGATGGCGATCCGCGCCAAGGTGCAGGCCAGCGCCGAGGCGTTCCGGCTCATCGAGCGGCTCAACCAGACCGGCGCGTTCAACCGTCTGCGTGCCGACCGGGCGATCAACCTCGCGACCGATCTCTCGCCCATGGAGGCGCAGAAGCGTCAGATCGACCGCGACATCGTGAACGTGACGTGGCTGGGCGACGCGGGCGAGGCGCTGGCGACGATGCTCCGCGAGGCCGCCGCAGTCCTCGACGGCGCTCCCCGGCGGACGCGAGATCCGCTGCCCGCCGCCGAGCCGATTCGCCAGACGGACACGACCGCTGACGCGACCGCGGGCCATGCCCGCGTCGCGGCTGTCGCGGTGATGCTGGGCGGCGAGCCGTCCGAACTGATCGGTCGCACGCTCGACCGCCTCGCCCGCACCAGCGGCGTCGCCGACCTTGTACTGCTGGACATGTCCGGCGGAGCGGCCAACCTCGGCGATGCGCACGCACAGGCCTGCGCGCAGGCTCACGATCTGGCCCGGCGCCGCGGTGTGCGCGTCATCCGCGCCGCTTCGCCGCGGAGCGATGCCGGACCGTTGAGCACCAGGCGCATCGCCGCGGCTCGGGCGTTCTCGCGCGATTGCTGGCGGGGCGGGCTGGCGAACCTGACCTGCTACGACGAACTCGTGCACCCGCCCGCGCTGCTGGAGGTCTTCGAGACGCTCGCGCAGAACGGGCGCTCGGCGGACGCGGCGCTGATCGTCGGTGCGGCGTGGGCGCACGTCGATCCGACGCTGTGCGCCGCGCTGATCGAGCGCCATCGTGAGCAGCCCGCGGCCCACAAACTCGTCTTCTCGCAGGCCGGCCCCGGCGCTTCCGGCGTGGTGCTCTCGCGCACGCTCACGCGGGACTTTGACATCGCCCGCGAGCGATCGCCCATGCACTCGACCATCGGCGCGATGCTCGCGTACGTTCCCGTTGCGCCGGTCATGGACCCGATCGCCCGCACGCTGTGCGTGAGCGTTGAGCCCGCGGTCCGCGACCTGCGCTGGAGCATGTGCGATGCGCAGAGCGTCGCGATGATCGACAGAGCGCTGCGTTTATCGGGGCTCGATCCGGCCGTTGCGACCATCGCCGATGTGACGCGGGCGCAACGCACGCTCACGCCCGAGACGCCGACGCATCTGCGCGTGGAACTGGTTCGGGGCGATCGCCGGGCCGATGCGGACGCGGTGCTGCGCCTCTGCCGGGCGCTGCGCGTGCGTGCGGTCACGCTGCGTGATGCGCGGTGCGAGCACGAAGCCCTGCCCGCGCTCGTGCGAGATCTTCGATCCATGGGCGTGTTCGTGCATGTTCGCTCGCGACTGACCGGAGGCCCCGACGCGACCGCACGCCTGATCGACAGTGCGCCGGAGATTCTCAGCGTGGAAACCGTCGCCGACGACTCGGCGTCGTACGCGCGGCTGAGCCCGCGGGACGCCGACGGCGGGTTCGCTCGCCTGCGCGAGAATCTCGAACTCGCGGTGAACGCCATGCGTCTGGCGGAGCGAACGGGTCTGGGCGGGCCGCTCTGGGTGGTGCCGAGAATCTCGCGGCGCGACGCGGTGTACGAGCGCCTCGAGGCGTGGTACGACGGCGCGCTGCTGACGCTGGGCCACGCCGTCATCGATCCGCTCGGGCGCGACGACATCGCGCTGCCGGACGATCGCATCGCTCCGTTGCCCCTTCCTCGTCTCGCGCGGGCGCGTGTCGCGATGGGCGAATTGTCGCTGGAGCCCGACCTGTCGGTTGTCGATGGCGGCTGCACGTTCGCCGGGCTCGCGGACCAAGACGTGGCGGGGCTGTGGGCGAGCCTGAGTGCCCGACGGGGTACCGGCACATGAGCACTCGTCGCGCGGGCGGGCCATCATCACGCCGGACGGGCCGGGGCGCGATCGCGATCATCCTCGCCCGCGCCGGCAGCAAGGGCGTGCCGGGAAAGAACTGGCGGCGCATCGCCGGGCGCGCGTGCGTGTCGTGGACCATCGACGCGGCACGCGATGCGGCCACGGTCGAGCGGATCATCGTCAGCACCGATGCGCCGCGCGTTGTCCGCATCGCGCGGCGGGCCGGGTGCGAGGTTGTCGCGCGCCCGCCCGAACTGGCCGACGATCGCGCGACCGTCGACGCTGCGGCTCGCCACGCGATCGAGTCGATCGAGCGAGCGTCCGGCCGCCTGCTCGCGCCAAAGACCGCGATTGTGCTCCTGTACGCGAATGTGCCGGTTCGCCCCGAGGGCCTGATCGACCGTGCGGTCGCGATGCTCCGACGTCGCAGCCAGAGCGCCGACAGCGTGCAGAGTTACCATCCCGTGGGCAAGAACCATCCGTGGTGGACCGCTCGCCTGCAGCCGGACGGCACCATTGCGCCGTGGGAGGGGCTCGTGCTCAACCACAACACGTATCGTCGTCAGGATCTGCCGCACGCGTACATCCCCGATGGCGGCGTGCTCGTCGTCACGCGCCGATCGCTGTTCCTGCAGGTTCCAGGCGCGCGCCCCGGTCCGCACGCGTTCTTCGGGCTCAAGCGCCTCGGTGTGATCAATCCCGAGGGCAGCGTCGTTGACATCGACGAAGAAACAGATGTGCTCGTTGCCAGTGCCAAACTCCGCGCCGCGGCGCGACAGAAGCGACCCGAGCGCAAGACGCCGAAGAATCGAAAGGACCGCCCGCGTGCGCATCGCTGACCGCGTCATCTCCGAACAGAGCGAGCCGTACGTCATCGCGGAACTGGGCGTGAACCACGACGGCTCGGTCGATCGCGCCATCGCGATGGTCGACGCCGCGGCCGACGCGGGTGCCGACGCGATCAAACTCCAGTTGTTCCGGGCCGAGACGCTCATGAGCCGTGCGTCGCGCCTCGCGGGCTATCAGCAGCAGGCCGGCGAGACCGACCCGCTGGAGATGCTCCGCCGGCTCGAACTGCGCGTCTCGCAGATGGGCCCGGTGGTGCAGCGCGCCCTGGTCCGCGGCGTGCACGCGATCGTGACGTGCTTCAGCGTGGAACTGGTCGACGAGGCCATGCGTCTGCCCTGGCACGCGCTGAAGACCGCGAGCCCCGACATCATCCATCGGCCGCTGCTCGATGCGCTCATCGCCACCGGCCGACCGATGATCGTCTCCACCGGCGCCGCGACGATGGGCGAGGTGCTCCGCGCTGTCGAGTGGCTCTCCCCCGCGCACGATCGCCTGTGCGTGCTGCAGTGCGTGTCGAGTTACCCCACGCCGATCGATCGGGCGGAGCTGGGCGGCATCATCGCGCTCGGGCAGGCGCTCGATGTGCCCGTGGGCTACAGCGATCACACGAGCGTGCCCGAGATGGCGATGGACGCGGTGGCATCCGGCGCGTGCGTGCTGGAGAAGCACCTGACGCTGGACAAGCGCGCCACTGGCCCGGACCACGCCGCGAGCCTGGATCCCGGCGAGTTCCGCAGGTATGTGGAACTGGCGCGCCTGGCCTATCGGCTCTGTCGCGAGCCGGGCGACCCGCGTCATGCTCAGGTCGCGGCCCGGCGCGCGTCGCCGCCGCACGAGAAGCGCCTGAGCGAACTCGAGCGTGACGTTCGCGCGGTCTCACGCCAGTCGATCGTCACGGTGCGCGATCTTCCCGTCGGCAGCACGCTCACCCGGGCCGATGTCACGTTCAAGCGTCCCGGCACGGGCATCGAGCCGTGGCGAGTGGGGGAGGTCATCGGGCGCGTGGTGACGCGCGATGTGCAGGCGGACATGCCGCTGACCGACGCCGATGTGGGCCAGCCGGCGTGAGCGCGCATTGGCGCACGCACGCGCGCCTGCGAGCGCGCACCACGGCTCATCCGTGAGCGCTCGCGCGATGCTCAGATTCGATTCTCAGGTTCTCAGATTCGCCGCGTGAATCTCAGCCCTTGCCCGCCAGCCAGCGCTTGGTCGCCTGCGCCACCCGCGCGCCGAAGGCCTCGCCGGTCAGGCGGTCGCCCTGCGGCGGGGTCTGATCGGGCGGGCCCTGATCGGCCTGGGTCATCAGGCCGGAGTATGACGAGAGGCGGTTGAGGTTCTTGCCGTCGCCGGTGTAGATCGACGGCGTCACGCCCGTGCTGACCCAGAGCATCGAGTGCTGATTGGCGAAGACCATGAGCGTCTGGAGCGTCTGGAGTTTGTCACCGCTGAGCCCGCCGGAATTGGTAAAGCCCGCGGCGATCTTGTCCTTCCAGCCCTGCCCGAACCAGATGCCGCTGGAGTACTCCATGAAGCGCTTAAAGACCCAGCTCACATCGCCCATGTACGTGGGCGTGCCGAAGATGATGGCGTCGGCGGCGTTGAGTTCGCCCCAGCGACCGCCCAGGCTGCGGTCGGCCCCCGGCGCGGGGAGTTCCTCGACATTCAGGATCGTGGCGGTGACGCCCGAGACGCCCGCGGCGCCGGCGTGAACCCGCTCGGCGATCGCCTTGGTGTGCCCGAAACCCGAGTGATATGCGATCACGATGTTGGCCATGTTCGGTCCTCGATTGGATGGGGAACGGCTTCGGGGTCACACACTCGAACCCCGGGTTTGTTCGAGCGTGATCGTATCGGGGATGGACCCATATCTGCCTCGGAGTACGGCCGGGCCGTGCGAGAACGCGATTCTCGGGCCTGTCAAGGGATCTTTTTGGGCTCGGGCTTCGGAGAGACGGCTTAGGCTAGACGATACTGCGTGGGGCCGATCTGCGCCGACCGACGGGAGCCATGCGCGCCCGCGGCGTGCATCGTTCCACGCACCGATGGTGTCCATACCGACAGGAGACAGGCATGACCGCTGACAGCCACATGACGCAGACGACGACTTCATACCGCGCACGAACGGGTTCGCGCACGGGCCTGCGGCTTCTGCTTTCGTCGGCGGGGGTGCTGGCGTGCAGCGCGTCGCTGGCCCTGGGTGGCGATTCGGAATTCCCGGAAGTTGAGCCCAACAACACCAAGGCCGCCGCGAACGTGGTGAGCTTCGGGCCCAGCCTGACGAGCTTCCGCGGCAACACCCGCGGCAGCAGCACGACCGTTGTCGGGACCAGCAGCGCTGACTACTTCTTGATCTCCACGCCCAGCGCCTCGCGCGGGATCTACCGCCATCGTCTGCAATTGACCACGACTGGAGCCGCGGGGCACACCCTGACGCTCCGGGGCGTTTCGCAGGTCTTCGGCCCTCCCCCGGCGTGGAGCACCAACGACGTGGAAGTTCAGGCCGCCACCACCACGACCACGCCCGCGCGGTTCGTGCAGTTTTACGGCTTCGGGAAGAGCGAGCAGGTGTACGCGCGCGTGGTCGGGAACTCGCTGACGACCGGCGATTATCTCGTCGCGCTGCAGACTCAGGCCGTCACGCCCGTGGAAGTCACCGGCGTGCAGGCCGGGACGTACAACATCCGAGCTGTTGCGGCGGCACAGGGCGCGTACGACACGGACCTGGTGCTGCTGGACTCGGACTTCAACTTTATCTCGACGCGGGACGATCCGGACGACAAGGGCATCGACGCGACGCTGACGCTGGGCGGCGTGTACTACCTGGCGGTTTCGCCGTTCAACCTTGTGGCGCGGGTGTTCAATCCGCGTGACCTCAATGAGAACGCGGGAGCGGGCTTCGACTTTGTTGATCTGGTGGCGAACTCATCGAGTCTTGCGACGAGCACCACGCCCATGAGCATCGAACTGCGTCAGGGCGCGACGGTGATCGCGACGGGCGTGGGTCTGCCGTACTCGGGTGCGACGACGGCGTTTGATGTGCAGTTCTTCCGGATCGGGGTGGCTCCGAACACCGCGCCGGTGGGCACGCCGGTGGCGGTTTCCAAGCCCGTTGTTCAGGGCGAGAACTTCACGCTGACGGTCAATGTCACGCCGGTGGCCTCGCCCGCGAGCACGGGCCTGAGCGTTGTGGCGGACCTCTCGGCACTGGGCGGGAGCGCGACGCAGGCATTCACGGGCGTGGGCAATTCGTTCACGTTCGACTCGACGCTCGGCGCGATTGCGCCGGGCACGTACTCGATCCCGTTTACCGTCGGCGACGCCGAGGCGAGGTCGAGCACCGGCGCGCTGAGGCTGATCGTCGCGGCGGACCTTGGTGCGCTGAGCGATGGCGCGGGCGCGAGCGCCAGCCAGGCGCTGGCCGCCAGCGGCGTGGCCTGGTTCCGCTTCGATGCGACATCTCCGGCAAGCGCCTGCCGATTCGTGGACTTGCACACGCTGGGCACGCTGCTGACGACGGTCAACGACACTGAACTGGCGCTGTACGACGCCGCGGGGACGCTGGTGGCGCGGAATGACGACTTGCAGGGGTCGGTCAACGATCTGTCGGCGTTGAGCTTCGGCGCGGGCGTTCCCGCGCGGACGTACGCGCCGTGGACCACGACGCTCACCGGGCAGACCGCCGGTCTGCTCAACGGCGGGGTGTACTACGCCGCGGTCGTCGGGTTCAACTCATCCAACGCGTACGGCGCGAACTTTGCCGTCACCAGCGCCGCGACCAGCGCGGGCACCGCGACTCTGACCGCCCTGACCGGGCCCAGCACCGCGCCGCCCACGGTTGTTGCCTCGACCTATCTCAAGGGCCAGGGCATGGAGGGCTGGGCGCGCATCATTACCTGTGCCGGCGACAGCGCGGTCGTCACGCTCGACGCCTCGTCCGTCGGCGGGCCAGCCAGTGCGGCGCTGACGCTCTCGTCCCCGGGCACGTTCACCGGCACCTTCAGCGTCAACGACTCGACCGCCGACGGCGTGTACAACCTGCCGTTCATCGTCGAACTGCCCGCGGGCACGACGGTCCAGACCGGCACCGCGACGCTCCACGTGCGCAGCGTCACGGACCTCGGCAATGCGAACATCGCCAACGCGGCGGTTCCCGCGGGCCTGACGGCGACCGCGCCGGGCACCCCGGGCGGCGCGACCTGGTTCCGCTTCGATATCGCCAGTGAGGCCACGGGCGAGACGTTCGTGGATCTGACGAGCGTCGGTTCGTTGTTCACGCCCACATCGCAGGACACGGTGCTGGCCCTGTGGCAGCCCGACGGAAAGTTGGTGGCGGCCAATGACGACTGGGCCGCGCCGACGGTCTTTGTGCCGGGCCTGTCGTTCGGGCGCACGACCCCGACGCGGGCGTACAGCGCGACGTCGCCCACAAGCGCTTCGCTGCCGGGCATGGATGGACGCACGGGCGCAGCGCTGGCCGCGGGCACGTACTACGCGTCGGTGACGCGCTGGGCGCTGAACTTCGGCACGCCCGGCGCGAGCGCGGGTCGCTTCGGGCACTTCACCAGCGCCGTTGACGCGGGTACGGTCAGGCTGATCGTCGGGACGAACGTCCCGGTGCCGTGCGACGAGCCGATCATCACCACCGAGCCGGTGGCCCTCACGCGGTTCTCCGGTCAGCCCGCGACGTTCAGCGTCGCGGCCACGGGCACGGCGACGCTGACATATCAGTGGCGGAAGAACACCGTGAACATCGACGGGCAGACGGGCCCGACGCTGACCATCGCCAGCGCCACACCGGCGGACGACGCGCAATACGACTGCGTGGTCTCCAACGGCTGCGGCTCGGATACGAGCACCAGCGTGCAACTGACAGTCAGCCCCAAGTGCAGCCCGGTGGACATCGCCAATACGGACACGGACCCGACGCCCGACGGGCAGTTGGATAATGGTGACTTCCAGGCCTTCTTCTCCGCGTTCTTCCTGCCTGAGGATGACGCGGGCCGATTGGTCGCCGACGTGACCAACACCGACGGCGACGGCGGGCCTCCCGATGGGCAGGTTGACAACGGGGACTTCACCTTCTTCTTCGCCCAGTTCTTCGCCGGGTGCCCGGTGCCCTTGCCATGAGGTCAGGGGTGTTCACCGGAGCGGGCCCAGCCCGAAACCGAGGGTTTTCTCTGGGAGGTGTCGATTGCCACACTGGCCAGTTTGGGGTGACCCTCAGAAAAAACGGGGTCATCCTGACCGATACCTCTTGCAACTGGCCCGGAAAGCCGTACATTGAGAAAGCGGACGTTCGTCCGCAGTTCGAGGCGCGTCTTCCTCGATCGAGATTTTGGAAGTGATCAAACGTGGGTAGTGACGGCGTCGCTGTCGTCTGGTCGGGTACTCGTGGCCTTTGCGAACAAAGGGACTTGACATGAAGAATCGTTTTGCGCTGGCACTGCTTGCCGGGCTCGGGCTGTCGTGTTCGACGGCCATGGCTCAGTACAGTTTTCCGTCCTTTAACATGCCGGCTCCGGTCGGGCAGATCTTCAACGCGGCACAACTGGATGTTGCTCCGGCGACGAACGGGACGTACACGACGTACACCGTGAACATCGCCTGGACGGGCGCCGGCGTGGCGCCGTTTGACTCCCGCGGCACCGAGGCGCGATTCGCGCTGACCGATCGCGCCGTGGTTGACGGGACGACGATCCCCACCGAGGCCGTGACGTACATCGCTCCGGGCGCGGCGCCCGGCGCGGCGGACAACTCGTCGGCCCAGAACCTGGGCTGGTCGGGCGCACTGGGCATCTCGTACGCCAAGAACGCGGGCAACCCGCCGTTGTTCTTCATCTGCCGACAGGACTCCTTCGGCGAGGTGGCGACGTTCAACAACGTCCGCATCACGCTGGGTGGTGTGACGGCTCCGCCCGCGCCGCCGACGAACGACAACTGCGCCACCGCGATCGCGATCGGCGCTCTGCCCTTCCTGGCCCCGGCGATCGACATCTCGCTGGCGAGCAACGCCGAGACCGGCGATCCGATCTTCTCCTGCGGCACGGTGCGTCGGACGATCTGGTACACCTTCTCGCCGACACTGACCGGTTCGTACACGTTCCAGACCTGCACCGGCTCGGCCCCCGCGACGACGGTTGTGAACACCGCCATCGGCGTGTTCTCGGGCGACTGCGCCACGGGCACGTACACGCAGGAGGCCTGCAACACCAACGGCTGCGGCACGCGTTCGACGGTGACGACGAACCTGACCGCGGGCACGACCTACTTCGTGGTTCTTGGGCGTTTGGGGACGGATGATCCGGTCCCGCCCAGCGAGTCGGCCCTGAGTTTCCGCGTGAACTACAACCCGCCCGGGCCGGTTCCGCCGACCAATGACGATTGCTTCAACGCGACCAGCATCGATCCGGCGACGCTGCCGGTGATCACGGATCCGGTCGATGTGCTCAACGCGACGAATGTCGGCGAGCCGACGTTCTGCGCGACGACCAACCGCACGGTGTGGTACTCGTTCGTTCCGACGGAGAACGGCATCTACCGATTCTCGTCGTGCGCGGGCGATATCGGGACGATCCCGAATGCCGTGGCGGACACGATCATCGCGGTCTTCTCGGGCGATTGCTCGGCGCTGACCAGCGCCGGCTGCAACGCCGACGGTGGTGCGGCTTGCACCGGCGCCCGCGCGAGCCTTGATGTGCTCATGACCGCCGGGACGCAGTATCGGATCATGCTCGGACGCCAGGGCACGACCACGGCGACGGGCGTTCAGGCGGTGGCGATGCGCGTGTCCCTGCAGGGCCCGCCCCCCACGCCCCCGGCCAACGACGAGTGCACGGCGGCGATCGTCCTCGACACCGAGCCCGGTTTCAGTCTGCCCTACACCACCAGCCCGGTGAACATCTTCGCCGCGTCGGTGACGAGCGACCCGGCGACGTGCGTCGCCTCGACGAACACCATCTGGTACTCCTTCACTCCCACGTCGACGGACTACTTCCAGTTCTCCACCTGCGCCGCCGACGCACCCGCGACGACGGTTGCCAACACCACGCTCTCCGTCTTTGAGAGCACCGGCACCTGCGGCAACCTGACGCTGCGTGCGTGCAACGACGACGGCGGTGTGGGCTGCACGGGCACCCGCGCCAGCGTCGCCCTGTTCCTCAACGCCGGCACGCGGTACTACATCCAGGTCGGCGCCGGCGCCGCCCCGACGGTGACGGGCCTTGTCGCGCTGAATGTCCGGACCATCGCCCCGCCGCCGGCCTCGGCGACGTGCGACGGCGCGATCGTCATGCCCAGTTCGTTCTCGACCTGGACCAGTGATCCGATCGATGTCTCCAGCGCCCCCAACGCCCAGACCATCGGCACCTGCATCACGACGACCCCGATCACCCGCCAGATCTTCTACAGGTTCACACCGACCGTCGCCGGCAACTACCTCTTCTCGACCTGCCAAGAGGATGTCCCCGCAGCGACGCTGCTGGACACGGTCATCTCGATCTATCGTCCGTCTGACCCGGCCAACGTGTGTCCGACGCTTGGCACGTTCCAGGCCTGCAACGACGACGCCACCACAGCGGGCGCGCCCGCCGGGACCAACGCGTTCGTCTGCACCACCACCACGCTGACGACCTTCCGCTCGAACTTCCGCACGCCGCTCGAGGCGGGCGTGACGTACATCTTCGTCATCGGCCGTTACGGAGCGGTTCAGCCCCTGCCTGCGGGCCAGACCATCCTTCAGTTCAAGGTGACGGCGGAACTGCCGCCCAGCAATGACCTGTGCTCGGGCGCGATCAGCGTGAACACGCTGCCGGGCTTCGGGATCCCCTTCACGGTGCCCGCTCAGGCGATCAACTTCGCGCTGGCCTCGGGCGACCCGACGGTGACCTGCGCCGCGGCGACCAAGAGCGTGTGGTACACCTTCACGCCGACGGTCTCGACCAACTACCTCCTCTCGACCTGCCCGAACGATGCGCCGGGCACGACCGCGGCCAACACGTTCATCAGCGTCTACACCGGCGCGTGCGACGCGCTGGTCGAGGCCGCGTGCAGTTCGAACTTCTGCGGCACTCGCGGCGCGGTCACGGTTCCCATGGTCGCCGGCACCACCTATCGCATCGCGATCGGCACGACGGGCACGACCAACGGCAACATCTCCTTCCGCATCTCCGATGCCACGCCGCCCGCGTCTGATACCTGCGCCACGGCGATCAACATCAACGCGGCGCCGGGCTTTGCGCTGCCCTTTACCTCCGCCCCTGTCGACCTGACCTTCGCGACCACCGACGGGTCCGATCCGACCTCGTGCGCCGCCAGCCAGGCCCGCACCATCTTCTACACCTGGACCGCGGGCGCTTCGGGCAACTACGTCCTGTCCACCTGCACCAGCGACGCGCCGGGCAACACGATCGCGGCGTCGTTCGTCTCGATCTTCTCCGGTAGCTGCGGCTCGCTGACCAGCGTCGCGTGCGCCTCGACGAGCTCCTGCGGCCGGGGTCGCGTGACCTTCACCGCCACCGCGGGCACCACCTACACGTTCATGATCGGCCGCAACGCCGCCGGCGCGCTGAACGCCGGCGAGGGCACGATCTCCTTCAACCTCCGCCAACTGGCCAACGCTCCCACGCTCACCAGCGAGACCGAGCCCAACGACACCAAGGCGCTGGCCAACGTCTTCAACCTCACCAACAACACGGGCATCACGGGCAGCAGCACGGGCGCGACGACCACCGGCGGCCTGCTGACGACCTTCGACTACTTCCGCATCAGCCTCCCCGCCGGTCCGGGCATCACCCGTCACCGCCTGGCGCTGATCTCCAGCGGCACGCCCCAGACCGCCCACACGATGACGCTCCGCGGCCTGTCGCAGACGGCCTCGGGCATCACGACGACCGAGGCGATCCTGTCCAACGCCGTGACGCAGGCCGTTCCTGCCGCGGTTGATCCGGTTCCCACGGCGCAGATCTACGCTCTGGGCACGACCCCCGCGACGATCCTCGCCCGCGTCAGCGGCGTGGCGGCGAGCACCGCGCCGTACCAGTTGGCGCTGTACAGCGATGCCGTGACGCCGGTTGATGTCGCCGGGGGCGCTTTCCCCGTCGGCACGCTGACGATCCGTACCACGGGCCAGACCGCGGCGGACACGGAACTGTGGGTCTACGACAGCAACTTCAACCCGATCGCGAACTTCGGCAACGACAACGACGGGGCATCGCTCCAGTCGCGCATGAGCCGGACGTTCGCGCAGGGCACGTACTACCTGGCCATCGGGGAAACCAACCTGGCCAACAACCTCGCATCGCCTTCGGACGACGGGCGTCGCACCGCGGCGGTCGCGGACTTCGCCGGGTATGTCGTCAGCAGCGCCAGCACGCCCAGTGCGAACCTGACGTTCGTCATGGATGACGGGGTCAACCCCGCCCGCACCACGTCGTTCACCAAGAATCAGGTCCAGCAGATCGGGTTCTTCAAGTTCGACGTCGGGTCAACCGTCGTTGGGTGCGATAACCCGGCGGACGTGGCCAACACCGACGGCGACCCGGTGCCGGATCAGGCGATCGATAACGGCGACTTCCAGGCGTTCTTCGCCGCCTTCTTCCTGACGCCCGGCGACCCCGGGCAGCTCGTGGCCGACATCGCCAACACCGACGGCGAGACGCGGCTTGAGGGCGCTGGGCCCGACGGTACGGTCGACAACGGCGACTTCCAGGCCTTCTTCTTGTACTTCTTCCAGGGCTGCCCGTAATCACGGGTCGGTCGGTCTCATCGGTTTGAACTTCAGGGGCGCCCCGCCGCGGGGCGCCCCTTTTCATTGCGCATCACGGGTTTTCGGTGAACCCACCCCCGAGGCTGGGTGGGCATGCGGGCGTTGGTGGACCCCGGAGAACTTGAGCGAAATATCGAAATACCGGGGAAGGCCGGGGGGGAAGAAAATCGCAGTAAAATCGCGGGTTCTGAGGCTTTTACGGTTGCAGAGCGGGAGATCGGACTTAATCTTGACGATGTCTTGGTTCCGAGACATCGCGCGCCCGTTCTTGGGTGCTCGAGATGGATTGCCCGAGCGCGGCTCTGGAGCACTGCTCTCCTCGTGTGTGGTGGAGCATCTTCAGGCCCGACCGAGCGCACTGTTCAGGAGGCGATACATGAATCGAACGAACGTCAAGTGGCTGCTCGCCGCGGCCACGCTCGCCACGCCGATCTCGGCGTTGGCGCAGACCAACTACCCCGAAGTTGAGCCCAACGACACCAAAGCCGCGGCGACCGCCGTTGGCGGCGCGTCGGGCATGGTCGCCAATGACACGATCACCGGCAACACGACGGGCGCGAGCACGACCGTGACCGGCACGACCAGCGCCGACTATTACCTGATCACGATGGCGACCGCGGCCCCGGGCATCTACAAGCACCGCCTGGCCCTGACGACCGCGGGCACCGCCGGTCACACCGGCAGCATCCGAGGGAACAGCCAGACCAGCGCCGGCGTTTACGGCACCGATGACGTGACGCTGCAGTCCAGCATCACGACCACGACGCCGCCGAGGTTCAACGACTTCTACGGCTTCGGCAAGGGTGAGCGGCTGTACTACCGCGTTGTGGGCACCACCACGACGACGGCCGACTATGTCGCGACCCTTTCGTCGACCGCGGTGACGCCGGTGGCCCTGACGCAGGCCTCGCCCTCGCTGCCGGGCACCTTCGCCATCCGCGCCGACGCCGCGACGAACACCGCGATCGACACGGACCTTGTCGTGCTGGACTCGAACTACAACTTCATCGCCACGCGCGATGACCCGGATCCGTCCGAGGTGAGCCTGACGCTCGCACCGGGCACGTACTACGTGGGCATCTCCGCGTACAACCTGGCCGTTCGCTTCCCGACCCCGACGACGCCGACGGGCGATTTCCCGGATCCGGTGACGGACTTCGGCGACATCGCGCTGATGACTTCGACGTCGACCAACGCCGTCGCCCGAGGCGTCGAAGTCCGCTCGGGGACGACGGTCGTCGCGAACGGCACCGGCTCGGCCTCCTCGCCGTTCGATATCGCGTGGTTCTCGTTTGTCATCTCCGCGCCGACCGTCCCGACGAATCCGACGATCTCCGCCGTGGCGGCCCCCGCCTTGGCGGCTCCCGGCTCGAGCGTGACGATCACTGCGACGGTGAACCCGGGGCTGAACCCCGACAGCACGTTCACGCCTCCGACCACCGGCGTCTCGGCGGACCTCGCCGCGATCACCGGCGTCGCCGGTACGACGACCTTCACGAACACCTCCGGCAACACGTGGACGGCCACGGTGACGGTTGGTGCTTCGGTCTCGGGCATCCAGAACGCCACGATCAACGTGATTGACGATCAGGCCCGGACCGGCTCGACCGCTGTGACCGTGAACATTCCGACGAACCTCGGAACGGCCAGCATCAGCGGCGCACAGCCCCTGACCGGGACGGCTTCTCTGGCCGCCGGTCAGGTCGCTTGGTTCAGCTTCTCGACCACGCAGCCAACCAATGCGACGGACTTCTTCGTGGACGTCAACACGCTGGGCAGTCTCTTTGGGACCTCGTCAGACACCGTCGCGGCGATCTACAACGCCGACGGGTCGGTCCGCAACTCGGCGGACGATCCCTATGTCGGCAGCGCCGCCGCAGGGTTCTCCTACGGCGACACGTCGCCCGCGCGGTCCTATCCGCCCTACACCACCACCATGGTCGGCCAGACCGGCGCGGTTCTGCCCGCCGGCACCTACTTCATCGCGGTCGCCCGCTACGCCGGCGGTTGGGCTGCGGGAGCAAACTTCAACTTCACGTCGCCCTCCGTCGACGCAGGTACGGCCACGGTCAATATCTACACGAGCCTCCCGGGCAATGGCTTGGGCGCGATTGCCAACAACTCCGCTCGCCCGGTGTTCACCGGTGAGAGCTACACCCTCTCGGCCACCGTCTTCCCCTCCATCTCGCCCCCCAGCACGCTGATCAGCGTGCAGGCCGACCTGTCGAGCATCGGCGGTGACAACCCCGTCTCCTTCACCGAAGGCCCGACCAACACCTTCACCTACACCGACACCCTCGGCTCCGTCGCCGCGGGTACCTATCTGATCCCCTTCACGGCCAGCGACTTCGAGGGCAACGTCTTCAACGGCAACCTCCGTCTGACCGTCGGCCTTGATGCCGGCGCTCTGGTCCTCGGCACGCCGAACGTGACCACCCAGACCATCGGCGCCAACGGCGTCGCGTGGTTCAAGTTCACCACCACCGACACGACCGGCACCTGCCGCTTCGTGGACATCCACACCCTGGGCTCGACGCTGGCCCCGACCAACGACACCTTCATCGCCATCTACAACGCTGACGGCACCGTCCGCTCGACGAACGATGACTTCGGCGCCACGCTGTTCTCGGCCCTCTCTTACGGCGCGACCGCCCCGGCCCGTACCTACAGCCCCTTCACCACCAACCTCGCCGGTGCGACCGGCACGCTGCCCGCGGGCGTCTACTATGCCGCCATCACCAGCGGCTCGGCCACCGCGACCGCCGCGGCCAACTGGGTTGTCACCTCGACCGGCCCCGAGACCGGCACGGTCACCTTCAACGGCATCTTCGGTGCGGCCACCGGCGCTCCGGCCGGCAGCCTGAGCACCTACCTCAAGAATGAGGGCCTCCAGGCCCGCACCCGCATCACCTCCTGCTCCGGCCCGACCGCCATCGTGAAGGTCGACGCCACGGCTATCGGCGGCCCGGCCGCCGCGGTGATCCCCAACGCCAGCAGCACGACCTGGACCGGCGGCTTCGCCGCGGCCGATTCGACCGCTGACGGCATCTACACGCTCCCGTTCACCGTCGAGCAGCCCGAAGGCACCGTCGTCGAGTCCGGCAACATCACGGTGCACGTCCGCCCCGTGACGAACCTGGGCACGACCGACGCGCTCAACTCCGCGGCCCCCACGGGCCTGACCAACACCGCGCCGGCGACCCCCCTGGGCGCCACGTGGTTCAAGTTCACGACCCTCGAGGCGACCGATGCCTCCAAGTTTGTTGACGTCGCCACCGCTGGCACTGCCTTCACCCCCACCTCTGCCGACACCGTCATGGGCGTCTGGCGTCCCGACGGCACGCTCGTCGCGGCGAATGACGACTGGACGGGCGTTGCTTTCACTGTTAGCTCCGGCCTGAGCTGGGGTCAGACCGCTCCGACCCGCGCCTACACAGGCGGCGCGGCGACGCAGGACGGCTTCGACGGCCGCACGGGCCTGACGCTTCCCGCGGGCACCTACTACATCTCGATCAACCGTTGGTTCGCCTTCGCGGAGAACCCCGTCGCCGGCGCGGATCTCTTCGCCGTGTTCACCAGCTCCACCGCCACCGGCACCGTCCGTGCCATCGTCGGCAGCAATCTGGCCCCGTCGTGCGCCGCGCCGACGGTCACCACGCCCCCGGCCTCGCTCAGCCGTCTGAGCGGCCAGCCGGCCTCGTTCACGGTTGTCCCCGCGGGCACCGCTCCGTTCACCTACCAGTGGAAGAAGGACGGCGTCGATATCTCTGGCGAGACCAGCGACACCCTCAACCTTGCCGCCGTCACCACGGCTGACAACGGCTCCTACACCGTCACCATCACCAACGCCTGCGGCAACATCACCAGCGACGGCGCGACCCTCACGGTCGACTCCCGCTGCTCGCCGGCTGACGTGGCCAACACCGACGGCGATCCGATCTCGGACGGCGCGGTGGACAACGGTGACTTCAGCGCCTTCTTCGGCGCGTTCTTCCTCGATGAGGGCGACCCGGGCCGTCTGGTGGCCGACATCGCCAACACCGACGGCGAGACGTTCCTCGAGGGCCAGGGTCCCGATGGGGCCGTCGACAACGGCGACTTCACGGCCTTCTTCAACTACTTCTTCCAGGGCTGCCCTCTGCCGCTGCCCTGAGCGGACAGGAACAGCCTGAGTGATTGAGTCTCTTCAAGCCCCCCGGCGTGTTCGCCGGGGGGCTTTTCATTGGGGGAGAGATGCTCCGCCGATGCCAATCAAAATACGAATACAAAGGATGAAATACCCCCTTATAAAAGTTGATTGTGTATCCGGATCCCCCTTAAATGATGGGCCTAGGGGGCTCAAATCTTCACGGATCTCGGATAGATTTCGTGATCCTGATGGAACCGGGGTTACACTTTCTGGACGGTTCCACCCGAGCGCCGCCGGCGCTCCGGGACGAGTTTTTTTGCCGGGGATGCCCTGGCCCCTGGTCCCGAGGCTGAGCACATCGAGCTCAGCCGGTGCGCACACTTTTCGAAACAACTGGAGATCTGACCTATGACGACCCGCACCATGATCCGTTCGCTGACCACGGCCGCCTTGCTGGCGGCCCCGCTGAGCGCGATCGCTCAGACCAACTTTGTTGAGGCCGAGCCCAACAGCGCCAAGCTTGTGGCCAACGCCTTCACGATGGCCTCCGCTGACACGATCACCGGCACCAGCACGGGCACGACGACGTCGACGACGTCGACGCTCGCCACGACGGCGGACTACTTCCGCATCAAGACCACGCCGGCGACCCTCGGCATCTATCGCAACCGGCTGATCATGAACACGGCCAACACGGGCACGATGACGATCAGCCTCCGCGGCCTGTCGCAGGCCTCGGGCGTGATCAACACCCTTAGCGATGTCTCCGTCGCCACTGGCGACACGCTCCGCACGGGCGTCACTCCGACCACCGCCCGAAGCCTCCAGTACTACTCCTTCGGCAAGGAGGAAGAGGTGTTCGTCTCGGTCACCGGCGGCACCACGACGACGCAGCCCTACACGATCACGCTCGAGCGCGTCCCCGTGACGCCCGTGAGCCTCGGCTCGGGCATCATCGCCGGCGAGATCACGCTGACCAACACGACCACCCCGGGGCTTGGGAATACGAACGACACGGCGGTCGTCGTGTACGACTCGAACTTCAATATCGTCAACGCCGCGGACAACAACCTCCGCGCGATCAACGATGACCGCCCGATCATCATCGGCACGGGCACCGCCGCCGGTCTGCGGCGCACCTATGCGCCGGGCACGTACTACGTGGCCTGGTCGGGCTCGAACCAGGCGACGAACCTGGCCAACCCGACCGACGACAGTTACCGCACCGGTAACCGCCTGGACTTCCCCAACGCGATCACCAGTAGCCGCAGCTTCTCGGCGGCGGACTTCAACATGCGTGTCAGCGGCGCGAACTTCGCGACCTTTGACACCACCGGCGTCGCGTTCCCGTCCAATGACCGCGGCTTCCACCACTGGTTCACGATGGTCGTGAACCCCGCCACCACGCCGACGCCTCCGGTCGTCGCCTCGGCCACGGCCGATCGTCCCGGTGCAACGGGCGACAGCGTCACCATCAACGTGACCATCACCCCGGGCACGAACCCCACCAGCGCCACGCTGGCGGTCGAGGGCGATCTGTCGGCCCTCACGGGCACCCCGGGCCTGACCACCTTCACCCAGACCACCTTCACGACGTACTCGGCGACGGTGGTCGTCGGCTCCGGCGGTCCCGTGACCCCGGGCCGCAAGGTGCTGCCGATCAGCGTGATCGATGATCAGTCCCGTCCGGGCACGGGCAACGCGATCGCGAATGTCCCTGTCGAACTGGGAACCATCACGACCACGGCAACCGGCAGCATTGTTCCCGACGCGGGCCAGATCGCCTGGTTCAAGTTCACCACCACCGCCGACTCCGGCGCGTGCACCGCCTTTGACTTCAACACGCTCAACTCGCCTCCGACCAACGGCGACACGGTGCTGGGCATCTTCAACTCCGCCGGCACGCTGATCACGACCAACGACCAATTCGGCAGCCGGAATGAGTCGCTGTTGAGCTTCGGCTTTGCCTCCCCCGCCCGCACCTACGCCCCCTTCGCTACCAACGCCGCGGGTCAGAACGGGCTCGCGACTCTGCCGGCAGGCACCTATTACGCCGCGGCCTTGAACTGGGCCGGCGGGTTCATCATGGCGACCCCGTTCGTCGCCTCGACTCCGAGCGTGTCGCTCAACCCGCTCTCGCTCAACGCGACCGTGACCACCGGCTCGCTCTCGCCGATCGTCGCGGTGGGGTCGTCCACGTCCGTCTTCGCCGGCGAGTCGGCCAGCCGTGACGTCACCGTGACCATCACTCCGGGCTCCTGCCCGACGTCCACGGGTCTGATCGTCACCGGCACCGGCCCCTCGGCCGAGGCCCTGACCTTCACCAACACCTCCGGTAACATCTGGACGGCCACTGTTGCCGGCAACCCGTCTCTGGCCGCGGGTCTCTACCCCATCAGCGTCAGCATCGTCGATGACCAGGCTCGCACCGCCAGCGCGACGATCAACTACAACGTCCGCGCTGTGACCGACCTGGGCGTGATCCACGGCGGCTCGGCCCAGCCCGTGAACGGTTCGGCGGAGTTCACCGCCGCCCCGCGCGAGAGCTGGTTCAAGTTCAAGACCCTCGCCGACACCGCCGCGGCCGACCGCTTCGTTGACGTCACCACGCTGGGCTCGGTCTACGCCGGCGGCCCGTTCAGCGTCGATGACTCGATCGCCGCACTGTACAGCAGCAGCGGTGCGCTTGTGGCGCAGGGCGATGACAACTACGCCGGCTCGAACTCCACGGCCTTCAGCTTCGGCCAGACGGCCCCGACGCGGACCTACGCCCCCCACACCGCCGCGTTCGCTGGCGCTCAGCTCGTTCTGCCCGCGGGCACGTACTACCTCGGCGTCGCTCCGTACGCCGGCACGAACACGCGGCTTGCGAACTTCAACTTCTCGACCGCTGCGGCCGGCACCGGCACCAACGCCGCGAACATCTACAACAACCTCCCCTGCATCAACCCCGCCGACATCGCCGACACCGACGGCAACGCTCCGGGTGATGGTGTGGTCGACAACGGTGACTTCACGCTCTTCTTCAGCGCGTTCTTCTCGGATGAGGGTGATCCGGCCCGTCTGGCCGCGGACATCGCCGACACCGACGGCCTGACCCGCATCGACATCGGCGGCGGCCCGGACGGCGCCGTTGATAACGGTGACTTCACCGCCTTCTTCAACTTCTTCTTCAGCGGCCTCTGCCAACTCTGAGCCCCGCTCAGCCTGACAGGTCCAACCTGACTTGAACGCACGCACCGCGGCACCTTGCCGCGGTGCGTGTCTTTTTGGCCGAACCGATCACCGGCCTGATCGGCCCAAGTTTGCATGCCGGCCATGCGAACAGCATGCAAACGCACGAGTCTCTCGGGTTTTTGCCTTGGCAATTCGTGAAGTTCCGGTTAGTCTCGTAGAGTCTGGACGATTCGCGCTCGGTGTCCGTCGGGTCTGGTTTGTCGACTTCCTCCGTCTTCTGTGCGCACACGCCAACCCGAAGCACCGAGCATCACGGGTCTTCTCGCCTCTGTCGCCGGGATCCATATTGGCGATCCACGTCGGCGACCAGCACAGGGCGATAGACCGCACCACCGTCACGCCGGCTTGCGCCGACGGAGCGGCACATCACGGGAGCGCAGCAATGGTCTTCGACGATTCCGCATCGGGCAACCAGCCGACGGCGATCGATCCCGACGCCATGAGTTTGCGTGCCGCACTTGCCGAGACCAAGCCGGTCGTCGCCGGGCCGGCGCCGGCTGAGGCGTTGACCAACAGCTGCCGGATGGCCGAGCACACGGACTTTTTCGACGCGATTTATCGGTGTGCCGAGGACGACGCGACGCGTGTTCCCTGGGCGGACCTTCGTCCGCATCCGCTGCTGGTGCAGTGGCTCAATCGCGACTCGTGCGGGATCGTGCGTCCGGGGTGCAGGGCGGCGGTTGTTGGATGCGGGCTGGGTGATGATGTCGCGGAGTTGTGCCACCGCGGGTACGACGTGCTGGGGTTTGACTGTTCACCCACGGCGATCAAGTGGGCGCAGCGTCGCCACCCGGGCATAGCCGAGCGGTTTGTCGTCGCCGACGCGTGCGACTTGCCGTGCCGGCTTCAGGCGAGGTTCGATCTTGTGGTGGAGATTTACACGCTCCAGTCGGTGCGGCCGGCGGTTCGCGCGTGCGTGGCGGAGGGCATCGGGCGTCTGATCTCGCCCAGGGGCGTGGCGGTGGTGATCGCGCGCTCGCGTGAGCAAGCGGAGACCAACGACGATCGCGACGGTCCGCCCTGGCCGCTGACGCTCGCGGAGATCGACGCGATGATGCTCCGGGCGGGGCTGAGCAGCCACGGGCAGGCTCGGACGGGGCTGGTGACGGGTGAATCGGGCCCGCCTCGCCTGTGCGCGACGTACATGCGGGCCTAGGCTGCCATGATGGAAGTGGACCAGATCGTCCGTATCGCAAAGGCCATCGCCGATCCAACGCGGATCGAGATGCTGCGTGTGCTGCGCCGCGCGGGGTCGATGACCTGCACGCAGGTGTGCGAGCACTTTGAACTCTCGCAGCCGACGATCTCGCACCACATCCGCACGCTGGAGAAGTCGGGGCTGATCAGCATCCGCAAGGACGGCCCGTTCCACCTGCTCACGCCCAACGAGGACGTGCTGGCGGGCTTCGCGGGGGTGATCGTCGCGGGCGCGCCGGCCCGGACTCCTCGCCGCGCGGGGGCCAGGCTCGCGCGGGCAAAGAAGCGGTGACGCTCGCGTCACCTCGAACCGGGACGTCAAGTCGCTTCGAAGGTGCTGTTCCTCTGCTCGGATGCGGCGAGTTTCATCACCGGGACCGATCTTCTGGTCGACGGCGGCTTCACGGTGCCGTGAGCGCCGCGGGCGCGGGGGCCGTCGTGGCCTCGGGCCAGGGGATCGTCTCGCCCGTCCGCACCGCACGCTCGATGGCCTCGGCGTACCGCTCGAGGTACACCTTCAGGTGCGGGTTGTCGCGCGGGTCGTGCTCGTGGGCCTTTGCCTCGGCGATCGAAGTCGCGAATGGCACGCCCTGATTGATCTTGCGGTAGAGCATCATGCACACGCTGGTGCGCTGCGCCCCCGCGGCGCAGTGCACCAGCACGGGCTGGTTGGCCGGGTCGCTCATAGCGCGCAGGGCCGCGACGTAACTGTTGGGGTTGCCCACGCCGTAGCCGTCAAGGTCGGTGAAAGTGATCCGCCTGGCTCCGAGCGCCAGGGCGGTCTTGGCGGCGACTTGCTCGTCGATGGGCTTGCCGACGTACGCACCCAGGTCGATGATGGTCCGGAACCCCGTGCGGTCGTGCACCAGTTGCGTCGCGGCGGGGGTGAGCCGACCTGAGCGATAAATCTGACCATCAACGACCACGCCGAAGTTCCGCGGGAGCACGTTGTCGCGCACGCCGTAGCGGGCGTAAAGCCCTGCCAGAACAAGGGTAACGCCGAGCGCGACGATCAACTTCCACGACCGGATCATGCCCAAGCATAGGGCGAGGCCCCCATTTTGGATGCGTCTGGCCCGCGGTTTGCATGTGCACTTTCCTCGGCGAGGGCTTACCATGGCGGAGCCGATGCACGCCCCAGACCCGATCAAGCCGACGTCCGCCACGCAGGCCCCTGCCGAGGGTGCTGCGCGCTCGCGCTCGGCTCGGTCCAAGTCCGGCGCGTCGTCGCGTGTCAGCGCGGGCGTCGGCGGGTTTTCTCAGGCGACGGGCTATCCGGAAGCGGTGGATCGGCTGATCAACGAGCTGGCGCGCCTGCCGGGCATCGGTCGGCGGAGCGCCGAGCGCTTGGCCCTTCACCTGCTCAAGAGCGAGTCGGCGGTCGCGTCGTCGCTGGCGTCGGCGATCGGGGGGCTGAAGGGCGCGGTGCGGAACTGCCGGGTGTGCTTCAACCTGACGGAGCAGGCGCTGTGCGCGATCTGTGCCGACGCGCGAAGGGATCGGTCGGTGGTGATGGTCGTCGAGCAGCCGCGGGATGTGCTGGCGCTGGAGAGCACGGGCGCGTACCGCGGCCTGTATCACGTTTTGCTCGGGCGGTTATCGCCCCTTGACGGAATCGGACCTTCGGACCTGACGATTCCGCAGTTGTGGGAACGTTTGGATGATGCGGGGCGGAATGCGGGCGGCGTGGCGGTGGGGGAGTTGATCCTGGGGCTGAATCCGACGATGGAAGGAGACGGGACCTCGCTGTACCTCAGCGAGCAGTGCCGACGCCGGAAGGTCCGGGTGACGCGGCTGGCTCGTGGCTTGCCGACGGGCGGCACGATGGAGTTCGCGAGCAAGGCGGTGCTGGCCGATGCGATCGCGGAGCGACGGGGGATGATGGACGAGTCGGAAGCGTCGGAGTGATCGAGCCCGAGCGGGCGGCCTGATGACGGACTGACACCATGCGCTTTGATACATCACAACAGATGCGCATGAGCCAGCAGATGAAGCTGGCGCCGCAGATGATCCAGTCGATGGAGATTCTGCAGATGTCCATGGCCGAACTCCAGGAGCGGATCGAGCAGGAATTGGAGAACAACGCGACGCTCGAGGTGGCCGACGGCAGCGACGGGGCGGGTGATGGTTCGGGCGACGCGTCGGGCGAGATGGGCGATGCGCCGGGCGTGGCCCTGCGCGATCAGGCCGACGCCAGCGCCGCCGCCGCGGCGGAGGACGCGCCGCTGCACGTCGACGCCGAGCACGGCAGCGACGACTTCTCACGCCTGGAGAGTTTCGAGGCCAGCAACCCCGATGCGGCGGAGAACGCGTTCGAGGAGCGCGTCAGCACGCGCGAAGATGAGTACGAGCCCCGCACCCGCGGCGACGAGGGCGACCGCGACTCGAAGATGGACGCGATGGCCAACACCCAGGCCCGCGTGGGCACCATCGGCGAGCAGCTCCAGGCCCAGTGGGGGCTCACGGAGGTCAAGCCCGAAATGCGGGCGCTGGGCGAGATCATCATCGCCCACATCGAGGACGACGGGTACCTCCGCACGCCCCTCGAGCAGATCGCCGAGCGTGCCGCGCCGCAGGGCAGCGGTCCGCGCCCGAGCGTCGCGGACCTCGAACGCGCCCTCAAGGCGGTGCAACTGCTGCTGGACCCCGTGGGGATCGGCGCGCGGGATGTCAAAGAGTGTCTGCTGCTGCAGGTGGACGCTCGGCTGGACCCGGACCAGAGCGACGAGGACCGCGCCGCATGGACGCTGGCACGCACGCTCGTGCAGGATCACCTGGAGGATCTCCGCCAGAACCGTCAGCCCAAGATCGCGAGCAAACTGGGCGTGAGCGTTGATGCGCTGCGTCTGGCCGTGGCACGTCTCAAGACGCTCAGCCTCTCGCCGGGACGGCAACTGGAGCGAGCCAGCGAGCCGCCGATCGTGCCCGACGCGTTCGTCGAGTACGACGCGGAGAACGACCGGTACTACGCGTACCTGAACGACCGTCGGCTGCCCAACCTGCGGATCAATCAGGAGTACGCCAAGATCGCCAAGGACCGTGCCGCGCCAAAGCCCACGCGAGACTTCATCCGCACGAACCTGTCCAACGCCAGCTTCCTGCTCGACGCGATCGAACAGCGCAAGCGCACGGTCCTGCGCGTGCTCGAGGCGGTGGTCGCGGCACAGCGCGAGTTCTTCGATGAAGGCCCCGAGGCGCTGCGTCCGCTGCCCATGACCAAGGTCGCCGAGCAACTGGGAATCCACGTCGCCACCGTTTCGCGCGCCGTCGCGGACAAGTACGTGCAGACACCCCGCGGCATCGTCGCGCTCCGCAAGTTTTTCAGCGGCGGCACGGTGAGCACCTCGGGCGACAACGCGGGCAGCGAGGTCAGTTGGGACGCGGTGCGCGCCGCGCTGCAGGACATCATCGACAAGGAAGACCGGAAGAACCCGCTCAGCGACGACGACCTGAGCGAGGAACTCAAGAAGCGCGGGCTGGAAATCGCACGCCGAACCGTCGCCAAGTACCGCGGCCAGTTGAACATCCCCACCGGTCGCCTGCGCAAGGTCCACGGCTGAGGCACGTTCACGCGGGCACCCCGCGCATGCCCGCATGATCATCGCGAGCGATCCGCCTCACTCCTCATCGCGCTTGGGCTTCTTCTTGCCCTTCTTCCGCCCCGCACCGGCGGGCTGTGTGTCGGGAAGCAGACCCTGGCTCTGCACCACAAAGCCGATCAGCGCGACGATGAGCCACACCAGCGCCCAACTCAAGGGCGACAGGTCCAGCACCCCGCGCCCCGGCACATCGAACGCGTGCGCCAGCCACACGCCCGACGGCAGCATCACCGCCGAGCCCACAAGCGACGTCACCGCCGCCGCGGCCCACAGCGGCATCGCGATGCCCGCCAGCGTGCCCAGCAGCAGGCCCATCACGCCCGCGGCGCTGATCCAGAGCCTGTGCCCGACGGGCGTTGCGTTCCACGATTCGCTCAGCGATGCGCGGGCCGAGGCGTACAACTGCTGCGCCTGATACGCGGGCGTGCCGGGCTCGGCCCGGAACATCTCCTGCGCCGCGATGCGGGCCGCCTGGGTGCTCGGGTCCGCGTCGTTCGCCGCGCCGGCCTGCTGTGTGCCCGGCGCATTCTTGCCCGCGGCGGGGTTCGCTTTGTTCGCGCCGCCGGGCGTGTTCGCCGGCCTGCGGATCGGTGCGGGGCGTGTGGCCGGGCGCTCGACGTCGTTGGGGTCCGGGCCCGGGTCGACATCGTCCGGCTCCGCGGGCTGGTCGTCCATCGCGGGTTCTGCGGGCGGCAGCAGCGGCTGTTCATCGCCGCCGATGCCCGTTTGCGCCAGCGCCGCCGTCGCGGGCGCGCC
>VYLX01000063.1_pt1 | contig 25306 bp, 20 predicted proteins | sample 5114181 | NCBI WGS metagenome assembly VYLX01 (sample SAMN12291812, study PRJNA351875) | freshwater metagenome | isolation source: freshwater lake | place: USA: Michigan, Sherman Lake | collected 2011-08-08
CCAACCCCCAACCCCCAACCCCCACCGAAAAACTTTTTCAGCAGACCCTAGATAGATGGTTTCCCAGTTCTAAAAGGTGTAGTAATTGCGGGTATATTGCTGAGAAAATGCCGTTAAATGTTCGAGAATGGGATTGTCCAGACTGTGGGACTCACCATGACCGAGATATTAACGCTAGTAAAAACATTTTGGCCGCAGGGCTTGCGGTGTCAGTCTGTAGAGCGACCATAAGACCTTCACAGAGTAAATCTGTTAAGGCAGGTGCGGAACCCCGCAAGGGAAAGAAGCAGAAACCCAAATCGTGAGGTTTGGGAATCACCGTCCGTTTACGGCGGTGAGGATGTCAAAATCAAACTCAGGTTAAGCCTAGATAAAATCGATGACTTTTGGGGTTTTTCTTCAAGAAAATTTTATCTGGCTGCCATCACCCATCCCTGACCCCGGCAATATTACAAAACTTTATCAAAAAAAAAGTCAAAATAGAGCCTCTAGGGTTATAAAATACAAGAATGCCCCTTGTGAAATTGATCCAAGAAGCTACCTCTGATGCAAGTTAAGGCCTCTACAGTGGATTTAGAGCTAGTTCTCGTCCTTTTCACCAGTGGAATGTCAACATCGCACCACGAATCTCTAGAATGGAATTTTTGCGTATTCTAGATGACCGTGATTACTAGAGGATTTCTTAAGTATGTCAGAGGTTCCAGCCGTTACAGATGTCACCTTTAAAGACGAAGTTTTAGATAGTGCCGACCCTGTCCTAGTGGATTTCTGGGCTCCTTGGTGCGGTCCTTGTCGAATGGTGGCTCCCGTTGTCGAAGAAATTGCCCTACAGTTCGAAGGGCAAGTCAAGGTGGTGAAACTCAACACCGACGAAAACCCCAATATCGCTAGTCAGTACGGGATTCGCAGTATTCCTACTCTGATGATCTTCAAAGGAGGTCAAAAAGTTGATATGGTGGTCGGGGCTGTACCGAAAACCACTTTAGCTAACACCCTAAATAAACTCCTGGGAGTTAACTAGGTTTTCTGGTAACGCATACCGGGTAACTGAGTCACTAAACCCATTAATTCTAATTCCAATAAGATCCCCGCCACTTCTGAGGTGGGGATTTGCATTTTTTGAACAATAATGTCAAACAACAGGGCATCTCTGTCAAATAACTGATACACTTGTGCTAGTCTAGGTTCTAGATTCGGTGGGGGAGCAGCATTAACGACCGGGGATGTCTCTAGAGGGAGTGAAGGGGAGAGATTAACCGGTGCGGATTGGTTCGTGGTGGGAATTGCCCCCAACATTTCTAATAATTTCTCCTCAGAAACGATAATTTCCGCTCCCTGATGAATCAGTTGTAAACAACCCCTAGCGGCAGCAATATCGGGAGAATTGGGTAAAGCATAGATATCGCCGCCAAATTCGTTAGCATAACTGGCCGTGATCAGGGAGCCTGACCTTTCGGGGGCCTCGATAACAATCGTCGCGCGACTTAAACCGGCGATAATGCGATTACGACTGGGAAAATGGGCTTTATTCGGTTGCGTTGCCGCAGGATGTTCACTAATGACTAAACCCTGCTTTTGGATGTCCGCGTGTAGCTGCCGATGACGACTAGGATAAACCACATCGACCCCCGTTCCCAAGACGGCAATCGTCCTTCCCCCTGCTTTTAAACAGCTTTGGTGTGCCTCTCCATCAATTCCTTCGGCCATACCAGAAACAATAGTAAATCCCTGTTGGGCCAAAAGGGTACTTAAGCGCCGCGCCCAGCGCCTGCCGTGATCCGTGGGGTTACGAGTACCCACAATAGCGACGGTGGGGATATTTCCCTGATTTTCCTCTAAATTGACCTTTCCTTGATAGTAAAGTAAGGGGGGAGGACTGGGAATTTCCCAGAGAAAGCGGGGATATTCTGGGTCGCTAGGAGTCCAAAAAAGGGGGTTTTTCTGGATATGTTCGGCGAAAAGAGCTTCTGGGTCAATTTGCGATCGCCCTTCCCGTACCCCTACCATTAACTTTTTGCCGAATCCCGCCACTTCTGCGATCGCACTATCGGACGCATTCCAGGCCACAGCGACACTGCCAAAATGCTGATAGAGTCGCTTCAGGGAAATTGGCCCAACTCCAGCAATACTTGACCATGCTAACCAATAAACGCGATCGTCTGTCAATTTGAAAAGCTCCTCAGATAAAGTAATACTTTCAGTCGGTTAAAACTGACTGCGGCCAGATGACCCTAATTTATTTTAATCATGCCAGAATCTCTTCCATTAGTTGTTGAGGTATTGTTGAGCCTCGTCAAAATGTGAATAAGTTGTTCTTGATCTTCTGGGGGAAGTTGTTCGGTTGCTAGAGACCGCACACAACACGAAAACCGATATCGTTGAAGCAATTGTCGGCAACGTATAGAGTCCATTTGGTATCTTTCCCAAAATCCTTACCCAGTATGGATTAGAGCGAATTAGCCAAAATACCTGTAATTCTTACCCGTGAAGCGTCACAAGAGAGATACCAAATTCTAAAACCTCGCCTTAAGGCGAAAAGTTTTTGGAGCGGGGCATAAATCCCCGTTACAAAAACGGCCTCCTGCCTCCTGCCTTCGTTATTGGGGTTTAGTTTTACTAGGAATCAGAATTAATGACCAGTAGGTGACAGCCTCTGGATCGATTTCGGTAATCGGAATAATTTGCTGATTGGGTAAGGTTGCTCGTTCGATGTAGAGGGCGCGTTCTAATAATCCTAATTCCTGGAGAATATTGCGAACTTTAGCGAAATGTCTGCCTAATTTAATAATCGCCGCTGCATCGATAAATGCTAGGCGATCCCGCAATATTTCCGCCTCTAAAGTAGCCGGCATGATACTAAATACGTCATTTCGATAAGTGATAGGTACACCCAGCATTGCTGCACTTGCCATCACTGAAGAAATACCCGGCACGACTTCAATTGAAAAGCGATCGCACAAGCGATTAAAGATATACATAAATGTGCCATACAACATCGGATCGCCCACACATAGCACCGCCACATCTCGACCTAAGTTTAAATGTTCGGCGATGTTTTCGGCAGCAATATCATAATGAGGTTGAGAACTGCGCTCGACACTAAAAGGCAAAGGCATGGGAATTTCTATCTGCTCGGGACGGATAAAATCCGACACAATTGCCCGTGCCAAAACTTTGCCACTTTCTAAGGTAGGATAAGCAATTACCGGAACAGTTGTGAGAATGCGGTGTGCTTTTAGCGTCAACAATTCGGGATCACCAGGCCCGATTCCTAATCCATAAAGTTTGCCTAATTCATTCATAATTCGTTCTCTTTTGCTAAAGCATTGACTGCCGCTGCTGCGATTGCGCTGCCTCCCCTACGTCCGTGCAGGGTAATAAATGGCACGCCACGACTATTAGTTGCTAATTCTAATTTCGACTCTGCCGCTCCCACAAATCCCACGGGAAAGCCTAAAATCAAAGCTGGTTTATCTACATTTTGATCGAGCAATTCTAGTAGGCGAAAAAGTGCGGTTGGTGCATTACCAATGGCTACCACCGCTCCAGCTAAATGAGGTCGCCAAAGTTCTAAAGCGGCAGCGGAGCGGGTATTATTAATTTGCCGTGCTAACTCGGTCACTTCTGGATGATTGAGGGTACAAATAATCGGATTATTTTTAGGTAAACGCGCTTTGGTAATGCCATTAGCGACCATTTGAGAATCACAGAGAATTGCTGCACCCCCAGCGAGGGCATTTCGTCCGATTTTAACCGCGTCCGGTGATGCTTCTAAATCTTCTGTTATGTCTGTCATCCCGCAGGAATGAATTAGACGAACCGCCACATGAGCTAAATCATCGGGGAGATTTTTCCAGTTAGTTTCAGCCCGAATAATAGCAAAAGATTTGCGGTAAATTTCCTCACCATTCTTAATGTATTCCATTCTATTCATCTAAATTTTTCGATTTTTGGGAGCTTAAAATTTGGGCTATGAGGGGGGAAATCTTGGTAAATTCTCCCTCAAATATAGGTGTTTCTAAGAATTTTTGACTATCACCCACATAGACTTGATAAGCTTCTAGTATTTGGCCATTTTCCTCGATGGTAGTTCCTAAAAGGGTAATTTCGGCTGGACCCGGTTGAGCGCAGGATTTGGCACAACCTGTCAAGTGAATATTAACAGGAGAATTGCAGGTTAAGCGTTCTTTCAAATAATCTGCCAAGAGAGAAGCATGAATTTGAGTTGCAGTGGCCGCCGCCGCACAGCCTGGTTTACCGCTACAGGCAACTATCCCCGCATCCCATCCAAGAGAAGCGGATAATCCTAAGGATGCCAGTTTTGGCAACAATTCTGAGACTTTTTCATCGGGAATATCGGGTAATATAACAGTCTGCCAAGGGGTTAATCGTAACTGACCACTGCCAAAAGTTTCTGATAGTGCCGCTAATCCCGATAGTTGATTAGCCGTCAATTGTCCTAATCTTAATGATAGACCAATATAAGATAATCCGGGTTGCTTTTGAGGATGAATTCCCAGATGAAAATAGGGTTGAGTAGAATGGGCAGCTTGCCGGTATTTTTGTCGGTGTATTATGCCGGTAGAAGTCCGATGTAATTGGGAGTTAACTTGTTCGAGATATTTTGCTAATCCCCAATCTTTTAGCAGGTGTTTCATCCGAGGTTTTTTCCCCTTGATATTAGGGTTTTGTTGAACATAATCGACATAAACCTTTACCAGTGCTTTGACCACAGCTAAACAGTTTTCTGGCTCAATTAATAAGTCCGTGTCATATAATTGTTTATCTCCTGCGAGTGCTAATCGAAAGCAAACAAGAGAAGTTAAATTTGTCGGATTATTGACGGCAATTGCCGATAGCTGAATCTCGTTATAGCGGTGTTGCCAGGCCATAGTTGAACCAGTACCAATTCCCACTGCACCACCGCCATCGATCCCGATACTAAATTTAGGACTTAGTTCGGCAATTGATGGATAATTTTGGATAAAATTATCTAATTCTTGGACTAATGGACGAGTATCGATCGATTCTTGGCAGTCAATTCCAGCCGTGGGACTAGACATGATGTTACGCAGATGATCGATACTGGGATTATGGGCAGCTAACCCTAATTTTTGCAGGGTTTGAAATTCTTCTAAACTGGGGGATTTTTGCAGTCCGCGAATTTGCAGATTTGCCCGATTGGTAACTTGTATTGTCGTCTGCAATTGTTCGAGCCAAGTGGCGATCGCTTTTCCCTGTGGAGAATTGAGCCATCCACCGGGGGTGCGGAGACGAATTAAAAACCCATCCTGGGCAGCAGTTCCATAAAATAAACCGGGACAAGCATTTGCTTCAACTAACCAATTCACCGTTGTTTGTTCTCCATGCGACGCAGAGAAGTAGTTAGAAAATTAGTTGTCTATACTACCGATCAAAAGCTTGTAATTGGTATTCTGACTCGCAAGGAAAAAGGGAAGATGTACTCTTTTTACTTTTTACTTGATTACAGTTGCGGCACAGTACCAGAATTGCACTGGACTTTCCCAAAGACAAGTTTAAGGATTATACCACAGTTTTAGTTTTGGCGTTGCTAGATAAAAATCAGCTATAGGCTGGTTCCTCTATCCATCTGGCACAGACAACTCCTTATTGGATAAGCCTTGACCCTTAGAAGATGTACCAGACTGAGCCTGAATCCGCCGTAGTAATTACCCAATTATCTTAAGCACCACAAGCATTTCAGCTTTTTTCAGCAAGCCCTACCTACTGTGAATGTTAAAAATTTCTGTCTTTTTTGTTATAGTTTCTAACATTGCCTATAGACTCAACCCATTGACATTTCATAAACTCCAGTGTCCTTTGAGTTTCGGAAAGGAATTAAACACTATGAACTCAGTTAATCTTTTGTTTGGGAACAAGACAATCAACCAATCTGTTAGTTTTAGCCAAATTCTCTCCCAATCTCTGGAAAGCGTATCTTACTCTCTTCAGGAATTCGCTACCAGTCCAGAATTTATGGAGAAGATAAGGCTTGCCTTTGGAGACAGTTTTGTGACGGGTACTGCCCTTAACTTGGCACAAGATTGGCAAAAAGGTAGTATAACGTTCCCTTCCCTTGAGATTCTTACTGCTACGACCCTTAATGGTGCTTATGCCGGGTATGCTAGTGGGACGAATACGATTTATCTATCTGAGTAGTTTCTCAGTGAGAATCCCCTTTCAGCAATAACAAGTATTCTTCTAGAAGAATTTGGACACTCTCTTGATGTCATACTTAATAACTCAGATTCTTCAGGAGATGAAGGACAGATTTTTTCTGCGCTGGTTCAAGGATTATCTTTACCTGAATCAGAACTGCAAGCGTTAAAACAAGAGAATGATTATGCTTTTATATTAGTAGATGGTCAAGAAATTTTAATTGAACAGGGAAGTATTTCAGATAGTGGAGGCTTTGAAGGTAGTTACCAAGTGATTACCCTTGATACGAATGGTGGAGGATATGCAAGTTTTGATTACGAACATTATACCATTCCTGATAACTTCATTATTCGTTATGAAGGAAGGAATATCTTAGAAACGGGATTTGTTGGAGGAAGCAAGACAGGAACGGTTCAAATTCCTGAAGGAGATTCTGATCAGTTAGAGATAATTGTAGCAACCAATGATGAAGGAACAGCATGGAATTATACGGTTGAAACAATTGCACCAGGGTTAAATATACAAGATGCCTATGTTACTGTCCCAGGAGGAAGTAATCAAACGGCAACCATCAAATTCCCTGTGATTCTCTCAGAAGCAGTTGATGTAGAAGTTACTGTTAATTATTTTACGCTCGTAGGAACGGCCGTAGATGGTGTAACGGGGAACGACAGAATAGATTACCAACCGATTACAGGTACATTAACCTTTGCCCCAGGAGAAACCCGTAAAGAAGTTGAAATCAGGATATTAGGAGATACCCCTGTTAATTACGGGGGCAATGCCAATTTTGAGATTTTCGCAAGGGATACAGCGTATCAGAATTGGGATAAAGGAGACGATATTGACTTTAACGGTAGTTTGTCTTATGGAGATTTAGGCTATCGAGTTGATCAATTTTTCAACGATGGCAGTACAGGTTTTCAGGCAACAGGATTAACTTCGGATGAAAATTTCTTTGTTTTAATCAGCAATCCTGTCAATAGCGAAATTAGCCAAGAGAGTGACCAAGAAAAAGATCGCTTATTGACAGATTTAGAAGAATTTCTCGGTCCAGATTTTGTGAATTCATCCTCTTATCAGAAAGTCGTAGAAACTCTCAATGACCTAGAAGCGCAGGATACCTCTTGGGCTTATGCGACTGGGACGATTTACGATGAAGGAAAAGCCCCCGTCTTGGCGATTCGGGGGACACAGCCCGATCAATTAAAAACAGATGTCTGGGATGATGCTAATCCCAATGGCATTGGTTATGGTCAATTTACGGCCAATCGGGGGGCTGTTAATCAATGGCTTCAAGAAGCAAGTCAGCCAGAGGATAATCTCTCGCTAAAACCCCACATTACAGGTCATAGTTTGGGTGGAGCATTAACCCAATGGGTGGCGGCAGATTATTCTTCTCAAGGTGCTTTAGGGAATATTGTTACGTTTAATGCTCCAGGTATTTCAACGAGTGCGGCTAATAGTTTCAGGGGTGCAGAGAAAGTCACTCACTATATCACTTCTATCGACATAGTGAGTATGGCAGGATTTCATTATATTTCTGGACAATATGTTTTATCCAATCAATTGCTTGTCCCTTCCTCATTTCCCAATCCTGTTGATGCCCATCTTCATCCCGTAATTATTCCTAAAGTAGAGTCCAGTGGCTTGACTAAACCAGCTAATTTAAAGATAGATACGGTTGGTGGTACAAATGCGCTAAGTAGTCCCTTCTTCACCTATTTACCCGATCCTGATTATTTTGCGATTCAATTGATAGTAGCATCAGTACCAATCATTGGCCCATATTTGGCAAATCAGCTAACTTTTCGTAGCACTACTGAATTAACTCGTCAAGCTATAGGTGAACTGCTCTACGGTATCGGCTTAGAGAACATCGAATTTGCCATAGAAAAACTAACGGCTGCTGTTAATGCTGCCAAACAATGGGGACAAGATGCTTGGAATGCCATTACAGGGTGGGGAGAAAATGCTTGGGGTGCAGTAAGTAATTGGACAGTAACGGCTTGGAATGCCACAACCACATGGGTTAGTCAAGCTTGGAATGCCACAACTACATGGACGAGCGATGCTTGGAATGCTACCAAACAATGGACGAGCGATGCTTGGAATGCCACAACTACATGGACGAGCGATGCTTGGAATGCTACCAAACAATGGACGAGTGATGCTTGGAATGCTACCAAACAATGGACGAGCGATGCTTGGAATGCTACCAAACAATGGACGAGTGATGCTTGGAATGCTACCAAACAATGGACGAGTGATGCTTGGAATGCCACAACTACATGGACAAGCGATGCCTGGAATACCACAACAAAATGGACAAGTGATGCTTGGAATGCCACAACAAAATGGGTAAGTGATCTTTGGCCTTTCTCATCTTCATCGGATTTTCTGTCTGTTACAGCCTTTAATGAGATGAATAGTGATTCTATTAATCTTCAACAGACTCTCATTAATAATCCTTGGCAAGCGATCGCTCAATGGACTCCTGAAGCGTGGGAAGCAACCACTCACTGGAGTGATGCGGCATGGCAAGCGACAACAGCATGGACTCCTGAAGTGTGGCAAGCGACAACAGTATGGACTTCTGAAGTGTGGCAAGCGACAACAGCATGGACAGATGAGATATGGCAAGCCACCACTCAACTTGATAGTACAACAGGGGATGAAATCCTTTTCGGGACAATTGGCAATGACAATCTAAGTGGCAACGCGGGCAAGGATATTCTCGATGGGTTAGCAGGAAATGATGTTCTTGATGGAGGAGAAGGGAATGATATTATCAAGGGAAGTGCTGGTAATGATAGCCTAACAGGGGGGACAGGTAGCGATAGTTTCGTCTTTGAGAGTCCCACAGAAGGGATAGATACCATCGAAGATTTTGACAGTAGTGAGGGCGATCGCATTGTCATTTCGGCAACGGGTTTTGGCGGAGGATTAATCCCTGATGCGGTTCTCGCAGAATCTCAGTTTGTCTTAGGGACGACGGCGGTTGATAGTGATGACCGATTTATCTATGATCCAGCTACTGGAAATCTGTTCTTCGATCCTGATGGCAATGGTGCTGCACCTCAACAACAGATTGCTATTCTAACAGGCGCACCTAACTTGAGTGCAGGGGATATCTTTATTTCTGGCAATTCAACAACCCCTAGCATCAAAATTACCGCCCCATCTACTAATGTCAGTGACACCAAAGTAACCATTGAATGGAATGCCTTTGATGCTGACTCAGAAGCAACCATTAGCCTATTCTACGACACGGACAATCAAGGATTTGACGGTGTCTTGATCGCTGATCGATTAGCGGAAACCGATGGACAAGGAAGCTTTGTTTGGAATACCGAAAATATTCCCCTAAAAGATTATTTTATCTATGCTCAAATTTCTGATGAAACCCATTCTCCTGTTTTTAGCTACGCCAAAGGACAAGTTTTATTAAAACCTTTGGTAGAGGCGGATTTGTCGGTCACTAAAACCCCTAGTGTTACCTCTGTGGAATTGGGAGAAACTTTTACCTACACGATTCAAGTCACTAATAATGGCTCAGTTACGGCTCAAGGGATAACAATCACGGAAATCTTAGCAGAACCTGTTACTTTTGTTTCTGCCAGTCTTACCCCCTCTCAACAGAGCGACAATGCTTTTACTTTTGATATTGGGGAGCTGCCATCGGGTGAAAGTCAAATAATAGAAGTCACGGCGATCGCTCCTACACTATTAACAGGAACAATCATCTCTAATACCAGTGTTTTAAGTGAAACCAATGATCCTAATCTAACCAATAATGTCGCACTTTTAGCAACTGAGGTCACTGCACCCGCACTCCCAGACTTAGTGGTAACTCGTACTGATAGTTCAGGTGGGGTCAATATTAACTCTCCCTACAGTTATAGCCTAACGGTCACTAACAATGGTTCTGCCACAGCCACAGGGGTTATTCTGACAGAACAATTACCTTCGACAGTTGATGTCATTAGTGCCACGGCTAATGTTCCTGGACTACAGCGCAATCTGGTAGATTTGATTAAGTTCCCACTGAATGCAGGTGAACGAGTAACTCTCGATATTGATGCGAGGACACTGGGATCATCTTTAGATTCTGTCTTGCGCTTGTTTGATTCAACAGGTATTCAATTAAGGGTTAGTGACGACAACCCTGCACCGAATGAACCTTTTAGTCGGGATTCTTATATCGATTTTACCGCTTCGGTTTCTGGGACTTATTACGTCGGGGTGAGTGGCTACTCCAACTTTAGCTACAATCCTTTCATTGATGGCAGTGGAGCTTCAAGTTCTTCATCAGGTAACTATACGCTTGAAATTAAAGTAGGAAGTGGCGGTTCTACCAATCAGGTGGTTTTGGGTGAACCTAATAATACAATTCCCCAAGCAGTAGATAGCGGTCTGAGTTCGGCTAATCCGGGAATTTTCGTCGCTTTCGGTTCAATTCGGACTGATTCCGAGCCGATTACTAATCCGATTAGTATTAACTTAGGTGATCTTGACATTGGTGCAAGTGTAACCGTCGATTTAACAGTTTCCTCGATCGCTGCTGGTAATCTCAACAGTACAACAATCGTAACCAGTAATGAGTTAGATGCCAATCCTCTTGATAACCTAATTGCTGGTACACAAGTTGTTAGTTCGGAGACTCCTACGGAGATTGATTTAGAACTAACTCAAACGGTTAATAATTCTAATCCTGCGATTGGGGATGAAATTACTTTAACCTTAACCCTTACCAATATCGGCCCCGGTATCGCTAGTAATATTCAAGTGACCAATGTTTTGCCCTCAGAATTAGCGTTTATTTCTGTCTTTGCTGAACAGGGAACTTATGATAGCAACACAGGCATCTGGAATGTTGGTAATATGCGAGATAATCTTAGTCGTACTCTAACGATTACTGCACAAGTAAATGGGGGTCAATCCCTCACGAATACGGCTCAAGTTACGGCAGTTTTTGAAGCAGACCTTGATTCTATTCCCAATAATAATGATCCGACTGAAGATGATCAAGCTTCTGTTTTGATCGATGTTCAAAATGTCGCTCCGATTGTGCAAGGAAACAAAACCTTAACGGTTTTAGAAGATGCGTCTTCTACTTCCCTCAATATTTCTACGCCAACCGATGGGAATGGTGATAGTTTAACCCTAACGGTAGAAACAATTCCAGATGGCACAAAAGGTCAAATTTTCTTAGGCAATAACCTAGTTAATACTGGTGATCTTTTAACCCCACAGCAGTTAACCAGCTTAGTCTTTGTTCCGAGCGCTAATGCCAACGGTGCAGCAGGAACGTTTAGTTATACCGTTAGAGATGGTCAAGGAGGTACAGCTTCGCAAACGATTACATTAGCCATCACGTCAGTCAATGATGCGCCTGTTGCCCAAGATGACACGGCGACCACCTCTCAAAATACACCTATTACTTTAGCCGTCCTTGCCAATGACAGTGATATTGAAGATGATTCTATCTCTCTAACTTCTTTCAACCCAACTTCCAGTCAAGGTGGTACAGTCAGCCGAGATGAAAACGGGACTCCTAGCAATCTCACTGATGACAAACTGCTTTATACTCCCGCAACTGGGTTTATTGGCATTGATAGCTTCACCTATACGGTTAGCGACGGTACAGATAGTGACACGGCAACGGTTACGATTACGGTGACTTCTACTAACCAACCGCCCCAAGCCGTTAATGATGTGGCAAAAGGGACGCAAAATACGCCTTTAATTATTCCCTTTGCTACTCTCCTTAGCAATGATACCGACCCAGATTCCGGTGATATTCTCAATCTTACAGGCGTCAGTAATCCCAGTAATGGTAGCGTTAAGTTGAATGGCTCAAATGTTATTTTTACGCCTCTTGCTGGCTTTATTGGTCAAGCGAGCTTTGATTACAGTATAAGCGATAATCAAGGAGAAACTAGCACTGCCAGCGTCAATATTGCTGTCAATCCCTTCTTGGGTTCTCAGGGTCGAGATACACTGATAGGAACGAATCTTGATGATATTCTCATGGGGGGTTTAGGGGCTGATAACCTCACAGGAAACCAAGGTCACGATCAATTTGTTTATCAAAGTATCCGAGATGCGGGAGATGTGATCAAAGATTTTGAAGTGGGTATAGACCGAATTGTATTTACTGCATTACTTAATAGTCTTGGATATGGAGGTTATAATCCGATTGCGGACGGCTATCTGAACTTTGGTTCACGGAGAAATGATACCGTCATTCTTTTTGATGAGGATGGTTCTGGTTTAAGTAAGCGGGCTTTACCTTTTATTACCGTTGAAAACGTCGCCTTAACTGCGATGCAAAATCCCAATAACTTTATCTTTTGATCCTAAAAATGGGAGCGCAATGTCGCCAGAACACTTGAGACGCGCTCCTAAGATTCTTACTAACAACTGTGTCATGTAATTTAGAGGAATGCTATGTCTATCAAATTTTCTTCTTTAACATTTGGGTTCATTTTCGGCTTAAGTTCTCTGATCGTTGCTAAGTCTTCTCAAGCGGCTTTGATTAACTTTAGTAGTTGGAATCTAGCTGGAGATGTGGAAATTACTTCTTTGGGACAGGTTGATCTCTCAACGAATGCTTTACAAAATGATGATAGTCCTAGTCCTGATAGTAATTTTAATTTCTCTAATCTTCCAGCTATTGATACTGCTACTTTAGAGTCAAATTTAGGACTTCCCTCTCAAAGTTTAGAGCCAGATCGTAACAATTTTGTATTTGCTTTTGAAGGATCAGGACTGGAAAATCAATATACTTTCACTGAAGAGACGACCTTAAGTTTTAATTGGACTTTTTTAACCAATGACGAAACTCGTAATCTCAGTGGATTTGATTTTGATGATTATGCTTTTATTGCCCTCAATGATCAAATTCAAACTTTAGCGAGTACCAATAGTTCTGTCAGTACCTTAATCCCTTCTAGCACTAATTTCAGTCGTCAAGTTTCGGGGAGTTACACGCAAACCTTTAGTCCCGGAACTTACAGCATCGCTTGGGGAGTGGTTGATGTTGGCAGTTTTGACCAGACTTCGGCTCTCACCGTTAACAATGCTCAACTATTTCCATTTAATCAGCCTATTCCCGAACCCAATTCTTTATTTAGTTTGTTAGTTCCTCTCGGATTTTTTGCTGTATCATTTCTTCATCGGAGATAGACATGAACCTACTTCCTAAACAACTGACAATTACCTTATTAGCTCCCTTGATGTTATTGGTCAGTAGTTGTAGCTCAAAATTAATTTCTGCGCCGGGGATTAAGGGACGGTTTATCGAAGAGTCAACCGGAAAACCCATTGCCGGAGCTAAGGTGAGATATACTAATATAGGCGAGGGCTTGACCAAAGAGAGTATCACCGATGCGGATGGTCGTTTTATTTTTCAGCCTGAATTTACAGAGGGCTATGCAGGATATCCCACATCGCCTGTCGGTTTACGGGTAAGACTTCAACTAATGATAAAAGATCAGCACAACTTTTCATCTGTCTATCCTTCTGTGAAAAATTCTGCTTATCCTTCTGTGAAAAATACAGATGTTGATAATGCTATGATCGATGCCGGTGATATTAAAGTTAATCGGTTTTTTTTAAACCCCTAAGACCCCTTTTTTCTTGAGGTAAAATATGTCATTAAGAATCAACCAGAAAATCAATATCAGGCTCTTCGTTACTTGGTATGATTCGATCAGGGGGCATAAATCGACTAAATCCTTATATGGCAAGAGACTCAATTGATTAGCTCGTTCTAGATAGAAAACAATTGGCAAAAATCGAAGCAATGTCTTTCTGTGTAAGGGTTTTATCCTTTATAAACCCCCTCCATTGCATAACACAAACCGAAGAACCCAAGATCATACTTTGATTCAGCAACAACCAAAAATTTTTTTTAATATGGCGGATCGCAATTGTAAGTCGAAATGGCTATCGATCATAGGAATTGGTGAAGATGGCTTAGAAGGGTTAAGTTCAGTGGGGCGAAGTCTGCTTTCTTTAGCATCAGTTATTGTCGGTGGTGAACGTCATCTGGCAATGTTACCCCCAGAGGATCAACGGCAAAAACTGCTCTGGACTTCTCCCATTCAAGACTCTGTTAACGAGATTATCCGCCGTCGTGGTCAATCCGTCTGTGTTTTGGCCAGTGGTGATCCTATGTGCTACGGAATTGGTGTCACCCTCACCCGTCAGATTCCCCTGGAGGAAATGACGATTATTCCCTCTCCTTCTGCCTTCAGTCTTGCCTGTAGTCGTTTGGGTTGGTCCCTGAGTGAAGTAGAAACTTTGAGTTTGTGCGGCCGTCCTCCGGCTTTGTTAAATGGGGTGCTTTATCCCGGCGCTAAACTGCTGGTACTGAGCGCCGATGCCGAGACTCCGGCGATCGCTGCTCGGCTTCTAACCGAGGCAGGTTTTGGCGAAAGTTCCATCACGGTTTTAGAACATCTAGGGGGAACCCAGGAACGCCACATTCAAGGCATCGCCAACGATTGGCAGTTTACAGATCTGGCAGATTTAAATGTCATCGCCATTAGCTGTATCTCCTCCCATCCCCCCACCCGGGCGCCGCGCCTTCCCGGACTGCCGGATTCTGCTTACCATCATGACGGACAGTTGACAAAAAGAGAAGTTCGTGCTATCACTCTGAGTACATTGGCTCCCCTACCCGGACAATTGCTCTGGGATGTGGGAGCGGGTTGTGGTTCCATTGCCATTGAGTGGCTGCGTAGCGATCGCCGTTGCCAGGCTATTGCGATCGAACATCATCCCACCAGATTACAATACATTGCCGATAATGCCGCCGCCTTGGGAACGCCCCATCTGCAAATCGTCGCCGGAATTGCACCGAGCGCCCTGGAAGATTTACCGCCACCGGACGCTATTTTTATTGGTGGCGGTATCACCACACCCCACCTCTTGGAAACCTGTTGGTTAGCGCTGCGCCCCGGGGGTCGTCTTGTTGCCAACACTGTTACAATTGAAAGTGAATTAGTCCTCTTGCAATGGCATAGTAAATTAGGAGGGGAACTGCTGCGAATTGGCATTGAAAAAGCCGAACCGGTCGGTAAGTTTTTAGGTTGGAAAGCAATGGCCACCGTAACCCAGTGGACTGTTGTGAAACCGAGATTGTAAATCCTTAATTTTGTCCTTGATCTCTCTTGCAAAAGTTGTCAATAGAACTTTTTGCTCTAATTTCTCTTCTTCTGGACTTTGTCGATAGACTAAACCGCCACTCATCCTCTTGTCCTAATTCCAGTTGATAGTCTTATTATAATTATAGTTCCCAAAATTAGACAAAAATTTTCTAGGAACCAACGAAATTTTCAATCGTTATCATCAAAAAAATTAAATCTTTATTGTCCAATGCACAAGTTATACTATTTGTCAATATTTTTGTCCTAATTGCCACATAATACAAATGCTCGCTATAATAGAATTAAGTTGTTGACATTTTCTAGTTTTCACTTTTTACTTAGTCTTATGGTTTCGCAACTAGATAAAACTAACGTCACTGAAATCATCTACCCCGATAGCGATGGTCAACCCCTGGCCGATAATACCCTGCAATTTCGTTGGATTACGACAATTAAAACTAATTTAGACTGGCTATTTCGCGAGCAGTCTGATGTCTTTGTTGCGGGGGATTTACTCTGGTATCCTGTGGAAAATGATAATAAACTGCGTCAAGCACCGGATATTATGGTAGTTTTTGGGAGACCAAAAGGGGAAAGGGGTTCCTATCGACAATGGTTAGAAAATAATATTAGTCCCCAGGTGGTTTTTGAAATCCTCTCTCCGGGTAACACCCTCACGGAAATGGCCAAAAAACAGCTATTTTATCAGCGTTATGGGGTTGAGGAGTATTATCTTTATGATCCCCATAAAAACGATGCCAGTGGTGGGATAAGAGGCGAAAATCAGCTAGAAATTCTGGAAACTCTCGATAATTGGGTTAGTCCCCGTTTAGGAATACGGTTTCAGTTAGGAGAACCGGAAATGTTGCTTTTTTATCCCGATGGACAAGCTTTCACTAGCTATAATCAGGAAAAACAACGAGCGGAACGATTGGCAAATAAACTGCGGGAATTAGGCCTTAATCCTGACGAAATCTAGGTTTATCTCTTGACCGCAGTTTAAAGTTAATCTTTGTTAAGAGACAACTAAAAAGATGAAGTTAGTTTAGTTGAATTAGTACAAAAAAACTGATGTTTAGGGATAATAATGTAGATGAAATTACGCAAAATTTTTATAGTATTTATGGCTCTATTGAAGGGCATTTAGTATCTATTAATATTGCCAATCGTCAAAAGATAAAGATGGGGATTCGTAGCCTAACTGATAACAAAATTATTAAATGTTTTTTTTCTGAAGAACTTTTTGAACAAGCTAGAGAAGCATTAGGAAAAAGAGTTTATGTTTTTGGGTTAATTCGGCAGTATTTGCATGGAGAAAAAATCAATATTCAAGTGCAAGAAATGAAAGTTTTTCCTAAAAAATCTGTTGCTCCTTCCCTGTCTAATATTATCAATTCAATTAGAGGTTAGTTTTGAAGAAAAAGTCGATCAAAAAACCTTATTGTGATTCGGGAATCTTGAACAATTTTTTTAATGAAGAACTCCAGTATTATGAACGCAGAACTAGATTAATATTGTCAACATACCAATACAAAAAAAGGTGGGACTTGCCCACCTTTGTCACTAAACTATTGTCCTTTCTCCACTGCTGCCACAATCAATAAAGTTTTGAGGACAGAATCAGGATTAAGACTGATAGAATCGATGCCTAATTCCACTAAAAATTGAGCGAATTCGGGGTAATCACTGGGGGCTTGACCACAGATACCGATTTTGCGATTATGGGCTTTAGCGGTTTCAATGGCCATTTTCACCATGCGTTTAACTCCCTCATTCCGTTCATCAAAAAGATGGGCAACTAGGGCAGAATCCCGATCTAATCCTAAGGTTAATTGGGTCAAATCATTAGAACCGATCGAAAATCCGTCAAACACCTGAGCAAATTGGTCAGCAAGAATTACATTACTTGGTAACTCACACATCACATAAACTTGCAAACCATTAACCCCGCGTTCGAGACCATTTTTCGCCATTTCTTCGAGGACTCTCATCCCTTCTTCGGGGGTACGACAGAAAGGAATCATCGGAATCACATTAGTTAATCCCATTTCTTCCCGTACCATTTTCAGCGCCCGACATTCCAAAGCGAAAGCTTCGCGATAATTAGGATCAGTATAACGGGAAGCACCGCGCCAACCGATCATCGGGTTTTCTTCCTTGGGTTCAAAGGGTTTGCCACCCAATAAATTAGCGTATTCATTGGATTTAAAATCGGACATCCGCACAATTACATCTTTGGGGTAGAATGCGGCTGCAATCATGGCAATTCCCCGGGCCAATTTATCGACGAAAAATTGGGGTTTATCCTGGTAGTGTTTGGTTAATTCGGCGATTTGGTCTTTTACGTCCCCTTCTTCCAATTCGTGGAATTTCAGCAAAGCGCTGGGGTGGGCCTGAATATGGTTAGCGATAATGAATTCTAGACGCGCTAAACCGACTCCTTGGGCAGGAATATCGGCAAAAGCGAAGGCTTTTTCGGGATTACCGATATTCATCAGGATTTTTGTCCGAGTTTCGGGCAAATTATCCAGGGGAGTTTCGCGAATTTCAAAGGGTAGCAATCCGAGGTAAACTTTCCCTTCATCCCCTTCCGCACAGCAAACGGTGACTTCCTGTCCGGTTTTAATCGTTTCCGTGGCATTATTGCAACCCACGATCGCCGGAATGCCCATTTCTCGCGCGATAATAGCGGCATGGCAAGTACGACCACCCTGATTAGTCACGATCGCGCTTGCTTGTTTCATAATCGGTTCCCAGTCGGGATCCGTGCGATTGGTGACGAGAACTTCTCCCGGTTTAAAGTTGTTGATTTTATCGACACTGAGGATGACTCTGGCTTTTCCTTGACCGATTGCCGCACCTACACTCCGTCCCACTGCTAAAACGTCACTTTTTTGCTTAATTTCGTAGGATTTAAGGATATTAGCGGCTTTTTGCGATTGTACGGTTTCTGGGCGCGCCTGAACGATAAAGAGTTCTCCCGTGATCCCATCTTTTGCCCATTCGATGTCCATGGGGGTGTAGGTTCCGCGCACTTGCGAGTAATGTTCCTCGATTTCGGTCGTCCAACGGGCTAAAGTGAGGATTTCCTGGTCATTAATGCAGAATTGATCCTGTTCTAGCTTGTTAACTCGGATATTCTTGGTTAGACGCGATCCTCCATCATCGTAGATCATCTTGATCGCTTTACTGCCGAGGCGTTTGTCGAGGATGGGTTTGTAGCCGTTTTTAAGAGTGGGTTTAAAAACTAGATATTCGTCGGGGTTAACAGCGCCTTGCACGACATTTTCCCCTAAACCGTAGGCTGCCGTGATTAAAGCGGCATTTTTGAACCCTGTTTCCGTATCGATGGAAAACATCACCCCAGAGGTGGCTAGATCTGAACGCACCATTTTTTGGACACCGACGGAAAGGGCGACGGCAAAGTGATCGAAACCGTTATGATGACGGTAGGAAATAGCGCGATCGGTGAATAAAGAGGCAAAACATTTATGGCAAGCTTCTAAAACTCCCCTCACCCCTTGGACGTTCAGATAGGTTTCCTGCTGTCCGGCAAAACTCGCTTCTGGTAAGTCTTCGGCAGTGGCGCTCGAGCGAACGGCCACATCAATGGAATGATAGAGATCATCGCCATAACGTTCACAGAGTCGGCGATAGGCAATAGCGATCGCATGACTTAAATCATCGGGGAACGGTGTATTTAAGATTAATGTGCGCGCTTGTTTACCTTTTTCTTGCAAGTTTTGGACATCGTTTTCGTCTAAATCTTGGAAAATTTGTCTTAATTGTGCGTCTAGTCCGGCTTTTTCGACAAATTGACGGTAAGCGTAAGCGGTGGTGGCGAATCCTGTGGGGACATTAATCCCTTTCGGGGTTAATTGTTGGATCATTTCGCCTAAGGAGGAGTTTTTCCCACCGACTAATCCCACATCTTTACTATCTACTTCTTCAAACCACAGAATTAATGCTTGTTCTCTAGAGGTTCTCGCAACATCTTGTAGTAGCATCATAAGTATTTTTACCTCTGTACTTTATACTTTCAGTTTAGCGAGATACCATCTTCAAAAACCCTTGAGTTTGATATTTATTTACAAAACTCTTAATAGCAAACTCAGCCACTATCACCCTATCTCTAAAGGGTTTAATTGTCTAGCTTTTTATACAAAAATTAATACATTATTCAGGGATCTCAACAGTAATTTTCCTCAATGATAGCCTTAGTTATCTCAAAATAGTTACAGCAGTTATCTCAATGGTGAGATAGGAAGTTTTCGTTTTGGGGAGTCGGTCGTCAGCAGTCAGGAGTCAATACCAAATTAGGTTATACTTTTTTTTATGAGAAGGGCTGTAATTTAGCAATACGTCACCTTCAGTTTTAGGCATTTTCAAGGTCTGATAATAGTTCTTCTTCTGTTAAGTTAATCATCGCTACGCCAAAATCGGTCAATCTCAATAAAAAATTAACCCTATCCACTCCTAATAAATTGGCAGCCATACCCGATGAAATACGTTTCATCTCAAAGAGTTTTACTACCATAGCCCAGGTTGCTTCTCTCTCGAATTCCTCGCGGGTTTTTTGAAGAAAGTCGGGTAAATTTTCAGGATAATTTATGGTGAGTTGTAAAGTCATATCTCCTGCTATATTTATCTCATTTTTCTAGGTTGGATTTCACCTAGTTTAGCTCCATCCAACCTAGATTTATTTATAGTTGTGTAATGGTGACATCAACAGTTGTAACCGTAGTTCCCAAACTGGATAAAGGAGGTTGAATTTCCTGTTCATTACCCACTACTAGAGTCACAATTTGATTCGGTTGTAGATATTGTTGTGCCACTCGTTGAATATCAGCAATTGTCACACCTTTTACCGCTTGTTGATAACGGAAGATAAAATCTTGGGGATAACCATAGTATTCATACGTCATCAATCGCGATAAATTTTGAGCAGGTTTCTCAAACTTAAAAACAAAAGAATTGAGAATAGCATTTTTAGCATCTTCTAATTCTTTTGCGCTTACGGGTTGATTGCGAAGGCGCTCGATTTCGCCTAAAATTGCCTTAATAAAAGGTACGGTGGCATCGGTGCGAGTTTGACCTCCGGCAATAAATAAACCGGGATAATCATAACGACTATTCCAGACACCATAGACAGAATAAGCTAATCCTTGACGGGAACGTACTTCATTAAATAAACGACCACCAAAACCGCTTAAAATCTCATTTAATACCGTTAAAGCGGGATAGTCGGGACTATCCAAACGACCCCCAAGATGACCTAATAAAACGCTACTCTGGGTTAATTGGGGTTGATTGACGACAAAGACACCTTGAAGATTTTTTTGGGTTGCCGAAGGGGTGACAATTTTAGTGGCAGTTGCGGGATTTTTCCAATCGCCAAAAGTTTTATTGATTAATGCTTTCATCGACTGAGAATCAAAATCACCGACAATTCCTAAAATTATTTGGTCGGGACGGACATAGGTACGATAAAAATCGATTAAATCCTGACGGTCAATATTAGCTAAAGTGCTATATTCTACAGTACGAGCGTAGGGGCTATTATCACCATAGACTAGCTTGCGGAACTCCCGACTAGCAATATCATCGGGATCATCATTACGTCGGGCAATCGCCCCTTTTTCCTGAACTTTGGCTAATTCTACTCTCTGACTTTCAAAAGCTGGGGAACGCAAAACCTCGGCAAAGAGATTAAAAACTGTTTCTAAATCTTCACTAAGAGCGCTAAAACTAGCAGTTCCAGCGTTAAGATCGATCGAGGTTTCTACTAGGGCTGCTCTTTGTTCTAATAATTGATTTAAGACATTAGAAGAATGTTTTTCCGTGCCACCACTACGCAGCACGGTTCCAGTAATATCAGCTAATCCGACTTTTTCCCCGGATTCTAATCTTCCTCCTGTGCGAATCATCGCCGTACCACTCACTAACGGTAAGCTCCGATCCTCCATTAAATAAACCACCATACCATTATCTAGTTGATAGCGCTCGTATTGGGGAACTGTCACTTCAGGAAGGGGAGGAAAAGTTAAATCGGTAAAATGTCGCGGAGTTTGGGCAATTGCCGGGGAACGAAAAGCTAGGACACCTATCAGGGTGATAACTATTAAACCTAGCCATTGGAAGCGTTTTTTCATGATTATATTTATTTTAGGTGTTGGGTGTTAGGGTGTTAGGGTTTTAGGGATTTCAGTTATCAGTTATCAGTTATCAGATTGCAGTTTTAAGTAGACAGTGTGTAGGAGAATTGCTGGATTATTTCTTTTGCCTCTTGTCTTCAGAAGCTGATTACTGTTGACTGTTCACTGCTGACTGAAAAATTCCCTATCTCCCCATCTCTCTATTTCGGTAAAATTCGGCCAATAGTGCGATTTTCGGGGTTAAAAGTCTCTTTAGCCACCCGTTGAATATCGGCTGCGGTGACAGCATTATAAGCATCTAATTGGGCGAATAAATTACGCCAATCGCCGGTTTTTACCTCGTATTCAATCAAGGATCGCGCCATGCCCATGTTAGAATCAAGACCTCTTAATAGGGCTGCCCGTAGTTGATTTTTAACCCGTTCTAATTCCTGTTCCGAAACCGGTTCATTTTTCAATCTTTCCAATTCTAAATTCAAACCCTGCGCTACTTCCTCCACACTGGCATTAGGAGCGGTAAGAGCATAGAATAAGAGCAAATTCGGGTATTTATCTCCCGGAAAGCCGTTAAATCCCTGAGCAGCGAGGGCAAGTTGTTTGTCCTCCACTAAAGCTTTATACAGTCGCGAAGTTCTTCCTTCACTCATTAAAGTGGCGATAACCTCGTAAACCGCATGATCGGGATGATTGAGGGCGGGACGATGGTATCCTTCTAAATACCAAGGCTGCGAGGCTAATTTTAGGGTAATTTCCTTTGTTTTGGTTTGGTCCGGTTCCACTACTGTCACCTGTGGGGGTTTCGGTTTAGCGGGAAAACGACCAAAATAAACCTTAGCTAACTGTTTGACCTGTTCTGGGTCCACATCCCCGGCGATAGCTATGGTTAAATTACTGGCAGCATAAAATTTATCGAAAAAGTTTTGGATATCTGAGGGTTCCAGATTGCGAATATCTCGATCGTAACCGATAACGGGACGTTTGTAGGGATGGACAGTATAAGCTTGATCGAGAAAAGCTTCGATTAATAAACCCAAGGGGCTATTATCCGTCCGCATCCGTCTTTCTTCCAGAATTACGTCTTTTTCTTTGTAAAATTCCCGTTGGAACACTGGTTCTAAAAATCGTTCCGATTCCAAAGACATCCACAATTCCAATTTATTCGACGGGAAGCTGTAAAAATAGCTGGTTGCATCGGTGGAAGTGGTGGCATTTAAACCGACTCCCCCCTGAGTTTCGACGATTTGCCCGTATTCGTTGCGTTGGACGAATTGCTCGGACTCTGCCCTCGCTTGTTGAAATTCTGCGGTTAATTTAGCCACTTCTGCGCTTTTACCCGCTTTTTTGGCCGCTTGCAGTTCTTTGTCTATAGCTTCAAGGCGATCGAGGACTTTTTTCTCGCTAAGATAATCGGTAGTACCGATGGTTTTTGTGCCTTTAAAGGCTAAATGTTCCAAAAAGTGAGCAACTCCTGTTTTACCGTCCGGTTCATCGGCACCTCCCACGTCCGCATAGGTGACAAAGGAAATAACCGGGGCATCGCGATTTTCGAGGATAATGAATTTTATTCCGTTATCGAGGCGAAATTCGGTAATTTTTTGTTGAAATTGCTTAAGGTAGGGGGTAATCGATTGCACATCGGCTGATTGCTCTTTCGCTTGGGCAAGAAGGGGTGAGAAACTCCCAAAACCCCAAAACACAAGGAAAGCGAGCCAAAAGCCGATGAAAGCCCGATAATAGGGGTTATTTTTAATGACCATGGATAGTTTTATCAGATATCGTGGGAGCGAGAGATCGATCGCTATGTTCGATCTTAGCAGTCGATTCTTAGGAGAGGGGGAAATGGGATGCTTTTTTCAGTGATCAGTAAACAGTAATCAGTTATCAGTGGGGAAGTGGGGAAGTGGGGAATTGGGGAGACCACTTCGTGCGCGACGTTCGGCGATGCTCAGTCGAGCCGTTGCGGGGGGAAGTGGCAATGGGGGCTTTTCGGTAAACAGTAATCGGCGTTGTCAAATTGAAAGATGATCCGAATCAGCACCGGAACTGAAATTACTTTGATAACAAGGATTGCATTGCATCTTTCATATTCTGATCTGACAACGCCTCTGATAACTGATGACTGATAACTGACTCCCGACTTTTAGACAAAAAATCTCTCCCTAGAGAGGAGAGAAGTCAAAAAAGCACGAATAACAATGGGTGGGAGGCGGTTTTTATAGGTCGCCCCCACGAAAAGCTAGTAGGAAAATGACAAAGGGGCCAGCTAACATGATTAGCGCCACGAAGGTGAGTTGAAAAATGGGTTCTAAATTGAGAGCCGCAAATAATTCCATGATGTCTCCTAACCTGTTTACAATAATTTTAAAGGCTAATCTGGTCAAAACCATTGTCTATCATACAGGGGATGATTCGCTGGTTTTCCTGATTCGATACAAAAATACATAAAGTTTTGTTGCAATTCTGAATTTTCCCGCTTTCCTATTTTCTTCCCACTAGGGGCAATCTCAATGTTCAACTCTCTGGCCACATCTCCCAACTCGTTAACCCAGATTTATACTGGTTTTCAGGCACTCTCGGATCCCCTGCGACTGCAAATTCTGCAACTTTTGCGACATCAGGAATTATGCGTTTGTGAATTGTGCGACCATCTCGATATCGCCCAATCTAAATTATCTTTTCACCTAAAAACCCTAAAAGAAGCCAATTTAGTCCGCAGTCGTCAAGAAGGTCGTTGGATCTACTACAGCCTAAATCTATCTCAATTTCTTCTCCTAGAAGAATATCTATCCGAATATCGTCGTTTTGCTGCCCTCGTCCCCCCTCGTACCTGCGGGGAAAATCAGTAACCAATCAAGATTTTTAGAAATATTAAAGCTTTATAAATGGCTTTTAACCTTGACATATCAACTTTTTTTGATATACAATCGGGTTATTCGATCGATTGTCTGTTATGCCGAAACCCTTCTCGATCGCGCCTTTGAGTCAAACTCGCTCATCTTTTCGTCTCTTAAAACGGTCAGGTGTGCGGGAATGTCTAGCGGAATGTTTGGGGACTTTTATCCTCATTTTCGCGGGAACAGGGGCGGTAATGGTCAATCAAATCAGCAATGATGCAATTACCCATCTCGGTATCAGTATGGTTTTCGGTGCGGTGGTAGCGGCCCTGATTTATGCTCTTGGTCATATCAGTAAAGCTCATTTTAACCCCGCCGTTACCCTGGCCTTTTGGACAAGCGGCTTTTTCCCGAAATCTTGGGTAATTCCCTATATTATCGCCCAGTGTCTCGGTGCGATTCTCGCTTCTGCCACTCTTGTGCTTTGTCTGGGTCGAGTGGGAAATTTGGGCGCAACTCTGCCTTTACAGGGAAATTGGGGACAAGCTTTCTGTATTGAAACCATTCTCACCTTTATTCTCATGCTAGTGATTTTAGGCTCTGGTTTAGACCGTCGCGCCCCTATTGGTTTTGCTGGCATCTCTATCGGTTTAACCGTGGCCCTAGAAGCGGCCTTTATGGGGCCGATTACCGGTGCCAGTATGAATCCAGCGCGTTCTCTGGGGCCTGCTTTCGTGGCAGGAATTTGGCAACACCATTGGGTTTACTGGATAGCACCGATTTTAGGCGCTCAATTAGCTGTAATTATTTACGGCCTACTATCCGATGGTTTCCGAGACTTAAAATAAATTCTGCTTGTTGGTAATCATCGAAAATTTTGGGTCTGAAACCCCGTCGTTCTACGACGGCTTTACTGTTAAATATTAACACATTTACGAAATATATGCTAAAATGCTCCCCATGGAAAAAGCCTATTCTT
>VYLX01000056.1_pt1 | contig 25035 bp, 16 predicted proteins | sample 5114181 | NCBI WGS metagenome assembly VYLX01 (sample SAMN12291812, study PRJNA351875) | freshwater metagenome | isolation source: freshwater lake | place: USA: Michigan, Sherman Lake | collected 2011-08-08
CCCCGCCGCGTCAGGATCCGTTCCGAAGCCGCAACTCCACCAGCACCCCGTCCGCCGGCTTGGTCGACACCCCGGCACGCGCGGCGTTCTCCTGGCTCACCGCACGAAGATGGAACAACTTGACCACCGCGCCGACGACGAGCGCAACCTCCATCTGACCGAGGTTCTTCCCCGGACAGAACCGCGGCCCGTGGCCGAACCCGAAGTGCTGCCACTGCCGAGTCCCCTGATCCGTCGCGTTCTGCCCCAGCCAGCGCTCCGCAACAAACCGGTCCGCACGATGCCCTGTCACGCCCACGCCCCAGTGGTCCTCATGGCGATTGGCGTGCCACACGTCCAGCAGAATGTGCGTCCCGGCGGGCACCTCCAGGGTCGCGCCAGCGTCCGTCCGTACAGTCGTGTCGACCGCCGCCCGCCTGGGATGAAAGTACAACGCGGGCGTCAGCCGAAGCGTCTCGTTGAGCACGCACCCGAGATACTCCAGGCCCTTGAGCGTCTCAGGGCTGTAGTCTTCGACGTCCCGCACCTCCTGATAGAGCTGCTCCTGCGCGGTCTCGTCCCGGGCCAGGTGCGCCAGCGCCCAGCTCGCGTACGAACTCGTCGCCTCCAACGCGCCCGCCAGAAACACCCGCACGTTCGGCCGAAGTGTCTCGTCCGTCGCGTCCGACTTGAAGTGCCCCCACAGCCCCGCTCCTCGACCCCGGGGTTCGATCGACCGCGTCGTCAGCGACTCGAACACCGCCGCCGCGTCCTGCGCCCGCCGCACCCATGGCAGCATCCTCGGCAGCCTGCGCATCGGGCATCCCGCCATGCTCGTCACGGTGTCCGTCACGATCGAATCGATGAACGTATCCACCGCCGGAACATCCCGATCACGAAGCTCCTCCCGACCCACACGCGCGCCAAAGAAGTTGTTCACCAACATCTCCAGCATCACCGCCTTGATCTCCGGCTCGAGCTGCACCCGCACCGCGCGTCCGCCATTCTCACTCACCAGCCGACGCACCACCTCCAGCCGCTCCATCACCGTCCCGCGAAACGTCGACGCAAACCCGCCGAACATCTCCGGCTGATACAGCGTCGACCGCGAGAACGGCGGCGCTGCCACTTGCTTCTGCGCCCGCCACACCGCGCCGTTGGAATACAACAGCGATGGCTCCCCCGTCGCCCGCGCGATCCCCGCCGTCGGCAGCGTGTCCCGATCAAACTGCCCCGGCTTGTCCCCCGTCTCCATCGAGATCGCCCGGATCAGCGCCGGGTCTCGCGTCACCAGCACCGGCGAGAATCCAGGCACATCCAGATACCGCGTGTGCCTCGCCCCGGGATCCACCTCCGCCTCCGCACCGTGATAGAACGACTCCAGTATCCGCAATGGCTTGCGATAGTTCCACGGATGCGGATAGGGCTGCGTCGGCCGACCCGAGAACGGCGCGAACAACGCCACCCGTCCCGGCTTGATCGTCCCTCCAAAGGGCGAGCGACCCCGCAACTGCCCGTACACACGAGCGAGCCGCCGCCGAAGCCCTCCCGGCGCCACCTTCGTCCCCGTCCCGACACCCGCTTGTTCACCCGACTGTGACGTCGTCTGTTCCATCCTCGTCCCTCCGTTCGTCGACCACCACCGCGATGCACGCCCCGAGTATCCGTCCTTCGGCTAGCACCGGCACCGCCCCCAACCAAAAACAAAACCAGCCTCGGGTTCCCGAGGCTGGTTCATCATTCAAAGCGGGCGAAGGGACTTGAACCCTCGACCCTCACGTTGGCAACGTGATGCTCTACCACTGAGCTACGCCCGCGTATGCACTTGTCAGGCCTCGCACTGAGCGGGGCTTGGGCCGAGGTCCGGGGGTGTGGTCAGGAGCGTCGGCGGGATCGCCGAGGCCCAACCCGGGTCGGGCCAAGAATATAGACCGCTCGTCGTCGTGCGTCAACCGAAAGGGGGCTGCGGGGTGCCGCGGCGGGATTTCGACAACGCAGCGGGGTTTCCGGGGTTCGGGTCCACTCGATTCGGGCTTTGCGATGTTCTCTTGGGTGGGAACTCTCCCGGATTTCAAGTTCTCCACGCGATATGCACGATCCTCCCGAGAGTGGGGCAGGCAACCTGCCCTTGTTGCCCAGTGTTCCCAGCTTCTCGCCGGGCTCTGTGTTTGGTTCCGCCCCCGTTCTGGAGAGGCGACTCGTGCGCACAATCGCGATCATCAACCAGAAGGGCGGCTGCGGCAAGACGACCACCGCCATCAACCTCGCCGGCGTCTTTGCGCGGCGCGGGGCCCGTGTGCTGCTGGTGGATCTTGACCCGCAGAGCCATTGCGCCGCGGGGCTGGCGATCCCCGAGCAGCGGATCGACGTGCAGATCGGCGACGCGATGCTGGCGGTGGCCGAGCGTCCGGACAAGTCGATCGACTGGACGCGGTTGCTGTGGCGAGTGTCGCGGAATCTGGACCTTGCGCCGAGTTCGGTCCGGCTGGCGGCGATCGAGGCGCCGCGGGCGGGGCTGGCGGGGCAGCCCGACAGCGAGCGTCGGCTGGACCAGGTGCTCACGCGGATCGCGGATCAGTATGACCTGTGCCTGATCGACTGCCCGCCGTCGATCGGGCTCCTGACGTACAACGCGCTGGTCGCGGCCAGCGAGGTGCTGATCCCGGTGGAGACGGGGTTCTTCGCGCTGCAGGGGGCGAGCAAGCAGGTGCTGGCGATCAAGAGCCTGCTCAAGCGGCTGAACGTCGCGCCGACGTATCGGCTCTTCGCGACGCTGCACAACCCCGACAGCGCGCTGCAGAACCAGGTGCTCGACGAGTTCCAGCGGCGCTTCGGCGATGCGGTGATCCCGGTCGTGGTCCGGCATGATCCGAAACTGCGCGAGGCGGTGCACTTCGGCCAGCCGATCATCGAGACGGCGCCGGATTCAAGCGGTGCGGCGGACTATGCGGAACTGGCCTCGTGGCTGCTGACCAACACGCCCGCGAACGCCATGACGGCGACCGGAGCCGGGGGTGCGACGGTGCCTCCGACAGTGCCCCCCGCGGGGTCGCGCGTGGTCGCGGAGCCCGGCGCGGTGCGGGTGATGCCATCTGCGAGCGAGCGTGTGCTCAACACGCCGCACCCGAGCGTCGGCACGCCGACGCAGGCGTCCTCGCCCGCTGAAGAGCCGGCGTCACAGAGCCGAGCGGCGGACATGGCCCAGCGGCTGGGCAGGGCCAGGGCCGAGGAACCGATGGGCGGCGCGGAGCAGACGCCGGCGCCGGCGGACCTGCTGCCCAGGGGCGCGGTGTTCGAGCCCCGGATGGTGCTCACGCCGGTGCACGATGCGCGGCCTCTGCTGCGTGGCGAGGTGTCCAGCGCGGGGCTCCTGGGGATCAAGGTCACGCGGCAGGGTGTGCTGTTCGTTCAGCCCGCCTCGCTTGGCACCCGTGTGAGCATCGCGGGGGACTTCAACGGCTGGTCGCCCGCGGCGACGACGATGCGGCTGAACCCGGCGCTGGGCGTGCTCGAGGCGCTGGTGGCGATTCCCGCCGGGACGTTCCAGTATCGGCTCGTCGTCGATGGTCGGTGGTGCAACGACGAGTTCAACCCGAGTCTGGCGACGAATCCGTACGGCGAGCGGAACAACGTTGTCCACGTTCCCGCGGGCGAGGATGCATCGCTCCTGATGGCGCTCAACGCGGTAGGCTGAGGCGGTTGTCGATGGCCGAGCGCATGGATGCGTTCGGCCCGGCGGAGCGGGCTGCATATCAGCGGCCGCACGCACGCGCACAGTGACATGGATGTCCACATGGTCGCGGACTCAGGAAACTCGGCATCGTGGCCCGCGGGTGATCGGCCGGGCGATCCTGCGCAGGGGCTGGGCGGCGCGACGCACGGCACGACGAACGGCAAGACGCCGATCCACGGCGTTTCGCCCGGACGTCGCGTTCCGCCGACGATGAACGCGGATGACTTCGATGCGCTGGCGGACTTGTTCCTGGGCGAGGTGTCGCCGGCGGGCACGATGCCTGCCGGCACAGCGTCGACCGCTGGTGCCGACGGGCGGGAGCGCTCGGCCGACGACAGGACGCGGGGCGACATCGGCCAACGCGGGGCTGACGGCACGGTCGGGCCGGAGCGCACACGCGCGGAGCCGGCGCGGGGTTCGACGAGCGGGGCGGGACGCGGGCGGCTGGAGTTGCTGCTGGTCGGGCACCTGCCCGTGATGACCTCGGCATGGGTCGGGCAGTTTGTTCGTCAGGAGTCACAGCCGACGGAGCACGCGATGGCGTCGGCGCTGGCGTTCGTTCGACTTCACGACGAACGGCTGCGGATCGAGCGCTACGCGCCCGCGGTGCGGACGCGGCGAGACATCGCCGACGACGCGACGGGCTCGGCGATCGTGTACGAGCCGGGCGATGAGCCGATGGCCTTGTGCCTGGCCGAGGAGCGTGTGCTGGTCTGGGCGCAGGGGGCGATCGACGTTCTGGCGGCGCAGCCGGGGCTGTTCGCGCGAGCGCATGTGCTGACGGCGGGTGATGAGACCGGCGTGGTCAACGCGTACCGGACGATCAAGAGCCTTGTGGATGCGTGGCGCCGGGCTGGGCTGGACCCCGCGGAGCAGCCGACCTTTGCGCTGAGCGTGATGGGTGTGCCGATGGAGCGGGCGCGGATTGCGCACGCGAGGCTGAGCGAGGCGTGCCGATCGTTCCTTGGGTTGGAGTTGCGGTTCCACGCGAGCATCGAGCGGATCGGCGCGACGGCGGTGCTGCCGACGCCGCCGCGGGTAGCGTTCGATGAGGAGACGGGCTGGACGGTCGGCGAGGTGATCGGGGCGGTGTCCCGGCCGACGGCAACGCAGGAGGCCGAGCCCGGCGTGAGTTTGGGCGAGGATGGAGCCTCGGCGATCGACGAGGCCGGCGAGCCCGATCTCGGGGCGCTCGACGGCGACGAGCGGATCGAGGTGGTGTCGGATCTGCGACTGGTCGAGCCGGCGCTGGACGACACTTCGGAGCTTCAGGCGATCAACCCCGACTTGTCCCGCACGATCGTTCATCCTGAGGCGAGCGCCTCGCCGGGAGTTGAGCCGATTGCGGACCAGGGGCGGACGTTCGCCGAGCGGATCATCAGCGCGACTGCCGGCGTGGCGTCGGGGGCCTCGGCGTCCGTCGCGCCATTGGACGCCGGCGCTGCGACGACCTCGAGCGTGAACGAGCATGCCGAGGCTGCAACGGTGGAACTGGACCTGGCGCGGTTTGTTCCCGGGCTGGCCGGGATCGCGGCGCGGTGTCCGTACGCCGAAGAGGTGCAGATGGCGGTCGATGCGCTGGGACGGCTGCACCTGATGGCGCACGCCGACGATGACGACGCGTCGGCGATCGAGTGGCTGACCGTGGCCGGGGCGTGGGCGACGGAGCACTTGCGGCTGCTGGGCATGACGCTGCCGACGTCGCAGCGACTCGACGAGTCGCTTCGGCCGACAATGCACCTGTTCAGCGCCCGGGCGACGCGGGTCCGTCGGCTGTTGGACACGGACCTGCGCGTGCATGTGCTGGCCGATGCGGGCAAAGCGGCGCAGGCGGGGCTGGTGGCCGTGGCGCTGAACTGAGCGAGCGGCCTGAGCGAGAGCCAGAGGGCAGAAGCAAAACCGGCCCGCCGAGGTGGCGGGCCGGGGGCGTGATTCGTGCTGGGCGCTTCGAGTCGGACGCGTCGAGTCCGGCGTTATGCCGACTCTTTGCGCTTGGAGCGGAGGTCGGTGAGCTTTCGGCGGATGGCGACGTCGCTCTCGTCGATGATGAACTCGACGCCGCGGGCGTTGGCGTCGGGCAGGTCGAAGAGCAGATCGATCATGGTCTCTTCCATGACCGAGCGGAGGCCGCGGGCCCCGGTCTCGCGGTCGAGCGCCTTACGGGCGATGGCCTTGAGCGCGGGGACGGTGAAGGTGAGTTTGGCACCTTCCATGGAGAACTGGTGCTGGTACTGCTTGATGAGCGCGTTCTTGGGCTCGCACAGGACGCTCATCATGGCCTCGAGGGTCAGGGGCATGAGCGGCGCGAGGACGGGCAGTCGGCCCACGAACTCGGGGATCATGCCGAACTCGACGAGGTCGTCGGGCGTGACCTGCTCGAGGAGGATCTCGGTGTCCTTGGCGGGATCGCGCTCGGAGCGGACCTCGCTGAAGCCGATCCGGGCCTGACCGACGCGTCGGCGGATGATGTCTTCAAGGCCGACGAACGTGCCGCCGCAGATGAACAGGACGTTGGAGGTATCGACCTGGATGTACTGCTGCTCTGGGTGCTTTCGGCCGCCCTGAGGCGGGACGTTGGCGACGGTGCCCTCGAGGAGTTTGAGCAGGGCCTGCTGAACGCCCTCGCCCGAGACGTCGCGGGTGATGGAGACGTTGTTGGACGTCTTGCCGATCTTGTCGATCTCGTCGATGTAGATGATGCCGCGCTGGGCGCTTTCGAGGTCGAAGTCGGCATTCTGGAGGAGCTTGAGGATGAGGTTCTCGACGTCCTCACCGACGTAGCCGGCCTCGGTCAGCGTGGTCGCGTCGCCGATGGCGAAGGGGACCTTGAGCATGCGTGCGAGGGTCTTGGCCAGGAGCGTCTTGCCCGAGCCGGTGGGCCCGATGAGCAGGATGTTGCTCTTGTCCAGTTCGATGTCGGTGTCCTCGCGCTCCAGGTGCATGAGGCGCTTGTAGTGGGAGTGCACCGCGACGGACAGGGCGCGCTTGGCAAAGTGCTGCCCCATCACGTACTGATCAAGGAATTCCTTGATGTTGCGCGGGGAGGGGATGTCGGTAAACAGCGGCGCGCTGGCCCCGACGCGACGGCGTTCCTGCTTGAAGATGTTCTGGCAGAGGTCAACGCAGTTGGCGCAGATGTACGTGTCGTTGGGGCCTTCGACCATGGGGCCGACTTCGCGAGAGGTCTTGCCGCAGAAGGAGCAGGTGGTCAGGCGTCGGCCCTTGAAGCCGCTGCCGCCGCCGCCCGAACTCCCGCCGCCGCCATTGGAACCGCCGCCGCTGCCGGCGCTGCCCGAGCCACCTGAGGACTTCCCTGATCCATCGCCCGCGGCGTTGGTGGGGGTGTTGGCGTTTCGGGTGGCCTGATCGTTACGAGGCTTTGACATGGAGGATCTCAAGTCGAGAAAGTCTGGCTGGAATGGCTGAACGTCGTTGCAGTGTATCGGCCTGATCTGGAGCGGAATCGAGCCGGCTTTGCGCCGTTTGAATGATTTACTTCTCGGTCCCCGGGCGGTCCACAGGTGTTCCCCCGGCCGGACCTTTGGGCGGGACGTTGGCGGGGGGCTGCATGCCCCGATGGGTCTGCTGGGAACTGTCGCGGAGGTCTGTCGAGCCGAGGTCGGCTTCGTCGCGGGCCATTCGTGCGCCATCGGTCTCGTTCGAGCCAGACCGAGCGGGGCCGGCGGAGATTCGGGTGCCCGAGCTGGTCTGTTCCCGACGGGTGATCGCGGGCGGGACGGGCGCGGGGCTCGGAGCGGCCGGAATGCGAACAGATTGCGAACTCACGGGAGCCGATGGCACAGAAGCACGGGCTTTGGGGGCTTCATTCGGTGTCGAATTTGCCGGCGACGGAGCGGCGGGCGGACGGGGCGCGGTTTGTGCCGAGGCGGCGCCCTTCGCGGCCTTGGGCGCGGTGGAACCGGGTGCGGGCGGGCGGGCGACGGCGGCGCGGAGGCCGGAGGACATTTTGGCCCGCACGGCGGAAAACTCTTCGTCGCTGATCTTGCCCTCGGCGTGCATCTGTCGGACCGAGTCCATCAGCGAAACGGCGGGCGGCGTGTCGGCCATTGACTTCATCCGGCCGCGGATGAACATGATCGTGACGTAGCCCAGGATCAGCACGCCGATGAGGATCCCGATAACCAGCAGGAGTTCGTTGACGTCGCCCTTCTTCCCCGCGACGCCGGCGGTCTGGGCGAGAACGGTGGTCAGGGAGTGGGTCGGGACGTTCATGGAACCGGTGCCTCAGGCCTCGCCCTGTTCGCTGCCGATGGCATCGCGGAGCGGGACGACGAGATTCGGTACGACGCGGGCGCGGAGGAGTTCCTCGCCGGTGCGGGTGAGGGTGCTCAGTGCGGCGGAGAGTTCGGAGACATCTTCGAGCGAGCCGTACTTCCGGAGGGTCATGTAGACGGAGATGGGCGCGGGCTCGAACTCGCCGCTGACCACGGCGCGTGTGGGGGTGCGGGTTTTGACTTCGAAGTGGACCTGGAGGTCGCAGGCGTCGGTCATTCCCAGACCCAGGACGGGCTGGCATTCGAGCGGGACGCCGGGCGCGCCGGGCTCGACCATTCGTGCGAGCGGGCTGCGGGAGTGGCCGCCAGCGCCGTCGCCGGCGATGAGGGCGTCAAAGACGATGGCGTCATGGTTGCCGGTGGCGATGAGGTCGAAGCCGAAGAGCAGTTCGAGGTAGTCGACATCGAGCGGGCTGATGCTGAGGAAGTACGGGGCGGTTTCGAGGACGAGTTCGTGAAGGCGGTAGGCGTCGCCCGGGGTTTCGGGGTTGACAACACCCGAGCGGATGCTGAGCCTGCGGAGGCTGAGCCACTGCTGGACGGCCTCCGGGCTGTCGGCCTCGAGGGCGAGCTCGTTGCTGTATCGACGGAAGCGGCGCATGGAGGGGAACTCTCGCCGGATGCGGTCGAACATGCCCAGAACGGTCTCTCGCCCGCTGGGCAGGTCGAGTTTGAGGGCCAGGCGCTGGTTGACGTAGAAGTCCGAGCACAGGGCCTTGTACGTGTTCACGTCGCTCATGGCATGCTCGAGAGGTCGCGAGGCCCGGCGGGACCCGGCCGGGTCGGACGCGGGAAAGAGATCCGAGATCAAGGGTAGTCAATGAAGCGATGCGTGATGGTCGATGTTCCTCGTATCGGCCGCAATCGGACGCGTGTTGACGCGTTTGTCACAGCAGCCGACAGGCAAGGAGACCGAACATGGGCGGATGCTGCGTCGATCGTGCGGAGATCGGGTCTGGCGGGTTTGCTGGTCGGCAGGGTGTGCTGCTGATCGCGGTGGTAGCCGCGGGCGCGCTGCTGGGCGCGATGCTGGGCGGATGTGCCGGGAAGTCCGGGCCGGCGGAGGCGGGAGGTTCGACGGGCGGCCCGATGGGTGGCTCGGCCGGGACGGCCAGCGCGGGGTCGGTCGTGGCGGTGAATGACCGTTGCCCGATCATGGACGAGCATCCGGTGTCGAAAAGGCTCGACCCCAATCTGACCCGGAGGTTCAAGGGTGAGCTCGTCGGATTCTGCTGCGATGACTGCCCCGCCGCGTGGGACGCGCTGAGCGATCAGGAGAAAACCGCAACGCTGGCGAAAGTCCGCAGACGCTGAGTGTGCTCGGGCGAGATCTGTTCAGTCCTGAGACGTGAGGCTGTCGCCGAGAAGGTCGAAACCCTCCGGCCCCGGTCCTGCGCCGGCAGCGGAGAAGGTGTCGGACATGGCGTCGGTGTCCGCGCCGACGACCGCGGCCTCGGCGAGGTTCTGTGCGGCGGACTCGATGGCACGCTCCATTTCCGTTGCGCGATCACCCGCCGGGGGCTTGACCTCGGCGATGGACTCTTCGAGGAAGCCGGCGAGTTTGCGTGAGCGAACGGGGTGCTGGAGTTTCTTGAGGGCCTTGGCCTCGACCTGACGGACGCGCTCGCGGGTGACCTTGAAGATGCGTCCGACTTCCTCGAGGGTGTAGGTGTAGCCGTCGCCGATGCCGTAGCGGAGTTTGATGATCTCGCGCTCGCGGTAGGTGAGGGTTTTGAGGACGTGTTCGAGGCGTTGCTTGAGTGTTTCGCCCGTTGCGCTCTGGCTGGGCGAGGCGCAGCGGGTGTCCTCGAGGAAGTCGCCGAAAGATGAATCTTCGGTTTCGCCGACGGGGCGATCGAGGGAGACCGGCTGGCGGGAGATCTTGACGACTTTGCGCACATCCTCGACGGACATGTTCGAGGCCTTGGCCAGTTCGTCGATCGTGGGCTCGCGGCCGAAGAGTTGGAAGAGGGCCTTCTCGCTCGCGCGGAGGTGGCTCATCGTCTCGATCATGTGGACGGGAATACGGATCGTGCGGGCGTGGTCCGCGACGGCGCGGGTGATGGCCTGGCGGATCCACCACGTCGCGTAGGTGCTGAACTTGTAGCCGCGTTTGTACTCGTACTTGTCGACGGCGCGCATGAGGCCGGTGTTGCCCTCCTGGATGACGTCCAGGAAGGACAGGCCGCGGTTGCGGTATTTTTTGGCGATGGACACGACGAGGCGCAGGTTGCCGCCGGAGAGGTCGCGTTTGGCCTGCTCGTACTCCCAGAAGACGGTCTCGATCGCGTGGAGGCGTCGGCGGATGGCGTCGGGCTCTTCGAGCAGTTCGCGCTTGTAGCCTTCGAGTTCCTCACGCATGACGGCGACTTCGTCCGGCGCGTATTGGCCGGGCTTGCGCGTGGCCCGGCGGATTTCGTGCGAGAGTTCGTGCATCTTCCGGCACATGGACCGGAGTTTGCGCATCAGCGGGATGATGCGTCCGGTGCGGAGGCAGAGTTCCTCGGCCAGCACGCTCATCCGGCGGCGACGCCCGGCGATGCGTTCGCGGAGATCCTCGCGTTCCTCCTCGCTGAGTGTGGCGGTGCCCTTTGCGTCGCGGGGCTTGCTCGAGGCGCAGAGCGTTGTCCAGTCGGCACGGTTCTGCGACAGCAGGCGCTCGAGCGTTGCCAGGTTCGCGGGCATGCGCTTGAAGATGCGGTCCTTGTGGTTGGGCTCCAGCGTGCTGATGCGCATCGTCCGGTCGAAGGGCAGTTCGCCCGTCTGCACCTGACGGAGGATCGTCACGGCCTGGTTGACGATCCAGTCGGTCTCCAGGCAACGCCGGCGGAAGATCATGCGCGTGGTCTCGATCTTCTTGGCCAGGCGCACCTCTTCGGTCCGCGTCAGCAGCGGGATCGAGCCCATCTGCGAGAGGTACATGCGCACCGGGTCGTCGATGCGACGGTCGCCCGTGACCGATCGGCGCACGCGTTCTACGGGCAGTTCGAGATCTACCTCATCGCCGTCGTCGCGGAGACCGGCGTATGCCTCGCTGTCCTCGGCGAGGCGATCGAGGTTCGAGCGGGCGGCGCGGGCTGAGTCCTTGCTGCCGCCGGAGGCGGGGTTGGCGGTCGGTGCGTTCGATGGGCCGTTGGCGCCGGCCCAGTTCATGCGGATCCAGCCGTCGCCACCGGTGCGTTCGCCGCCGACGACGGTCATCGCACGCGACGGGCCGCCCTTGGCGGTCGGAAGCTTGGCGACGGGTTTGGCGGGGGGTGCGGCGGGCGGCGCGGTGGGGGAGTTGTGGCAAGCGGGAGCCGGGGTCGCGGGGCCGGTCCCGGCGTCGCGTGTGGCGCGATAGAGGCGGGCGCGATACTCCATCTCGTCGATGAGTTCCAGGCCCAGCCGATCGACCTGCGAGAGCAGTTCGTGCAGACGCCCCGAGTCAACCCAGTCGTCGGGCAGGGCGTTGTTGAGTTCCTCGTAACTGAGCCATCCGCGCTGCTGGGCGGCGGCGAGTATGGGGGGCAACGGGTCGGGCAAGCGAATGTTCAAGCGATCCTCCAGCCACACGCGTGTACGACCACTCTCAACGCCGACCAACGCCGCGAACCGATTCACCCGAATCCACGACCCGGCGTGGCTGGTGGGCCACGCGGATCACGGCTTGCCTTCAACGAACAACCGACTGCGAGCACGATCGAAGAACACAGAGAGTCTGAAGAACCTACCCACGATGCCGCCAGTACGGGGAGCGGAGGGGAACCCGACGAGTGTCGTTCCTTGACAAACGTACACCCGGATTTGTCACCGGGCTACCCAGACTTCCATGGTCGCGGCATGGTTCGAGGGTCTCTCCCGACGGTTCGCTCAACCTCTCGCAGGCGAGCGAGGCGCTCAGCGGCGGCAAGGTTCGGGTCGAGAACGGGGCCCCGGGTGCCCCCGGACTCACCGGCGACAGGTGCGCTCTTGCCTGGAGCGTGCTCGACGTTCGTCGCGTGTGGCTCGGGGTTCTGCGCGTCGGCGAGGGCGGCGCGAGTGGCGTCCTGGCGGCAGATGTCCAGCACGCACGCCTCGAAGGCGGTGCGCATGTCCGCGAGCCGATCGCTGAAGCGGGCCTCGACATCCGCCGCGAGACTGACCGCCAGGGTGCTGACGGCCTGACCTTCGGGCGAATCGTCGATCTCTGCGCGGATGTCCGCGAAGGTCAGCCCGGTGCCGCGCTCTCGCCAGAGGCGGATGAGATGGCGAGCAAGCGACGCGGCGCTCTGCGAAGCCTGGCTCGAACGTTCGAGCACCAGCGCCTGGGGCTCGGTCAGGGCGCTGAGCACGCCCGGTTCGGTCAGGGCGATCGCGACGGCGAGCCCGGCGGCCGAGCGCATGATCGCGGTGCTGGAGGTGTCGATCGCGTTCGCGGAAGCGGTGCTTGAGGCGCCGGGCGTGCCCGAACCGCTCGCGGCGGCGCCGGGGTTCTGCTGAGCGGCAACGGGGGCAGGGCGCATGGCGCGGGAGGCTCGGACGGCGGTCCAGATCGTCGCCTCATCGACGCCGGCGATGCGGGCGATCTGGCGCACGATCATCTGCTGGCGGATCGGGACGATTTCCTTCAGGCCGAGTTCGGCGAGGCGTTCGACTTCCTCCTGGACCGCGGTGGCCTTTGCGGAGAGCCCGAGGGAGCGCGTGCGCGAGGACAGGCGGGCGAAGCGGTACGCCAGCGCGTCCTGAGCCTGAGCGATGACCTGATCGAAGACCGCGCGCCCGGCGCGGTCGCCCTCGCCCTGTTGCTTGAGGAGTTCGTCGGGGTCTTTGGCGCTGGTCAGGCCGCGTTCGCGGACCGCGGAGAGTGTCGCGATGCGGACGTCCAGTCCGGCACCGAAGAAGACCTCGATGGCGCGGTCGGCGGCTTTCTGGCCGGCCTCGTCGCCGTCGAAGAACAGGACGATCTTTGAGCAGAGGCGTTGCAGGACGCGAGCGCCGATGGGGGTCAGGGCGGTGCCGAGGGTTGCAACGACGTTGGTCACGCCGGCCTGATGGCAGGCGATCGCGTCCATGTAGCCTTCGGTGACGATGGCGACGCCGGAACGCTTGATGGAGTCGGCGGCGAGGTTGAGCGCGTAGAGGGTGGCACTCTTATTGAAGAGCGTCGTTTCCGGTGAGTTGATGTACTTGGGCTCGTCGGCGTCGTTGAGCCGGCGCCCGCCGAAGGCCACGACGCGACCGAGTTGGTCGTGAATGGGGAACATCAGGCGGTTGCGGAAGGCGTCGTACACGCCCGCGCCGGATTCGCGGCGCTTGAGCAGGCCGGCGGCGACGAAGGCGTCGACCGGCAGGCCCCTCTTTTCGAGCGTGAGGACCAGGCCGTCCCACTTATCGGGCGTGGCGCCGATGCCGAAGCGGGCGATGGTCTCGGTGGTCAGGGCGCGTTTGTCGGCGATGGCGCGGGCGGATGAGCCGTGCTCGGGATGGTCGTAGATGGCGCGGAAGAAGGCCTGTGCGGTCGCGTTGGCGTTGGCGAGTTCTTCCTTGGTGGCGCGTGCGGCCGATGGCGCGTCGGAACGGGGATCATCGCCGTTCGGGGTTGCGCTCCGGGGCTTGAAGGGTGTGAGGGTGATGCCGGCGCGGTCGGCGAGGTACTCGAGGGCCTCGCGGAAGGAGAGTTTGTGGTGGTCCATCACGAAGCGGATGGGGTCGCCGGCGGCGCCGCAGGAGAAGCACTTGTAGATTTGTTTGTGGGGGACGACGTACATCGAGGGGGAGTGGTCGTCGTGGAAGGGGCAGAGGCCGACGAACTCGCGTCCTTTTTTGCGCAGGGAGACCTGCTCGCCGATGAGCCGGACGATGTCCGTGGCGGCGAGGACGCGTTCTTTGTCGTCGTTGAATGCGCCCGGGGGCATCGATTTGACAGTAGCAACGGTGCCGGGGCGTGCGGGGATGGTCGGGAATGCGGATTGCCGGGGCGAGAGTGAAACTGGTGGTATGCTTGGAGCGGATGGAAGTGGGCAGGGAACAGGACGGGAGGCGTGAGGCGGGGGGGACGGAGGGTCTATGCCGCGGACGCCGGACGGTTTTTCGAAACGACTGGACGAGATCAAGGGCGAGATGGTGGTGCAGGGGCGTCGGGTGCAGGCGCTCGTGGAGAAGGCGTACGAGGCGGCCTTTGCGCGCGACGTGGACGCCGGGGTGGCGATTGCGCGGCTGGACGAGGAGATCGACCGCGTTGACGTGGAGATCGAGCGGACGACGGTGCAGTTGCTGACCGAGGCCTGCAGCGACGGCGCGGCGCTGCTTCCCGAGCAGGTTCGCCTGGCGATGACGATCGTGAAGATCAACAACGAACTCGAACGAATCGCCGACGTGGGGGTGAACATCGGGCAGGAAGTCGCGGCGCTCCGCGCGGCCAGCGAGGCCGGGCAGACCGCGGGTCTGGGCGCCTCGGCGAGCATGCCGCCGGCGTTTCGCGTGCTGACCAACAGCGTGGTGGGGATGGTCCGCGACAGCGTGACGGCGCTGGACAAGGTTCACGGCGAGACGGCGCGGGTGGTGCTGCTGAGCGAGGAAGCGGTGGGGGAGTTCAAGAAGGCGCTGGTCGCGGATGTGCAGAAGCAATTGGTCGAGGGCGGGGGCAAGGGGCGGATGAGCCAGGCACAGGCCGCGGCGCTGCACGATATCGCGATGTACTCGCTGGTGATGGCGGATCACTGCACGAACATCGCCGAGCAGATTCTGTATGTGGCGACGGGGCGGATCATGCGTCACATGAAGGGGCATTGGGAAGAGGTCACGCTCGGATGAGCGGCCGGGCGACGCCGTGAGTCGGTGCGGCGCGGGGGTGAAGCGGTCGGTGCGGCGGGTGGTGCAGCAGCCAAGCCGCGCGGGCTACGCTGAGCGCATGGCCAAGAACATCGAGCGCAAGAGCAAGATCGGCACGCCGGGTGCGGCGTCGGCAGCTGTCAAGACCGGGGCGAGCACGAGCCCGCGCGGCATCGCGAAGCCCGCGGCGGCATCGTCGGCCTTTGATCCGAACGCCGCGGCACCGCCCGGCGCGGGCCTCTTCGGTCTCGCGTGCGAGCGAGCGTCGTCGCGGGTGGTGATCACGCCCGTGGAGTTTGACGCGACGACGAGTTACGGCGGCGGCGCGAGCGCGGGGCCGGGCGCGGTGTTCGACGCGTCGATGCAGGTGGATCTGCTGGACCATCAGTTCGGCGATGTGTGGAAGCACGGGATCTTCATGAGCGAGGCGGACGGGAAGATCGCCAAACTCAGCCGAAAGGCCCGCGCGCTGGCCGAGCCGATCATCGAGATCGGCGGGATCGACGCGGCGGACGGCAAGGCGGGCAAGCGGCTGCGCAAGGCGCTGGCGAAGGTCAACGCGGCGAGCGGCGTGGTCAACGAGCACGTGTACGAGCGGACGATGGCCGTGCTGCGTGAGGGAAAGATCCCCGGTCTGCTCGGCGGCGACCACAGCACGCCGCTGGGCGCGATCCGCGCGTGCGCCGAGCATGTGACGGCTGGCAAGGACGCGGGTGGCCGGGGGCTGGGAATTCTGCACGTCGATGCGCACATGGACCTGCGCGATGCGTTCGAGGGGTTCACGTACTCGCACGCGTCGGTGATGTTCAACGTGCTGCGCGAGTGCAAGGGCGTGACGAAGATCGTGCAGGTGGGCATCCGCGACTACTGCGCCGCGGAGAAGCAGGTGGTGCAGGCCAGCAAGGGCCGCGTGAGCGTGTTCTATGATCAGGACATCGCCGACGAGATCAACTGCGGGGGTAACTTCCTGTCGATTGCGCGGCGCGCGATCGAGAGCCTGCCGAGGGTGGTGTACGTGAGTTTCGACATCGATGCGCTCGAGCCGTCGCTGTGTCCGCACACGGGCACGCCGGTGCCGGGCGGGCTGACATTTGCTCAGGCGGCGCTGCTGCTGAAGCTGCTCAGCGACAGCGGGCGACGCGTGGTCGGGTTCGACCTTGTGGAGGTCTGTCCGAGCCCGCGGCGTGATGATCCGCCGATCGATGAGAGCGTCGGTGCGCGGGTGCTGTACAAGTTGTGCGGTGCGGCGTGCTCTGCGGGCGCGTGAGGCCGCGGGGGCGTGTTTGGTCAATCCTTGGGGGAGTCGAGCCAGCCGTACGCGCGGCCGGGCGTGCCGCCAAAGGACGGGGCGAGCTGGTGCCAGCGTGTGCCGTGGCTGCTGGCGTACATGTGATTGGCGGTGATGGCGCGGTCCTTGCGTCCCCAGTCCACGGGAGTGACCGAGCCGTCGAGGAACGCGACGTAGGCCTGGCCGGAGTGGCGGTCGGCCAGACGGTCGGTGTTCGAGAACATGCCATCGGGAACCGGGCCGTTCCACTGCGCGTCGTCTTCTTCGACGAAGATGGGGATGCCCGTCACGGCCTGGCGATCCGCATCTGCGGGCGCGCCGGTGGCGGCGTCGCCGCGGGTGTCGATGGCGATGAGCGTGGTTCCGCCGATGCGGACTCCCGAGCTGCCGTAGACCATGGTGTAATCAAAGTTGATGTCGCGGTTGGACAGGTCCATGTCCCAGATCGCGCGTTGCGGGAGGAACTTGGGCAGGCTCCAGGGTGCCGCGTTGAAGTCCGGACGTGTGGAACTCAGCGCTCGCCGGCGCTGGGTGGGGCACTGCCAGACGCTGGTGTAGTCGCTGACGTACGAGAACGCCGGGCCGAGCACCGCCGGGTTGTCCGGGCCGACGTTCCGCCGCGGGTCCTTGGGCTGGCTGTGCCAGTATCGGAAGGGCGAGGTCGAGCCGGCTTCCCAGATCCGGTCGCGATTGTCCAGCGCGTACGCGTTCATCGCGATGCCCATCTGACGCGTGTTGCCCGAACAGACGCTCGCGCGTCCGGCCTCACGTGCCGAGGCGAGCGTGGGCAGCAGGATCGCCAGCAGCAGCGCGATGATCGCGATGACGACCAGCAGTTCGACGAGCGTGAATCCGGGTCGACGCGTTCGCATGGTCATGCTCCCGTGTGTTGCCTCGTGTTCAAGGATGAGCGACCGTGGCGGTTGCAGCCCGACGAGTGAACTTCGCAAACTGTCGATGAATGTGTCGCCAAGGCCCATGCGGGGGAGAGGCAAACGGCTGAGTTGATACACTCCTCGGATGCACGGCGGGATGCCTTCTTTCGAAACCATGACAGATCGGAGCGATCTGTCGGCGGTCGTTCGCATGATGAACGGGTTGTACGACGAGGACCCGTCGTCCGGACCGTTGGATCGGGCGGGGTTTGTGCGGACGATCGACGCGATGCTGGCCGAGCCGGCGCGCGGACGGGTGATGCTCATGCGTGTCGGTGCGGAGATCGTTGGGTACGCCCTGCTCGTGGCGTACCTGAGCAACGAAATGGGCGGGGTGATCCTGTTCGTTGATGAGATCTACGTGCTGCCGGCGCACCGCGGGCGCGGGCTGGCGCGGGCGTTCTTCGGCTTTCTCGAACGTGAGCGGCCGATGAACGCGGCGGTGCTCGGGCTGGAGGTCTCACCGGCCAACGCCCGCGCACGGGCGCTCTATGAGTCGCTGGGGTTCGGTGAGCGACGAAACTCCACGCTGATCCGTCGGCTCTGATCGGCGGGCGTGCCGCGGCGGCCCGTGCGAGCGGACAACCCCGTGCGGCGTCACTAGACTCCCGACTATGGCCGCATCCGATCAGGTTGTCACGCGATTCGCCCCCTCGCCGACGGGGCACCTGCACATCGGCGGTGCCCGCACCGCGCTGTTCTGCTGGGCGTACGCCCGCAAACGCGGCGGGCGGTTCATGATCCGCATCGAGGACACCGATCAGGCCCGCAGCAGCGATGAGTCGGCCCGCGGGATCCTCGACGACCTTGCGTGGCTGGGCATCGAGTGGGACGACGGGCCGATGCACACCGTCAGCGCCGCCGATGCGGGGGCTCAGGTCGGGCGCGTGATCGGCGCATCGTGCCGGGATGTCGGTTCGGCGTGGGGTGCGGAGCTCCGCGGCGGAGCGGGGTACTTCCAGGCGCGACGCCTGAAGATCTACAATGCCTACATCGAGCATCTGGTCCGCGCGGGGCGTGCGTACCCGGCGTTCGAGGCCGCTGCGGAACTCGATGCGCTCCGCAAGGCCGCGACGGCGGCCAAGCAGACGTTCAAGTACCCGCGGCCGGCGGATGTCGTTCCCGGCGTGTTCAACGAGACGCGCTGGGCCCGGGCGCAGGCCGGGACCGAGCCGCACGTGGTGCGGTTCGTGGTTGCGAACGAGGATGTCGTGGTGAGCGACGAGGTGCTCGGCGAGGTGAAGTTCGCGGCGGGCGAAGTGGACGACTTTGTCATCCGCAAGGCCGATGGCTTCCCGACGTACCACTTCGCGGTGGTGATCGACGATGAACTCATGGGCGTGACGCACGTGCTGCGGGCGCAGGAGCACCTGAACAACACGCCGCGGCATGTGGCGCTGCAGCGTGCGCTGACGCGGCTTGCGCAGGATGGCCAGGGGGGGCGGCCGGGGGGGCAGTCGGGCCAGCCCTTCCGCACGCCGGTCTACGCGCACATGCCGCTGATCTTCAACCCCGATGGCGCGAAGATGAGCAAGCGCGACAAGGCCAAGACGGCGCGCAAGGCGGCCAAGGACGCGATGGGCAAGGACAAGGCGATCACCGCGGCGGTGCTGGCCGAGCGCGTGGGGCTGGATGCCAAGCTCATCGCCGACTTCATCGCGGCGGAGAACGACAGCATCGAGGTGGCCGCGGCGCTGGGGCGGAATCTGGGCGTGACGCTGCCGGAGATCGACGTGTGGGACTTCCGCAAGAGCGGCTACCTCCCCGAGGCGATCACGAACTTCATCGCGCTGCTGGGCTGGTCGCCGGGCATGAAGGAGAGCGACGGGCGCGATGTCGAGAAGTTCGACAACGCGTTTCTGGCGACGCACTTTGATCTCTCGCGGATCGGGCGGACCAACGCGCGGTTCGACCGCGTGAAGCTGCTGTCGTTCAACGCGGACCTGCTCCAGTCGCTGAGCGATGAGCGGTTCGTTGCGGCGTGGTCGGCGTGGCTGCGGGCGTACGAGCCGGCGGTGCTCGAACGGCTGTCGAAGGTGGGGGCGACGGAGCTTGGTCTGCTGGCCGCGGCGATCAAGCAGCGGTGCAAGGTGCTGCGCGACTCGCTCGGGCACATCGCGATGTTCCTGGTGAGCGATGACGATCTGGCGTTCGATCGCAAGGCGATCGAGAAGTTCCTGCTCAAGGCGGGCGATGATGGCGTGCGCGGCGTGGATCACCTGCGCGCGGTGCGCGAGGTCATCGCGGGCCTGCCGGTGATCGATGCGGGCATCGGCGGCGAGCTGGAGCGGGCTGCGGCGGCGCGGGGCGTGCAGATGGGCGCGATCGCCCAGCCGCTGCGCGTGGCGGTCAGCGGCGGGGGCGTGAGCCCGCCGATCGACCTGACGCTGCGGATCCTCGGCAAGGCGAGCGTGCTGGCGCGGATCGATCGGTGCTTGGGGCAGTGTTGAGCGATGAGGGCTGAGTGGGGGAGATCAGAGGGCGTTGAGCCGGCCGGCACTCGACAACGGTCAGCGCGTATGGAAGCGTTTCAAGGCACCGGTTGCGGCGATCGCCAGGCCTCCGGGACGGAGACGGGGCGGAGTTCATCCTGTGAACGAGGCCGGTAATAGTCGATGCGCTTGCCGTCGGCATCGCGAACCCAGGCCGGATGGTCCATGAGCCGGATGTGATCCCACGATCCGACGGGGCGTTGGCGGCCGTGCTCGAAGGGGACAATCCAGAGCCAGAAGCCGTCGGGACCGAAGTCCACGCATAGCAGATAGCAGTTGTCGGGCGTCCAAGTCGCCGATATCAGGTTAACGGGCGAAGGGGCTCCAACCAGCTCGAACGACGGGTCGAGTCGCTGCACGCTCGCTGTGTCAATGAAGGACACGAAAGGCTGGCCGGTGGCAACCCGTGCAGGGCCGACGAGTCCACGCCTCATTTGCTCGCCGAGCGTGACCGCAACGAATTGGGTGTCCAGCGACATCGCAAAGAGCGCGTAAGAATCAGTTGCAAGCCTGGGAAGGGGTGCGCGACCTATGCCTACGTTCGGATGTTCCCATCCCTGTGACTCGCTCAGGCGACGCACGAACTCATCGCTCGACGGCAAGCCGCTGAACGTGGTCGGACGCGGGGCGGCCTCCCATTGAGTTTCCGTGGCCGCGAACACCTGACCGGTCCGGGCATGAACTCGAATGATCGGCAGTGCCATTCGACGGTCTGGATCCCCCGACACGAGAAGGGGGTAGCTATCCAGAAGCGGCTCGACAAATGACCCCTTCACCTTCGAGCGATCCCCCCTGAGAAATCGAGTTTCCGCAACATCTCCGCGCTGATTGCCGCTGACAACTTGTGCCAGGTACACGTCCGGTTCATCCGGAAGTGCGCGCACGGCGAAACCCGCAAGTGCGTATGTCCCAAGCTCGGCCTCGCGCGGAAACTGAGCGACATCCGCGAGCGAAACCGGTGCGACCTTCACAACCGGCACATCCTCGTTGCGTGATGAGCACGCTGACAGCATCAAGAGGCCTACTGCGAAGGGTAGCAAGACGGCAAGAGAGTTCGGCCGCAAGAAGGCGCTCAGCCGCCTGCTGCAGTGCGCAGCGAAGCCATCGTCAGGAGTTCCGACCATACTCCGCCCTCCGTAAGTCAATCCGCAGCCCCAGCACCGCTCGGCGGGCTGGCCGCGTGTTCATGGATCCTGAGTATCAGCGTACTGAATGACCCGCGTTGCCGCCATGGCGGAGGGATGTGATGGGCCGTCGCGCCCTCACGGCGTCGCGCTCGTCGCCTTCGCCCAGTTCGCCAGCACCTCGGCCTCGCGTTCGCGGGTCAGGCCGGCGCGCAGCCGGCGGGGGTCGGGCAGCGTCGGCGCGGGCTGGCCTTTCTCCGCGGCTTCGCGCTTGAGACGCTCGACGTGCTTCTCCCGGCGATCGAAACTTCCCGGCAGCCACAGGAGCAGGTCGCGGCAGGTGTCGGCGAGCGGGCGGCGGGTCATGCCCGCATCGGCGGCACGCTGGCCGCTGCGGCGCGCAAAGCCCGCCATCTCCGCCGACGAATGCGGGACCCACGCGGGCATGTTCATCCACGGGCCGACGTTCTGCTGCGCGAGAAACTCCGCGTCGGCCCAGATGGGCTTGAAGTCCTTGACCTGAATCCCCGCGGCCGCCGCGCCTGCCAGCGAGGCCTTCACCAGTTCGCCCATCGTCGCGTGCCACGGCTCATTGATCATGCCGACGCCGTTGAACGCGCCGCTGGTCTTGCCGCCGGGGCTGGCCTCGGCGAGGGTCACGAGGAACCTGCCCAGATCGCGGTTGTCCACGGCCTGAATCGGCGCTCGGGGGCTCTCGGGCAACAGCGTCGGCCCGCCCTGGCTGATGCGCCACGGCCAGTACGTCAGGCGGTCGCTCGCGTCGCGCGGGCCGCAGATCAGCGCGGGGCGGACGATCGCGCAGCGATCTCCCAGCAGCCGCTGCGCCGCCTTCTCGCACGCGCACTTGCCCGGGCCGTAGTGTTCCAGGTCGTCGCTGCGGAAGTCGTCGGCGGTGGGCTCGACCAGCGGGTCGGATTCATCGGCGTCGATGGTCAAGTTGTTCGCGTAGACGTTGATCGTCGAGACCATCACGTAGCGCGGGATGTTCGCCGCGCCCAGGGCCTCGACCAGTTGCGAGACGTCCTGCGTGAAGTACGCGCTGGTGTCGATGATCGCGTCGAAGGGTTTCTCGCCCGCGACGGCGCGGAGGGCCTCGAGGTCGCCGGTCTTGCGATCGCCCTTGAGCCTGCGCAGCCGGTCGGCGGGGACATCCTTGAACCAGTGGGGGTTGCTGCGCCCGCGGTTGAAGAGCGTGACGTGGTGGCCGCGGGCCAGCGCGTACTCGACCGCGGGGGGGCCCAGGAAGATCGTGCCGCCCATGAACAAGATGCGCAGCGGGCGCGCCGCGGGGGCGGTCGCCTCCGGCGCGGTGCACGAGTCGGGCTCGGCCAGAAGGAACGGCGCGGGTTCGCGTGCGAGCGCTCTGCGGACGCCCAGCGGCCCGCTGAGGGCCAGTGCCGCGCCTGCGAGCATCGCGGCCGACAGCACCGAGCGGCGGTCGGGGTTCAGCGGATGAAGGTCGGCGGCGGCTCGAACAGGACGGCGCGGGTCGTTGCTCATGTCTCGGGGCTCCGTGGTGGCAGGGCTCCGGATGCGCGCCGCGCGGCGTTCCGTCGGCGTCGCCGAGCGGATCAGACGTCCAGGTTCCTGACTTCCAGCGCGTGTTCCTCGATGAACTTCCGCCGCTCCTCGACGTTCTCGCCCATGAGGATGCTGAAGAGCCGCTCGGCCTGGCTGGCCACATCCCAGTTGATGCGCATGAGCGTGCGCTTGGCCGGGTCCATCGTCGTTTCCCAGAGCTGCTCGGCCTTCATTTCGCCCAGACCCTTGAACCGCTTGATCTCCAGCCCGCGTCGGCCCACGTCGTGCAGAGAGGTCAGAATCGCGGCGAGGTTCACCGCGTCGACGAAGCGGCCCAGCGGGGCGCGCTTGGCCTGAGCCGCGGCCTGGACCGCGTCGGCCGCGGCGCGGTCGTTGCTGTCGTCTTCGGGGGCGTCGGGGGCGTCGGCGTCATCGCCTTGCGGCTCGGCCGACGTGCTTGCCTCGGCGGGCGGAACGTCGCCCAGTTCCCAGCCGAACTTGGCCGGGAGCGTGTCGCCCGCGGCGGACCGCTCCTGCGTGAGCGCGTAGTCCTCGATCGAGAAGCCCAGTTTGGCCAGTTGCTCGAAGAGCTTCTCCAGCTCGCGGTTCTCGTGCAGTTCGCGGAGCGTGGCCACCGGGCGGCCGCCCTCGAACTTCGGCGCGTTGGTCGCCACCGCGCCGCCGCTGGCGCTGGCGCCGACCGCGGCACCCTCTTCGGGCATGTCGGCCAATCGGAGCGAGAAGCCCTCCGCGATGCTCATGGCCTGTTCGTGTGTCCAGGCGAAGGCCTCGCCCACGCCGCCCGCGCCGCTGCTGCTGCCGCCGCCGGTCCAGGTCAGGCGGAACATCGGCAGGCGGGCCTTGCGCTCCGGGTCCTTTCGGCGCTCTTCGAGGAGGTTCACGAACTTCACGCCGCGACGCTCGACGATCGTGACCAGTTCGCTGAGCCGTCGCAGCACGCGCATGAGGCGAGAGAGCTCATCGCCGGCGATGCGGCGCGAGATCGGCGCGGTGTTGGCGATGGGGTCGAGCTTGTCCAGGTCGCGGATGACCAGCGAGGCCCGCGCCAGGCCCTGATCGGTCAGCACGCCGTCCATCTGCTCCTGCGTGACGACGTACTGCTGACGCTTGTTGCGTCCGCCGCCCCATTCGAGCAGGTACAGCGGCGGCTGGGCGCAGAAGATCTTGCCGCGGCGGATGAGTTCGGGCATCTGGCGGAAGAAGAAGGTCAGCAGCAGCGTGCGGATGTGCGAGCCGTCGACGTCGGCGTCGGTCATGATGATGATGCGGCCGTAGCGGAGTTTGGCGATGTCGAACTCCTCGCCGATGCCGCAGCGCAGCGCGCCGATGAGCGTGCGGATCTCCTCGAAGCCCAGCACCTTGTCCAGCCGGGCCTTCTCCACGTTGAGGATCTTGCCGCGGAGCGGGAGGATGGCCTGCGTATCGACATCGCGACCCTGCGTGGCCGAGCCGCCTGCCGAGTCACCCTCGACCAGGTAGAGCTCCGAGCGGTCGACGTCGCGGGTCTTGCAGTCGCGGAGCTTGTGCGGCATCGAGCCGCTGTCCAGCGCGCTCTTGCGGCGGGTCAGCTCGCGGGCCTTGCGGGCGGCCTCTCGCGCCTGGGCGGCGACGATGCCCTTGAGGCAGATGCGCTTGGCCTCGGACGGGTGCTCCTGCAGCCAGGTCTCGAGCTTGTCCGACACGGCGCTGGCGACGAACGTCTCGATCTCGGGGTTGAGCAGGCGTTCCTTGGGCTGGTTGTTGAAGGTGGGGTTGGGGAGCTTGACGCTGACGATCGCCACCAGCCCCTCGCGGAGGTCCTCGCCGCTGGGCGTTGGGTCGTTTTCCTTGAGGATGCCGGACTTCTTGGCGTAGGCGTTGAGCGTGCGCGTCAGGGCGGCCTGGAAGCCCTTGGCGTGCGTGCCGCCGTCCTTGTTGTTGATGTTGTTGGCAAAGGCCAGCAGCGACTCGTTGTATCCGTCGTGGTACTGCATGGCGACTTCGCAGTACAGGTCGCCCTCGGTTTTCTTGATCGTGACCAGCCCGGAGTACGCCTGCTTGCCGGACATGAGGAAAGCGACGTATTCGCCGAGGCCGTCGGTGCACTTGAACGACTCGGTGCGGATGCGACCGTCCGGCCCGACGCGTTCGTCGGTGAGCTTGATGGTGACGCCGGGGTTGAGGTAGGACAGTTCGCGCAGGCGGGTCTGGAGGATGGCGAAGTCGAAGCGCGTGTCCTCGAAGATCGTCGGGTCGGGCATGAAGGAGACCTTCGTGCCCGTCTTGAACGCCGAGTCGGCGGGGATGGGCCCGATGACCTTCAGCGGCGTGGTGGTGTGCCCGCGTTCGAAGGCGATCTGGTGGATCTTGCCGTTGCGGTAGATCTCGGCCTCGAGCCATTCCGACAGCGCGTTGACGCAGGAGACGCCCACGCCGTGCAGGCCGCCGGAGACCTTGTACGCGGAGCCCTCCTGACCGAACTTGCCGCCTGCATGCAGCACGGTCATGGCGATTTCGACGGCGGGCTTGCCGTCGTACGCGGGGTTGTCGTGTCGCTTGGACTCCACGGGGATGCCGCGGCCGTTGTCGACGACGCTGCACGAACCGTCGGCGCCGATCGTGACCCAGACGGTGCTGGCGAAGCCCGCCATGGCCTCGTCGATGGAGTTGTCGACGACCTCGTAGATGAGGTGGTGCAGCGGCCCGATGCCGGTGCCGCCGATGTACATGCCCGGGCGCTTGCGGACGGCTTCGAGGCCCTCGAGCACCTGGATCTGGTCGGCGCCGTAGTTGGCCGCGGCGGCGGTGGCGTCGCGCTGGATGCGGACCTCGCCGCCGTTCGCGGTCGCGGGGCC
>VYLX01000057.1_pt1 | contig 24897 bp, 18 predicted proteins | sample 5114181 | NCBI WGS metagenome assembly VYLX01 (sample SAMN12291812, study PRJNA351875) | freshwater metagenome | isolation source: freshwater lake | place: USA: Michigan, Sherman Lake | collected 2011-08-08
GAGGCTCCGCCCGCAGAGCCGCCGCCACCACCGCCCGGTTCGGGCGCGGGTGGCGAGCCGCCACCGCCCGACGGCGCGCCGCGAAGCCCGTCGTGATCCGCGCACCCGGCCCATGGCCGAGCATTCAGAACGTTGACCGTGACATGAGCACCTCCAGCAGCGAAGCGTTGAAGTGAACCTTTGCTGATCCCGTCCACAGAGAGAACGACCTTGAAGACGACCAATCCCATCAGCAGGCCCATGATGATGACCAGCCGGGCCCTCGTGCTCGCCACCGTCGCGGGCACGATCGTGGTCGTGGCGATCGCGGCCCGCGCGGCGATGCAGCCAGCGACCCCCGGGTCCGGAGCGTCGGAGCCCGCTCAGAGCGACCCCGCGGCCAACCAGTCGCCATCGCCCGCGCAGCCGGAGTCGGCGTCGCAGGCCGCGCCCGTGGCTCGGGTCGCCGAGCAACCGGCGCTGGTGGCACCCGCCGAGGCGGCCACCGCCAACGGCGGCAGGCCGGCAGCATCTCCGATCGCCACCCCTATGGGCCTCGACGCCCTTGGTCGACGCGTCGCGCCGGATGAGCCGACCAAGCTCTCGTTCCGTGGCGTCACGGTCGAGCAGCTCATCCCGTTCATCGTCGAGTCCACCGGCAAGGTCGTGCTGCCGCAGCAGGACGTGCTCAGCCGTCGGATCACGCTGCTCAACGACAAGCCGATTCCGCGTCAGCAGGCGCTGGACCTTGTGTTCCTTGCGCTGCAGCAGAACGGCGTAGCGGTGGTCGAGAACCCGGACCTCATCCTTCTGCGTGATCAGGCCGACGTGGATCGTCAGTCCATCCCCGTGCTGGGCCCTGACCGCCCCGTTTCCGAGCGCACGGATCTCGGGTCGATCCTGCAGAAGGTTTTCTCGCTCAAGTCCGCGAGTGCGTTGAACGTCGCGGAGGTTCTTCGTCCGTCGATCCCCGACTTTGCGCGAATGAGCGTCGACCCCGACAGCAACCAGATCCTCATCACCGGCCCCGTCGCGCTCCTCCAGCGGCTGGAGAAGGTCATCGTCGCGCTGGATAAGCCCGCCGCGGCGGCGCTGGCGAACGAGACGTTCCACCTTCGCTTCGCCGACGCGGAGCTCGTTGCGCAGAACATCCGCGACCTCTTCGCCGACGGCGCGACCCAGGGCACCCGGCGAACAACGAACAACGCGGCCCAGCAGGCGCTCCAGCAGGCCCAGCGGCAGTTCGGTGTTCAGGGCGGCGGGCGTCAGCAGCAGCAGGGTCAGCAGCAGCAGCAGGGTGGCCAGGCTGCCGCTACCAGCGCGAACCTGCGCGTGACGAGCAACACGCAGCAGAACTCCGTCACGGTGCTCGGCGAGCAGCAGATCATCGACCAGGTGCGCAAGCAGATCCTCGAGCAGTGGGACCGTCCGCTCCCCGAAGAGGCCGTCATCCCGCGTGTCTACGAACTCAAGAACACCGACCCGGTCAAGATGAAGGAAACGCTCGAGGGTCTCTTTGGTCAGGGCACGCAAACGACAGTCGGCACGCAGCAGGGCCAGCGGACGACGGCGCTGCAACAGGGCGTGGGCCGCCTCGCGGGGCAGTTCTCGTTCCAGGCGATCCCGGAGGCCGGGCGTCTGGTCGTCGTGGCCCGAAGCCCGGACAACATGAACGTGATCGATAAGATCATCGCGGACCTTGATCAGCCGACCACCGCCGGCCTGCCGGAAGTTGTCGAACTCAAGCACGCCAACGCCGACGACTTGGCCGAGCAACTCAACGCGCTGCTGGCTCAGGAGGGCACGCTCGCGAGCGTGCGCCGGGCCACGACCGGGCTCTCGGCATCCTCTGCGGCCGGTGCCTCGCCCTTTGCCAGCGACACAACGACGACGACAACCACCGGCGACACTGCGCAGCAGAACACGACCAACAACGACGCCCTTCAGTTCTGGTGGCAGCGGGCCCGCCCGCCGACGGACAGCGCTGGATCGTCGAACCTGATCTCCAAGGCCCGCATCGTGCCCGTCTCTCGCCAGAACGCCGTCATGGTGCTCGCGCCGCTGGAGTACAAGCGATCGATCGTCGAGATCATCGAGCGCCTGGACAAGCCCGGGCGTCAGGTGCTTATCGCCGCGGTCATCGTGGAACTGACGGGCGAGGACGCGACCGCGCTTGGGTTGCGATTCAGCAACAGCGCCATCACGCCCACCAACCCCGACAACGCCATCGGCATCGGCTCATCGAACAACGGGCCGATTTTCACCGGCACGAATAACGAACTGGCCAACTCGCTCTTTGACACCAGCGTGCTCAACGTCGGTGTGAACGTGAACCTGCTGCTCCAGGCCCTGGCGCAGAACACCCAGGTCCGCATCCTTTCCGAGCCGCGGATCTTCACGTCCGACAATCAGGAAGCCATCTTCTTCGATGGTCAGGACATCCCTTTCATTACCGATACGCAGACCGCCACCGGCACCACCGGCCTGGTCCAGTCCTTCGACTACCGCGCCGTCGGCATCCAGCTCCGCGTCCGCCCGCGCATCACCCCGGAACGTGACGTGGACCTGCGCGTCAACCTGCAGCTGTCCAACACCGTCGCGGGGCAGACGCTCTTCGGCGGCGCCATCGTTGATCGCCGCGAAACCACCACCCAACTCATCGTCGGTGACGGTCAGACCGTCGTCATCTCGGGCATCATGCGCACAGAGGACACCGAGACCAAGCGCAAGATCCCGCTGCTGGGCGACATCCCCATCCTGGGCCTGCCCTTCAACAGCACCGAGCGCACCAAGACCAACACCGAACTCGTCGCGTTCATCACCCCCGTGGTCGTCAACAACCGCGAGGAGTCCGACCGCCTCAACGATCCGCTCCGCAGACGCCTCAACGACCTGCGCGATCACCTTCAGGACAAGTCCGGCACACGCGGCAGCACGCCCACGGGCGAGCCCGCCGCTGCGCCGGCGACAGGCGAGCTCGAGCGGTGACACCCGCCCCGCGCACTCGCGGGTCGGCAGTTGGCGTCCGCATCGGCGGTCGGCTGTTCATGTTCGCGCTGACGGCGCTGCTGGCGTTGGTGATGCACGCCGTTCTGGCGGGGTGCATGAACTTCGAGCCCGCACGCCTGGCGGGCACGCCCGATCAGTCCCCCGCCGCGTCGGGAGAGCCGCTGGTCGATCCCGCGGCCTGGCCATCGCGATACCGCGTCTGGTCGGGCCTGCCCCGTGCAGTGCCCGGCGGGCTCTCGCGCCGGCTCATGGGCACCATCGTGCCGCTCGAGGGGCCGCCGAGACTGTTCCGCAAGACCGAGGCTGACCGCGCCCTGCTCAACGATGAGCAACGCGATGACGCCAACACGCTCGCGCGCAGGCGATCCCCGTGGTTCGACGACGGCCTGGCACGCTTCGAGGGCGAAGGCCCCGGCGCGTTCGTTTTCATTTCCCCAAGCAATGCCCGCGGCATCATGCCGGGCGATGCCCGCGACGCGTCGCTCTTCTTCAAGTTCGTCAGCGGCACCGAACGCGGCCGACAGCCAGCCAACCTCAGTCCGACCGGCGCCACGATCCCGGCCGGCACGATCGTGGACCTTCAACGCACCTGGTTCTCCTACGCCGAACCTCTCGGGCGCACGCCCGCGCGCGGGCTGATCATCCTGCTCCCGGGGCTCTTCGGCACGCCCGAGACCACGATCGATGCGCTGGCGCAGTCGCTGCGTGCCGAGGGCTGGGGCGTGCTCCGCATGCTCGCGCAGCCCTCGCGGTTCAGCGAGCGGCGCGACTTCCGCATCGATCCCGCCGAGCCGGGCCCGGGCATCATCGGCCCCGCCGGCGTGTCGGCGGTTCTGGGCGACCGCGCCGTTGAGTGCGCGTACGCGGTCGAGGCCGCGCTGGTGTACGTCATGTCGCAGCGCCCGAGCCTTGCCGATCGGCCGCGAGTGATCATGGGCCTGAGTGCCGGCGCGATGGTGCTCCCCACCGTTGTCGCCCGTCAGCCGACCGCCTTCGATGCCGCGATCCTCATCGCCGGCGGCGCGGACTACATGTCCATCGCGCTTCGGAGCAGTTACGCCGGCTGGGTCGACGCCCTCCGCTTTGTCTGGCTCGGCGCCGCGCCGACCGAGCAGCAGCGCCGCGAGGCGATCGCGCTGTACCGCTCGGCGTCGCCGCTCGACCCGCTCCGGACCGCCCCCGTGCTGCGAACAATGCCCACACTGATGATTCACGCTCGCAGCGATACCGCCGTCCCGGCCGACCTGGGTGATGAACTCTGGGAACTCGCCGGTCGTCCCGAGCGATGGAGTTTCGCCGGCGGGCATGAGTGGCTCTTCATCTTTCTGCCCGGGCACACAGAGCGCATGATCTCCTGGCTCCGAGGCGCCGCGAGCAAACGTCGGCCCTTAGCCCCTCCCGTCGGCTCGGCCGCGAGCGAGCCCCGGGCCGCGGCACGGATCGGCGGTGCGCCCTGATCTGCGCCGTTAGCCCATATCACCTCGCCGGTCGAGAACTCGCCGTCATGGTCGCCTCGGCCATCAGCGAGCGCATGGTGACGATCCTGCCCGCGCCGCTCGCGGGTGTGAGCCGTGCAGCGGTGCACGAGGCGTTCGCTCGTCACCCCCGGTACCTCCGCCTCATCGAATCCTGGCGATGGATGAGCCCGCTGTGGTCGCTCGGCATCATCGAGTCTCTGCACGCGGGCGACGACGCCATCGACGATGTTCGTCGCTCCGCGGGCCGTGTCGGGGTGGAGCCGGCGTGGGCTCCGCTTCGCCCTTACGCGCACGAGGAAACGTTTGCCGCCGACGCCGGCATGCTCGATCAACTGCCCGCCGACCTTCTCAAGGGCGGTCCCGATCCTGGCATCAGCGTCCCGATGGCCGCGGGGCTCGACGCCTTCGCCGCTCGGCACGGGTGCTGGTCGGTGCGTGCGGGCGTGCGCGACAGCGCGGGCTCTCTGGCGGGGCGTGCGGAGGGCCACCTTGGCCGGCTGCTGGTTTCCTTCGCCATGCCCGTGTTCACGCAGGCCTCCGGCCGGGTCATCCTCGCGCTCCGCGAGGAACTCGCGCAGGAGACCGCATCGCTGCGATCGGCCATCCTCGCCTCGGCCGAGCCTTCGCGCTCCGGCAGTCTCGATGTTCGTCGCGCGGCCGGTGAATATGCGCGCGCGTTCGACATCGTGACCCGCGACCGGCTGGACCGCGACGACGAAACAGGCCTGCGGATCTGCGCGGGCATGGCCCACGTGCAGGTGCGTGTGTTGCCGGTTGATGCGGCCCTGATCTCATCCATCGTCGCGCTGCGTCAGGTCCGCGCCCGTTCAGGTGTTGCCGAGATCCGACCGGTTTCGGCACCCTCGCCCGATGGCGTGGTCCGTGCGCTGGTCGTCTCGCCGATGGGCGGCGTGTCGTTCGCCCCGGGCGCCGCTGGCGCCGCGGGCGACGCCGGTCGCTGACCGCGCGATTCGCTACCGTTGGCCATGAGTCTCACGACCACCCAGCACCGCCACCCCGCCAACCGTCTCGCCCGCGAACGCAGCCCGTACCTGCTCCAGCATGCCCACAATCCCGTGGACTGGTTCCCATGGGGCGATGAGGCCTTCAGCGAGGCGCGACGGCGGAACGTGCCCATCTTCCTGAGCGTTGGCTACTCCACCTGCTACTGGTGCCACGTCATGGAGCGAGAGTCCTTCGAGGACGACGCGACGGCCCGGGTGATGAACGAGTGCTTCGTGAATGTCAAAGTCGATCGCGAGGAACGCCCCGAAGTCGATGATTTGTACATGAGCGCCGTGCAGATGCTCACCGGCTCCGGCGGCTGGCCCATGTCCGTGTTCCTCGACCCTGTCACGCTCGCGCCGTTCTGGGGCGGCACGTACTTTCCGCCGAGATCCGCCTTCGGCCGACCGTCGTTCACCGAGGTCTGCTTGGCGATGAACGCCGCGTGGCGCGACCGTGCCGACGAGGTGCGGGCGCAGGCCCGGACCGTCGCCGACGCCGTGCGAGAGAAACTCGCCGACCTCGGCCCGCCCGCGCTCGTCGGCGCGCCGGAGGTTGAACGTGCGGTCAGCACACTCCTGACGATCTTCGATCGCACCCACGGCGGCTTCGGCGGCGCGCCCAAGTTCCCGCAGCCGGTCTACCTGCGACTCCTGCTCGACGCCCGACAGAGCGCCACCACCTCCGACGCACGCGCCGCCATCGACACCGCCCTGCGAACCACCCTCGATCGCATGGCGCTCGGCGGGATGTTCGACCAGCTCGCCGGCGGCTTCCACCGCTACAGCGTCGACGCCTTCTGGCTCGTCCCGCACTTCGAGAAGATGCTCTACGACAACGCCCAGTTGCTCCTGGTCTACGCGCAAGCCGCCGCCACCTTCCAGCAGCCCTTCTACGCCGATGTCGCCCGGCGCATCGTGCGATACGTGCAGAACGAAATGACCGACCACGCATCGGGCATGTTCTTCACGGCGCAGGACGCCGAGGTCGACGGCAAGGAAGGCCTGAACTATGTCTGGACCCGCGACGAACTTGACACACTGCTCCCCAAGGCCGACGCGAAATTCGCCGCACGGGTCTTCGGCCTCGATACGGGCACAAACTTCCAGGATCCGCACCACCCGGGCGAGCCCGCGCGAAATGTGCTCCGCCTTGAGGCCCTTCCCGACACCATGGCCGCCCGGCTGTCGATGTCGCCTGCGGACTTCGCCGCGACGCTCGATCGCGTCCGAGGGCAGATGCTCCGTGCACGCGGGCAACGCAAGCAGCCACGGCTCGATGACAAGGTCGTGCTCAGTTGGAACGCGATGATGATCGAGTCGCTCGCGCACGCGGGCGTGCTGCTCGATGAGCCGACGTGGATCGACGCCGCACGCAGAGCCGCCGACGCGGCGCTCGCTCGCCTGCGTCACGCCGACGGCTCGCTCGCGCGCTGCTCACGCCGCGATGCAGTTGCCGACAGCGAGGCGGGGCTCGAGGACTATGCATCGCTCGCCCTGGCCCTGATCTCGCTGCACCGCGTGCTCGACCGCGTCCCCGCCTCCGGGCGGACAGACCTTCAGACCGCCCTCTCGCTGCTCAACAGTGCACACGAGCGGTTCCACGATGCCGCCGGCGGGCGCGGGTACTTCGACACGCGGGATCGTCGGGCCGATCTGTTCGTCCGGGCCCGCTCGACATACGACGGCGCGATCGCCTCGGGCACATCCATGATGCTCGACGCGCTCGACCAGGCCCACGAGCTCACCGGCGAGCCGGTCTGGCGTGACCGCCTTCTGGGCGCGCTGGCCGCACATTCGTCATCGATCGCCGATTCCTCGATCGCAACCGCCAACGCGACGCGTGTGCTCCTGCGCATGCTCCGGCGAATGGGCCCCGCCCTGAGCGAGGCGCTCCGGGCGATCGGAGCGCAGCCCGTCGCGCCGCCGGCGGTGGCTCAAGGCGTCCGGGCGATCTTCGCCAGTGAGGATCGTGTGGAGGTGACCGATGATACGCCCGCTCAGTTCTCGCTCCGGATCGAACTCGACGACGGATACCACATCAACGACGCCGCCGCGGGCGAAGCCTCCGGCGGGCGTGTTCTGCCGTTGCGCGTTGCTCTTCGTGACGGCGACGGGCTGAAGGTCTACTGCGACTATCCGGAGGGAGTCCCGCTCGACGGCGCGAAGCACCGCATCCTCTCCGGGGTCATCGACCTGCCCGTGGTCATCGAGAAAGTGGGCCCGGTCGCGCAGAAACCCGCCATCGTCGTCACGCTTCAGGCCTGCAACGACACGCACTGCCTCGCACCCATGCACGTCGAACTCCAGGTCGAGATCGACGTGCCGAACGGAAATGAACCGCCCGCGCCTTTCGGCACGGGCGGGTGATGAACTTGGTTGCGTGCGGCTCTTCGCGTGCGCTCAGGGGTTGATGTTCGCCGCGTTCGGGTCGGCCTGCATGGCCGCCGTGCCCTCGCGGATCTGCAGCGACGCGAGGTACTCCATCAGCCGCGGATCGCGGCCGCCGTCGCGCTCGATCGCCCGGCTGAGCACCTCGACCGCCTCCTGCGTGCGGCCGGTTTCTTCGAGCAGCACGGCCTTGAGGATCAGCGGGCGGGCGTCCGTCGCCGTCAGCGAGATCGCGCGATCAAGATGCGAGATCGCGGCCGTCGTATCGCCAGAGAGCGACGCGTGCATGCCGCGGAGCATGAAGCCCTCGTACCGATTGGGCCACAGCGACACGACGCGACCCGCCGCGAAACGCAGCCGGTCGAGATCATTCATGCGGGCGCAGAGCTTGCCCAGTTCGAACCACGACGCGGCATCGCGCGTGCCGGCCTCGTCGCTGGTGAGGTTCACCAGTTCCGTGCGGGCATCGCCCAGTCGGTCCAGCCCGATGAGCGCCTGAGCCCGCATGGATCGCAGGTCCCGACGCTGGCGATTGGCCTCGACGGTCAGCAGGCGATCGAGCGTCACGAGGGCCTCGTTGTACTGCTGCGCCACAAGCTGCGCCCGGGCCAGGTCCTCGCGGATGTTGTGGTCATCGGGGGCGAGCATGCTCGCTTCGCGGAGCGCCCGCGATGCCGCCGCGGGGTCCGAACGCAGCAGCGCAATCTGGCCCTGCAACTGTCGGATACCGGCATTGGCCTCGAAGTCTGCACGGCGTGCCACCAGCAGCGCGTCGGCCTCCTCGAGCTTGTTCTGCGCCACGAGCATCTCCGCCGCGGCGATCACGTACTGCGGATTGGCGCGGTCAAGGTCCATCGCCCGCGTGTAGCGGTTCATCGCCTCATCGGGCTGGCTGAAGCGCTCGTAGACGATGCCCAGGTAGTACTGCGCCTCGACGTTCGCCGGATCCAGACTCTCCGCGGTCAGGAACGACCGGCGAGACTCCTCCAGCGCACCCCGCTCGCACAGCACACGCCCGCGCAGCACGTGCGCCGACGCGACCTGCGGGTTCGCGGCGATCACGCCGTCGACAGTCTTGAGCGCCTTGTCCAGATCGCCCGCGAGGAACTGCTGCTGCGCCATCGACAGTTGAACACCGCCGCGGAACTGAATCGCCCGCTGCTGCGCGGCACTGGACGCTTCCTTCGTGTACCCCCTGCTCGCGCAGCCAGATGCCAGGCTCAGCCCGGCGACGGCGATCAGCGAGAGAACAAGTTGAGTGCGAGTGCGAGACGTGATCATGCGTGCTTCCTTGCAATGGTGAACGTGTGTGGTCGGGCTTTGAGCTCGTGGAGGGACCCATGCTTTCCGTGCCCTGGGTCCGGCCAGAGAGGATTCGGGAAGTGCTCGGAGTTGCGCGTCGTCCGGTCCCGGCGGGCACGCTTCCCGTCGTGCCCACCGGGACTCTGACGCTGTGGGTTCTGGTGACTGACTTGCGACAGGTCGTCGGCGGTCGATCAGTTGCCGCCGTCAGCCTCGACCGTCGCGGTCTGCGTTGTCGACTGCGTCGCGTTCTGCACCGCGGCGGACTCCAAACGAGCCGACTCCAAGCCGGTCGGCGCCTGCTGGATCGCGCCGTCCGTCGCCCCGTTCTGTCCCGTTGCCGCCAGCGCCGCCGGAGTCGCAGGCTGCGCCGTGGTGTCGAAGAACGTCGTCGGTATGCCGGGCTGCGTCGGCAGCATCACGCTCTGAGAGTGCTTGACCTGCCGAATCCCGTTGATCTTCACCGGCTTGTTCTCGGGAGCGGTCGGCTTGTTGAACTCAACGGGCATTTGCGGAATGGGCGTGTCGAACACCGGCCTGGGCTGACGCATGTCCGGGGTGGGCGTCACGTCCTTCATACGCCGGGCGATCTTGTCGTCGACGACCTCGCGGAAGAGCTCACGCGACGGCCAGACTTCACGCTGACCCATGATCTTCTCGCGGAGGGTGTGGGCCTCGGTCTGCCGCGGGTTGAGCGAGAGCGAGCGGTTGAGTTTCCACAGCGCCGACTCGTTGTCGCCGTTGCGGGCCAGTTCCTCGGCTTCGACATTCAGCGAAGCCGTGATCTTCTCGCGAGACCAGGGCAGCAGGCCCTGACGCGTGCCCGTGCGGACGCGATCGATGCTCACCGCCGCACGCTCGCCCTGATCCAGCAGCACCGTATCGCTCACGATCGACGGCGTGACCAGGAAGATGTACTCCTCGCGGTCCGTGCTGTCCTCGTGCCCGCGGAAGGCGGTGCCCACCAGCGGGATGTCACCCAGCAGCGGCACCTGCGAGCGGCTGGCGATCGTTGTTTCCTTGAACATGCCGCCGATGACCACCGTCATCCCGTCCGGGACGATCACGTTGGTCGTGACTTCCTGGCGGAACTCGTTGGGCACCGTCACCAATCCGCCGCCCAGGCCCCGGATTTCCGTCGTCGTGCCCTCTGAGATCTGCGGGCGGAGTTCCATGCGGATCTCACGCTGGTTGGTGACGAACGGGCGGAAGTGCAGCTGAACGCCGGTGTCGAGGAACTCGACGGTCTGGGTCGTGCTCGTCTCCGTGGCGGTCGTCGAGAGATACGCGAGCCGCCGCCCGATGACCACCCGCGCGGGCTGGCGGTTGAGCACCAGCAGCTTCGGGTTGGCGACGACGGTTGTGTCCGAGACCTCATCGAGCAGCCGCGCGATGACCGCGATGTTGTTGGACACAATGCCGATCTTCATCGTCGATGGTCCGCCGGTCTTGCCCGGCGTGATCTGAACGCCCGTGCCCGTGTTGTCGGCGGGTGAGAAGCCGCCGCTGGTGCCCGCGCCGGTTCCTCGACCAAGAGCCTCGGCCACGCCGCGTGGCCCGCCGACGGTCGCAAAGTCGGAGAAGTTCACCGATCCGATGATGGAGAAGTCGATGCCGAATGCGTTGTCCTCGCTGAGGTTCGTCTGCAGCACCGTCGACTCGATGAGCACCTGCGCGGGCTTGGTGTCCAGCTCTTCCAGCAGCTTCTCGATCGCCGCGATGTTCTCCTCGTAGTCGATGACCACGATCGTTGCGCCCAGCGCAAAGTCATCCTTGCCCGCAGGAACGTCGGTCGGCAGCGCGAAGCTCTCGGTCTTCGTGCTCGTCTTGATCTCGCCGCCCTTCTCGCTGAGCAGCGGCTTGACGAACTCCGCCGCGTCGGCCGCCGTCAGATAGTTCAGGCGGATGACCTTCGCCGAGCGCGTCTTGATCTGTCGCTGGATCTTCTCCAGTTCCTCCGACGTGTGAACGTAGATGAAGTTGCCCTTCTGGATGTACCCGAAGCCGTTGACGTGCAGGATCGCGTCGAGCGCCTCGAAGAATGTCACGCCGTACAGGTCCGCCGAGATCTTCCCCGACACGTTCCGGCTGGCGATGATGTTGCGCTTGCTCTGGATCGCGAGCATCTCCAGGATGTTCGTGATCTCCTCGTTGCGGACGTGCATATCCACCGTCATCTGGTCGGACACGCTGATCCGCGGCTTGTCGCCCTCGCCCTCGGCCTGCCCGTGAGCAGGGGTCGCGAGCGTCATGCTCAGCGCCACCGCCAGCGGCATCGCGGCGCCCGCCGACATCAGCAGATATGCGGGTGATCGATGCGTACGAATCGGACGATCGGCGTTGCGATGCGAGGTCATGCGTGTCTCCAGTTGCGAACACTCCTCGTCACAACTCCGGGCGAGTGGTGCTCGTGAGAAGGTTTGTCGTCTGGAGTGACTGCGGACTTGTGCGCGACTCGCACGCTTGGCCAATCAGATGACGGCCTTCCCCGCACTGGACCGCATATCCGTTACGCCCCTCACACCCGTCACAGATCAGCGCGGAAGCACGCCGTCCGCCCCGGACGCGGCCGATTCATGCTCGCCACCGTCCGCGCGACCGTTCTCGGTCCCGCCAGCGAGAGCTTCGCCCTTGCCGTCGATCGGCGCAGGAACATCCGGCTGGTCCGCGTGCAGCGTCGCCTTGGCCCCGGGCGCAGCCGTCGCCGTGCGCGGGTGCCCGGTCACCAGTATCAGCCTGGCCCAGAGAAGCAGCCCGAACGCGACCGCGATCACGGCGACAAATGTCGCCGGGCCGCGCAGCCGTCTGCCCTGTGCGTTGCCGCGGTTCATGTTCATTCGTCCTTGATTTTGCGGATCGAAACGCGCCCGGTGAACGGCTCGATGACGATATCGAAGATCTGCGACGGGTTGTCCGTCGGCCCGGCCTCAACGCGGATCAAGCCGCCCGTGCCGGGCTGATTCGATCCGATCGCCGACACCGGCGTGCCCATGTCGTCGAGCACGAGCGTGTGGTTCGTATCGTCGTTGTTGAACGCCACGCTCGTCACGCGAACCCCCGCGAAGCGGTCCTCGTTCAACCGAACGATGTACCGCCCGTCCGGCCGCGATGGATCGTACAGCGTGCTCGTCGTCGCGTCGGCATCACGCCCGATGACCTGCACCACGCTGTACGTCTGCGCATTGAGATCGAACACCACCGCCCGCCCCTGCTGGAACGCGATCGCATCCGACTGCGCAAAGGTCAGGTCCGCCACGATCGTGCGCACCGCCGCCTGCGAGCGCAGCGCGCCCACCGAGCCCATCGCCGGGATCACCAGCATCCCCGCGATGCCGAGCAGCGCGATGACGATGATCATCTCGATCAGCGTGAAGCCCGCACGCACCGCGCCGCGCGCCCGACGCCGCAGTGTTCCGCGGGTCTGACGATCGTTGGCAAGGCGCTTCATGCTTCACTCCGACGGCGCAGCGCCGTCCATGCTTCAGTTGGCCGTCTTGGGCAGGTTCACCTGGATCGGCGGCATCTCAAGAACCTTCACGTTGAACGGCTTCTCCAGACGAGCCTCGATCCGACCCATGCGCTCGACCAGTTGACCGATCCCGTCCGCGGTGCGACGCTGAAACTCCGCCGAGTTCCCGAAAGGCTGGGGCGTGCTCTGCGCTCCGGGCTGCGCAACCGCCACCGAACCCTGCGTCAACTGCACCAACTGCACCGCGATGTTCATCGCGAGCAGCCCTGCAAGCACAACACTCAACTTCACTTCGTGGCCTCGGCGACGCATGGGACGCTCCTGGTTCCGCCCTGGCACATGCTGGGCTCCAACCGTTCATCGACCGATCAGCCCCGCTCGTTCACGTCGACCGCACCCGATACCCCGCCAAGTGCCGCTCCGAACGTCCGCTAACGCGGAATCGGCTGGTCGTGCTCATCAAACCCCGCTGCCCAGAGCCCGCCCGTCATCGGGTTGTACATCCAGCCGTACTCGGGCCTCGGGTTGTTCTCAGGCCCGAGCCCGAACCGCACGACCTGCGAGAACTGCCGATCGACGTGCTGGTTCATCGGTGCGCTGCTCAGATACTGTTCCTCAACCAACTCGCCCCATTGCCCGTCACCCTCCTGGATCGCCGGCAGGCGTCCGGAGTTCCGGGCCCGATACACCTCGATGAACTGGCGGGTCCGCTGCAGTTCTGCGCTCGTCGCGGAGATGCTCGCTTCCTGACCCGCCTTCGCGAGCCCGGGCACCACCACCGACGCAAGAATCCCGAGAACCACCACGACCACCAGAATCTCTACAAGCGTGAACGCTCCGCGCCAGACGCGAATCGTTCGAGTTCCTTGATTGGTGACGATGGCGTCCGTCATGTCCGGCGCTCCGCAAACTCCGGCCTCGCCCCCCGCCCGCAACAAGTCACGCGGATCCCGCGAAGGATCCGCGTGAAGAAGTCATGCTGTCCTTTGGTCCGCTCTTACGGAGCAACCCAGGCCGGCGTCGCGGCGTCGCCGTCGTTGGCGGCGGTCTCGTCGAAGCCGTTGGCGTGGATGTTCGTGCCGTCCCAGATCCAGCCCGTGTCACCACGGACCACGGCGGTCAGGTTCGAGCCCTCGGCGCCGGTCGCAACCGTCGACGTGCCCGTGCGGGGGTTCACCGGCGGGGTCTTCATGTAGTTGCCGGGGTTGCCGTCGGCATCATTGCCGGCCAGGATGCCCCAGCCGTCATTGTCAGAGCCGCCGAAGTCCGGGTACCCGCCGTTGTTGCGGACGCGGTACAACTCGACCTGGCTGCGGATCGTCTGCAGCTGCGTCTGAACGTTGCCGACCTGGGCATCGTCAGAGGCGCGAGTGAACTGGGGGATCACGATCGCGGCGAGAATGCCGAGGATCACGACCACGATCAGAATTTCAACCAGCGTGAAAGCCTTACGAACGCGACGAGTCATCATACTGTTGCTCCTTGCCAGCCCGGCGTGCCGATCGGCGTGTACGCGTCGCCGACCATCGGGACCTGATACTCGCGGGTGCAAACGTGCACTCGCGGCATTGCAGCATCGACTATTGCTTTCGTTTTCTTCGCGTGCGAGGCTCAAGGGGGGCAAGTGGGGGCCGCCTGTGCGCTCTGGGTGAAGCCTTCGTTGCGCGCAAGTCCGAATATCACCCCCGCCGATCGCATCTCACGAAATCCCCACGCCCTAGAACCGCTGGAACACCCGCCGTGCCGGGCTCAGTCCGCCGGTCCGCCCGCTCCGCGTGCGCGGATTCTTGAGTTGATCACCCCGACCTCACCGAACCGCGTCCCGCGACCCCCGCAGAGGGCCACGCCACAAGTTCGGCGGGCACTGCCCCTTCGCCCCCGTCCGAGAATCACGCCCGCCCGAGCGATCGCCACCTACCCCGCCGCCCGGCCGAGCGCTCGGTCCGCACGCGCTACGCACAGATGGTCGTTCCGCGCGATCCCCGATCGTCAAGAGCAACCGCTCCGCGCCGAATACTCATCGCCGGCATAAGTGCCCGCGGTCCGTTCCCCGGCTCAGCGTCCAGCGGGTTGCCGATCGGCTTCCCAGGTCGCTTCCATGATCGCCGCTGCGAAGCGCTGGTACCCCTCGTCCGAAAGATGCAGCAAGTCCGGCATCACGCCCTTGGAAATGCTCCCATCCGCTTCCACGAAACGCGCGCCGATATCCGCGTACCGGATCATCCGATCCGCGAGCAGCGACTTCTCCCCGCCCGCGTTCAACGCGCGCTCCAGCGCCGCGTTGGTCTCCGCTACCAGCGTTCGCAGCCGCTCGTGCTTCTCCGCCCTGGGCAGCACGCCCAGCACCAGCACACGCGAGGCCGGCAGCGCCGCGCGAATCGCTCGGACGCACGCGATGATCCCCTCGCTGGTCTGTTCGGGCGTGTCGCTGTTGAGGTTGTTCGTCCCGATCAGCAGCACCACCCACGCCGGCGCGGTCGGCGACTCCCCGTCGCGGGCCAACTTCGCGAGCCTGCCGCCGTCGGCGATCCGATACAGCACATGCTGCGTGCGATCGCCGCCGATGCCCAGGTTCAGCAACCCGCCGAACTTCTCGATCCCCTTCACCGCGTTCTTGCCCGCGCCTTCCCAGCCCTGGGTAATCGAGTCGCCGATGAGCACCATGCTCGGCGACGCCTCACCCTTTGACACCCGCGCCCCGGCCTCGTCCAGCCGTGCCGTCAGCACCGCCTGCCGCTTGGACCAGAACTCGCTCCCACCCTTGCTCGGCGTGACCGCCGGGTTCGCCGCAGGCACGGCCGTCGGCGGCACAGCCGTGCCCCCGCCCGCAGGCTCGGCACGCAGCCCCGTCGGAGCCATCACCCACGTCCCCGCGCACGCCAGCATCACCACGCCTAGCCCAAAGCCAACTCCTCGGCCGGCGAATACTCGACCGCTACCCCGGCGGCCCGTTGCGAATTCAGGTCCGATCATGCCACGTTCTCCTGAGTTTCGATCGATTCGCCCCGAGCGGTTGACCCCCGCCGGTCGATGACCAAAGATACCCGTCCGCTCCGCCGACACCCTCGGCGACTCTGCACGGAGAGGTGCCAGAGCGGTTGAATGGGCTAGTCTCGAAAACTAGTATACAGCTCGTCTGTATCGGGAGTTCGAATCTCCCCCTCTCCGCTTTGACGGGAGACTCCGGCATGCCCGGGTCTCCCGTTTTTCATTGGCCACACGCGGCGCCCGAAGGTGCGCTGCGGATCGCCACTCTGGGGCGGGCAGCGCGGATCGATGATCGCGTTTCCGAAACGGACCAATCAACACCAGCATCCGCGTGCAGCACTTGCCATGTTCCAGCCTCGAGGCCGAGGTGAGTGGGCCGCGGCTGCTCACGGCGCAGCCGTAGAGGACCCGACCGGTGCGACGGTTGGCGTATCGATCGCCTTCGGCGCGGGCTGGCGTGCATCGGGCGCGGCATGAATGCCGCGGTCGGCGGGCTTGCCAAAGGCCTCGGGATGAAGATATCTGCCTCGCTCGCTCTCGGGCTTGGGTACGGCGTTTGGGATGCGGTTCTTGTTGGCCCACGCACCCTGACGCACGCCGGTGACTTGCCACGACACCTTGAGGTTTCCGCGGCTGGAGCGGAGCGTGAACTGGTTGTCCTTGACCTCGCGGACGACTTTGGCCCACAGGAAAACGTCCATGTCGTCGGACTCGTCGATGACAGTCAGTTGATATCGGAAGTCGCGGTTGAGGGCCTCGAAATAGTCCGGAAGCGTGATCGTCGCGTAGCCGTCGGCGTCGGTGACGACGTTACCGTTGTACACGTTCATCATGTCCGGCGATTCGACGAAGGAGTGGTAGAGGTACTTGTTCTCTGGGTCGAGGGGGTGGTCGATCTTGAATGAGCCGCCGCCTTTGGAGAGTGAGCCGGTGACGTTCATGTTGCCGGCGACGCTCAAGCGCTGGGAAGGGGCGGTGGTGCCGATGCCCACGTTGCCGTTGGTATCGATGAGGAGCCGGGCAGCGATGGCTGTGCGGTCGACGATCTGAAACGAGCCCGTGATCTGGTTGAGCGGACCAATGACGTCCGTCGATTGAATCGACCAGGTGCGCGGGGGGATCGCGCCGCCCGTTGCTGGGCCACCGGTGAGGGCGATCTGTGTGGCCCCGGCACTTACAGCTTCCAACGAGAACTGGCTGCTCGGCGTCGTCGTTCCGATGCCGAGGTTGCCGGCGAAGGAGGTCACACCCGTTGATGTAAAGACGTTCGCTGCGTTCTTGAGGGCGATGTTTGGCGAAAGACGGGCATCGGCGAGCGTGCCGATGGCGATGTTTGAGGCGTTGGTGTAGAATGAGGCGGTCTGGCCGTTGAGTTGCGCGGCGTTGACACCGGTCAAGCCGGAGCCGTTGACGCCGGTGAGGCTTGATGATGCCAGGGGTGTGCCGAAGTTGACACCGTTCGTCCTGAAGACCTGCAGGGTGTTTGAATCGAAGTTCGTCACGTACGCCAGCGAGCCCGACACCGCGAGGGAGCTTGGCCTGGCGGCCGTTGCGACGCTCGCTGCAAGCGTGGGTGCGGCGGGGTTGCTGATGTTGAAGACCTGCAGCGTATTCGGCAAGCTGGCCACGTAAGCGAATGAGCCCGAAACAGCGACGCCCGACAGGAAGTCTGGGGTCGAGATGCTTCCCGCAAGCGTGGGCGCGGCTGGGTTGCTGATGTTGAAGATCCGCACGGCGTTTAGGCCGGTCGCCACGTACGCGAACGAGCCGGAAACTGCAACCTCCAACCCGTTGGTACCGATCGCGATACTCCCCACCAGCGCGGGCGCAGCGGGGTTACTGATGTTGAAGACCTGCAGCGTCGACGTGAAAGCGAAACTGCTTACGACGTATGCGAACGAGTCGGACACCACCACAGATTGCGGCTGGCTTGTCGCGACGCTCGCGGCAAGCGTGGGTGCGGCAGGGTTGCTGACGTTGAAGACCTGCAGCGTGTTTGAGCCAACGTTCACCACGTACGCGAACGAACCCGACACCTCGACGGAGATGGGCTGGCTGCCAGTCGCGATGCTCCCCGCGAGCGTGGGCGCGCCGGAATTGCTGATGCTAAAGACCTGGAGCGTGTTCGAGAGTTGGTTCACCACATACGCGAAGGACCCCGATACCGCAACGGACTTTGGGGTGAAGCCAGTCGCAACGCTCCCCGCGAGCGACAGGTCGGGGACGAGTGTTCCGAGCCCGCTCTGCACATCGGCGGTGAGCGACGACCTCGTGAGCGTGCCGGGGTTGATGCTGCTGCCGCTCAGGTTGGTCAGGCCCGCGCCGTTGCCGGTGAAGGTGCCGCTGAAGGTGTTGGCGGGGTTGGAGAAGGCGATCTGCCCGGTGAAGGTCTGGTTCTGGTCCAGGCGCGCCACCGTGGTCGGCAGGGCTGCGGTGGGCAGCGTGCCGGTGAGGTTGGCGGCGTTGGTGAAGAACGCGGCGCTTTGGCCGTTGAGTTGGCTCGCGTTGCCCGCGGTGGTGGCACTGCCGGACGTGAGCGAGAATGCCGCGGCGGGAGTAGCCGTCAAAGCCTGGCGCGGCGTGAGCGTGTCGTAGCCGCTGGGGTCCGCGCAGTCGCCGCCGACATCAGCGCGGACATCGATCTCCAGGAACCGCTGCTGCCCGGCAAAGACCGCGCCGAAGTCCAGGTTCGCGGCAAAGCGCCCGTTGGCGATGGGCAGGTCGTTCAGACACACTTCCGGCCCCACCTGCGTTCCGGAGATGGCCGCGTCGTAGAGACGAAACCGCACGTCGAACGTCCCGGCCGTAGGGACCCCGGCCGCCCGCAACTCGCCCTGATAGGTAAACGCCGTGCTCAGCGGCAGTTGCCGGGCATACGCGGACGCGGACAGGCCCACGGCGAGCAACACGGTCAATGCACGGCAGCAAAACGACATTCGGCGCCTCCGGATAAGGTGAACGGCTTCGTCAACGTACCACGCGAACGGCTGGGTGTCGAGCGTTCCGGTCGGGAGAACCCGAGCAAATGAGGCAGCGTCGTGGCCGTTGGCCTGGCCACGTGTTCGCAGAATTGAGAATCTGGGCAATATCACCCGTTGTATCGTTGCCGCGATGGTGTACGACTTCGCCTTGGGCGAAGGGCGAGACAGCGCAAGGGCCGACCGCCGTGGCCGACGATGTTCGACACCCGCCGCGATCTCGACTTACGCTGTTTGCGGGGGAGCATTCACGGGGCGATCTGCAGAAGGGCGAGGTACTCCACGTTCCCGCTCGTCGCCTTCTTCTGCGATCCGCCACGTATCGGCGACGCAGTCCACCCCAGCACCTCAACCCCGAGCCCGCCCATCTCGCCCACCACACGCTCCGCGACCCGTGCCGCCTCCGCGTCCGGCAGCAGTCCGCGGTGTTTCGCCGCCAGCGCCTTGTCCTCATAATGCGGCTTGATCAGCGACACCATCCGCGCCGCCGAATCATCCTTCAGCCACCGCAACGCCGCGGGCACCGCCAGCCTCTGCGGCGTCCATGACAGGTCAAACACCACCACGTCCACCGGCTCCGCCGGCGCCACGTGCAGCGCGTTGCTCCGCTCCATCACATTCACCGCCGGGTTCGTGCGCAGGCGATAGTCGATCACGCCGTAGCCCGTGTCCACGCTGTGCACGCGCGCGGCCCCGTGCTTGAGCAGGCAATCGGTAAAGCCGCCGGTGGAGCAGCCCAGGTCGGCGCAGACCTTGCCGCGGACATCGAGATTCCACGCGCGGATCGCGTGCAGCAGTTTGAGCCCGCCGCGGGAAACGAACGACATCTCCGGCGTCTGCTCCCGGCCGGCGTTCGCGATCGCGTCATCGCTGTTCATGTCGGGCTGGCTCTGCGCTTCACGCGATCGCCGAGGGCACGCCGATGATCGAGATCCCCAGCCGATCGGCGGTGTTGAGCATCTCGACCTTGTCGATCATGATCACATCACCCGCCGCCAGCGCCAGGCAACTGCCACCGGCCGCGTGCAGGTTCTCGATCGTCTTGACGCCCACCGTCGGGACGTCGCTGCGACGATCATGCCCCGCCCTCGCGCCCTTGCACATGACCCATCCGCCCCGTCGGCACAGTTGCCCCGCACGCTCGATCATGCGGTCGGACCCCTCGATGCCCTCAACCGCGATCACGTCCAGCTCGCGCACCGCGATCGACTGCCCGATATCCAGCCTGAGCAACTCGCGCATCAGGGGCCAGGCGAACGAGATGTCCGCATTCTCGCGTGCCGACGGCTCGCGGGCCGTCATCACCCCCGCGTGCGCCATCTCGCCGCCGATCGGCGCGGTCGAATCCAGCAGGCTCACGCCCTCACGCTCGAGTTCCTGCGCCACCACACGCAGAATCGCGTGCGAACGCCGATCATGCCGGAGCTGCCCGTACCACGCCTTGATCGTCCGCACGTCCGGCAGATTCTTGAGCACCCGCAGCGGGTCGAACATCAGCCGTGCTTTGTCCACCCGCCCGACCATGATCGCGTGCGACACCCCGCGGTCCCGCAGCAGCCGACCCCACGACCCCACCCGCAGCACCCCGGCCTGCTGGAACGAGTCGCACATCCCGGGCAAAGTCGGGTCGAACTGATCCCGTAGGCCCAAGCCGTGCACCGGGTGGCCGCTGTCGCGCAACCCCTGCGCAATGATCAACGGCAACCTCCCCGCACCCGCGATCAGCCCGATGGGCGTCGGCGGGGGTGGGGGATCTGGCAGAATGGTAACCGCTGTGGCCTGTGTCATTGTGGGCTGATGACCGGACCCGGTAGAGTCAACGTGCAGAAGGGCGGAACATCCGAACCGTGTCCGTACTGTATGCGGATGGCCCCTCGTTGTCTGCTTACGCAGAGTATCGGCGTTCAGGCGCACTTTGCAACGCCTCTCCATAGGTGAAAACAAACCGACAGTCGGTTTGTTTTTGTTCGTGTCTCCATACACCGCCCATGTTCGGCCGATAGCACCTCACGTGACACCCGATCCGGAGGACATCGTTGAACTCTCGATCGCAGGTGCCAGCGCTCCGCGCGCGGCATACCCGCCCGACTCCGAGGCGCCCGCAGGGGCATCGTCGGGCCGACCGTATCTGAGCCTGTTCTTCCGCTGCGCCAACAAGTACACGCGGGTGTATCGAAACGTCGAGGGCACCGCGTACGACGCGCGGTGTCCGACCTGCGGCAAGACGATGCGGTTCGCGGTTGGCCCGGGCGGTTCCAGCGAGAGGTTCTTCACGGTCAGTTGCAGCGAGTGACCGCCGACGATCGGCGCGGGGTACACTCCTGTCATGAGCGGATTGCTGTCTTTTACGGTTGGCAAGCCGACACGCAAGTGCTGCGTCACAGGGCGGGCGCTGGAGTCGGGCGAGGTGTACATCGCGACGCTCGAGGATCTGGGCGACGGCCAGCCTTTGCAGCGCGTGGACTATTCGCTGGACGCGTGGAAGGCCACGGGCGGGCGTCGGCCGACGCTCGAATCGGGCTTGCGTCGCCCGGGGATGCGCGTGGGCTTCTGGCGGGCGGTGGTGCACGAGGGGCAGGCAAAGGCCAAGCCCATTCTCGATGATGCCGCCCTCACGGACCTGTTCGAGCAGACCGGCGAGGTGGTGGACCTGCCCGAGGATGATGCGTCAGCGCTGAGCGCCTCCAGCGCCGCCGAGAAGCGGGCCGCGCTGAGGTTCGTCGTTGCCCTGCTGATGGTCCGGCGGAAACTGCTGACGCTCGAGGGTGTAACCCGGCGCGGCGCGATGCTGCTGCGTCGCAAGGGCGAGCCCAAGCCGCCCGAGGGGCCGCCTCTGACAGAGGTTCACGACCCCGGACTCGATGAGGCAACGATCGTCGATGTGCTGGCCGAACTCGAGGGAGACACCGGCGCCGCGGCGAATACCGACTCGAGCGTGACGGCGCAGATCGAGGTGAAGGTGGTCGCCGGTACCTCGGCGTCGACGTCTGCGGGACTGGGGGCGTGAAGACACGCTCGCGGCAGGAGCCCTCGGCCGACGGCGCGGACGCACCGGCATGCGTGTTGTTTCACGCACCGGTACACGCACCGGCACACACACTGTTGCGCGCGCGGCGGCGCTTGCGAGCGCACCCGGTGATGGCGATGTGTGTCATGGCGATGGTGACGGCGTGGACGCTCTCGAGCGCGGGGTGCCAATCGACGCAGCTGGGGCAGCGCGAGTGGCTGTCGCCGAGCCGGGGTGCGCCGGACGTCGCGGCGATGGTCGAACGCTACAACCGCAACGCCGAGCGACTCTCGCGGGTCTTTATCGCGGCGGGAGACGTGCGGATCCGGCTGGTCGAGCGCGATGGTCAGGAGCGGACGGAGCAGGTCGAGTTCAGCATGCAGATGGTCGCGCCGGAGAATCTCGCGATCTTCATCCGCAAACTCAGCCAGACGCTGTTCGTGCTCGGGTGCAATCAGGAGCGGTATTGGTGGGTGGATGTCAGCGGCGATGAGAAGTTCGCCGCGACCGGGCTCAACGCGCTGGCGTGGCGAGTTCGGCGAGGCCCGACGGTCGGGCTGCGGATCAGGCCGACGGACATCATTCGGCTGGTCGGCGCGGTGCCGATCGCGCTCAACGCCGACGGCACGCCGGGTGTTGCCGGCGCACGCTGGAGCGACGACGGCAAGGGCGTGGTGCTGACCATTGCGCATGTCGGCCCCCGTCCGGGCGCGAGCGACACGGGCGAAAACGAGACGCCCACAGACGGCGAGGGCATCGCGATGGAGCGCATCACCATGGACGCGGCGACCGGGTGGCCGACGCGTGTCGAACTGCTCGACAGCGCGGGCGAGGTGATCGTTGACAGCGAACTCTCGGCTCACGGGCCGGTGAACATTCGCACGTCCGGTGCGGAGCGGCCCAGGCTTGCGCAGTCGGTGTTCATTCGTCACCAGCCCAGCGGGTCGGAACTCCGGCTCGGATTCTCGGAAATGTCCGACGGTGACGAGGGCGGCGGGCGTTCGCGGATCTCGCCCAAGGCGTTCGACTTTGAGGCAGTCCGCCGAACGATGCGGGCCGATCGCGTGATCGATCTCGACGCGGCGGCGCGGGAGGCGGGAGAGTAAACATGGCGATGCGTGCGAGTCAGCGGGGCGGGAGCGAAGGTCGGCAGTGGAGATCCGCGTTCACGGCGGGCGCGATGCTCATCGCGCTCTTTGCCATGTTCGGCGTGGTCGACTTGGTCAACGCAGCGCTGGGCCAAGCGCCCGCGACGCCCGAGTCCAAGGTGCTGCTGACCGCGGGCGGGGCGTTCGAGGAGTCTGCGCGAACCGGCGAGCGCAGCGGCCACGGCTGGGGCGTGATCCGTCTGCCCTCGGCGCGGTCTTCGGGCGATTCATGGTCGCTGGTGCACCTGCCGCCCAGGGGCACGGGCAGCGGCGGCAAGCCGGGCACGGTTCGGCGTGTGGTGGAACTCGTGCGTGCGCCCGAGGGGCTGTCCGCCGACGGATCGAAGGTGTATCTGTTCTTCGCGCCGGAGCCGGGCGGGCCGTTCGCCGCGCCGGAGGGCCAGTCGCGGATGCACCGCCGCGTGTCGATGGTGGAGGCCGCGAGGATCGATGTCTCCGACTCGGCGTTTGGGTGGGAGTATCGGCCCGTTGGCGGGCCGGAAGCGGTGGCGTCGCTGCCCGGGACCGGAGCGCTGCTCGCGACCGCGGGCGGCGGCGGACAACTGGCGGCGATCGTCGCCGGCGAGCGCGGACCGGAGATGTTTGTGCTCGGGCGTGGTCGGTGGTTGCGCGTAAACCTGCCCGCGTCGATGGCCGAGGCTCGCGACGGCGATGGGTTGACGCTTGTCGGCACGGCGCGCGGGGTGGTGGTGTCGGTAAACGCGAAGCGGTCGATGCGGCTCGTTGATGTTGCCCAGTTGCCCGCGGGCGAAGCCTCGGCGGATGTGCCGACCAGGGGCGCGGGGGTGATCGGCACGGGCGTTGCGACGTGGGAGGATTCGGGACTTGGAGTTCTGCCGACGGCGGGGCTGGCGGGCGAGCGGGTGATGGTGGTCGATGGCCAGGTGCTGCGAACGCGGGTCGAGCCCGGGCCTGGCGGCGGGCGCGGTGCGGTGCGGATCGCGGTGAGCCGGCCGTCGCCAGCGGGCGAGACGGGTGCGGGGGCGCAGTCGGGCGAGATGGAACTGTCCGTTGTCGAGGGCGTGGGCCTGCCGGTGGGGGTGGTGCCGATGGATGGTTCGGGGCGTGTGGTGGTGATGTGGAGCCGGCCCGGGGATGTGTCGGCGGTGTCGACGGAGGGTGAGGGCGAGCCGACGACGGGCGGTGCGCCCAGGCGTGTGCCGACGAGCGACCGCGGGGTGCAGGTGCGTGAGGTTTCGGTGCACACGGGGCGGGCGGACTTGTACGAGGGCACGTCGCGTCGCGAGGGGCCGATTTCTCAGCAGGAGTTTTTCGCGCTGTCGGCGATCCTGCTTGTGATGGTCGCCGCGGTGCTGCTGTTCGTGCTGCGGAGTGAGCGCCGGCAGACGTTCTGGTTGCCGCGCGGGATGGCGCTGGCGCCTATCGCGGTGCGGATCAACGGGGCGATGCTGGACATAGTGCCCGGGATGCTCGTCGCGTGTCTGGCGTTCGGAACGACGCCGTTTGGTGTGCTCGGCTTGCGGGCGGGCGGCCTGTCGGAGCACGGCCTGTGGCCGATGTTCACGATGCTGACGGTGACGATGGCGGTCGGCGCGCTGCTGGAGTGGCGCACGGGGCGGTCACTGGGCAAGTTCGTAACCGGTGCGCTGCTGGTGACGGCGGTTCTGCCGATCGCCGGCAAGGGCGACGCTCGGCGTGGGCAGGACGGGGACGCGCATGTGGGCGAGGAGAGCGATGACGCGGCGGGGGGCCAGAACGCGAGCGATGCCGAGGATGCGAGCGGGCCCGGAGCGGGCGATGGGTACGAGCCGGTCGGACTACTTCGGTGCCTGGTCAGGAACGTGTTCAAATGGATCCCGCCGTTTGGGCTTGTGATGTTCTTCGATGCCAACGGACGTCACGTCGGGGATGTGCTGTCGCGTTCGGTCGTGGTGGTGGATGCTCCCGATCCGTCTCCCGGGGCGGCGGGCGGCGGGCCGCGGCGCGAGGGTGAGCGTGAAGGTGAGCGCGGCGGCGAGGGTCGGGACGAGGGCTGAGCGAGTGTGGGGGGCGATAACCCCAGCGGGGGCGTGACGGTGGGAGTTAAATCGAGGATTCTCGGGCTTTGGAGGCTCCGCGGCGGCGTGCGGCCTGCTGGCGGGGTGGGCGGGGCGTGCCGGGGT
>VYLX01000058.1_pt1 | contig 24736 bp, 20 predicted proteins | sample 5114181 | NCBI WGS metagenome assembly VYLX01 (sample SAMN12291812, study PRJNA351875) | freshwater metagenome | isolation source: freshwater lake | place: USA: Michigan, Sherman Lake | collected 2011-08-08
CTCCGCCCGCCCCCCCCGCGCCCGCCGACGGTGGGGGCGTGCGCGACGGCTGATTGACCGTCAGCGGCACCACCCGCGGCGCACGCGTCTCGCCCGTGCCCGTACTCGTATTCGCGCCCGCGTTGGCCGTCGGTGCCGCCGCGCTTGGGCTTGCGCTGAGTTTCGCCGTGCCCACATCGACGTTCAACTGCACCAGCGTCGCGCCGCTGCTCTGGGCGTGCCGACGCACCGCGGAGATGATCGTCCCCGCCAGCGTGTGCTGCGCCTCGGGGCTCAGGCCGTCGGCCGCCACGACCACCGACACCACGCCGTCGCACGAGGCGAGTTTGGTCACGCGACCCGCCGCCACCAGCCCCGATGCGTCGCCGCTCGCGCCGGGAAACACCACCTGATCCAGCACATTCATGAGTTCGGGCTTGGACAACGACATCGCTCAGCATCTCCGGCGTGCGGCCGCGCTGGCGCGCGGTCGCGGGGGTGATCCGCATCGGTCGCCGCGCTCCCGATCAACGCATCGGCAGATCGCTCTCTGACGCCTGGCGCGTCTGGAGGGCCTGGGCAACCCGGGCAAACTGTCGCGCTCGATCTCCGCGTTCGGCACGAGAATCACTCGGATTCCCGCGGAGCCGCCGGCGCAACAACCTCATAGTAGCGGCCCGATGTTTCTTGCTGCCCCGGCAATAGGCCCGCAGGTGCAGCGTTCTGCTGCCGACCGCCCGCCGCGGGGCCAAACGGACGCGTCGGGCATTGACCAGGGCCGACAACAGGCCGATGAACTCCACAGTCTCACCACCAGTTCCCAAGTGCCCCTTCCGGGCCAAACGCACACAGGAGGTTTCGCATGTCTCGCACCAGGATCGTCAACGTGTTCGCGCTCATGATGGCCGCAGGCTTCGCCTCTGCCGTCGCCCTCGCTCAGCCTCAGAACGCCCCGGGTGGGCCCAACGACCTCGGCGGCCCGAAGGTCGACCCGCAGCGCATCCCCGGCCAGCGCGACACCTTCGCGCCGCGTGACCGTCGCCCCGTCGCGGGACAGGAGATCCCCGGCCGCGCGTTCCAGCGCATCCTGAACGAAGCCCTGGGCGAGAAGGCCCCCGAGGCCGTCCGCGCCACGCCCGAGCAGACCGAGAAGTTCAAGGCCGTCACACAGGAGTTCGAGGCCTCCGTCCGCGCTTATCAGGAGCAGCACCGCGAGGAACTCCAGCGGTTGCGTGCCGCCGGCATCGGCGGGGAGCAGCGCCCGGCACGCCGCGAAACCGACGGCGACAAGGGCGGCCCCCGCGATGGTCGCCCCTCCGGCGACCCGATGATGAGCGATGAGGAGCGAAACAAGCTCGCCGAGCGCGCCCGCGAGATCCGCGAGAACGCCCCCAAGGCCAGCGATGTGCAGACCAAGATCTGGGCCATGCTCCGCGAGGATCAGCAGAAGGCCGTGCAGGTCGGCATCGATAAGTTCCGCGCCGATGAGCAGAAGCGCCGCGATGAGGATTATCTCCGCCGACGCGCCGGCAAGGACGGCGGCAAGGAAGCCCCCGGCCGCCCCGAGGGCCGCCCGGAGAACGCACCTCCCGCCGACCCCGAGGCCATGCGCAAGGCGCTTGCCGACCTGCCTCAGGAGCAGCGTGAGGCCATCGAACGCCGCCTGAATGAGATGCCCCCGGAGCGTCGCGACGCGCTGCTCCGCAGGCTCCAGGACATGACCCCCGAGCAGCGCGAGCAGGCCCTCAACCGCCTCCGCGAAGGCCGGGGCGGCCGTCCCGCTGGCCCCGGCGGGCCGGAAGGGAACCCCGAGCGCCGCCGTGGGCGTCCGGATATGCCCCCGCCCCCGGGCGACAAGCCCGCGCCCCGCGGGCGGGATGTCCCGCCACCCCCGCAGCCCGAGTAATCCACAGCTCGCGCAGAGATTTCATGCGAACGAGTCCCTAAAAGTTGGTGAATTCGACGTGCCCCTTCGCCCGAGACTGGTTTTCCCAGTCTCGGGCTTGTTTTTGGGCATCTTTGCCCCGTTTCCATCGCGTTCGCCCGTTCATTTCAGCACGGGATCGTTCCCCACGATGTGGGCAGACTCACGCCGCCATGGGTGTACCATTTTGGCACACAAGACCATCACTTTCTCCGCTCCAAACGCCGAAAAGCAGAAATCTTTCGAAGAATTCTTGGCTTCGAAAGATACTGTGCTAAACTGGTACTGTCGTGTCGCGGAGAAGAACGGAGTACGAGGAGTGAGTTTCACGTTTTCTTTATGACGCACCACTTACCAACGGGAAGTTGGTAAGATAGCGAAGATCTCTCTCTCCTCCAGCGGGGCGCTGTCTTACGATGGCGCCCTGCTTTGTTTTTGAATTTCGCGGGTGAACGGATCTTTCCCTCCCTGCCTTTGAGGGCGCATACAGCGGCATGCAGTCAGGATCCCTGAGGTCCTTCTCGCTGTCCCGGCGATCCGTGTCGGGCGCTCGCCGCGATGATGCCTGTCCTTCTGATCTCGCGATGTGTACCGAGATGGCTCATCGCATCTCATGAGCGCGAACGGTCAGGTTGCGGCGGCGGACGCGCGAGCATGCTCGCCGCGGGTGAGACCCCAGCACCCAGAGCCCTCATCGAAGCCGATCGGTTCACCTCGGTGATTCGACTACGCTCTTTGGCTCGTGCCCGACGCCGACACTTTCCATTCCGCCTCGGTGATGAGTGATCAGGCCCCGGTCTGGCGATCGCCGGTGGTGCTGACCGGGGCCGCGGGGTTCATCGGGTCGCACGTGGCTTCGGCTCTGGTGCGTCGGGGCGTCCGTGTGGTGGGGGTGGACAACTTCGACCCGTTTTATGACGAGGCCACCAAACTCGCCAATGTCCGGGAGGTCGAGGCCATCGCCCGCGCTCCGGGCGCCGGGTCGTTCGAACTGGTCCGTCTGGACCTGGCCGACGAGCTGGTCGTCGGTTCGCTCTTTGCTCGCTCGGACCTTGCCGGGCGTGCAGGCGTGATCCACCTTGCGGGCAGGGCAGGCGTGCGCCCGAGCGTTGACGACCCTGTGGGCTATGCCCGCGCGAACGTCATGGCCACGAGCGTCGTGCTGGCCCAGGCTCATCGACACGGACTCTCGCGAGTCGTCGCCGCCAGCAGCAGTTCGGTCTACGGCAACTGTCCCGTCGCGCCGTTCCATGAAGATCTGGACGTCTCGCGACCGATCTCGCCCTACGCCGCGACCAAGCGCGCGTGCGAGGTGCTGGCCTTCACACACCACCACCTGACGGCGATGCCCACGGCGATGCTCCGGTTCTTCACGGTCTTCGGCCCGCGCCAGCGGCCCGATCTGGCCATCGCCCTGTTCATGCGTCTGGCCCGCGCGGGTGGCATCATCCCGGTCTTCGGCGATATGAACAGTTCACGCGATTACACCTTCATCGACGACATCGTCGACGGCGTCCTCCGCGCGTACGAACGCATCGACACGCACGGCTACCGCGTCTGGAACCTCGGCAACTCCGCGCCCGTCACGCTGCGCGACATGCTCGCGACCATCGAGCGCGTCGTCGGAACGCCGATGCGGCTCGACCTCCGCCCGGCGCGGGCGGGCGATGTCGAGCGAACCTTCGCCGATCTTTCGCGCGCTCGGGCGGAAATCGGGTATGCTCCCGCGACCACCTTCCTCGCAGGGGTGCAACGTCAGTGGGAGGCCCTGTGCGCGTCGACAGCCGCGACCAACGCGTGATCCTGCATCGGTGGGCTCGCTCGCCACGCGCATCGGCGTTCGGGCTGCTGCGCCTGCTCGCGCTGATGGTGATGCTCGCGCTTTCCGGCGTCCGCGCCGGGGCTCAGAGTGTCGAGGGAGATGATCCGTTCGATGGCGAACGCCAGGCGCGTGTGGCCCGCGAACTCGAGCGATTCGGGCTGTCCCTGGTGTCGATCGACCGCGGGCTGACCGGGGACCTTGTCGCCGAGCGCTGGAATCCGCTCAGGCTGAACTTCATCAACGGCCCCGAGCCCATCGAGGGCATCGTCCGGCTGACCTTCGCTCAGGACCAGACCCAGCGGGCCGAGATCCAGGTCCCGATCATCGCCCGCGCCAATGCTCGCGTGAGCGTGACCGCGATGATCAACCCGCCCGGCATGCTCAGCGAGATCGACGTGACGGTTCTTCGTGAGAACGCGCGCCCCTACACCGCGAAAATCGAGAGTTACTCCGATGGCCCGCTGTCCATGGGCCGGATTCAGGCCGAGGCGAGCCCGCGGATCGCGGTGCTGCCGGGGTCGCGTTCGAACTGGGCGATCTCGACCGAGCGGGTCTTTCCGATTCCAGAGGCAGCCGGTTCGCAGGCCGGGACGCCCGACGCAGATTGGAGCCGCCGGTCCAACGTCATTCGCGATGCGACGCCCACGTCCGCCACGCTGCGCTCGTCGGACGTGCCGACCTCGGGCATGGGATTGGATGGCCTCTGGCTGCTGATTGTCGATGCCGACCAGGCGGAGGTTCTCGATGAGCCCCGGCTGCGCGCCATCCGCGAGTGGGTGCTGACGGGCGGACGCCTCATCGTCGTCGCCGACGCACCGGGGGAGAACTGGATGCGGTGGCTCCCGCGCGATGTCGCCTCGGGCATCGCGATCGACCAGCCGCGCCGTGCGCCGACGCCGGGCGGTGTGCTGGGCACGATGAGCGGCGGCGAGGAATCAGTCGCCCGCGGCAACGAGTCCCTGCCGCAGCGCACGATCCGCCTGCTCGGCTCGTCCCGCGCGGTGTCGCCATGGACCACCTCGCTCGCCGTCGGCGGCGATGGCTTCCTCATGGCCTCCGGCCCCGCCGGCCTCGGCGCGGTCACGCTGCTGGGCTTCGACCCGGCGCGTGCCCCGGCGGTCGTCGATGCCGCGGCGAGTGATCGCCTCTGGAAGCACGCCGCCGGATCGATCATCGATCGCCAGGCACCGGCGGATCATGATCGCAGTTGGGCGATGTCGAGCACATCGACCGAGCAGGCTTTTCTGCGCGACACCATCGAGCGCATCAGCCGAGTGCCGGAGGTCGGCGCTGCTCCGTTCGTCGCGGTCGGCGTCATTTTCGTGGGGCTGATCATCATGCTCGGCCCGGTGGACTACCTGCTGCTCGGTCGGCTCAAGCGCCGCCAATGGTCGCTCGCGACCGCGGCACTTTGGATCACCATCGCCGGCGCGGTCGCGACGATCGTCCCGTCGCTGCTCATCCGCACCGACCAAACCCTCAGCGATCGTGCCGAGTTCATCGACGCCATCCTGCCGGGCGGCGACGCCCCGGGCCTGGGCGTGCGCTCCGGCATCACCGCGGTCTTCAGCAACGCCAGCCAGCGCGCGGGCGTGGAGAACTACCCCGCCGGCGCGTGGGTCCACGGCGTCAGCCCGGGCCTCTTCTACGGCAACTCATCCATGCTCACGCCCGCAGCGACGTTCACGCAGCGACTGGGCGTCGTCGGCACCGCCGTCCCCGCGTGGGGTATCGCGATGCCCGAACCTGCGACGGGCGAGAACCCCCGCACCGACAGCGACCGCCCGGGCGTGCTGCCGGCACGAGCCTTCACCCAACTGCGGCAGTGGTCGCTGCGGTGCTTCGTTGACCGTGGCGTTGTTCCCGCGCCGCGCGGCTCGATCGTGCGCGAGGGCGAGTATCTCGTTGCGCGCCTCTCGGGCTTCCCGGCCGGAACGCGTTTCGCCGGCGCGACGATATTTGTCGATGGTCGCGTCGCAGGAATTGCGTCCGCCCCCGATCAAGTTCTCATCGATGACAGGGGCAACGCCACCATGAAGTTCCCGGCGCCCGCGCCGAGCACGCCCCGGATCGATCGACGCGACATCGGTCTCGCGCTGAACAGTGAGGGTCTCGGCGTGACATCGGCAACATCGTGGGCGCTGGAGCGCTACGCGGAAACTCCCGGCTGGGCGTTGGTCCGGCTGATCGCAGAGACCATGCCCGCCGACGACGCCACGCCCTCGATCCTGCGCGGCGCCAATGCGAGGGTCGTCCGCGAGTACCGTCTGGCCATTCCCATCGGCGTGAACGTTCCACGCGGAGACCAACCGTGATCGAGATCAAGGGCCTCAACAAGCGCTTCGGCGGGCTCGTCGCGCTGGAGAACCTCTCCCTGTCCATCGGTCCGGGCGAACTCTTCGGGTTCATCGGCCCCAACGGCGCGGGTAAGAGCACCACCATGAAGGTCCTCGCCGGACTCCTCAGCCCCGACTCAGGCTCCGCCCATGTCTGCGGCATCGACGCCGTGCGAGAGGGCGACCGCGTCAAGCGATTGCTCGGATACATGCCCGATTTTCTGGGTGTCTACGACGACCTGACGGTGCACGAGTATCTCCAGTTCTTCGCCGCGGCCTTCGGCATCGAGCGCTCCAAGCGCCGCTCGACCATCGACAGCGTGCTGCAACTGACCGACCTGTCCGACAAGCAGCACGCGATGGTCGACTCCCTCTCCCGCGGCATGCAGCAGCGCCTGGGCGTCGCACGCCTGCTGCTGCACGACCCCAAGGTCCTCCTGCTCGACGAGCCCGCCAGCGGCCTGGACCCGCGCGCCCGAATCGAACTCCGCGAACTGCTCCTGGAACTCCGCCGAATGGGCAAGTGCCTCATGGTCAGTTCGCACATCCTCAGCGAACTGGCCGAGATGGTCACGAGCATCGGGATCATCGAACGCGGCAAACTGCTCTTCGCCGGGCCCGTGGGCGAGGCCATGAGCCGTGCGCGTCTGGGCCAGACCATCGCCATCAGCCTTGAGTCCGCCGGCGCCGACGAGCCCCAGGCCCTGAGTCTCGAGCGCGCCCAGGCGCTGCTGACCGGCGACAAGCGGCTCGCGAGCGTCGCGCGCGAGGGCGAGCAGTTGATCGTGAACCTCGCCGATGCCGACGATGGCCGCCCGGTCTCGCACCACTTCGTGCTCAAGATGCTCATCGACGCCGGTGCACGCATCGCCGCGTTCGAGCCGCGTGCGGCGAAACTCGAGGACGCGTTCCTGCGCCTGACCAAAGGCGTCGTCAACTGATTCGACCGCGACGCACGACTCAGGCCTCCGGGCTGTCCTCGGCGTCCTGCTTGGCCAGCAGGTCCAGACACGTCGTGATCAGCCGATCCAGAGGCACCGGCTTGACCAGGTACCCGTCAACGCCCAGACTCTCGGCGTACATCTGGTGGCGTCGCCCCTCGTTGGCGGTGAGCATGATCACGATCGGCGCGTCCTCGTAGCCCTTGATCTTCTCGAGCACCAGAAAGCCCGAGCGCCCGGGCAGCATCATGTCCAGAAGGACCACGTCCGGGTCCTCTTCCTGTACCGCCAGCACCGCGTCGTTGCCGTCGCGCACGCAGCGCGTCTCGGCCCCTTCGCTGCGGATGGCCGCATCCATCGCTTCGAGAACGTCGTTGTCATCGTCCACCAGGACGAAGCGGGTTCCCGAAAGTCTGCCGGTCATTGGGATCTCCAGGGCGGGTCGCGAACAGGTCTGCGTGTTGGACGGAGCGGTGCGGCGCATCATGAGCGTCGGGACGCGCCTCTGTGTGCGAGTGTACAGGTGATCCCACCGATCGCGGCATCCAAAGCCGCGGGTTGATCGAAGCCTTTCAAACCGCCAGCGCATATGATGGTGCGCAGACCGACGGTGGGGGAGGTGTTCGGGTGCCGGCGAAATGCCGAACCGGCCCCGAATGTTGTCGCCCGCTCGGCGTCTCGATGATCCACCAGCCGCCACAGGCGGCCAAACCGCTTTGGAGGCTCCATGGCCCGTTCCGCAAAATCGATCGCTCTCACGCTCGCCGCCCTTTCGCTGCTCGGTGCCGGGGTTGTCGGCGGACAGTTGGTTTCGTCGGCCGGCGCCGCCGCCGCCGCGGGGCGCGCCCCGACGCAGCCCTCGATCGCGATCGTGGACATGGAGAAGATCTTTAACGGCATGGCGATGCGTGCCACGCGCGAGGGCGAACTCAAGACCCTTGCCGAGGGCCTTCAGGGCGAGATGGACAAACTGGGCAAGGCCGTGCAGGACGAGCAGGCCAAGCTCTCCCTCCTGCCCGACGGTCGCGACAAGCAGGCCGCCCAGATGAAGATGCTGGAAATGCAGGCCAACGCCCGCGTGAAGAAGGAACTCTTCGAGGCCCAGATCGAGCTGCGTCGCAGCGAGATGTTCCGCGACATGTACGAAAAGATCAATACCTCCGTCGCCAAGTACGCCCAGCAGAACGGCTACACCATCGTCATCTCCAGCGACGAGGGCATCCGCGTGCCCGAGGGCGTGCAGACCAGCGAGATCCAGCGATTCATCTCCCTCCGCCGCCTCATGTTCGTCGATCCGCGCCACGACATCACCGCGGAGGTCATCACCATGCTCAACAACGAGGCCTCCGCCGGGAAGTGAGCGGCACGTGACGACGGCGACGAGCCAGACCATCCCGACCGGGCCCGCCCCCGCACCAGTCGCGACGGCGATCGCGCACGCGCCCGTGTCCGTCGCGCACGCCCGGGAGGTCACCAGCGCCATGCTCGCAGAGCGTCTGGGCGGCCGTTTGGTCGGCCCGGCTGATGTTGTCGTGACCCGCGCTGACGCGCTGGCCGATGCCGACGAGCGCACCCTCTCGTTCATCCGCGATACCGCGTTCGCGAAGGACTGGGCCGCCAGCCGTGCGGGCATCGCGCTGGTCAGCGAGGGCCTGAGCGTGGACCCCGCGCCGGGCCGCGCGCTGGTCTTCGTGCGCGACGCGGACCTGGCGATGGTCGAGGCGCTGAACATGCTCGCCCCCGCCGCGCGACAGGTTCCGCCGGGGATCGATCCGCGCGCGATCGTCGAGCCCGGCGCGATCATCGACCCCCTGGCCAGCATCGGCCCCTTCGCCGTCGTCCGCGCCGGCGCGAGCGTCGGCGAGGGCTCGGTCGTCGCCTCGGGCGTGGTTATCGACGCCGGCTCGCGCGTCGGTCGATTCACCACCATCCACGCCAACGTCACCATCGCCAACGCCTCGGTCCTCGGCGATCACTGCATCATCCACCCCGGCGTGGTCATCGGCGCCGACGGCTTCGGCTACCGCCCCGCGCCCGACGGCCGCGGCCTGGTCAAGATCCCGCACCTGGGCAACGCCGTGCTCGACAATCACGTCGAGGTCGGCGCCAACACCTGCATCGACCGCGCTCGCTTCGGCAGCACACGCATCGGCGCGGGCACCAAGATCGACAACCTCGTCCAGATCGGCCACAACTGCCGGATCGGTCGCTCCGTCGTCATCTGCGGCTGCACCGGCATCGCCGGCTCGGTCACCATCGGCGACGGCGTGCAAATCGGCGGCAACTGCGGCATCGCCGACAATGTCACCATCGGTCGCGGCGCACGCATCGCCGCCAAAACCGGCGTCATGCACGATGTGCCCGAGGGCATCACCGTCGCCGGCCTGCCCGCCTTCCCCGGGCGCGACTATCTGCGCATGATCGCCGCGCTTCGCAAACTCGCCAAGGTCTGATGCCGTGCCATCGAAGTCCGCTTGCGGACTTCGATGTTCCCACGGGCCCTTCGCTCACCACCATCACCGCGAGGTTCCCTCACATGCCCATGTACGAATACGTCAGCGAGCAGGACGGCACGCGACTGGAACTGCTCCGCCCCATGGCCCAGGCCGACGCACCCGTGCCCGATCCGGAGAACAAGGGCCGCACGTTCAAGCGCGTGCACAGCACCTTCGCCGCCGCGGGATCCGCCTCGCAGGGCGGAGCGCAGGGCATGAGTGGCATGGGCGGCTGCTGCCCCTGCGGCAAGAACCCCGGCTCGTGCTCACGCGCCTGAGCCCGCCGTGCCCGCCCGGGCCGAGCCCGCGTGCCGACGCTTGAACGCCTCGTACACGAACACCCCGGCCAGCCCCATCAGCGCCGTCGCGACGGCCGCGTTGATGATCGTCGGGTTCAGCGCACCGCCGGCGCCGCGGAATGCACCGAGCATCACGTCGCGCGCTCCGACGAAAATCTGCAGCGCCAGGGCCCACAGCGTGATCGTCATCACGAACACGCAGGGCCAGAACACGTACCAGCACGCCCGCCCGCTCGACCGCAGCCAGATCGTCACGCCCAGCAGCGTCAGCGACGCGAGCAACTGGTTGCTCGTGCCGAAGAGCGTCCAGAACAGCCGATACCCGTCGGGGTCGGTCCCGAGCAGCATCGCCAGCGGCACGCCGACCGTCACCGCCGAGGCGATCAGTCCCGCAGCCCTTCCGCGCGTGCCGAAGAGTTCCGTCAGCAGGTACCGCCCCAGCCGCGTCGAGACGTCCAGCGTGTCGAACACGAACGTGCTGAAGGCCATCGCGCCGAAGGTCGCGCAGAAGAGGAACGCGCCGGGCCCGAGGAACACGGTCAGGAACTGCGCCAGCCCATCGCCGTAGACCCGCGCCGGGGCTTGCCCCGCCGCCTGAGCGGGCGTCAGGATCATGATCGTCGCCAGCGCGATGACGGCGACGAGCCCCTCCAGCAGCATCGCGCCGTAGCCGATCGAGTGGCAGTGCGACTCCTTGGCCACCTGCTTGCTCGTCGTTCCGCCGCAGATCAGGCCATGAAAGCCGCTGCACGCCCCGCAGGCGATGGTGACAAACAGGAACGGAAACAGCATCGGCACACTCGCGACGCTCGTTCCCGCCTCCGCGAGTTTCAGCGCCGCCAGCGGGTTGAGCGAGTCCAGCGCCGCCTGCGTGAACATCGGCTGCTGGATCGTGAAGTTCCCCGCCAGAATCCCCAGCAACCCCACCCCGATCGCCAGGTACAGCACGAACCCGCCCAGATACCCCCGCGGCTGCTGCAAGAGCCACACGGGCAGCAACGACGCAACAAGGCAGTACCCCAGAATCACCGCGTACCACACGCGAACGTCCAGCAGCAGCACCTCGTCCCACAGCGAACCCGCGTACACGCACCCCAGCGTCATCGGCACGAACACCACCGTCAGCACCCACACCGGCGGCCTGAACACCCGCGTGACGATCCCCATCACCAGCGCCAGCAGCAGGTACAGCACGCTCGACATCGCCACCGCGCCGCCCTTGTTGAACGTCGTGCTGAGCCCGACCAGATCCTCGCTCTTGCCCACGAACGTGCTCGCCGTGATCTGCGTGAACGCCGTGATCACGTACAGCAGCGCCAGCCAGATGAACGCCGCCAGCGCCACAAAGGCCCGTCGCCCCAGGTACACCCGCGCGACCTCCGCGATGCTCCCGGCACCGTGACGAACGCTCGCCACCAGCGCCGAGAGGTCGTGCACCGCGCCGATGAAGATCACCCCCAGCACGATCCACAGAATGCAAGGCCCCCAGCCGAACGCCGAGCACGCCAGGATCGGCCCGGCGATCGGCCCCGCCGCCGCGATCGCGCTGAGGTGCTGTCCCAGCAGATAGAACCTGGGCGTGGGCACAAAGTCCACGCCGTCGTTCACGCGCGTCGCCGGCGTGACGTTCGCGTCATCGAGCGCGTACTTCCGGGCGACGAACCGCCCGTAGGTGAAGTACCCCACGATCAGCACCAGCGACACGATGAGCGTCAGCGCGAGAAGCGACATGCTCCGCAGAGCCTCTCACGCCGCGTCCCGCGCGTCAAGGGCTGACCGCACGGCCCCTCGTGTTCCCATCCCCCTCGCGCCCACACGCCGCCCGCCCTCCGGTATGCTCCGGGCATGGACCCCCGCCCAGTTCGTCGACTTCTCCTGTCCACGCTCACGCCCGTCCTTGCGCTCGCGCTCCTGCACGCCGCCGAGCCCGCGCACGCACAGGACACGCCGATTGCGTTCACCAACGCGCGCGTCATCCCCATTGATGCCCCCGAAATCGACACCGGCGTCATCGTCGTGCACAAGGGCCGGATCACCGCCGTCGGCCCCGCCGCCAGCACCGCCATCCCCGCCGACGCCAAGCGCATCGACTGCGTCGGCAAGGTCATCATGCCCGGCATCGTCGACACCCACAGCCACCTGGGCGGCATCGCCGGCGCCGACGGATCCAGCACCGTCCAGCCCGACGTGCGCGTCATGGACTCGATCAACCCCGCCGACTCCGGCTTCCGCCGGGCCCTCGCTGGCGGGCTGACCACGCTCAACATCATGCCCGGCTCGGGCCACCTCCTCTCGGGTCAGACCGTCTACGTCAAACTCCGCGCCGTCCCCGGCAGCGAGCCCCGCGACGGCATGGTCGTCCGCATCGAGGACCTGGCCATCCGCAACCCCGACGGCTCCATCGCCGGCGGCATCAAAATGGCCAACGGCACCAACCCGATGCGCGACCCGCCCTTCAGCAGCACCCGCGGCAAGCACGCCGCCATCGTCCGCCAGATGTTCATCGACGCCCAGCAATACGCCCGCAAACTCGCCGACGCCACCGCGCCCGACGGCACCGTCAACCCCGAAAGGGCCCCCGCACGCGACCTGGGCAAAGAAGCCCTCGACAAGGCCCTCTCCCGCGGCACCATCATCCACCACCACACCCACCGCGCCGACGACATCGCCACCGTCCTGCGCATCAGCGAAGAGTTCAACCTCCGCGTCGTCCTTCAGCACGTCAGCGAGGCCTCGCTCATCCCCTCCCAGATCAAGCAGGCTCAGGACGCCGGACGGGTGCTCGGCTGCTCGGTCATCCTCATCGACTCTCCCGGCGGCAAGCTCGAAGCGGTCAACCTCAACTACGACACGGGCCGAATCCTCGATGAGGCCGGCGTCCGTGTCTGCTTCCACACCGACGACTGGATCACCGACTCACGACTCTTCCTCCGCATGGCCGCCCTGGCCGTCCGCGCCGGCATGAAACGCGACAGCGCTCTCAAGGCCATGACCATCAACGGCGCGATCATGATGGACCTTCAGGACCGCGTCGGCTCCCTCACCCCGGGAAAGGACGCCGACCTGGTCATCCTCTCGGGCGACCCGTTCAGCGTCTACACCAAGGTCGAGCAGACCTGGGTCGAGGGCTCGCTGGTCTTCGACCGCACCCGCCCCATCGACCGCCTCCACGCCGTCGGCGGCTGGGGTGCAGGCCGCGATCAGGAACCCTACTTCTGCTGCTTCGGCTCGGGCACGTTCGCCTTCAAGGGCCAGCAGTACCAGTTCGGCGGCAGCACCGCCGACACCGCCGACACACAGACCAAGTAACGCGCTTCTCCGCCCAAGCGATCTTGCTCCCCGCTCCCCCGGCCCCCGCCGCCCCGGAACCACACCCGTGAACACACTCATCTCTCGCCGCACGTCCGGTCTCGCCCGCCGCGCAGCGCTCGCCGTCGCCCTCAGCCTGTCTCTGGCCTCCGGCGCGCTGGCCCAACTGGCCATCGTCGGCGAGCGCGTCATCACCATGGGCCCCTCCGGCATCATCGACAACGCCGTTGTGCTCATCGACGACGAAGGCAAGATCGCGCTCGTCGGTCCGCTGGCCAGCACCACCATCCCCGCCGGCACGCGCACCATCAACGCCAAGGTCGTCACCCCGGGCCTGGTCGACGCCCGCTCGACCCTCGGCCTTTCGGGCATCACCAACTCGCGCCACGACTCCGACCAACTCGAACGCTCCGCCCCCGTCCAGCCCGAACTCCGCGCCCTGGATGCGTACAACCCCCAGGAACCCCTCGTCGCCTTCACCCGCTCCTTCGGCGTCACCACCGTCAACACGGGCCACGCCCCGGGCGAACTGGTCTCGGGCCAGACCCTCATCGTCAAACTCCGCGGCGAAACCGTCGACGCCGCCACCATCCGCCCCGCCGCCATGGTCGCCGCCACCCTCTCCCCACAGGCCCTCAAAGAAGGCGGAAAGTCCCCGGGCACCCGCGCCAAGCAAATGGCCATGCTCCGCGCCGAACTCATCAAGGCCCAGGAACACCGCCGGGCCCTGAAGAGCCACGCCGACAAACTTGCGGCACACCAGGCCAAGCCCGACGCCAAGCCCGAGGACGCCCCCAAGCCCCCGGAGCGCAACCTCCGCACGGAGATGTTCGTGCAGGTCCTCGACCGCGAACTGCCCATCGCCATCACCGCCCACCGCGCCCAGGACATCGCCTCGGCCCTCCGCCTGAGGGAAGAGTTCAACCTCGATCTGATCCTCGACGGCGCCTGCGAAGCGGGCACGATGATCGAGCAGATCAAGCAGGCCGGCGTCCCCGTCGTGCTGCACCCGACGATGATGCGCGCCGTCGGCGAAACCGAGAACGCCAGCTTCGAAACCGCCGCGAAACTCAAGGCCGCGGGCATTACCGTCGCGATCCAGAGCGGCTACGAGGCGTATGTGCCCAAGGCCCGCATCATCCTGCTCGAAGCCGCGATCGCCGCGGCCAACGGCCTGAGCCAGCAGGATGCACTCGCCACCATCACCATCGACGCCGCACGCATCCTCCGCATCGACAGCCGCGTCGGCTCGCTCGAGCCCGGCAAGGACGCTGACGTGGCCCTGTACTCCGGCGACCCTTTCGAGTACGCCACACGCTGCATCGGCGTCGTCATCGACGGCCAGATCGTCAGTGATCAGCCCCGCTGATCCCGCATCCCCCGGCCGGGTGTGAATGCAATGTCACCCCGATCTGGCCGCCGAAAATCATCGCAAGAAAATCGTGGCTGCGCCTTGACAGCACGCCGGGGTGTGATAAACTCCGTCCGTCCAAGGGTCGGCATCGGCCCACGGTCCATCGCTCCCCCGGGGTTGTCCTGGGGGTCACGAAGCGAACGCACACCACACTCGCCCCGCTCTTGATCGGATCATCCGACAGGGCCGGGCGGCACGCAGGCGCCCGCCGGCAAAGGAGCAGACCATGATTGACACCATGTTGAACGTGCGATGCACCGCCGCCGAATCCCGGCTCCTGCCGGGCGCTTCGCAGGCGACAGATCGTGCGAAAATCACAGGTTTTGTCGGCTATTTTGCCCGGCAGGACCTGGTGATCCTCAGCGATCGAACCTCCATCTCGATGCCCCCGCCTCCACTCGGCGAAGCCTGAACACTTCGTCGAGCAGCCGCTCGACGATCACCCGATCATCGTCGGCCCCGGAGGTGCATCCTCCGGGGCCGTTGTCATTTCTCCCCGTCCGCTCCGCCCGTCCCCAGGACGCCGGACGCTCGAATCCCCGTACCCCCGGCCGCGCCCGAGCGCTGCCAGCCAGAAAGCAGGTGAACCATGAATAGCAACACCACGCCGCATCGCTGACCCACGTCGGCATGCAATATTGAAGCAGTCTTGACGCAATAACTCCGGTCACTCTGCGCGCTCGCGGCCTTCGCAGCGCGGTGCGCGATCGCCGCGCACACTCCCAGCGAGCAGTCCGGACGACGCGCGACGCCCGACGAACCGACGGCGGGGCCCTCACGGGACGCCGGGGCGGTGAAGGGCGCGCGTGATCGTCCCGCGATTGCCGGGTGACCTCCTCTGACTCCTGTCCTCGCTCGTCGCGGCGTGCGTAGCGCCGCGGCGGGTTTCCATCCCGACCCCGACCCCGACCCCGCCACGCCCCACCGGAGCCCGACCCATGTTCCAGCCCGAAGTCCCGCTCGAAACCGTCCGCGCCTGCGAACTCGCTCGCCTCCAGCCGCACGCACACCCCTGGCAGATCGTGCAGCATGCCCCGCCGCTCGGCGAGCACCCGACAGAACCCGCAGTGAATCACCCGCCCCCGGCTGCGCACGCACAGGGCCAGGCACACCACTCCCGCCTCGCCCGCATCCTGGCGAGAGTCCATCGGGCCGTGGCATCGCTCCGGCCGTTTCGCCCGGCCCGGGCCTGAATCACACTCTTGAGCCGCACGAGCGGATCACGACGCGCTGGCGCTATGCAGCATGATCACCACAAGCGCGGTCGCCACCACCGCCAGAAAGATCAGCGCGCCGATCATCCACACCATCGCCGTGCCGAATTGGCCGGTGGGCTCACCCTCGCGGGACTGCGAACGCGTATTGGTGGAATCTGGGGTCATCGGGAGTATCGTACCGATCTCCCGGCGCTTCGCAAGCGCCCCCGACCACGACAGCCCCGGATCCCCCTCTGCCGGCCCCCTCCACCCGCCCCCGATCACTCACATTCGGGTTCCCCCGCAGACCCTCCACCGCAAGTGGGCCCCAAGCCGCCACCCAAGCCGCACACCCCCGCCTTCCGCCCCGCCCGATCTTGCTCCGATCCCGCATCCGCTCGCCCGATCCGCGAGAAGCCCACATCAGCCCTTGACCTCCGTCACAGCCCCATCCCCGCGCCCTCTCGCCTCGGCCCCGCCCGCACCGTTCCGAGCAGCCCGCATCACCGCACTCATGTTCGACGATCCTCGGCCCGATGACCATGAGGATCGCCAACCCCGTCTTCCGCACGCCGAGCCCGTCCCGTTCTCAGGAGCCGACCATGCCCGAATCCATCCGCACCAGCCGCGACGGCCGACGCTCGCACCGTGCCATCCGCGCCCTTCTCGCCCTTGCGTGCGCTTCGCTCCCCGCGCTGGCCCAGGCCCAGGCCGCCAACCCCGCATCCGGCCCCGCGGCCGCAACGACGACGACTACCACCACGCCCGCCCCCGCTCGTCCGACGTTCGCGCCGCTGCGCTGGGCCTTCTCGCCCGAACAGCTCCTCCGGTACACGCTTGAGTTCCAGGTCCAGCGCACGCGTCCCGGCTCGGTCATCGATCAGACCGAGCGCTATCACATCGACCTCCGCGTCCTCTCGGTCGACGACGCCGGAACCGCCCGCATCCGCGCGACCTTCGACCGCGTGGAGTTCCGCCTGCTTCTCAACGGCAGCATCGCTGCAGAGACCGACACCAACAAGAACGCCGAGCCCTCCGCCATGGGCTTTGACGCCCGCATCACCGAGTTCCGCGGCTTTGCCGGGCGCTCCATCTCCGCGACGATCACCGCGCAGGGCGTCGTCAGCGATGTGCAGGACGCCGACACCCTCCGCAAGGCGATCCTCGCACTGCTGGGCGATCGCCCGCCCGCCGACAGTGTCGCCCGCGTCACGCGCAACACCGAACCGGGCACACTGGCCGACATGCTCAGCGTGATCACCCGCCTGGCGGTGCCGAGCGCCCAGTCCATCGGCCAGACCGCCCCTCCCTGGGACTACTCGCTCTCGAAGTTCGAGGTCACGCCCGATCCCGCATCGCCCGCCGTCGTTCGCTCGGTGTCGATGACCGACGCGGGCACCGAGGTGATCAGCCAGTGGCAGACCGGCTTCCTGCCCAGCCCCGACGCCGCGCCCGACGCGCCGTCGTTCGAGGTCGGCTCGCTCTCGGGTCGGCAGGTCGTCGCGGTCGATCGCGGAATCGTGCGCTCGCTCGAATCCAGCGCCACGCTCGAGTTCACCACCCAGGCCCCCGCCCCGCCCGTCAAGCCGCCGGCCCCCGGCTCCCCCGCCAGCCAGAACCCGCCGATGGCCTCGATCAAGGAAGTCATGCGCAGCACCTCGCGCGTCACCCTCGTCGACACCCCGGCCGCCCCGGCCCCCGCCCCCGTTCCCGGCGCAGCCCCCGCCGCCAAGCCCTGAGCCCGCCGCCCCGCTGGCCAAAGCCCAAATGCACAACGCCCGCCGACAGACGTCGGCGGGCGCTGGGAGCGATCCGAACACATCGTGCCAGGGCACGAGTGGAAGAGATCAAGGGGAACAGGGGGCCAGTCGGGCCGCGATCAGGCGCGGGCGTACACGCCGCGGGAGACGCGCTTGAACTTGCCGCTGTTGATCAGCGTCTGATTGACGATGGTGCGGAAGTTCGCGGCGCTGGTCTTGTAGCCCGCCTTCTTCACCGCCGGGATGATGTCCAGAACGCCCATGGGCTTGTCCAGGACCTTGTGCATCGTGTCGACCAGGTTCATCGCGTTGCGCGGGCGCGGACCCAGGGGCATGCGGCGACCGCCGACCTTGGAGATCCGAATCGCCACGCCGCTGTCACCGCCCAGCTCGGCGATCTGCGCATCCAGCGCCGCGACCTTCGCCGCGAGCTTCGAACGCTTGGCGACCAACTTCTTCACACCGCGCTGACGACGGGAAATCTCGGCCTGAATCGCCGCCAGAGACATCCCCTTGAGCGACGCGCCCAGACCACCAGAAGACTTAGCCATTGGCTCTCCATTTGAAAAGGAACACAATCCGTTCGTGACTTCGCATCAACGACAATCACATCTTTCGAAACGATTGATAAGCAAAGCACACAATTGTGGCAAAATCAAGTCCGCGCACGCCCGGGCGTCGGGATTCTCCCGTATGGCCACCGCGTTGCAATGCTCGCGATCCCGCGCGATTGCATCAAATCACCCACATTTCGTGTTCTCGCTTCAGGCCCGTTTTCCTGCACACCGCACGATGCCGCTTCGCCCGCGCAACGCCGCCACAGAGTCAATTTCTACCTTGCATCTGCGTCTGGATGCGTCTTTCTCGTGCCGCAATCGCACTGAGGGATCGCCCTCACCTATCCGCACCACGCGCACCGTGTTGCTCGCGACGCCACGCAATTCACCCTGTGCGGGGTCTGACATCATCTCATGATCCCGATCTCGGATTCTCACCGCCTGCTGATGCACATCGCATCGGAATGCCACAACGCAACCCAACATCATCATCGCGTCACATCCCGCCGAACTGTCCTGCGATCGGCACCTTACATGTGCCGCACATGCCAAAACTCCGCCCGCGTCTGGCGCGCTCCGCGACCCGTCCATCGAGCATTGAGGCAAACACTTCCCGCGTGCCGGCCGCCCCCGCGTGCCCGTCGGTTTCGCCGTGCCCGTCGTGATTGTGCGAGCACTTCGCCGCACGATTCGCGTCCGCATTCGCGAATCCCAATCACGCCCGCCATCGTGCCAAATCGTCCAGCCCCACCCTTCGCCCCAGTCGCCCGTTCCCAAACAAGACCCTCACCGCATTCCGACGCCCCTTGACTCGCCCCACACCCCGGCCAATACTCCTCTCCCTGTCCGGACCTCGGCACCGCCGACCCGTGCAGTCCGATGGCCCCGGTGCTATCGCCCGTTCGCGAAACTCTGGCGATCGACGACCGATCGCCCCGCCCCGCCCGGTAGGCGGCGAGCAGCACGCACTTCGCGGCGTCGGATTCGTTCCGTCGTCCGCCGACAGGTCAGGAGTGAACCATGCGTCGTCAAACGTCCTACGCCAAGACCGGTCAGGTTCAAAAGAGCTGGAAAATCGTCGACGCCGAGGGCATCGCCCTGGGTCGCCTCGCCGCTGAGGTCGCCGTCGTCCTCATGGGCAAGCACCGCCCCGACTACACCCCCTTCGTTGATTGCGGCGACAAGGTCATCGTCGTCAACGCCAAGAAGGTCCTGCTCACCGGCCGCAAGGCCGAGACCCGCATGAAGGCCCACTACACGGGCTATCCGGGCGGCCGCAAGCTCGAGTCCTACGGCGAGGTCCGCGACCGCATCCCGGAGCGTCTGATCTCCGACGCCGTCCGCCGCATGCTCCCCAAGAACCGCCTGGCCCGCGTCATGCTGTCGAACCTGTCGGTGTACCCCGAGGCGGCCCATCCGCACGCCGACCGCAAGCCCGCCGTGCTCAAGGTCTAAGCCCGCTCGTCCCCCGCACCCCCCCGGTACCCAACACCGCGTCCTGATCCCGATCACACGATTCCGCTCGCGACACACACGAACGCGACATACGAGAGTCACCCATGCCCGAGACTGTGCTCAAGCCGACGTCCGCTGCCGCCGCCACCGCCGCTCCCGCCGCGCTTCCCATCGAGAAGCCCATCGCCAAGCCCAAGCCCGCCAAGGGTGGCTGGTGGTGGGGCGTCGGCCGTCGCAAGTCCGCCGTCGCCCGCGTCCGCATCAAGCCCGCCACCGGCGAGTCCGGCAAGGTCCAGATCCACGCCGTCACCCGCAAGGCCGGCGCAACCTTCAAGGCCATCAACGAGTACTTCGCAGAAGACCGCGACCGCAACGACGCCGTCGCCGCCCTCAAGGCCACCGGCATGCTCGGCCGCGTTGACGTCTTCGTCCGCCTCGACGGCGGCGGCTACATGGGCCAGGCCCAGGCCATGAAACTCGCCCTCGCTCGCGCTCTGAAGGACTTCGACCCCAACGTCGAGGCCACCCTCCGCCAGCACGGCATGCTCACCCGCGACGCCCGCGACGTCGAGCGTAAGAAGTACGGTCAGTCCGGCGCCCGCCGGAGCTTCCAGTTCTCCAAGCGCTGATCCATCGTCGCAACCCACGTCCCCTCAAACCCCCGGCACCCCCGGGGGTTTTTTCATTTCATCCACCCCGCCAAGACCGTCGCCACCCGCCCCCGACGTCCCAGACGACCCCATCTGGCACTTCACAGAGCCTCAGCGCCCGCGTCCAAGAAGCCTCGTGCATCTCACTCCGCCACTGCATCACTGCGTCACTTCTTCCCCCCCGCCAGTTGCTCGTCCAGCACCTTCAGCAGCGCCGCCCGCTCCGCCTCTGCCACCCCGCTCTCGGCGATCCACGCTCGCTGGTGCTCGCGCCCCTGCCGATCGGCCAGCGCCGTCACCACCAGTTCCAGCCGTCGCGCCGCTCGCTGATCCTCGCTCGTCAACTCCAGCAGCGTCTTCGCCGCGGCCAGCGCCTGCTCGTCCTTGCCCTGCCGCAGCAGCGCCGCATACTGCCTGCACCCCTCAACGCCCAGCGTCCAGGACCGCAGCGAGCGCAGCCGCTCCCAATCCGCCTCGCTCAGCCCCTCGGGTCGCGCGGCACCCCGGCCCTCAACGATCCGCTTCAGCGATGCCGCCGCGTCCCCGCCGCGCAGCGGGTTGCTCCAGTGCGACCGCGGCAGCACGACCTCCAGCATCGCCCGATCGCCCGCGGGGATCGCCCGCTCCGCGTCCGGGTCGTTCAGAGACTTGTCAAGAAACTCCAGCGTCGGCAGGTGGTCGTTGGCCGCCCTGCACAGCAACAGATACGCCCACACCCGCCGCCCCTCGGCCCAGTCCATCGCGTCCAGCCGCGTCGTGCGCAGAACATCCACGCGCGCCTTGGCCGACTCATCGCGGATCGCCAGGCTGTACATCTCCCCCGCAACGCTCGTCAGCATCGCGGTGCGCGCCGCCTCCAGCCCCGGCGTGACGACCCCCTCCGCCGATTCCCACAGCCCGACATACAGCCCCGCCGCATCGCCCAGTTGCCCCGCGTTGGCCGTCGCCCGCGCCCGCTCCAGCAGCGCCAGCCACTCCGCCGGGCTCTTCAATTCGCCAACGCCGCTGCTAGGCGCGATCACCATCGCCGGCACGTCGTGCCCCGCAAAGTGCCCGGAAATCGACCGGAGCGTCCAGTCCAGCCGCAGCAACGGCCCCACGCTCGTGCGCTTGGTGTCGTTGGCGTCGCGCACCCTCGGCTCGTGCGCGGGCCAGCCGCACGAAAACACCTGCCGCAACTTCCCATTCACGAACACCAGCGGATCGGCACGCTGCCCGGGCTTGACCTCGCTCTTGGCCAATTCGCGGATCGTCGCCGAGTCGCTCACCTTCACCACCAGCGCATGCCGACGCGCCCACTGCTGCGGCCCGGGCAGGCTCCAGAACGCGTCGATCTCCTGCTGACGCCGCGTCCCCGCCGCGATGTACACCAGCAGCAGCCGGTTCTCCGCCCGCGCCTTGGCCAGCGCGTCCTTCAGCGGCATGTTCACCACCGGCCCATCACCCGCCTTCTTGGCCTGCGCACCGGTCTGCCCCGCCGCTTGCCCCCCGGCCTGCCCCGCCGCCTGCGCAAACACCGGCCCGGCCATCCCCGCACCGAGCATCAGCGTCGCCGCGAGCGAACCCGCGATCAGTGCCCTCGCTGTGACCCGATCAGACTTGGCCCGGTGTGTCCAGTGCATCATGCGTCGCTCCTGCCCCGCCCATGTGTGCTCACTGCCCGTTCGTGCGTCGCGCCCGTGCGGATGCTATTCAGCCCCGCCGAACCAGCACTTCGCGGATCAACCCCGCCGCGGCACGCGCTCCATCCTCGCCCCGCACCCGCTCGGCCGCGGCTCGCGCCCCCGCGATGAACCCCTCACGCTCATCCAGCACCCGCACGATCGCCCGGCGCATCCGCTCGGCGCTCGTCGCCGAGCGACCCATCATCACCCCCGCGCGCAGCCGCCGAACACGCATCGCGTTGTCCGGCTGATCATGCGCAAACGGCACGCACACCTGCGGCACGCCCGCCCGCAACGCCTGCGCCATCGTCCCCGCGCCGCACGAGTGCACCACCGCGCACGCCGCCGGAAGCACCCGCGAGAACGCCCCGTACCGCACCGCCAGCACATCGCGACCTTCACTCCCCGGCCTCCGCGCCGCCGCCGGGGCCTCCATCGGCCCGGTCAGCAGCACGCACCGCCGACCGGCACGCACCGCACCCTCCAGCGCGTGCTCGTACACATGCCGCCCGATCTCAACCGCCGCCGAGCCCAGCGTCACCACCACCGGCCTCTCGCCCCCGCGCACGAACGCCTCCAGCGCCGCCGATTCCGCGGCGTCCTCCGCACCCGGGTCGTCCCACAGGCACGCGCCCACCGCACGCGTGTGCGCGGGCCAGTCGTTCTGCGGTGGGGCAACCACCGGCGAGAACATCGCGATGTTCAACTCCCGGGATTCCAGCCGCTGCAACAGCGTCCGCCCCGGCTCGGGCTCCAGCCCCAGCCCCCGCGCAAACCGCTCGATTGGCTCGCCCAGGCTTTGCAGCCGACGGGCCATCAGCCGATACAGCGCACGATGCGCCCACGGCCCCAGCCGACGCAGACCGTGCAGCCACGGCGCCGCCGGGATCACCGGTGGGTCCGTCGCACTGAACATGCTCATCGGCTGCAGAAACGTGTACACATACGCCAGCCCCAGTTGCTCCGCGACCATCGGCGCCGTCACCGCCAGCGGATGCCCCACGATCAACCTGCACCCGCCCGCCTTCGCCGCGGCGAGCGTCGCGCCGTGCGTCCGCTCAAGAAATGGGTTGACGATCTGCCCGAAGATGAACTCCGCCCCGCGCACCGGGTCGAGCACACGCTCCATCATCCCGCCGTCGCGATCGAACTCCTCGCGTGACGGCGGCACACTCACGAACCCGATCCCGCCCGGGTGTCCATCGCGGCCCGCCGCACGCCGGACCGTCGCCTCGTGCTCCTTGCCCGTGGCGATCGCGCTGGTGATGCCCATCTCACGCAGCGCCAGCGCCACCGCGACATAGGGGTGCACATCCCCGCGCGAGCCGAAGGTGCAGAACAGCACGTCGAACCGTTGCGGCCTGGCGATCTGGTCCTGTCGTGCGTCGCTCATCGCGTCGCAGCATAGACCCAGCGGCACCGCGCGCGCCCGCTGCCGCCGTCAGGGCCGACTCGGTGCGGGCGGCACGGGGGGTACCGGCGGCACCGGCGGTGCAGTTGGCATCACCGTCGGCGGCGTGATCACGCAGCCGCGGGTCACGCTCCGCGGGTGCGGCAACTCCGCCAGCCCGGCACGCACGCGCGCCTCGTTCTGCTCCTTCAACTTCGCGTCAAACTCCTCACGAGGAATCATCGCCGTCGTCCCGCCTGCCAGCAGCACCGCGATCTTCCCAGGTTCATCCGGCGTTCCGGCGTCCGCCGGGCTCCCGCCCGCGTTGATCGCCCGCGCCTGAGCCACCGCACGCCGCATCTTCCGATCCGCATCGCCAGACAAAGGCTCGCTCACCGCGTCCGGCTCGGGCGACAGATGCGCCGCCATCGGGTGCAAGGGCCAGCAGATCACCAGCCACAGCGCTTCCCGCATCGGCGTCGCCACCGCGTTCACGCCGCGATACGTGAACACCAGATCGCCCACGCGGTGCGCCGCATCCGCGCCCGCGATCAGGTCCGGGTGCGCCGCATCCGTCGGCAGCGCATCGGGCTTGCCGTCCTCCAGATCGCTCGCGATGTCGTTCAGGCTCTTGCCCGCGACGCTCACCATGCCGGACTTCAGCGCGCTCTCGGGCGTGAAGTAATCGCCCGCCGCCCGCGCGTACGAGAACGCCGAGGCCCCGTTGCCGCCGATGGTCGTCGCGTCGGCGTCGGCATCGGGCTCGACTTCCACCCGCACACCACCGACCGCGCCCGCCTCGCCCGACTCGCCCACCTTCGTCGCCTTCTTGCCCGCGTCAAAGGCCGGATCGTCGCCCTCGCCGATCGTCGCTCCGGCCGTCAGCCGGATCGACGTCGCGCCGTGCATCGCCCGCCGAGCACTCATGAGTTCCACCGCGTGCGACGGCGGGTTCTCCAGCAGCACGCTCGTCAATTCGGGCAGCCGCGTGCTCATCGGCGTCGACGATTGTGCCATCGAAATCGCCGCGCTGGTTTGGCGTGCGATCGCGACGCTCGCCGCCCCGATCAGCGGGACCGCCACAACCACCACGGAAACCACCAGCACGATCACCGCCAGCAGCGGCGCAGCGGCCCCGGCCAGCGCCGCCCGCCACCAACGCACCCCTTGCGACGCGCTGATCGCCAGGCTCGCCGAGACCATCCACCAGATGATCAGCACGGGCACAAAGTTGATCCCGATGCACGGCAGTACCGCGGGAAGCAGCACGCCGGACGTGAACAGGATCGACTGCTGCGTCACGCCAAGCGAGCCGTTCCGGGGCCCTGTCAGCATCAGCACCCCGTGCGCCACCAGCGACCAGATGAGCATGAACAGCAGCACCCCGATTCCCATGGCGATAAGGAAGAAGCTCGACATTCCGGTGATCGACCCGACAACCAGCCAGATGACGCCCGCGCGCGTCCCGGGCAGCGCCCCGCCCGCGCCCGCCTCGCCCGACTCGCCCACCTTCGTCGCCTTCTTGCCCGCGTCAAAGGCCGGATC
>VYLX01000059.1_pt1 | contig 24051 bp, 16 predicted proteins | sample 5114181 | NCBI WGS metagenome assembly VYLX01 (sample SAMN12291812, study PRJNA351875) | freshwater metagenome | isolation source: freshwater lake | place: USA: Michigan, Sherman Lake | collected 2011-08-08
TGATTACTGGCGAGATCATTCAGCCAACGAACGCACCTATCTGTCTTGGATGCGCGCCTCGATCGCTTTGATGGGTTTTGGTCTGGTCATTTTGCGTTTACGGACGGCATCTTCTACGGCCCTAGAGGTCTGTCAAAGCAATAATTATGGATAATGGGAGGAGTAAAATAAGCAAATTAACCCACTTGTATCCGTCAATTTCAACTTTACCAACTACTAGGGCCTGGTGATGAAACCCTAATTTTTCTCAATCGCGTAACAGAATCGGCCGATTTTCGGGGGATTTTCGGCCATGAGGTTGGCCGTGATCGTTTTTAGGCCTCGAAGAAAAGGGAGTAAATTATTCGTTTTCGAGCCATCTTGTTGATTATCCCGGCCGATTTGCCAGTTCCACTCTTCCCACCAAGGTTGTTCCTGTAGATTCTTGGCGACGAGATTGATCGTGAAGAGGTAAATTCCTGGTTCGGGAAACTTATCGGGGTGGATCGTGGTGACAAAATTTAGCTTTCGGGGAGCTTGTCCAGCTGGGGAATCGAGATTCCATTTGGAGATCTTGATCGCTTTTTGTAAATTGGAATCATCTTTTAAAACTTCTTTTGAGTTTTGAAATGTGTTCGAGAATTTATTGGGCATCTCGATGCTTTGTAAGGGTTCGATCGAACGGACATCGATCGCCACCGTATGCTCGCTCGTATCAAGGGAAACACTATCGGAAATCTCAATCGCATCTGTAGAAGTTTGCGGTATTTTCCAGAGTTGATTATTCTGGTCTTTAGCTTGAACTCTAAAGCCATTTAAGGATAGATTCCATTCTCCTAAAACTGCTTTTTCTTCGGCGGGTTTTTCTTCAATTTCTCGATCTAACAAAAATGGTTCCTTTACAAGATGATTGGGTGAAAAAATAGCAATTTTGCTATTGGCTAAAATATTCTCTTGGCGTTCTTTTAAGCTGGCAAAATATTGAGTTATGTCGTTGTGACGACCAATAAAAACTACATAAAATGGACGAAATTTATTGCTAGATTTCTCGTTGGGAAAGGGAAATTTTTTGATCCTGTTTTGCTCTTGCACATAGACGGTTCCTTCAAATTCGCTTTGAATCGCCCAAATCGCTACGGCGTATTCAGGATGCTTTGAGTTTAAATAAGTTTCTTGAATTTTTCTCGTGAGAAGTGTTACATCTCCCGATGCTTGATCGAGATCAGTAACAATAACCTGTAGGGAATTTTTTGTCCCTGGTTCGACAATTAGATTTTGAATAGGAGCGGAAACATCGGGAAAATCTGTACCATTATAAAAGGCGGGAAGTTGGGCTTTTCTAAAATCACTACGGGTGAGCGCATTTCCCGAACGATAGTATTGAACAGGAGTTTTACTGACTAAAGATAGGGTTTCGTCGAGCAGTTTTAGGGTTTGCACATAGAGGCTACCAGCATCGCTAACGTAGCCCAACATTGAGCTAGATCCATCCACTTGAATCGAGATGCCTAGAGGGGTTGAGCGAGTATCCGTCTGTTCGATCGGGGTAGGTATGCACGAAAAAGGCTTCTCTGCTGTATTGCAAGATACAATTCCTAAACAAGTGACTATTGTTATGACTAACCATCGAGCGCGCACCATTCGATCTCCTCGTGAACTACTGCTACCTTCTCTCCTATCCTAGGACGGATTCGACGAAATTGGCAGGATGAGAAGGAGTTAACTTTTTTTACAATCCCCCGTGTTGTAATAATAGCACTATAATATGTTAAGTATAGGTGTGCCGTTAATTTCGAGATAGATTAGTTGAAGGAGAAAGGGGACTAATATGTATATAATGCGGCCAGCAGATCAGGCACTCTATGAGAGGTTATCACATGGAGATGATTGTCTTGTTTTAAGTCCTCCAAAAACTGGAAAAAGTTCTTTACTAGAAAGAACTCGCTTGCATCTTGAAAATAATGGAGTTAAGTGCGTAAGTGTTCTGATGACCAAAAATCAGGGGGGTAATCTTAGAACTAGAAGTTCTGAAAAAGATTTCTATTGGGAATTTATTCACGATCTAGCGGAACAGTTCACGACTCAGAATGGTAACCAGCTATCGCACGATCAGGATTATCAAGCCGCTAGGCTTTCTACTAACATATCTAATGACCAGATTTTAAAATATTTTATCGAAAACATCTTATTAGAAAAAGTTCAAGATACCAGAATTGTTATTTTTATCGATGAACTAGAGTATCTTTTGAATCAAGAACCTTATTTTCCCGCATTTTCTCACCACTTTTTACAAACACTACTCTATTGCTACAATCAACGCAATTCCAGAGTTGCTAACAATCAAAATTTTCAGAGAATCACCTTTGCATTCTTTGGCGAGAAGAATTCTTTATCCTTAAATGAGCATAGCCAGTACAATCGTATTTTCGACCCAAACACCCAGATAGAGATTGGCGATTTTACACTTGATGACTTAAGCCAATGGCAGGGATTTAAACATTATTCAGCACGGGTTGATAGACTGAAAAATCTAGAAAAAGCACTCCAAGAAGTACTGTATTGGACAAATGGTCAACCACTACTGACCAATAAATTTTTACAATTATTTTTTGATTCCAATGATTTTACACTACCTTGGATTACGGAAGACATAGCGAAAGATTGCATTGCAAATATTGCTAACGAACGTATATCAGGAGTACGAGAAATTTCGGAGTATCTGAACAACATTCGTGAGATGCTAAATAGAAACGGTCAGTACGTCAATATTTGTCAGGAAATTTTACAGAACAGTGGAGACAGTTATCGTCGTACTCCAGAACAAGAAGAACTAATTAATTTAGGCCTACTGGTCAGCCAAAATAATGAGATAAAGATTCACAATAGAATCTACGAAACCTTTCTTCAAGACGTTATAGCTCTTGACCCGAATTCGACTGAAACCTCGAATTCGACTGAACCCCCGAATCCGACTAAACCCCCGAATCCGACTAAACCCCCGACCTCGCCATCATCATGGAATAACTGGGTAGGATCTTTGATAAACATCGCGCTATTATTGTGTGGTTTTTTCGACCCTTTCTGGTCAAAAGTTAAAACTCTTTTATCAGATTTATCAAAGGATTTATCAAAGTTACTACCCGTAATACCAGAAAGTTGGCGTATAAAAATCGTAAATTGGGTAGCTCTTATTCAAATTTCTTGGAATAGTCGAAAAAGATTACTCTTGTTTTCTGGATTAGTAGTACTAGGAATAATCGTTTCTCTCGGATTATCTTTCTACATCTATATAGACCAAATGAAAGCATCAGGAATGGAGGCTTTAAATCAGTTTGACAAGCAAGAAATAGAAGCCTTAGAAAATGCAATAAAATCAGGAGATCAAATTTATAATACTCGATTTAATAAAATTCCCTTACTTAGAGAAAATCTTCCCTCCTCTCCTCTATTAGCTCTACAAACTATCGTTACTCAAATTCATGAAAAAAATCGAATCACCCCCGATCCGAATAATCTAAACCCCTTAATGAAAGCGGTCAGTTTTACTCCAGATAAGGATTTTATCGCTACTGGTGGAGAGGATAATAAAATTCGACTCTGGAAATTATCGGGAGAATTTATAACAGATTATAATAATTCAAAAAAAATTATAAGTCTAGAATTTAATCCTGATGGAAAACAACTGGCAGTTGGTGGGGAAAGCGGATCTGTAAAAATCTTGCGAATTCCTGAATTGACATTGATTCACGAATTAACTAAATGTCATCGAGATAATCAGGGCATTCGTAGTCTTAGTTTCTCTGAAGATGGTAAGTACCTAGTTACTGGTGGTGGTGATAAAGTGTGCCTATGGAACGTGGAAAAAGGGCATGAAGAAAAAGATTTCGATACCAATGGAACTGTATATAGTTTAAATTTACGAAATCAACTAATCGCAATAGCGAGTGCAGGAAAAAAAGGATTGATCGAGCTAAAAAATCTAAAAGGACAAAATCTTATTTCAGAAGAACTCGGACAAGTATTTCCTTTTGACATCAGCTTTAATTCAGAGGGTACGAAGCTTGCTACAGCAGCAAAAAATGGAAAAATTAAGCTTTGGAAGTATCAAGAGAATCACTCTTTGACTGACCCAAAAGAGTTGGATATCTACGAAAACCCTGACAGAAATCCATATTTAAAAATCAACTTTCTTGATGACAATTTATTTGTTGTTTATGAAAATAAAGATTTACTTGAACTCCTTAAAATTGATTTAGAAAATGAACCAGAAATAGAGAAAAGATTTTCTTTAAAAGGTTATGCCTCAAAGCAAAAACCTAAAGACAAGGAAATAGAAAACGCTAGTTTTAATCTTAAAAAGAATAAACTAATTACAGTCGCCCAAGAAAATCAAGCTCGTCTATGGGATTTTTCTTCAAAATCTAAAACTAAAACAAGTTTCTCGACCGAGGGGGGATCGCTTAAAAACTTAACCTTGCGTTCTGACAATAATTCAAATGATCCTCAAATATTATCCATTGTTACTTTAGACGAAAATGATATCGTTCAATTATGGTCTGTCGAAGGAAGGAAAATTCCCTTCAAAGATGAGGAGAAAGTATCTCCATCTATCGCAATTGGTTTTACGCCAGAAAGCGATGGGCAAATTGTTTCTGTCAAGAAAGATGGAGAGATTAATTTCTTGAATTTAGTAGGACAGGTACAATATCCTATCTCGATACCTACTGGACAGAATGATATTACAAGTATTGCCATTCACCCTTCTAAAAAGATTATCGCTACAGGTAATAAACAAGGTGCTGTAATGTTTTGGCTTTGGGGAAAAAAGCCCACTCAAACGACATCAATGCCTGATCCTAATCAGGGACAAGTAAAGTTCATGAGCTTCAGTCCAGATGGTCAACAGTTTGTGTCTGTAGGAAGTGACAGTGCAAAGCTATGGAATATATCTGATTTGGAGAATCCCAAAGAAGTGCCATTGGAAGCTCATGACTACCGGGGAGGTGTTAGCGGTTTGGATATCAATGAGAACGGGGATATCGCGATGGCGGCAACCGAAGATAGTAAGATTTACTTATTCGATCGATCCGGTCGAAGCATTGAACCACTCAATACTGGATACCAAAAAGGTATTATGGATATCGGCTTCGGTCAATTTAACGAGAATCCATCAAGCTGGCTGAGTTCGGCTCGCTCGTACCTAGCTACGGTGGGTGATGATCGAGTTATTAAGATATGGGATTATTCTAAGCGCCAACAAATCGCTGAATTCACAAGCGAATTTGTTAAGGTTAATAGATTTAGTTTCAGTCCCGATGGAAGATATATTGTCGTCGAGGGGGATAAGGGCAAAATTGAAGTATGGTTAGTTCCAACCTTACACGAATTATTAATAAGTGGTTGTGACTGGCTCGTTGATTACCATTCTAATCCTAGCCGCTCAGAGTCAGAAGTGGCTAAAACCTGTAGTAAATATCCATCGAAATAATCCCATTAGATAGAGATAACTATGAAACCTGGTGAAATAATTCGTGTGATCGCTATTACCCTTGTGGGTGCGATCCTCATGTTCTTGGTTCAACCCTTTATTTTTAGAACGGGAGTGATTTGGTCACCCAGTGTTCAAGATCCAACGGCGGCCCTGGCAAGTTGGGCGAATGGTGCGTATATGGTGGCGGCGGGGGTTGTTTTCGGAGTGTCGATCGCTTGTACAATCCTCTGGTGCGTGATGACGGCGAAATCGGCCGCTAGACGACCGGATGAACTCAGAGCTTGGAGCTTGTGGTGGTGGCTTCTCGGAATCGTTCCTATTTTGAGTATCGGTCTCGCCATCGGTTTTTTCAATCCGATCGAAGAACTGCGTTTACTCCTCGCCCTCTTTTTTGTATTGGATATCCTCATCCTGTTTTGGCTACCGACTGCCAGTAGCACCCCGGGCCTGTTGATCTACACACCACCCCTATCCCATCAACTGCGGGATATCATCGATCGATTTTAAGAAAAAAAAGGAGGTAATTCAGTATGGCCATGTATGTGATCGGCATCGGGGGAACGGGGGCGAAATGTATCGAGGCAATCACGAAACTCGCCTCGGTGGGACTGTTTACCGAACAACCGTTAAAAGTTCTCTTTATCGACGCGGACGAAACCAACGGGAATCTAGAGCGATCGAGAAACGCACTCAGTATCTACAGCCGATGTCAGGAGTTGATCGTCGGCAAAGAGAACCAAGATAATCGCCAAGTCAATCCCTGGATGAAAACCAAGATCGAATCCTTCGATCTCTGGTCTCCCTTCGCGGGGGTGAATTCCAGCAAAGAATTGAAAGCCTTTTTCAACTACAACACGCTCAAACAAAATCAACCCGCACTCGGTAATCTATTCGATGTTCTCTACACCAAAGAGGAACAGGAAGTCGCCCTAGACGTAGGCTTTCGCGGTCGTCCGGCGATCGGTTCGGCGGTGATGAGCCAAGTGGATCTCGAAAGATTGGATCAAGAACCCTGGGGAGCGCTGATCAAACAAATACAAGCAGACACAGGCGCAGGAAAAGCCCCGAAAGTGTTTCTCTGCGGGTCGATGTTCGGGGGAACTGGAGCCTCTGGACTACCGACGATCGCCCGTTTACTGGCCAATAAACTGAAAAATATCGGGGTCAAAGATCGGGTCAAGATCGGTTGTCTATTCATGTTGCCCTATTTCGGTTTCACCCCGCCGCCAGGAGAAGATTCGGACGGGATTTTCGCCCGTTCCGAACAATTTTTACTGAATACCGAAGCCGCCCTGCGCTATTACATGACCCAAGCGCAAGAGACCTTCGATACGGTTTTTCTGTTGGGAAATGAAAACTTCTCGAAAGTGGAATTTAGCGTCGGCAAAAATAGCCAGCGCAATGATCCCCACTTCCTAGAACTCTATAGCGCCCTCGCCGCGCGGTATTTTTTCCTCCATACCGCCGAAATAGGGGAAAAAGTCGTTTTAATAGGCCGGGAGCAAATCGGTCGGCTGATTTGGGACGATCTGCCGGATCGAGCGGAAATCCAACCCGCGCTCGTCAACGGGACTCGATTCGCCTACAGTTGGCTGTCCGAGTTTGAACCCGAACTCAACGGCATCCTGAAGAGAAACGACGATCGCTTGGTACTTGCGCCCTGGTCACGTCCTTTCTTTCCCAGTAAGGGATCAGGGAATGGGGGAACGCGGTTAGGGGGGCCCGAACAACAGGAGGCACTCAAGACGATCAGTGCCTGGTGTCGGGATTATCTCACCTGGCTGTACCGTCTGCACCAGATCGAGGGAGAACAGATCCAACTCTTCAACACCCAAGCGATGGGCGATCCGGAAAAGTCCCTCCGACGGGAACAGTTAGCGGAACTGGTACTTGATCGCCCCCTCGATAATAAGACCAAATCGAGAGACACGATCACCTCTCTCATGCAAAACCTACAGAGTTATAAACCCGACAATTCCGCAGAACCCGGGATCGCCGCATTAGCCAAAGCCCTATACACCTTTTGCAAACAATAGCCCTTAGCTTATGTTTTTATTACTCCCCAAATTAAAATCCGATAGCGATGTCCGTCCCTCCGATCAAGCGGGAAAATGGGACGCACAAGATTTTAAAACCTTTGGCGATGTGGCTTCCAGCCTCGATTACAAATCCCCCGGCCAGGTAAAAAGCGTCAGTTCCGTACCCACCATCTGGGCCCGTCCTCTCTCGATGGAAATGGCTCTTCACAACAAGGCCTATCCCATTCACCGGCAGATGATCGAGCAGTGGCAGGGAATGTTGGCGGCCCTGGCACTGGCCGAAATGCGACGTTTTCCCCTCTCGGCACAACTGCTAGAACTGGGCGAACTCCGCCATAAAGACCCCTTCGCCCGTTCCCTCTACGAACTGCGGCCCGATCCCCCCAGTAAAACCCTCTATTTTCTGGAGGCGAAAAATCCCTGGCAGGATATCTACGTCTTTTTATGGGATGGGAAATCGGTGGGGATGTCCTCCCCCAGTACGATCGTCGTTCCCTCCGAAGCGGGCAAATGGGAAAATCTGCCCTGGTGGAATCGGCAGACCCGTTGTTTGGAAGCGCCGCAAGGTTATCTCAATGCCAGTGAAAAAGCATTGCTCTGGCGTTGGCTGGAGAACCTCAATAACGAGTTAAATCGCTATCAGGGGGAAGCGATCGCCCAGAATACGATGCGGGGTCTGTTACAGGAATTTCAGAACAGCTTGGGAGAGCAACCGGAACAACGGCTGAGTTTAAGCGAGAATCCCCAATTTTTCGGGGTTCCTCTCAATCGGGGCATTTTAAACGCCCTCAATCGCCCCGTCAAAGCCGAACCGAAAGAATCCTGCGTGCGGGTCGTGGCCAGCGAGAATAAGCGCGGCCTCGTTCCTCCCCTCCTGATTATCGATCCGGAAATCGCTCGATCGTGGGATCGATCGCCCCAGGACATCTGGATCTATCAGGATCAAACCCTCGCCTCTCTCAATCTCAAGGATTTACAGACCGGGAAAATCGTCTGGAGAGATATCCGGTGGATCGAGTCCAAGGATTTATTCACCCCGGAATTTCACTTTATCGATGTGGAAGATGCCCTACCAGGGGGCTTTCTGCCGGATAACACTCCGTCGATCGTGTTCAAAGGACAGGAAATCACCCCTCTCCTGCCCCTCAACCCGATCCTCCTGGACTACTTTACCCCCGAAGAGTTACTGCGGAAGCTCCAGTTCAGTACGCTCAACGGGAGTGAGGGGCCAGTTCTGCGGGTATCCCTAGACCTGCCCCTATCGGGGATGGATAATAACCAGAGAAATCCCCAGAATTATCGAGTTTTTACCGACTATCCCATCAAAGAGGACAACGCACTTACCCAAGTTCCGGTTTTAGAAGTCTGGCCGAACTTCCGGGCTGAGGGTTGGAAGGAATACTACGCCTTCTACTACGATCTAGAATTTCTCGGTTCCTCGAATCCGCTCGATCGCACCTTTCAGGTGAATTTGTCCGGCGCCAAAGAACCGCATATTTTCCAAGAGGGCAAGGGTTCCTATCAACTCACCCGACTAGAGGAGTATCCCTCCTGTATCGAATGCCGGGATCGATCGAAAAACTTCCTCGGCCTAATCCTACTGAAAACGCCCGCGTCGATCGCCCTCGACAGTTCCTGGAAAGTGGGAGTCGATTTCGGCACCTCCTTTACCAATATCTACGTCAATCGCCGGGGAGAGCCCGATCCGCTTCCCCTAGAAAGCCTGCACCTAAAAGTCACGGAGGTACTGTCCGATACCCGACTGCCCACCCTGTTCGAGTATTTCGTTCCCGAAAACTTCATTCCCCCGGAGAAACCGTTACCCCTCAGTAGCGTATTGACTACCCGGAAGGCGCATAACGTCGCAAAAGAACGCCCGATCTACGATGGTCGGATCTATATTCCCGATCTTGCGAGATTTAACCCCCAAGAGGGCTGGATCGAAACCGATCTCAAGTGGACGAACATTACCGTCAATCGGCTTTTTCTTAAGCATTTAGCCCTTCATGTCACGGCCCTCGCGGCGAAAAACGGCATCGGACAAATCCAGTGGTCTCTCTCCTATCCCTCCGCTTTCTCCCGCGCGGATAAAACCCGCTACGCGCGCAACTGGCAGGATTTAACCGAGGAGTTGCAAGGGAAAACCGGGATCGTCCAAATTTGCCCGCAACAGGATAATCTCACCAATTTCCGCACGGAAAGCCTGGCGACAGCCCAGTATTTCGCCGATCAGGAAGGTCATAACCTCGTCAATAGCACCTGTATCGATATGGGGGGAGGAACCTCGGATATCTCCATCTGGGAGGCGGATACCGATCGCTTCCAACTGGTGCATCAATGCTCGGTACAATTAGCCGGGCGACATCTGTTCTCCCAATTTTTGGAACTCAATCCCCGATTTCTCGTCGAAAAGTTTGGGGGAGGCGGTTTAGGGGGATTGAAAGATGGAGCCTTTCACGCCAAGCTAGATGTCCTACTCCGTCGCGAAAGTGAGAACTGGCTCAAGAAAAGAGACTTTCTCGAAGACGATCCCCAATTCCAAGGATTACTCCGACTGATGGCCATCGGTACGGCGGGACTATACTACTACGTGGGGATTCTGTTGCAGGTTCTCTACGAGAAAGACCGGTACAGCCGACCAGAAATCACCCCCGTGTACATCGGTGGCAACGGTTCGCGCCTGTTGAACTGGCTGGCGATCGGCGGACGTTTCGATCGTCACTCCGAAGTTAACGAACTCTTCAGTCGGATGCTGAGTAAGGCATCCGGTTTCCCGGACACCAACGAGATCACCCGATTGAGCGCCCGACCCAAGGATGAAGTCGCCTGTGGTCTGGTACTAGACCGAACTCCCCTAGGAGGAATCACCAGCAAAAAACCGGAACCGGTCATCGCCGGGGAGGATTGCACGGTGAACGGTAAAGAAATTACTTGGAAAGACTATCTGGAGTTGGAAGGCGATATCACTGGCTTCGATATCCCCCAACTCCACGAAGTTCCCGCTTTTCTGAACGAGTTCAACACCGCGGTGAAAGAGATCGACATTCAGGGACTCAAACCCATGCCCGCTTTTAAAAATGGCGAACTGGAGTCTAGTTACAAAGATTATCTCTGGCGTGAAGTTCACAAAGAACTGAAAACGAATCTCGTTCACATTCGGGGAGATTCGGAAAACATCCGCATCGAGCCGCCTTTTATCCTAGGATTAAAGGCACTCCTCCGCGTTTTAGGCAAGGAGTGGGCGGGCAAATAACGGCTAACCAGAGGGCAAGTAGGAAAAATACCGGCTTACCGGAGTCTTTTCTACTCCCCTTAGCAAAAAGTCCAAGGGGGAATGATTATGTTTAATTGTCCGGTTTGTGATAAGGAATATAACGAGGGAAGAGAGATTTGTGGTGTCTGTAGCTGGCCCCTCGATGAAGACCGTCAAAAAATCCTTGGCTGGGCGCGAGATATTTGGGAAGAAAGATTTAGTCTGAAGGATAAATATAATAAGGGCAAGACGAAAGATGAAGAGTCTTTAGTCAATCAAATCAAAATTGACTTTATCGACCCTTTGCAAGCCGAGCTTACTGATTTGACAAAATCCTTACAAGAACAGTTACAATTTATACATTTAGAACGAGATCGAACTCGAAAGGAACAACTAGAATCAATCAATGGTGATGTTCACTCTATCGAGCAAAATCAAGAACAGTTAGATAAAAAAATCCAAGAGAAATTTTCTCAAGCTCAAGAAGAAATAAAAATAATTAGCAATAGAGTAGAAGATTTAGAACATAATATTCGAGCGAACGAGCGCGCCAATAGAAAAATAGTTTCTAACCAACCATCTTATCCTTCTGAAACAACTATTTCCATAAAACCTTCTCCACAAACACAGAACTCGATTAGCCTAGAAGAATCGAATCTAGCGAAACGATATAACCGCAATCGAGAGGCTTTTTCCCAACAGGCAATCAACGTCACTGCCACCGAAGACAGCTTGACAAAACTAAGAATCGGTAGTTCCTCGCAGGTCATCTTCGAGAAAAATCGCCGCGGCAATTATTCAATCATCAAGGAAAACGGAATAGAATATTTAGTACCGAGTAACAATCTCAGACTGAATCAACACAACTACAAAGCGATCGAAGACTTCTTCGACTGTAAAAATCTTCAGCTAGATGGTAATTTTGAACTTCTTAAACCCGCTAGAGTTTCCGCTTTACCCGGAGGGGAAACATGGCAGTTAGAGGAACGCGGCATCCTACAATTCTGATATATAAAATCGGTGAATCCTATGAAAAAAATCAGCTATGCTAAATTAGCCCTGTCCCTACTCCTCGTTTCTAGTGTCCTCGTCGGATGCGAGAAAGGGACTGATTCTGGAAAAGATCAAGCTACTCAACCCTCCCCGGCAACCGTCGCTAAATCTCCTCAATCACAGAGCGATATCGATCAAGCTTTCAAGCAATTCAAAACCGCACAGAAAACATTTATCGATAACCTTAACCAAGCAATTAACATTACTGACAAGAAAAATCTGGAAATTATTAACAGTGATAAAGTTAGTAAAAAGATAGAAAATTTACAGCAAAAAATAAAAGAGTATCGTCAAAATCAGCTATCGAAGTTACAAGGTGAAGAAAAAACAACCATTGAGAAAATTTTGGGTGACATCGATAGCACTTTAGAGGAAATCTCTCAAAAGGTAATCACTCCTTTTAAACAAGGATTGACAAGAGGTGCAATTGAAAATGTTCAGAAAGACTTAGATTTTTTCACAAAAAGAAATATCTCCCCAGATAATTATGGTAACTTTGGAGATACTACCGTCGGGGAAATTACGACGTTTCTTCAAGATAAACAGACGTCACTAGAAGATAATATTAAACAATTAAAATCTCCCGTTCAAGGAAGCACTAAACCTTCCATCGATCCAGAAATACAAAAATTATCTAATCGAATAGCACAGTTAGAAAAAGAAAAAACCTCTTCTAATACCACTTTTCTCGTTGCTATATTAGCATTGTTAGCGGGCGGATTTTTTTTGTTAAGATGCCGCAAAAAATTGCGTCAAAGTTTTTCTATACGAAACCTATCTTCTATATTAAAGTTTTGGAATCGGGGAACAAACCCAGCAGGAAAACCACCAGAGGCAACTATAGACAACCCATCTACTCAAGTTGCTTCTCAGAATCGGAGTCCAAATGAAACTCAAATTTATCATAAAATTTACAATCAAGTCTACAAAGAAATTGACAAAAAATTCTCTGAAAAGTTTAAAGATATCGAGCGAAAAAGTACAGAAGAAAACCGTAGAATTAATGATAGAATTGCCGATTTAGAAGTAGAAAAACACAATCGGAAAACCAAAGATACGAAAGTTTGGGAACCAAAAGAAGAAACCGGCATAACTTCTTGGAAACCTTCCGAACCACCCGCGAGCCAGACTTATCAGAGTACCGCACCTTCAGTATCTAGATCTTCCCACTCCCTAGGAGGAGATAATTATCATCGGGATGCTCGTTCCTCATCCTCGATCGAAGTCTCTCCTACAGAAGAAAGCCTAGCGAAGCGCCGGATGGGAGGTGGCGAACCAATTGTACTAGAAAAGAAAAGCCGGGGTTCCTATGAAGTTTACTTCGACGGTAACTATCATTGTTTGGTACCTAGCCAACATTTTAGAATAAACCAGAATAACTATAAAAGCGTTGAAGATATATTCGAGTGCCAGAACTACGATCCGAATTATTCCGATCGCTATACCGTCATCCATCCCGCGGTAGTCTATCCCTTAGCGGGTGGGCAAACTTGGCAGTTACAACAGCGAGGGGTTTTACGATTTTAGCGCGCTAGAGTACGATGAGGAGTGATGAGAGAAGTTACCCAGATGACGAAACTAAATTTTGCGATCGCCGAAATCGTGGATATTTATAATTTCCTACCCAAAGTTCTGGCCCCGAAAGTGGTCAAAGTTGCGGTTCATCCTTCTCAATCTAATAGGGACAGGCCATCTCTAGCCGAACAGAAAAACGGGAACTATTGGATAGTCCTAGTCGAGGCTAATTACTGGCTACTGCCCCAAAGCGGCCTACGCATCAATCAATTTAATCTAGCCACCGTTAAATCTCTATTCGACTGTCAAGGATACGAACTTTCTGAACACGGGGATTTTGTATTACTAGAGGCCGCTCAGGTGTCGGGAATGCCAAACGGGACAGAGTGGAGACTAGAGAAAAAAGGAGTAATCAACTTTGATCCTAACTATCCCGCAGACGAATTGCGATCGCAACAAAAGCAAGCGCAACAGGAGATCGATCGTCTTCAGTCCGAGTTAGAGGAGAGCAAAAGGAGGAATCAACGATTAAACGCTCAACTAGCCGAATTAGCCTACGATACATTACAAAAGATCCGCGCTGATTTAGTCACCAGAGATGAGTTTATCGAACAAAGTCACAAGCTAAATACCTTAGAAGAATATCTAAACAATGCCTTTGATCACTTAGACGAAGCCTTTGATAACTTAGACAAAATTCAAGTTAAGTTAGAAGATTTAGAAAACGCCAATTCAAAAATGGTTTCTAACCCATCATCTGGTTCTCAAGTTAATTCTCAAAATTTGAGTACAAATGAAACTCAAATTTATTATAAAATTTACAATCAAGTCTACAACGAACTTTACCAAAAATTCTCTGAAAAGTTTAAATATATCGAGCAAAAAATTACACAAGAAAACCGTATAATTAATGAATGGTAGAATTGCCGATTTAGAAGTAGAAAAACACAATCGGAAAACCAAAGATACGAAAGTTCAGGAACAAAAAGAACCAACTGGCATAACTACTTTGAAACCTTCTGAACCACCCGCGAGCCAGACTTACCAGAGTACAGCACCTTCAGTATCTAGCTCTTCCCACTCCCCGATCGAAGTATCTCCTACAGAAGAAAGCCTAGCGAATCGCTTGAGGGGAAATAGCGAACCGATCGTACTAGAAAATAAACGTCGGGGTCACTATGAAGTGTACTTCGACGGTAACTATCATTGTTTGGTACCGAGCCAAAATTTTAGAATCAACCAGAATAACTATCAAATCGTTAAAACTTTATTCGAGTGCCGGAACTATGATCCAAATTTTTCCGATGGCCACATCCTCATCCATCACGCGGTAGTCTATCCTCTAGCGGATGGAAAAACTTGGCAATTACAACTGCGAGGGATTTTAGAGTTTTAGCTCATCTGACTATTTAGCAATCAACAACGAAAAATTTCCCCATGAACGTAATCATTATTGGCAATAAAAGTGTTGGTAAGACCAGTATGGTCATTACCCTATCGAAAGGAACCGAAAATGTTAAAGTGATCCCTTCTGGCCCTGGGGGTAAAATCGCTAAATTGTCCGAGTATAGCATTGAAAAACTGGGGGGGACTTTTCAAAAAGAAGAAGAAGATATTCGGCTGAGAATTAACCTTCCTTCCGGTTCGGAACGAGAGGTGAGAGTTCGGTGGATTGATACCCCTGGGGAAGCCTGGTCTACACCCGGGTGGCAAAAAAGCAATCCGAAAGAATATCAAGATCTAGTACACACTCTCGGTCAAAGTCAAGCGGTTTTACTTCTCCTACCTCCCTACCGATATCGAAGTCGAACTAAAGAAATAGAAGATACTCCCGAATTCGAGGAAATTCTCGACCCAGAGACATGGAAAAAACAACTTAAGGAACGTCTCGCTCTCTTGCGATCGCACTGTCCTAGAGTACAACATATTTTAATCTCCATCCATAAAGCCGATCTATTTCATAACCTAGAGGAGGAAAAAAACACCTGGCAATACGACACAAAAACTTCCTTTCTCTGGGGTAAACACGACGATCATATCCGAGAGACCTATTTTTCCCCAGCCGATGATATTATCCGCGAACATAACTCCCACCCTCCCTACCTCAATCCAAAATTTTTCGTCACCACCATTCACTATCCAACTCTCTTAGAATTACCCTGGGTCTATTTAGGAGCTTATTTCGCCAATGCCTAAAGCCTCTACAGAAATTCGCGTGATCGGGGCGAGAAGTTCGGGAAAAACCACCTATCTCGCCACTTTAGCTGCCCGTCCCCAAGGTTTACTACAAAAATATCCCGATTTAGAAGTGATTCCTCGCAATGATGAAGCCACAACTCTACGGAGACTCGCGCGGAATCTTCTTCAACAGCAAGCAAAGATGGCGGGAGACGCGTTCGATGCCAGTCAACTCCATAACCTCAAGGACTATGACTTTCTCCTCAAAATCCCACCGGGGAAAAAGCGATCGGGCATCGAACTAGAACTCCTCGCGAAAGATTTCCCAGGGGAATTTTTTGAACATATTCCCATCCCTCATCAATGGAGAGAAATTGCCCCTTGGGTTGACGACCTATTTACGACCGTAAGCTGGATGGTGATGATGACCGATTGGGAACCAGAACGCGACACATCTCTATATCTACCCGCGTTTACCAAACTATGCGAGGAAATTCGCGAGCGGGAAATTCGCAACCCAGAAATTGAAAAACTGCGGATCGCCGTCGTCATGGCTAAATGCGAACGGGGAGAACTCTGGCCCTGTCGTCTCGATCCCGACGAGGATTTATTCGAGGTACGATTGCCCGAAACCTATAAACATCTCACCAAAACTTTACCCCCAGACCGGTTACAATTCTTTGCCTGTTCCGCATTCGGGGTTTTGGGAAGTCGCCGCGATCGAGATTTTGATCCCCGGCCAAACTGCTACTTACCCGACGACGGTTCCCCAGAAGAAAAAAACGCCTATTTACGAGAACCCGATCGCTGGTATCCCTACGGATTAATTCCTCCGCTATACTGGTTAGCGACAGGCATTCGACTCGAAGAATAATTATGTGGAGTCGTCAACAACCCCCAGAAACCACCGATTCTCAGCCTACCGAATTTCGGATCATCGGACCGAGGCGATCGGGTAAAACCACCTATCTATCTGCGTTGGCCTACTGGCCGAACGCGAAACCCGATAGTCCGATCGAGAAAGTTATTCCCCGCGACGACGATACGGCTAAACTAATCGCTATGGCAAAAGATATCCTAGAAAATAATGCCATGTTAATGGCTACCTATCTAGCCAGCAATCCGAGCGAAATTCCCACTTATAACCTCTCGATTCAAATGAAGCCTACTTGGCAAGGGGGACAAGCGATCGATATAATTTGTAAAGACTTTGCCGGGGAATTATTTAAAAAACTATCCGAAGGCAAAACTTCCGAAATCGAAGAGTATCTAGAAGAATGCGCGTCTGCCCTAGGATTACTCATCCTACTCGATGGTACTTTCTTCACAGAAGATGAAAAGTACGCCCAGGGATTGGCCACCTTGAAACAACAATTAAAGTGGCGACTAGAAAAGAAAAATCAAAACCTCTCCCAGTATCGGATCGCCTTAGCCTTTACCAAAGCCGAACAATCTAAAATGCGAATCTATCGGCAGGATATCCACGGATTTATGAAGCTAAAATTTAATAAAACCTATCAATTACTAGAAAATTGGGGAAAAGAGTGGCCCTGTCCTGTCCAGTATTTTTTCTGTTCGGCATTTGGCATGAGACCTGGCGCTTCTCCCGACTCTCCCCTCGCCAACGTTCAAGTCACCAGTCGTGAAGGTGGTGTGACTTCTGGAGTGATCGACAACCCGAAAGTGTGGCGACCCTTGGGATTAATGGCACCAATTTACTGGTTACATACGGGTACCGATCATCCCCAACTTAGAGACCTAGAGGATTAAAAGAACTATGAGTAATTCCATTGCGATCAAGGAATTTTCTCGGAAATTACTAGAACCGAAAAGACAGGGCGATCGATGGGTTTCTACTGGATTCGACAAAGAAATCGGCTTAAGAACCTATGAGAAGACTCCTACCCCCATTGAAAATGCGGTCAATAGCCACTGTTTTCGGATTAACGATAGTTATCCCCCGGATGAAGGACAGATCGCCCTCATAGCACGAGAAATCCATAGATACGCGATTTTAGCGGTAGCCTCTCCCCTAAAAGATGATTGCGATCGACCTCTGGTAGGCTATCGTTATTTCTGGCTAGAAAAGCCCCTAGATAGAGAGATAGATGCCGTGGAAACTCTCCTAAGATGGTGGGACAAGAACAAGCGACCCCGTTTCGAGCTAAAGCCTTATTCAGAAATCAGAGATATTCAGAAACAGAATCGTGGACAGGGATATTATTCAGCGATTCTTCACAGTCCTCATGATTTCGATAAAGTTCGTCAATTTGAGCAACTTGCTTTAGAAGTACAACAAACTCCTCATATTTTTACTCCTAGCAATAGCTTTATTCCTAGTTATTGGCATTTGCATTTTTTTTCTCGATATCTCAAACAAAAATATAATCGCCCGATCGCTTGGGCGTGGAAGGTCACTGTTTTAGAAAATCCTAATCAATTTACCCTAATCGCTTGCACTACTCAAGAATACTGTCAGATCAATTCCGATGTCAACAAAATCCCAACCGCATTAACTCCCCATAAAACTGGGCAAGATATACTAGATACTTCCCCTGTACAGGTTCAATCAATTCAAAGTTTAAAAAGAGCATTAAAAGAACTCTCAGAAGACAAAGAAATTGATAAAAACCTAAATATATTAGTGTCAGAACTAGAAAAAACCGATAGCACTCGCTGGGATTGGTCAACGCTGATCGATAGCACCTGGCTGGAGCAACGACAGCACACCCAAGAGGAAAGGATTTATAAATCCTTGATTTTACTATTAAATCCCAATTTACAGCATACTGACTTAACGATTACTGTCTCGGATTGGCTCAATAGCCTACAAGCACCAGGATCTCCCGCACCTCAAAAATTGCTGGATTTCTCTCGCTTTCTTCCCTCAGCCTTATTGACTCATTTCCAGCCATCCGAATTACCCGTTACTCAAGAAGCGAAAAAAGCACTCGATCAACAGCAGCAGTTGATACAATTGTATTCTAGAAATTCGGCCATATTAGCCAAGAATAAAACAAGACTCCATCAACTCATCGCTCGGTTATTTCTCCTACTGCGATCGAACCTCTCCCAGAAATCAGAAAAGGTAATTCAATGGCTACTTATCGACTACTCCTCACTCTGGAAAGAATCTTTAGAAATCTACACCAACGATCTGTTTAGAAAGCTCGATCGAGCCTATCTCAAAAAAGAACAATTACCCCCTCAAGAAAGGGATGAGTTTATCGAGAAAATCCTCGAAGACTTAAAACAGCATGAGCAAGGACAAACCGCCGAAAATCCCTCGTCCTACGAGAGCATCGCACGGATTCTAGAAAAGAATAAATCCTATCCGATCGCCGCTTTTTTCTATAAACTCGCTACGGGTAAAGTTCCCGATAAAATTTGGGAAAACTGCACGAACCTCCCCGAAATTATTCCCCTAGAAAGACCCCCCGCTATTCCTCCACAATCCTCCGAGAAAAGTCCCAATTCTCTCAAGAAAATCGCCCTAATTCTTTGGCAAAACTATCCTTGGTTATGTCTAGGGTTGAGTGTGGCAGTCGGGACGGTGTTGGGGGTGGGAGTCCTGTGGGGAGTTCAATCGCTCGGACGGGTATTTTCTCCGAAGATTTCCGCAAATCAATCGGCCATTATTCCCTCCGATCCCGTTCGGGAACTATACTTATATTTTAATCTCCTAGAATCGGGCGATCGCCGACAAGATCTGCAAGCGAAAAATCTAGACAACCTAAAGAAGTTACGGGAAAAGATGCCCGATTTCAACGCTTCCCAGTGGAAAACCAGCACTCAACGCGAAGCATGGCTAGAAGAAAGATCAAGTATTATCAAAGCTCCTTTATATCGCTTCCTTCAACAACTGACACCAGCAGTTCCGGCAAAACTGGGTAAAACCTACACCGCTAACCAAGTGACAGCCAATCCTCACCTCAGCGCCCCAGAAATCGCCCTAGGGAAAAGTCTTCTCCACTCGCTAGGATTGTATAAGGGTGATAGCACTCAGATTTGGGATGGGGAAGCATCGGCAGCGATCGCTAAGTTCCAAACACAATACCAGATTCAGCCGGCAGGAGGGGATTTAGACGAAAAAACCTGGTCGATTCTCGCTTCCATGATTCAAGATCGGCAGATAAAAACAGCGATCAATACCCTAGAAAGAATCCTAAAAGAGAGCGAAAATTACTCGATCGCTCTCCCTCGATACAAAGCCTTTCAGCAGTGCAAAACTCAGACAAATACCGCCTATTCTGCCTGCCTAGATCAAATATTCAAACCAGATAAATAGACGCTTAATGATGTGTAATCGATGCGAAATTTATCAATTCTCTCGAAAACTTCTAGAGCCAAAATGGTCTAAAAGACATGAGTGCTATGTGAGTACAGGATTCGATCGAGAAATCGGCGGAGAAAATCAGGAAGTACCCCCGGAAATTGCGAATGCCGTCCATAATCATGCCTGTCGAATTAATGATAGTTATCCTCCCCAAACTATCGCCCTAATCTCTAGAGAAATCGGCAAATATGCCCTATTAGCGGTGGCGACAGCCTTAAGAGATGACAGCGATCGCCCTCTAATCGGCTACCGCTATTTCTGGTTAGAAAAACCCTCGCAAGATGGCGAAACAGACGGAATCGGAACGCTGCTAGAATGGTGGATGACTCAAGGTTCTCCCACCTTTCAACTACAACCCTCCTCTTCATCTCCCAAAACACCCCCAAAAGCTTCTAGTTCTTGGCTAAATCTCCATGATTTTTTAAAAAAATATTCAACCGATTCGGTGAAAATTTCTATCAAAAAAATAGAACAAGAAAAAAAATACTCTCGATCTCCATTATATTTAGACAATATAACTTTTGAGGATTGTCGAGAATTTCATGCCCTAGCCCTCTCTCTACAAGCAAACGATTCTAGTCCCCTAAATTGGGCTTTTCGAGTGTCTCAGTTAGAGATTCCCGAACAATTCTCTCTGGTTTACACCCAGGATAGCGATCAGGAACAATTAGTCATTAGGTTCGATCAAGTTCCCGAATCCTTCTCGACGGTTTCCGAATATATATCCAGTGATATCCAAGTCAAACGATGTTTACTAAATCTAGCGAAAAATAAAGATACAGAACGAAACTTACAAGCCCTCTCCAGTTATTTATCTAGTCTTGACAGTGACCATTGGAACTGGGAAATTATTGTTGATAAAACTGCGCTTAAAAATCATAATATTACAGCGGCTAGATATCGAGCATTACTGGCTATTTTAAAACCATTTCCAGAAATCGCTAACTGGCTAGACTGGCTACGGCAACGAAGAAGAAATAAACAGTTTGGGTGTGCGGGCATCGAGATGCAACAACAAGCGCTCGACCAAAATCCCCACCTCGAACAGCGACTATACGCTCTCATCGATGATCTATTAATAACGGAGCAATACAAAAATAGAAAAATTCCCGATCTACCCCAGGAAAAACAATGGTTACTAATTCGCTCCAAAAGCTTCTGGTCAGATTATTTTTATGACTCCGCAAAATATTATACTAAATCACTACTCATACACATCCACTATCCAGAATATTGTCAACTAGACAATCATTTTTTTAACAAAATTTTACAAGACTATCAACAAAAAAAATTACCCGATGCTACTAAAAAACGATACGAATTTCTCGCACGACTATTCGCCGAAGTGCGCGCCTATAGCCTAGCGGCTCTGTTTTATCAAGTAAGCCAAGGAGAAGTTCCCGCAGATATATACACCCAAGCCGAAATCCATCTCATCGATCTTCAAAAAAGCCACCGCTCATCTGGACTGATCGGCCTAGCTTGGGCGAACCTGACACAGGATATTATGCTATTATTTAGAAATCTGAGGGGAGGCTAGGGCAACCCAACGATCAAACCGAAAATTCCCCAACTGCGAACGCACTAGCAGCATTAGACTATGGCGGAAACCTTTCTAGTCAATACTAGGAATACTTTGTCTCTAAACGTTTAACTGGATCAGGAAGGGAGTATTGAAAAAATGAGACTTGTTTTTTATCTGTTGGGGGGCATTATTTCAGCGCTGATCGGCTGGAACCTGAGCTTAGTGATCTTAGACCTCTTTAAATTCGCATCGAAGACAATTACTGGAAGCACTTTCCCTTTTTACGTCGAGTTTATTCTCTTCCCGATCGTCACTATCTGTTTAAGTGTTACCCTTGTCCTAACGACCATTTATCTGAGTAATCCGATTCACTACAAAGCGAATCGAAGAATCCGCAATAGTTATCTCAAAATCGCTCTAAAAACTGGTTTAATCGCTGGAGCGATCGCCGCAGTGTTAACTGTGATTATTTACCAGGGAAAATTCCCCCCAGCAAGTGTTCGCATAGTGGGCTGGAGTCTAATCGGTTTAGGGGCCGGTGTAGCCGAGGGATTATCTTGGCGATCGCTGAGTACCGAGGGCGCGAAAAGTAACACCTTTGAGCGACCGATAAAATCTGCCCTTTTCGGATTACTTGCCGGTTTAATTGCCGCCCTAGCGATCGAATTTCTCCGAACAATAATCCCCCTTAGCGGTTATGAAGATCTGTTAGGATTCACCTTTTTCGGCGCTGGTTTAGGGATGGCGCTCGCCATTTCCACAACCCCCACCTATCAAGTCGCACTGAGAGCCGGTAGAGGATTCGGACGCACCCGAAAAGATAACCAATCGGGGAACTATCCCAAAATTAACGATCGCTCTTTAAGAATTGTGAATTTCGATCAAACCCAAATTGAAGAAGGATTATCTATCCAACTTCCTCGCGATACTTCCCAATCTTTACAGATCGGTTCTGCGGAAGATTCCGATATATTTTTACCCGATGTACCCGCAATAGCCGCCAAGCTCAGTTTAGAGAGAAAACAATGGAGACTTAGCACCCCCGTCGAGAATAAAGTACAGATACAAAGAAGAATGTTATCAGAAAATACATCGGAAACCTTATATCACAATCAAATGTTGACTTTCTACCATGAAAAAACAAATACCTGCTATTACCGATTTATTTTTTGCGATCGCTTTCTCGATCCAGACAACTAAAAAATCTGGTAAAAACCTTCTGCTTTTTCCCCTCTCGATTCTCGCATTCACTTTCTTCGATTCTGCTTCCGTCCGGGCGAACTCCGTCAAAATTCTCCGCGCCATTACCGACCACGATCGAGTGACTTTAAAAGTACAAGTTCGCGACCATCGTGACCTGCTCGTACCCGGATTACAAGCGAATAACTTTACCGTCCTCACCAGGGCGGCCAATCAAACCGAATTTAAATATCGATTGACTCCCCCGAAAATTACTATAACCCCACCCGATAAAGTCAAACCCGATCCCGCCTATTTAGTGATTTTGCTAGATATGAGCGGCAGTATGGATAATCGGGATGAATCCCAACAAGTCAAACTCCAGGGAGCGATCAAGGGAATCCAAAAATTTATTACCACGATCGAAACTGAAAAGCTTCCCGTAGAAATTGCCCTAGTTCCCTTCGGGGAAGGTTGCGCCCATAGCTATCCAGTCAATCAGGCAGTGATTCAAAAGTATCTAGAAGCCTATCCCTACAAAACAACCAAAACTCGACTTTCCGAGTTAGCCCATGTTGATGTCTGTGCCTCCACCAATCTCTATCAACCCCTCGATGAAGCGGTCAAATTTCTGACCACTTCTGAACGTTTTCAGCAAAATTCTTGGGGTCTGCCTCCCCGTCTCAGCGTGATCCTATTTACCGATGGATTCGATGCCGATCCCGATCGAAACAAGGAAGAACAACGCTTTCAGTCCACGCGGGCTCTGCTGGCTCTTTCCCCTCACGTCACCGTCCACACGATGGGATACGGCGAATCCCTAACCCGACTCCGCGCCCGCGCCCAATGCGCCCAGGAGTTACACAGCCGCCCTCTCACGGTGGATACTCTCCTTACCTACTGTCAGCTTCCTTCGGGAGAAGATATCCGCGAGTTTATCGTTGATCGATCTCGATTGACAGCGATCGCTAAAGAGACCGGCGGAATTGCCCGATTCCCGCGTTCAGCTGAAGAAGTGAGCCAAGGATTACGAGAGTTCCTGACCGCGCTCCGAGAATACGAGATCAGCTATCCACAACCAACCGCCGATCGGCTCACCATCCATCAAGCCAAAGTTATCGTCAATGCTCCAGGACGAGGTATGTCCTGGAGCATCTCCGCACCGATCGAATTCCAGATGCCGAATTATCTCTATCACTCTCTCTCGATTTGGGAACGTTTGGCGATTTTTCTCGGTACGCTAGTCGCAACAGTATTCGGTGTTCGCCGGTTCAATGCCTGGAGCCACCAACTCAAAGAAGAAAGCCGCCAAAATTTAGAGGGGTTTTAATGGTCTTCGGTCGAGTACAGGAAAGAATACTTAATGAGGGAATCCATGGGATTATTCCCGTTGTTAACACGGTGAAAAAACTAAGTGTGAGAATTCAAAAACAACAGATAGCGGCCGAAGCTTCCTCCAAAGACCTACAGGAAGTATTCACAGATGTGGCCCTTAATTGGCAT